>ERZ808041.9-NODE-9-length-334813-cov-7.296440_pt1 | contig 334813 bp, 314 predicted proteins | sample MGYA00380192_ERZ808041 | MGnify/ENA primary metagenome ERZ808041 (study PRJEB31490, sample SAMN06133412) | mouse gut metagenome | isolation source: Z1_1 | host: mice | place: China: Chengdu | collected 2015-05 ...
CCGTTGACCTTGTTACACCAGGCCAGAGCCTGTCCGTTCAAGTCCGCCAGGCTGTTGTACTTGATCCCCACCATGAAATTATCCCGCACAAACTGCACCGTCCGCTCCACTTTCCCCTTCGTCTGCCCACGGTAAGGGCGGCACAGGATGGGTTTGAACCCGTAGAATCCTGCGAAATCCTCGAACTGCCGGTTCAGCGTGGAGTCCTCCTGTTTCAAAAGCCGTTTGATCACCACCTGCTTCATGTTGTCGTACAGCATCTCTTCCGGATATCCTCCGAAGTATCGGAATGCGTTCTGGTGGCATCGTATCAGCGTGTTTGTGCTCATATCTGTGACAAATTCTATATACCGCATCCTCGAATATCCCAAAATCATCAGAAAACAGTACAGCTTCTTCCATTTCCCGTCCTCGTACACCAGATGATCCTCGAAAAAGCCCCAGTCCATCTGTCCCTGCTTCCCAGGCATCGTCTCAAACCGTACCGTTGCTTTCTCCTCCAGGTCCATTTTCTTCCCCCGCACGTACTCCTTCACGATGCTGTATTTCCCATCGAACCCCTCCTCCTGCAGCTTCTCCAGAATCCGTACCGCCGAATACGGCGCTTCTTCCAGCATCTGATCGATCTTCTGCTTGTACGGATCCAGCTTCGTTGGCTTTGGCCCCGTTAGCGTGTACTCCGGTTTTTGCGGCGATTCCGCGTACCGCTTTGCTGTCCGCGGATCCATGTGGTACTTCTTCCCCAGCTCCACATAGCTCAGTCCCTTTTGCCGATCACTTCGTATGTCCATCCATACTTCTCCTCTCATTTCCTGACTCCCTTTCCGGGCACTTTTTCTGCCCTATGGGGAGTCTATCTTTTTTCCCTCCTCTCCGCCACATAATTACATTTTTTCCTCGGCGTTTTCTTACATTTTATCACTGGCGCTGACACAGTGAAAATCCATTTTCCCTATCCTAACAAGCCTATTGATTGCTTCAATAAATTCTTAAAAGGCTCTTTCCTCACTAAACTAACCTTATGCTTTCACTTGGTTTTACGACCTATTGCCCCATATCTCATAGCTATCTCTTTTGTAATGCGATCAAGTGCTAATAGGTCTTCCGTCACCTGTCCATCTGCAGGAAATGTAACTCCCCCCAAATAGTGAGCGCCATATGTTGTATAAAAATGATACTCATTATGGAACTGCCCCATTTTATCTCTATAGAAGTTTTGAACTATCCGTATCTTGTTTTTCATCATCATACTAATTGCCCCTTTCAAAAAATTTCTTCTATATGTTATCCATGCTTCATAGTCCGTTTTTCTAAATGCTTTATCATGTAAACATAAAAAATCAGCACATCAAAACTATTGATGTGCTGGCCTTATCCTGCCAACTATGAAAATGTTTACTTCTTTATACTGTTTCCCCATGGTATTCCATATGCCGATGCCGTCTGATTCTTTATCATATCTTCCTCACATTGCTTATGCAATTGCTTATTCGTATTTAATGTGTAAAACTTCATAAATCCTACACCTCTATTAAAATAGTATATAGCTAATTCAAGCAGGGCTAACTTTTTATCGTTAGCCCTGCTTGAAATTTGTGTTAAATTAGCCTGGACGCATAGTACTAGTAGTACCTTCATTCCTTTCTTCGGTTATTCTGTGAGCTTCTTCTATTAAGGCTTGTTTCTCTTCTGGGGTTAATCCTTTACCTGGATCGGTGAATAAACTGTCTGGATCCCATGCAGGATTTCCTACTTGAACTGGTGGAGGGGTGTATGTACCGCTAGTACCTCCTCCACCAGGCTGCGTGGTTCCACCTGGTTTAGTTTGAGCTGTGGGCTTTGTTGTGCTGAGATAGGAACTGACCATGTATGCTATTGTACCATCAGACAACTGAACTCGTGACCAACCCTCCGCCTCGGTTCCTGGGATTGCTGTGCCTATTCGAGTTATTGACTGGCCCCTCGTTAAACTTCCTAACTTCGTACTGCTCGTTGTATAGCTGGCTCTGATATTTACCTGATCCAGTGCGTAGACTTCCTCGTGACATTCTGTAAATAGCTGTACCTCAGCTTGGGGAGGTGCTTGGGTTGATGTAGCTGGATGAGCTTCAGCCCGCCATGCCCTGTATTGGGATTCAAGGTCTGCTGGAATTTCAAGATCAGCCCGTTCAACAGTAAGGATATAGGTTAACTCATTCATCTCCATCGCTATCATTTCATCTTCATCTTCAAATATATCCCTTAAATCATCCCCACTCACATATGCTCTTTCAAAAAATCCATTTAGTTCTTCTTGGGTCGGTTTCCTTGTGCCTACGCCCAAATTTGCAGACAACGGCTCCACCACATTATCCGGTTTCCCACTGGGCACAACCGCTTCCCCCTGTAGCGGCTCAGTCTCAACAGCAGAGGGTGTGTGCTTCGGGTCAGGCTCGTTTGGCTCTCCCGCTTCTGCCGTACCGCAAGCGGTCAAACTCAAAAGCATGACGGCAGACAAGCCACATAATAGCGCCTTTTTCATATTGCCTCCTCCGATCATCTTGATGAACCTACTCCCTGGGGGAATGGCACAATCAAAGGCCATCCCCCAGGTTTCGTGTTCACCAAGAAATAAAAGCGTCTTGTTACGGTTTGCTTGTGTAAACAAGTCAACCAATACAAGACGCTTAAATGCGCTACACAGTCGCACCCATACACATAATAAGCCTTGAATGTCCAAGGTGATTGATGTATAATAGTGCTCGCGTGTAGGAATATTAATTCCCTGTGTACTGGTGCTCACTCACCGTATGCAGACCTTGGGAGTGTTCCCAGCACTCCCAAGGTTGCCGCTCTTATTCCCTGGCCCTTATATTCTACCGCTTTTCTTATCCCTATGTCAATAGTTTTCCCCAAGAAAGGTATCAATAGCAAAGGCTATTTTTCAGGATAGACTTATTTCCGGCTATTGCTAAGAGGTAGTATATTTTGGGCACATTTTTGCGCCTACCATTAAAAATCTATTACGATTCCATTTTGAAGCAGGGCCTATACTGGCCCTTATATTGTTTTCATCGTTTATATATGATAATACTTTTTCCGCAATGTAACAGGGGATTTCCCAATGCCCTATTTTCTCCAAATCCAAACTGCTTATTGAAAAAATTGTTATCTGCTTATTTTCCCGGAATTAACTGTATACTTTTTTAATCATATCTGCTTACTTTTTCCTTAATTCCTTATGTTCTATCTATCAATCCTTTTTGTTTAATCCTCTCGTGAATCAGTATATCTTATTTCCCATGCACACTCATACCTCAAAAATTTTCAATCCTGAAAATCAAGTCATTTTGACCCTACTGCTCCACAAAAAAATCAAAACTGCATCATTCAAAAAATTCCATCTGCTCCCCTGATTTTTCAGGAGCAGAATGGAATTTTTCGATTCTCTATATTTACTCAGACACAGCTTTCATTTTTTCAAAATGCTGGTTGTGCCATGTACCCCCATTTTTTTGACCTCTGTATGTCAGAGGTCAATCATTGTATTTTCATCCTGGAATTCATGTACTTTTCGATACCATGTAGAGCGTGAAATCCCTAATTGTCTCGCTCCTTCACTGGCTGATAGTTTCCCCGCCTTCACATCATGATAAATGTCCCCGAACACATCAGATGCTTTCTTGGGCCGTCCTTTCATCCTCCCCTCTGCCTTGGCAATCGCTATTCCCTCGGCCTGACGCTCTAATATGTTATCCCGTTCGAGTTCCGCAAGAGCTCCAAAGACCGCCAGCATAAACTTCCCTGTTGGGGTGTTGGTGTCTATGTTCTCTTTCTGACTGATAAACTGCACACCTTTTGCGTTCAGTGTTGCGGTCAAATCCAGCAAGTCACGGGTATTTCTCGCAAAGCGTGAAATACTCTCCACTGTCAGACTGTCACCCTCCCGCACAAAATCCAACATCTTATGCAGTTCCGGGCGTTCCATGTTCTTTCCACTCATTTTGTCAGTATAAACTTTCTCAACTCCTAACTTCTTCATAAGTTCATCCTGACGTGCTGTGTTCTGCTCCTTGGTGCTAATGCGAATATAACCTACTTTCATTGTTACCGCTCCTTCTAATTAGTATTTCAAATGAATCCGAACACCAAACCGTCCCAAAAGTGTTGCGCTCCGAAAGGTATACCTTATAGAGCGTCCCAGGCTTCCCCTCGGAACGTGTCCCATAAACCCCAATTTTGATTTATGAAGCACCTTTTTAGTGCGTTTCATTTGTAACTTAATTTTCTTTTCAGAGCAATAAAGCACGTCCCATAAATAAGTTGAAGCATTTGAAACAAATGCACAAAAAAGAGGTACTGCCCGGGATCTCTCCCAGGCAGTACCATCTTTTCCTTTTTAGTCCCATCGTAGAAGCGGTAAATTGGCGGTACGGCTACCTCTAAACCTCTGTCGCTCCGTCGCCCGATTTCCCGAAAGTCCTTACGGCTCTTTCGGTTTCGGCCCTCCGCTCCTCCAGCGCCTCGGCCAGGAGCATATCCTTCACCTTCATCAGCCGGGTGGTGGTGGAACGGTCGTTCTCGTCAAGCTTCATGGTGATATAGCGGATATTCTCCTGAGTCTGGGGGATGACCACGTACTCCAAGGCGTTGACGCGGCGGCGAGTCTTCTCGATCTCCTCCGCCATGAGCTGGGCGGCCTTCTCGGTCTGGGCCAGCTTCAGCATATTCTGGAACACCTCGCCCAGGGCGGCCACCGCCCCGTCCAGCTCGCCGCTGGTGGCGGCGAAGCCGTAGGGATAAATGTCCCCGGTGTCCTCGGTGCGGGTCTGGTAGTGGTACTCCGGCACGTTCACCGACATGACGTTCTTGAACGTCATGGTCAGTTCCACGCTCTGCTTGGGATACATCAGCGCCTGCTCCATAGCCTGGGCGCTCATCAGGGCGGAGGCCACAGTGAAGGAACTGTGCACCCGCATCAAATCCTGCTCCACCTGGGAGCGAAGAGCCCGCAGCTCCCGGACGGTGTCCAAAAACTGCTTCATCAGCTCGTCCCGTTTGTCCTTGAGCAGCTTGTGGCCCCGCTGGGCGGTCTTCAGCTTGCCCTTGAGCCGGGTGAGCTCCATTCGGGTGGGGTTTACCACGGTGTTTGCCATGAATACCCCTCCTTATGCTTCGTCTTTCTTGGGCAGATACTTGTCGATATACTCCTGCTTGATACGCTTCAGCTCGGCGGTGGGCAGGATGGACAGCAGCTCCCAGCCCAGCGCCAGCGTCTCCTCGATGGACCGATTCTCCTCATAGCCCTGGTTGACGTAGCGCCGCTCGAACTCGTCGGCGAACTTGGCGTACAGCAGGTCGGTAGGAGTCAGCGCCGCCTCGCCCAGGATGGACATCAGCTCCTTGTTGTCCTTACCGGTGGAGTAGGCGGCAAAGAGCTGGTTCATGGTGTTGGCGTGGTCCTCACGGGTCTTGCCCTCGCCGATACCCTTGTCCTTCAGACGGGACAGAGAGGGTAGCACGTCCACGGGGGGATTGATGCCCTGGCGGTACAGGGACCGGGACAGGATGATCTGGCCCTCGGTGATATACCCGGTCAGGTCGGGGATGGGGTGGGTCTTGTCGTCCTCAGGCATGGTCAGGATGGGGATCATGGTGATGGAGCCGGACTTACCCAGCTGACGGCCGGCGCGCTCGTAGATGGTGGCCAGGTTGGTGTACAGGTAGCCGGGGAAGCCGCGGCGGCCCGGGACCTCCTTCTTGGCGGCGGAGACCTCGCGCAGGGCCTCGGCGTAGTTGGTGATGTCGGTCAGGATGACCAGCACGTGCATATCCTTCTCGAAGGCCAGGTACTCGGCGGCGGTCAGGGCCATGCGCGGGGTGGCGATACGCTCCACGGCGGGGTCATCGGCCAGGTTGGTGAACAGCACCGTGCGGTCGATGGCCCCGGTGCGCTTGAACTCCTGGACGAAGAACTCGGACTCCTCGAAGGTGATGCCGATGGCGGCGAACACCACGGCGAAGTTGGCGCTCTCGTCCCCCAGCACCTTGGCCTGACGGGCGATCTGGGCGGCCAGGTTGGCGTGGGGCAGGCCGGAGCCGGAGAAAATGGGCAGCTTCTGGCCGCGGACCAGGGTGTTCAGGCCGTCGATGGTGGAGATGCCCGTCTGAATGAACTCGTTGGGGTAGTCCCGGGCGGCGGGGTTCATGGGCAGGCCGTTGATGTCCCGGTACTCCTCGGCCAGGATGGCGGGGCCGCCGTCGATGGGTACGCCCATGCCGTTGAACACCCGGCCCAGCATGTCGCCGGACACGCCCAGCTGAAGGGGATGGCCCAGGAAGCGGACCTTGGACTGGGCCAGGTTGATGCCAGCGGCGGACTCGAAGAGCTGGACCACGGCGGTGTCGCCGTTGACCTCCAGCACCTGGCCCCGGCGGATGGAGCCGTCGGGCAGCTCCACCTCGGCCAGCTCGTCGTAGGTGACGTTGTCCACCATTTTGACCATCATCAGCGGGGACGCGATCTCCTGGATGGTTTTATACTCTCGGATCACAGCTCCTCACCTGCCTTTCTGACGACCTCGTCGATCTCCTTCTCCATGGAGGCGGAGATATCGGCGTATACCTGGGCGTACTGGTCGGCGGGCACGCTCTTGGCGCGGCCGATGCGCTCACGGGCGGGGATCTCGAACAGCTTGGCGGTGGAGGCGCCCTTGGTGATGGCGGTCCGGCACAGCTTGTCGTAGTCCAGAATCATGGCCAGCAGCTTTTCCTGCCGGTCGTAGGTGGAGAAGGAGTCGATGTCTACGAAAGAGTTTTGCTGGAGGAAGTCCTCTCGGATCATGCGGGCGGTCTCCAGAGTGAGCTGGTCCGCCGGGGACAGGGAGTCCTTGCCCACCAGCTGGACGATCTCGTTCAGGCTGGACTCCTGCTGGAGAACGCCCATGGCCTTCTCCCGGTTCTGGAGAAACTCCTTGCCCAGGTTCTCGTCAAACCAGGGCTTCAGGGAGTCCAGGTACAGGGAGTGGGAGGTCAGCCAGTTGATGGCGGGGAAGTGACGCTTGTAGGCCAGGGAGGCGTCCAGGGCCCAGAACACCTTGACGATACGCATGGTGCCCTGGGACACGGGCTCGGCCAAGTCGCCGCCCGGGGGAGACACGGCGCCCACGGCGGTCAGGCTGCCCCGGCGGTCCTCCTCGGACCCCAGGCAGGACACGCTGCCGGCGCGCTCGTAGAACTGGGCCAGACGGGAGGCCAGGTAGGCGGGGTACCCCTCTTCACCGGGCATCTCCTCCAGACGGCCGGACATCTCACGCAGGGCCTCGGCCCAGCGGGAGGTGGAGTCGGCGATGACGGCCACGTCGTAGCCCATGTCGCGGAAGTACTCGGCGATGGTGATGCCGGTGTAGATGGACGCCTCACGGGCGGCCACCGGCATGTCGGAGGTGTTGGCGATGAGGACCGTGCGCTTCATCAGCGTCTCGCCGGTGCGGGGGTCCACCAGCTCGGGGAATTCCCGCAGCACGTCGGTCATCTCGTTGCCGCGCTCACCGCAGCCGATGTAGACCACGATGTCCACGTCGGACCACTTGGCCAGGGCGTGCTGCATGACGGTCTTGCCGGAGCCGAAGGGGCCGGGGATGGCGGCGGTGCCGCCCTTGGCCACGGGGAAGAAGGTGTCCACAATCCGCTGGCCGGAGGACAGGGGTTTTATCGGGGGATACTTGTGCTTATAGGGACGGCCCACACGGACGGGCCACTTCTGGCTCATGGACAGCTCCACGTCGTTGCCGTCCTCCTTGGTGAGGACCGCCACCGTCTGGTGGACGTTGTACTGCCCGGCGGGAACCACGCTTTTCAGCGTACCCTTGAGAGTGGGAGGCACCATGATCTTGTGGAGCACCACCGGGGTCTCGGGGACGGTGCCGATGATGTCGCCGCCCACCACCTTGTCGCCCGCCTTGGCCACGGGGGTGAACTCCCACAGCTTGTCGGGGTCGATGGGGGGCACCTCCACGCCGCGGGGCAGGTTGTTGCCGTGGACCTTCTCCATGATCTTCTCCAGCGGGCGCTGGATGCCGTCATAGATGTTCTCGATCATGCCGGGGCCCAGCTCCACGCTCATGGGGGAGCCGGTGGTCACCACCTCGGTGCCCGGGCCCAGGCCGGAGGTCTCCTCATAGACCTGGATGGAGGCGGAGTCGCCGTTCATGGTGAGGATCTCACCGATGAGGCGCTCGGGACCCACGCGGACCACGTCGGACATATTGGCGTCCGCCATGCCGGTGGCCACCACCAGGGGGCCGGAGACCTTAACTACTTTTCCCATAGGCTTTCAAAACCTTCTTTCATTATTGCTTAGGCTTGAGCAGTGGGTATCATTGCTTTTTTGAAAAAAACGAAAACGTTCAGGGCAATACAAATCACCCCGATGGCAAGCATGGACATGAAAAATACCGCGAAAACAGGGGAGTATCCAAAACCGAACATCTGCCATCCAATCTTTCCGCTGGATCGAAGCATCAATTCCCAAATTTGAGCGGCCCTGATCGTCAAAAAGAACTTCACAAGTGCCAGTGCGCCGCCAATCAGGGGCTTCTTTTTCCGCACAAAAAATACAGATAAAATATAACAAGGAGAAATCAAGGACAGCAGGGCAAGTAAATTCAGAATATATTCCATGATATATCCCATAATTGCTGCCTCCCCAATCGTTTGTTTTCGCTACAGGATATCCGCGCCGACCGCCCGCTCCACCGACTTCTTGATGTTGGCCATGCCCATGCCCAGGCTGCCCTCCTTGCCGGGGATCAAAATGACCGCCGGGGTGAGCTCGTCCTTGTACCGGGCGATGTCCGACTCCATCTGGGCGGCGAACTGCTCAGTGAGGTAGACCACCGCGTACTCCTCCTTGGCGATGCGGTGGAGGGTGTGGCGGGCCTGCTCCACGTCGTCCACGGGAAAGACCGTCAGCCCCAGGGCCTTGAAGCCCATGACGCTGTCCTTATCGCCCAAAACGGCGATCTGATAGCTGTTTGCCATAACGTCTCCCCCCTTAACAGTAGGCCCGGCGCAGGCGCTGACGGATGGTGGCGCCGTCAATGCCCGCCATGCGGCCGGTGAGGATGATGCGGATGGCGGTGGCCTCCGCCTCCCGGGCGTAGAGATAGGCCACCACGGGCTGCTCCCCGAAGGGGATCATCCGGGCCTTGGACAGGTAGGCCATCACCGCGTCGTCGCACATGCGCTCAAACTCGGTGAGAGGCCCCCCGTTGGGGACGGCCACAGCGGCCCCCGCCTCGGCGGCGGCCTCGAACTTGGTGTTCTTGAACACCTTGCCCAGCTCCGGGCCCTTCACCGCCGCGATGGCCCCCGTGGCGACGGTCCCGCCGGGGACCAGCACAGCCCGCAGGAACTCCCCCGCCTTGTCCAGGCGGGCGGAGCGAACGGCGGCCCGCAGGTTGGCCCCGTCGATGAGGGTGGACACATAGCCCTCCAGGAACTTGCTGCCGGAGGCTGCTGCCAGGGCGGACAGCTCCTCAAAATAGGCCCGGTCCAGGATAAAGTCGGCCTGCTGGGGGTCGCCGGAGGAGCCCAGCACCTCCCGGGCGTGGGTAACGGCCTCCTGGAAGGCTTCCGAACAGGCCCGCAGGTCCTCCTGCCGGTAGTTCTCCGCCAGCTCAGCGGGGTCGTACCGCCCGCCGCCCAGCAGCAGACGGTCCTGGTCCAGCTTCAGCGCCTCCGCCTTCACCAGGGTCTTGGCGTTGTGGTAGTCGTACTTCACCCGGAACACGTCCATCAGCGCCTCATTGCCCACTGCCTTTCCCATGTCGGCGAACAGAGCCGCCTGGGCTTGGGCCAGCATGGCGTCCAGGGCGGAGTTGGTGACCTCGGGCAAATCCGGGTAGCCGCACTCGCCCAGCACCTTGGCCGCGTCGTTCACGTCCTTAGCCTCGATCATCCGCTCCATCCGCTCGGCGGTGAGCAGCTTGGTCTCCAGCACGCGGACCCGGGCGGAAATGGACAGAAAGTCGTTTTCCTTCAGCTTCTTAACCTTTTTTGACAAGTTTTCTCCCCCTTTCACATGCAATTGAAAGGGTTCCATCAGTCAAACAGCACTTTGGCCACCTCGCCCGCCAGCGCGCCGCGCTGGAGCCGGATGAGGGTGTCAAAGGTGCAGTTGACCTCCACCGCGCCGTCGGAGAGGATAAACCCGCCGTCCATGGGGCGGGTCTCCTCCGCCAGGGTGAGCATGGCGGTGCCGCTCAGGATGGCGGAGGCGCCGGTGACCACCTTGTCCAGAATGGCCCCGGCCTTGGAGTCGGTGACCTCCTCGGGCAGCTTGGGGGAGACGGCCTCGGCCAGCTTCTTGTTGGCCGCCGTCACCACCGCCTTGCCCACCTGGGCCCGGTGGCTGGGGGAGAAGATCAGCTTCTCCTTCCCGGTGGTGGACGCCTTCACGGCCAGGCCGGCCAGCAGGGCCACGTACTGCTCGGTGGGCAGCTCCAGCAGCTTCCTGTGGGCCGCCTGGAAGGCCTCCTCGATCACGTCCTGCTTGGCGGCCAGCACCGCCTTGCGGCACTCCATCTGGGCCATGGAGTCCAGGTGGCGCTCACGCTCCTGGGCATTTTTCCGTCCCTGGTCCAGAATCTCCTCCGCCTCCGCCTTGGCCTGCGCCTGATACTTGGCGGCGATCTCCGCCGCCTGGGAGCGGGCCTCGGCCAGCAGAGCGTCGTTTTCCGCCTTGCCGTCCTCTGCGATGCGCGCGGTAATCTTTTCAATTCCGTTCATTTATTTGGCTTACCGCCTTTCTGAAAATCAATGATCCGCTCTCTTACAGCGCGTACATCAGCATCAGGATGGTGCCCACCAGGGACAGAATGGCGTAGAACTCCACGATACCGCACATGATGACGCCCTTCATGTAGTCGTCGGGCTTCTTGGCTACGATGGCGCTGACGGAGGCGGCGGCCACCCGGCCCTGCGCGATGGCGGAGAGCAGGCCGCCCAGCATGATGGGCACACAGGCAAACAGGATGGCCATGCCGTCGCCCACGGTGAGCTGAGCGGGGCTGCCGGAGAAGAAGCCCAGGGTGAACAGGCCGAAGAAGCCGGCGGCCAGGCCGTACAGGCCCTGGGTGCCGGGGAGGGCCTGGAGGATCATGCACTTGGTGAAGTGCTCGGGGGTCTCGGACAGCACGCCGGTGGCGGCCTCGCCCACCATGCCGGTGCCCTTGGCGGAGCCGATGCAGCACAGGCCAACTGCCAGGGCGAAGCCGATGAAGGCCAGAGCCTGACCGCCTACCATTTCAAAAAAAGCAACCATTTTAAATTTCCTCCTTAATATCTACATATTTGGTTTCTACCGCCAGCGGACGGAAGGCCTTGCCCCCATCCTGATAAAAGCGCCCGAAGAACTCCAGGCACTGCAGGCGCATGGTGTGGACATAACAGCCCAGCAGGTTAAGCACCAGGTTCAGGGTATTGCCGATGATGGCCACAATGATGAAGGGGACCAGCCCGAACACCGAGCCCAGGGTGTTGAACACCGAGGCGATGATGGAGCCGGCCATCATCAGGGCCATGAGGCGCAGGTAGGACAAAATGTCGCTGAAATAGCCGGAGATGCCCTGATAGGCGTCCCAGATCCAGGTGACGGCGCCCAGGGCGCTCTTGGAACGGATGATGCTGCCCGTTGGCAGCAGCACCACGCCCAGCACCAGCACCACCATGCCCACCGTACCCAGCGCGGCGGGGGCGCCTGGGATCATGGGGCCGCCGATGGCCAGGGCCGCGCCGATGAGGATGCAGTACCAGGCAATCTCCTGGGTGACGGCGTCCAGCGGGCTGCCGTGGCGGAACTTCTCCTCCACGCTGACGGCCATGCCCACGAACACCTGGATGACGCCCAGGATCATGGAGCCGATCATCACGGTGATGGTGTCGTTGATGGGGGTGAACAGGGGCTTCCAGAACCAGATGAAGGATCCGGCGGCATCGTGATAGCCCGGCACGCCGGCGGCGGCCCCGGTCAGGTCAAAGAGCTTGGACAGGAAGTCGCCGAAAAAGCTTCCGGTGAGGCAGCCCCAAAAGATGGAGCTGATGCCGCACATGAAGAACATGGACATCATGTTTTTCATACTGCCCTTGGGCTTGGCTTTGGCCAGGAAAAAGGCGGTGCCCAGCGCCATCAGCACGCCGTAGCCGATGTCGTTCATCATAAACCCGAAGAACAGGATGAAGAACGGGGCCATCAGCGGGTTGGGGTCCACCGTGTCGTAGGCGGGCATGGCGTACATCTCGGTGATGGCGGTAAAGGGCGCGGTGACGGGGTTGTTCTTCAGCTTGATGGGGACCTGGGGGTACTCGTCGGGGGTGGGCTCGGCGGTCTCCCAGGCGCACTGGAAGCCGCCCAGCACCTTCTGGAGCTCCCCCTCGCTCTCGGCGGGAAGCCAGCCGTCCAGCACAAAGGCGGCGTCGGTGTCGATGAGCCGGGACTTGTTCTCCTCCCGGCTGATCTCCTGGGATGCCCGGTCCACGCAGCGGCGCAGCGCGTCCCGCTTCTCCCCCAGGGCGGCCAGACCGGCCCGGCACTGCTCCTCCTCTCGGTCCAGGGCGGCGATGCGGTTGTCCAGCAGGGCGATGTTGGCCGCCGCAGTCCCCTCCCAGCCCCGCAGGGTGACCCGGGAGGCCCCGAAGGGCCGCATGGCCTCATAGCAGGCGCTGAGGGCGGAGTGGTGGCAGATGAGCAGGAAGTATTGCAGCTCCCGGTCGCTCCCGGCCCGGATGAGCTGGGCCAGCCCGGCGTTCTCGTCCACCGCCGCCTCCAGGGCGGCGAAGTCGGTCCTGCCGGGGACCGAGCAGAAGTGAACGGGCACCGTGGCCGTCCCCTCCTCCTCCAGAGGCACGTCCAGGCAGGACCAGGGAGCCAGGGACGCCTTCTGGGTCAGCAGCTTGGAGCGCTCCGCTCCCTTGGCGGCCAGCGCCTCCTCCGCCTGCGCCACCTGGCGGGCGGCCTCCAGCCCCTGGGCGTATGCCTCCTCGTCGAACAGCTCGCCCTCGGTGACCTCGGGCCGGGGTGTGAACAGTCCGTCCTTGGCCGGGGCGTACCGGCGCAGGGTGTCCAGGGCGGCGTTCAGCAGCAGGCTCTGCTCCCTGGCCTTCTCCAGGCCGGAGTGGTCCGGCTTGCCGAGGCCCGCCCACTCGGGGTCGCTGAGGTCGATGGCGGGCTCCCGGATCTCCACGCAGCCCAGGCTCTGGAGCTGCCGCAGCAGCTCCTCCCGGTCGGGGCGCATGGCCAGTAGCCGCAGCCGTTTCATTTTGACAATGGCCATCAGCTGTTCCCTACCCTTCCGACAATGAGGGCGGCCGCCTTGTCCAGGCGCTTGCGGGCGTCCTGCTTCAGCGCCTCACAGGCGGCGGCGTTGTCCGCTCTGGTCTGCTCCGCCTTCTTCTCCGCCTGGACCTCGGCGTCGGCCAGCATGGCCTTCGCCTCCTGCTCCGCCTTGGCCCGTGCGTCCTGGACGAGCTGCCTGCCCGCCCGCTCCGCGTCGGCTACGATGCGCTTGGCCTCCTCCGCCGCCTCGGCCCGCCGCTCCCTCGCGGCCTGTTCCGCCTCAGTGACCTTTTGGATGGCCTCTAAAGACATAACACTTCACCTCTCTTACTTTCACGGGGGCGGCGAGACAGTAGTTGCCCCCATTTTCAACCATGATTTTACCATTCCCCGGCCAACTTAGCAAGCCTTGTTTTTAAATAAAATAACAAATTCACGGATTTGTCCCCCGCTCTTGTTTTTACCGTTTCCTTTTGGTATAATCTATTATCTATGGAAACGCGCTCCCCCGGGGCGGCGGAAGAAAGAGGTGGTCGAGGTGTATCGAAAGCTGGCGCGGATGCTGGCCCCCCGCATTGGGCTGTATTTCATCGTGATGCTCTCCTTCGCGGGCGTCACCGCCCTGCTGGGCCATCGGGACGCGGCCGTGGCGGAGCTCATCGTGGTGGCGGCGCTGCTGGCCGCCTTCGCCGCCTCCACCCTCCGGCGCAGGCGGGAGGCCGACCACTTTTTGAAGGAGATCCTGGACAGCATGGACCAGGCCACCCGGGACAGCACCCTCAACTGCCCCCTGCCCCTGGTGATGTTCCGGCCGGACACCGACGAGGTGGTGTGGTCCAACGAGCGCTTCCTCCGGCTCACCGGCGACCAGGAGCGGCTGTTCGACACCAAGCTGGCCGACCTGGCCCCCGCCTTTGACTCCCGCTGGCTGCTGGAGGGGAAGAACGAGTGTCCCGAGGAGGTGGAGCTGGGCGGGCGGCGCTACCAGGTGTTCGGTGACATGGCCCGGCCCACCACGGAAAAGGAGGAGGGCCTGCTGGCCACCACCTACTGGCTGGACGTCACCGATCTGGCCGACACCCGGGACGTCTACAACGCCACCAAGCCGGTGATGGCCATGCTGCTGCTGGACAACTACGAGGACGCCATCAAAAACCAGGACGAAAACATCCGCTCGGCCATGCTCAGCGACATCGTCCAGCGGCTTACCGCCTGGGCGGAGCGGGCCCACGGCGCCTTTCTCCGGCTGGACCGGGACCGATACCTGTTTTTGTTTGAGGAGCAGTACCTGAACGAGTATAAGGAGGAAAAATTCTCCCTGCTGGACAGCGTCCGGGAGGTGGTCAACCCCGCCGGCATCCCCGCCACCCTCACCATCGGCATCGGGGTGGACGGGGACACCTTTGAGGAGCTGTACCGCTTCGCCAACCTCTCCGTGGAGATGGCGCTCAGCCGGGGAGGCGACCAGGCGGTGATCAAAAACCGCTTCACCTTCGAGTTCTTCGGCGGGCGCAGCAAGGAGACGGAGCGCCGGGGCAAGGTGAAGAGCCGGGTGATGGCCTCCGCCATGGGCGAGCTGGTGGCGGATGCCTCCTGTGTCATGGTGATGGGCCACAAGGCCCCGGATTTCGACGCAGTGGGGGCGGCGGTGGGGGTGTGCGCCATCGCCCGGGTGAAGGGCGTCCCCCACTACATTGTCCGGGACCACGCCTCCTCCCCCGCCGACGCCCTGTATGAGCGGCTGGGCGGAATGCCCCAGTACCAGGGCGTTCTGCTGGACCCCCAGGAGGCCATGCTCCGGGCGGACTCCCGGTCCCTGCTGGTGGTGGTGGACACCAACCGGCCCGAGCAGGTGCAGTACCGGGAGCTGCTGGACTCCTGCAACAAGGTGGCGGTCATCGACCACCACCGCCGGGCGGCCACCTATATCGAGGGGGCCGACCTGAACTTCCACGAGCCCTACGCCTCGTCCACCTGCGAGCTGGTCAGCGAGCTGATCTCCTATCTGATGGAGCCCGCCGACCTGCTTCCCGGGGAGGCGGAGGCCCTGATGGCGGGGCTGATGCTGGACACCAAGAACTTCACCATGCGTACCGGGGGCCGCACCTTCGAGGCGGCGGCCATGCTCCGCCGGGCGGGAGGGGATACCGGCGAGGTCCGCAGGCTGTTCCAGACCGGCCTGAGCGACGCGGTGGCCAAATACGGCATCATCCAGAACGCCAAAATGTACCGCAAGGACATCGCCATCGCCGTCTCCGACCGGCCCGTGGGCCGGGTGACGGCGGCCCAGGCGGCGGACGAGCTGCTGAACATCGCGGGCATCGGCGCGTCCTTTGTGCTTTACCCCGAGGAGGGGCGGGTGGTGGTGTCCGGGCGCAGCCTCAGCACCACCAACGTCCAGGTGATTTTGGAGGCCCTGGGAGGCGGCGGCAACGCCGGGGCCGCCGGGGCCCAGATTCCGAACAAGACGGTGGAGCAGGTGCTGGATGAGCTCCACGCCGCCTTAGATCAATATTTTGACGGCGGCAAGAAAAAAGCGGAGGAAAACTGAGCGTTCACGGCGGGCTTTTGCCCGAAATCCATAGGAGGTAACAAGATCATGAAAGTCATTTTGCAGCAGGACGTGAAGGGCCAGGGCAAGAAGGGCCAGATGGTGGAGGTCTCCGACGGCTACGGCCGCAACTTCCTCCTGCCCCGGAAGCTGGCGGTGGAGGCCACCGCCGAGAACGTAAACACCATGAAGATGCAGGACAAGGCCAAGCAGGCCCGGCTGGCCGAGGAGAAGGCCCAGGCCCAGGCTCTGGCCGAGCGCCTCAAGGGGGTGCAGGTGAAGATCAAGGCCCGGGCGGGACAGGGGGGCAAGCTGTTCGGGTCCATCACGAATAAGGAGATCGCCGAGGAGCTGAAAAAGCAGTTCGGCATGGACGTGAACAAGAGCAAGATCGTGCTCAGCGACCCCATCAAGTCCTTTGGTGCCTTTGAGGTAAAGTGCAAGCTGGGCAGCGAGGTATCCGGGGTCATCAATGTGCTGGTCATCGAAGAAAAGTAAGAGAACCGTTTAAGCGTCCGCCGCGGAAGGAGCTGACCATCATATGCCCGATGTGCTCGGAGAAGAACTAAGCGAACTTCAAGTACCCCACTCCGTCGTGGCGGAGCAGGCGGTGCTGGGTTCCATCCTCATCGATCCCCGGCGCGTCAGCGCGGTGGTCGAGGTGCTGCGGCCCGACGATTTCTATATGCGCCAGAATCAGGCGCTGTATCAGGCCGTCTTCACCATGTTCAACCAGTTCAAGACCATCGACCTGGTGACGGTGATCGACCAGATGAAGATGGACGGGGTGTATGACGAAAACACCACTGTGCCCTACCTGCGCCAGCTCATGGCGGTCACCCCCACCGCCGCCAACGTGCTGGATTACGCCGCCATTGTGGCGGACAAGGCCCGGCTGCGCCGGATGGGAGAGACCTTCGGCGAGCTGGCCGGGATGGTTCGGTCCGAGAGCGGCACTGCCGACCAGATCCTGGAGGCGGCGGAACAGCGCATATACGCCATCCGCCAGGGCAAGTCCCAGGGCATGAGCCACATCTCCGCCGTCATGGGCAGCGTGTGGAACACCGTGAAGGAGCTCCAGGCCCAGGGCGGGCAGTTTCCCGGCATCTCCACCGGCCTCATCGACCTGGACCGGCGCATCTCGGGGCTGAACAACTCCGACCTCATCATCCTGGCCGCCCGGCCCGGCGTGGGCAAGTCCTCCCTGGCCATGAACATCGGGGTGGAGGCCGCCAAACACTCGGGGAAGAGCGTGGCGGTGTTCTCCCTGGAGATGAGCAAGGAGCAGCTGGGCATGCGCCTGGTGTCCACCGAGTGCCTGATGGACAACAAGAAGCTGTCCACCGGCCGCATCGCGGGGGAGGAGGAGTGGGCCCGGGTGGCCATGGCGGTGGCCTCCCTCAGCCAGGCCAAGATGTATATCGACGACGACGCCTCCCTGTCGGTGGCGGACATCAACGCCAAATGCCGCCGGGTGGACGACCTGGGTCTGGTCATCATCGACTATCTCCAACTGATGACCTCCGCCGGCGGCCCGCCCAAAAACAACGAGAACCGGCAGCAGATTGTGTCCGACATGTCCCGCTCCCTGAAGCTGATGGCCAAGGAGCTGAACGTGCCGGTGATCTGCCTGTCCCAGCTGTCCCGGGCCAACGAGAGCCGGGGCGCCTCCCAGCGCCGGCCCATGCTGTCCGACCTGCGGGACTCCGGCGCCATCGAGCAGGACGCGGACATCGTGCTCTTCCTTTATCGGGACAGCTATTACGACGAGGACAGCGACTCCCCCAACCTGGCCGAGTGCATCGTGGCCAAAAACCGCCACGGCGAGACGGGCACCGTCCAGCTGGAGTGGCGGCCGGAGTTCACCACCTTCCGCAACCTGTCCCAATACAACGACGAGGACGAGTACTGATGGGGGACGGCTTTCGGTTCGGCCTGATCCCGCCGGGAAGCGGGGTGCTGTGCGCCCTGTCCGGCGGGGCGGACTCCATGTACCTGCTGTGCCGCCTGCTGGAGGGCCGGGAGAGGTTCGGCTGGACGGTATGCGCCGCCCACTTCAACCACGGCCTGCGGGCCGCCGCCCAGCGGGACCAGGACTTTGTCCGGGACTGGTGCGGGAGGCAAAACGTCCCGTTTTACGCCTGCCATGACAACGTGGCGGAATACGCCCGGCGGGAGGGTTTGTCTGTGGAGGAGGCGGGGCGGGTCTTGCGCTACCGCTTTCTAGAGGACGCCGCCCGGCGGGAGGGCTTGGAGCTCATCGCCACCGGCCACCACGCCGGGGACAACGCCGAGACAGTGCTGATGAACCTGATCCGGGGCTGCGGGCTCAACGGCCTGACGGGCATCCCGGAGCGCCGGGGGAACATCGTCCGGCCCATGCTGGAGGTGTCCCGGCCGGAAATCGAGGGGTATCTGACCGCCCGCGGCATCCCCCATGTGGAGGACGAGACCAATACTGACCCGACATACACCAGAAATAAGGTAAGGCATCAGCTTCTGCCCCTGCTGGAGGAGCTGAACCCCCGGGCCGCCGCCCACATCGCCGCCGCCGCCCGCCGCCTGGGGGAGGACGAGGCCCTGCTGGCCGCCCAGGCCGCCCCCCTGGTGGAGGAGGCGCTGGACATACCCGACGGGCTGGCCCTCCCGGTCCGGGTGCTGCGGGACTCCCCCCGGCCCCTGGCCCTGCGCTGCTGCGCCGGGGCGCTGGACCGGGCGGGGTTGAGGGGCGGGGCGGTCCATCTGGAAAAGATCCTGGAACTGGCCCTGGGGGAGGCCCCCTCCGCCCAGCTCCACATCCCCGGCGGCAGCGTCCGGCGGCAGTATGAGCTGATGGTATTTTCCACCAGTTCGGACCCCGGCCCGCTCCAGGCCCTGGCGCTGGAGACGGGAGAGCAGTCCTGGGGAGACTGGACCGTGACCTGCGCCCCGGCGGTGTGTCCGGCCAAGGCCTATGTCAGCCCCTGGGAGTTTTACCTGAGACCGGGAGAGTACCTGATCCGACCCCGGCGAGAGGGGGATCGGATCACCCTGGGGAAGCGCCCGGTCAAAACGGTGAAAAAGCTGATGATCGAGGGCCGGGTCCCGGCCCATCGGAGAGATCTGGTTCCTGTGCTGGCCGCGGGAGAACAGGCGGCCGCTCTGGGGGGCTTCGGCCCGGACCGGGCCCACCTGGCCCCTCCGGGGGAGCCCGCCCTGCATATCATTTTAAAAACAGAGGAGAATGGGTAATGCATAACGATGTGGAGCGTATCCTGTACACCGAAGAGGAGCTGCGCCGGCGGGTGAAGGAGCTGGGCGCGCAGATCACCGCCGATTACGCCGGACGCAGGCCTATTTTGGCCTCCGTCCTCCGTGGGTCCTACATTTTCATGGCCGATCTCACCCGGGCCATCGACCTGGACGTGACGGTGGATTTCATGGCCGTGTCCTCCTACGGGGCTGGCACCGTCAGCTCGGGCCAGGTGGAGATCAAAAAGGACCTGTCCGACACCATCGAGGGCCGGGACCTCATCATCGTGGAGGACATCCTGGACTCGGGCAACACCCTGTACTACCTGATGGATGTGCTCCGGGCCCGGAAGCCCGCCTCCATCCGCATCTGCGCCCTGATGGACAAGCCGGAGCGGCGCACCAAGCCCATCTCGGCGGACTATGTGGGCTTTACCATCCCCGACGCCTTCATCGTGGGTTACGGGCTGGACTATGCCGAGCGCTACCGCAATCTGCCCTATGTGGGCGTTTTGAAGCAGTCCGTCTACAGTAAGTAACGGCGCCCCCGCAAAAGCGCGCCTCAGCTTTTGCGCCAAGGGGAGGAGCGGGGCGCAGACCCTGCTTCCATGAAAATAAGCGGCCCGGCCGCGCCGAAGGAGAACACCCATCTTGAATCAGTACAAAATCAGGACAATTGCCCTGTATACGGCGGTGCTGCTGGCCCTGCTGTGGGGGCTTGCCGTCTTCACCGGCGGGAAAAGGGACCAGATCTCCTATTCCGCAGTCCTGTCCTGCTTCCAGCAGGAGCAGGTGGTCCGCTTTGTGGTGGACGGCGGCGGGACGCTGTCCATGGAGCTGAAGGACGGCAGCCTCCGCCGCCACAGCCTGGCAGACGTGGACGCCTTCCGCCGGGAGCTGGGCTCCCTCATTGAGGAGCAGCACCAGCGGGGGATCATCAAAAGCTATGACTTCGAGCAGAGCTTTGAGCTGCCCCAGTGGCTGATGGCGCTCATCCCCTGCCTGGCCTCGGCGGCTCTGGCCCTGGCGCTGTGGATGGTGCTGGGCGCCCACCAGCAGTCCATGCAGAGCGGCGGCGGGGGCGGCGGCAGCCCCGGCATGAGCCGCTTCGGCCGGGCCCGCACGGTGGAGGCCGGGGACACCGACGTCACCTTCGCCGACGTGGCCGGGTCGGACGAGGAAAAGCAGGAGCTCCAGGAGCTGGTGGACTTCCTCAAGGAACCCCAGAAGTTCATCGACCTGGGGGCCCGCATCCCCAAGGGAGTGCTGCTTGTGGGCCCGCCGGGCACCGGCAAGACCCTGCTGGCCCGGGCGGTGGCCGGGGAGGCGGGGGTCCGCTTCCTGTCCATCTCCGGCTCCGACTTCGTGGAGCTGTACGTGGGCGTGGGCGCGTCCCGGGTCCGGGACCTGTTCGACCAGGCCAAGCGGGAGTCCCCCGCCATCGTGTTCATCGACGAGATCGACGCGGTGGGCCGCCAGCGGGGCGCGGGCCTGGGGGGCGGCCACGACGAGCGGGAGCAGACCCTGAACCAATTGCTGGTGGAGATGGACGGCTTTGCCGCCAACGAGGGGGTCATCGTGCTGGCCGCCACCAACCGGCAGGACATTCTGGACCCCGCCCTGCTTCGCCCGGGCCGGTTCGACCGGCAGGTGTACGTGGGCAGGCCGGACATGAAGGGCCGGGAGGAGATTCTGCGGGTGCACACCCGGAAAAAGCCCCTGGCCGACGACGTGGATCTGAGGGAGATCGCCCGGGAGACCACCGGATTTACCGGGGCGGACCTGGAAAACCTGATGAACGAGTCCGCCCTGCTGGCCGCCCGGCGGGATCAGCCCTATATCACCCTGGCGGACATCCAGGAGTCGGTAATCAAGGTCATCGCCGGACCGGAGAAGCGCAGCCGGGTGAAGATCGAGGAGGACAAGCGCATCACCGCTTACCACGAGGCGGGCCACGCGGTGGTGAGCCACGCCCTGCCCACCCAGGACCCGGTGCACCAGATCACCATCGTCCCCCGGGGGGACGCGGCGGGCATGACCATCAACCGCCCCCAGGAGGACCGGGACCATGTCAGCCGCCAGCGGCTGGTGGAGACCCTGTCCACCCTGCTGGGGGGACGGTGCGCCGAGGAGACCGCCCTGGGCTTCGTGTGCACCGGGGCGGTAAGCGACCTCCAGCGGGCCACCCAGATCGCCCGGGATATGGTGACCAAGTACGGCATGAGCCGGACCCTGGGCCACGTCACCTTCACCTCCGGCCACGACGAGGTGTTCATTGGCCGGTCCATGGCCCAGGCCAAGCCCTACTCCGAGCAGACCGCCGCCCTCATCGACCAGGAGGTGAAGGCTCTGCTGGACCAGGCCTACGAGACATGCAGGGAGATTTTGAAACGGGACCGGGACAAGCTGGAGCTGGTGGCCCGGTTCCTGCTGGAGCACGAGACTATGGACGCCGCGCAGTTCCAGCTGGTATATGATGACCCGGCGGCCCTGATGCCCGCCGGAGACGGGAGGTCGGGCTGACACATGGAAAACTGGGAAGCAGAAGTGGAACAGAACTGGGAGAACACCCCCGCCCCGGACCCCGGCCCTGAGCCGGATCAGCCGGATCCCAGCGGCGGCAAGGCCCGAAAGGAGGCCTCCGACGGGCGGGACCTGTACCTGAACATCCGGGTGCTGGTGATCATGATGACCGCCTTCGTGCTGATGTTCACCTTTGTGGCCCGGATCATCGTGGTCAGCGGCCCGTCCATGCTGGACACCCTCCACAACGGAGACCTGATCCTGGTGTGGTCCCTGGGTTATACCCCCAAGCAGGGGGATATCGTGGTGCTCACCCAGGAGAGCTATCAGGAGGACTCCATCGTCAAGCGGGTCATCGCCCTGGAGGGACAGACGGTGGACATCAACTACGACACAGACACCGTATACGTGGACGGGAAGCCCCTCAAGGAGGACTACACCAAGGAGAAGATGCAGATCCCCTCCTATGGCGAGGGGCTCAACCACGTCACCGTACCCGAGGGGTGCATCTTTGTCATGGGGGACAACCGCAACCACTCCGCCGACAGCCGGTTCCCCGGCATCGGCATCGTGGATACCCGGTGCGTCATCGGCAAGGGCATCGCCGTGATGTTCCCCTTCCACCGCTGGAAGGGGCTGTGACCGCTGTGAGCGCTTATTTCTCGTGGGGCAGAGGGGAGATTTACCATGGATTCCATTGTTAAAAAACTATCCGGGCGGTTTTCCTGGCTGCTTTTTGCCCTGGCGGCGGCCTTTGTGTGCGCCGCCCTGCGGAGGTGGCAGCTGGCCTCCGCCTTTGAGGAGGCCACCGGCCTGCCCATATCCGGCGCTCCGGCCAGCGTTATCCTCACCTGCGTGCTGATGATGGCGGCGGCCTGGTTCCTCATCCTGGCGGTCCACCAGCCCCTGTCCCACCGGCCCCAGGCCCCAGGCCAGTCCCACCGCTGGGACCTGATATTTCTGGACGCCGGCGACCCGATATACCCCATTCTGGTGGTGCTGGCCGCCTTTCTGGCCCTTGGGGCGGTCCCCTTCCTGCTGCGCACCGGCCTGGCCCAGTGGCAGGTCTACCGGGAGGCCAAGGCGGCGCTGGAGCAGGGCATCGACGTCCAGCTGCCCACCAACAACGGTATGCTGGCCATAGCCACGGCGGCGGGGTCTCTGCTGTCCTTCCTGGGGCTGCTCCAGATGGGCCGGGACGGCCTCCGCCCCGGGCGGCGGGGCAGGGGGGGCTTCTCCGCCGCCCTGCCCGGCACCGCCGGGTGCATCTGGCTGATGGAGAGCTTCCGGGGCCACGCCGCCAACCCGGTGCAGTGGGATTACGCCCCGCTGCTGCTGGCCATCGTGTGCGGGATGCTATTCTACATGGACTTCGCCGGCATGTCCACCGGCGCGGCCCGGCCACGGCGGCTGCTGTGGATGGCGGCCATGACCCTGGTGCTGTCCGCCCCCGCCATCGTCTCCGCCCTAGCGGAGCACACCTTGGCCGACCTGCTGCTGCTGTTCGCCCAGGGGCTGACGGCGGCGGCGGTGCTGTGGCGGCTGCCGCCCAATCTGGAACGCCCGCCCAAGCTCAACGGCACACCCATCCCCCCCGTATCCGGGGAGACTAGCATACAGGAGGAGACCACCCATGAATGACAAGAGGTTCTATATCACCACCCCCATCTACTACCCGTCCGGCAAGCTGCACATCGGCCACGCCTACTGCACCGTGGCCACCGACGCCATGGCCCGGTACAAGCGGCTGTGCGGCTACGACGTGATGTTCCTCACCGGCACCGACGAGCACGGCCAGAAGATCGAGGGCAAGGCAAAAGAGGCGGGCGTCACGCCCAAAGAGTTCGTGGACAATATCGTGGCCGCCCCCGGCGGGGTGCTGGACCTGTGGAAGCTGATGAACATCAGCTACGACCGCTTCATCCGCACCACCGACGATTACCACGTGGAGGCCATTCAGAAGATTTTCCGCAAGATGTACGACAAGGGCGACATCTACAAGGGGGCCTACAAGGGTAAGTACTGCAAGGACTGCGAGGCCTTCTGGACGGAGAGCCAACTGGTGGACGGCAAGTGCCCCGACTGCGGCCGGGAGGTCCACGACGCGGAAGAGGAGGCCTATTTCTTCCGGGCCTCCAAGTATGCGGACCGGGTCCGGGACCTGCTGCTGAACACCGACTTTTTGGAGCCCCGTTCTCGCGTGAACGAGATGGTGAACAATTTCATCGACTGCGAGGGCGGCCTTCAGGACCTGTGTGTCTCCCGCACCTCCTTCACCTGGGGCGTGCCCGTGGACTTCGACCCGGGCCATGTGGTCTACGTGTGGCTGGACGCGCTGTTCAACTATATGACCGCTCTGGGTTATCAAAACGACAGATATCACGATCTGGAGAAGTTCTGGCCCGCCGACGTCCACTTCATCGGCAAGGAGATCGTCCGGTTCCACTCCATCTACTGGCCCGCCTTCCTCATGAGCATGGAGCTGCCCCTGCCCAAAAAGGTGTACGGCCACGGCTGGCTGCTGCTGGACGGCGGCAAGATGTCCAAGTCCAAGGGCAACGTGGTGGACCCCTACCTGCTCTCCGAGCGCTACGGTGTGGACGCCCTGCGGTTCTTCCTGCTGCGGTCCTTCCCCTTCGGGTCCGACGGCAATTTCTCCAACGAGCTGCTGATCCAGACCATCAACGTGGACCTGGCCAACGACCTGGGCAACCTGGTGAGCCGCACCACCGCCATGGCGGAGAAATATTTCGGCGGTACGCTGCCCGAGGTCCGGCAGAGCGCGCCCCTGGACGACGAGCTCATCTCCCTGGCCTCCGGCCTGCGGGGGCGCTATGAGGAGCAGATGGAGAAGTTCCAGTTCCAGAACGCACTGGAGGAGGTATTCAAGGTCATCCAACGGGCCAACAAGTATATTGACGAGAACGCCCCCTGGGCGCTGGCCAAGGACATGGAGGCCAACGGCGTCAGGCTGGCCACGGTGCTCTACAACCTGCTGGAGGCCGTCCGGGTGTGCGCCGTGCTGCTGACCCCCTTTATGCCCGAGAGCTGCGAGAGGATCTTCGCCCAGATCGGCGCGGGCGCGGACGCCCGGACCTGGGACAGCGCGGCCAAGTGGAGCGTGCTGCCCGCCGCGGTGTCCGTCACCAAGGGGGAGAACCTGTTTCCCCGCATCGACATGGACAAGGAGCTGGCCGAGCTGGAGGCCATCCAGGAGGAGGCCCGCAGGGCCGCCCTGCCCACCATTGAGATCGAGCCGCAGTTGGAGGAGAAGGTGGACTTCGACACCTTCTGCAAGTCCGATTTCCGGGCCGTGAAGGTGAAGGACTGCCAGAACGTGAAGAAGTCGGACAAGCTGCTGAAGTTCACCCTGGACGACGGCACGGGCACCGACCGCCAGATCCTGTCCGGCATCGCCAAGTGGTACAAGCCGGAGGAGCTCATCGGCAAGACGCTGGTGGCCATTGTCAACCTGCCCCCCCGGAAGATGATGGGCCAGGAGAGCCAGGGCATGCTCATCTCCGCCGTCCACACCGAAAAGGGGGAGGAGTGCCTGCACCTGCTGATGGTGGACGACGCCATCCCCGCCGGAGCCAAGCTGTGCTGAAAACGGTGGACAATCCCGCCGAAATCTGTTAAACTGTTATCCGCCGTGACTCACCTCCCGGCGGATAACTCTTTGAGGACAAGAGAAGGACGTGAGCTCCCATGAAACGGTTGGTATCTTTTCTCCTGTCGGTCGCCGCCCTGCTGTCGCTGGCCGCCTGCACCCTGAATCTCAACCTCCCGGCCCAAGGCGGCAAGCTGATTGAGCCGGACGAGGAGGGCTTTGCCATGGGCTATGAGGGAGACACCCTGCGCACGGCGTTTTTCGACATGACCATCCAGAATCCAAAAACCTGTGCCGAATACGACGGGCTCACCCCCAGCGAGGGCTACCAGTTTCTGGCGGCGGACCTCACCCTCTACAACCATACCGACGATACGCAGCCCATCTATGACACCGACTTTGAGGTGATCTGGGATCTGGACAACGACGACGCCTGGGCCTGGCCCGAGTACAGCGAGACCACCGGCCCCGACGGCGAGCCGGAGTATTCCGTGCGTTCGGAGCGCCAGCTTCCGATGGAGTCCGAGCTGGGCATCCACAAGAGCATGACCGGCGTACTGCTCTACCAGGTGCCCGAGGACTGCAAGGATTTTTACATTGCCTACTACGAGGTCTACGAGCCCGAGGAAGCGGGCGGCGACCCTGTGTACGGCAGCTCCTTTTTTGTGAGGTTCAGCGCATGAGCATGACACTGTTTGACACGCACGCCCACTACGATTCCCGCCAGTTTGACTCCGACCGGGACCAGGCGCTCTCCGCCCTGCCCGGCCAGGGGGTGGAGCTGGTGGTCAACCCCGGCTGCAATCTGGCCAGCTCCCAAACGGCCGTGGAGCTGGCTGGGCGGTATCCCTTTGTCTACGCCGCCGTGGGGATCCACCCAGAGGACTGCGCAGACTGGGAAGGCGGGCACATTGACCGTCTGCGGGACCTGGCCGCCCAGCCCAAGGTGGTGGCCGTGGGGGAGATTGGGCTGGACTACTACTGGCCCGAGAATCCCCCCAGGGAGCTCCAAAAGCGGGTCTTTCGGGCCCAGCTGGCCCTGGCTGCGGAGCTGGACCTGCCTGTCATCGTCCACGACCGGGAGGCCCACGGGGACTGCCTGGACATCGTCCAAGAGTTTCCCCAGGTGCGGGGGGTGTTCCATTGCTTCTCCGGCAGCGCGGAGATGGCCAAGGAGCTGGTGAAGCTGGGCTGGATGATCTCTTTCACCGGGGTGCTCACCTACAAAAACGCCCGCAGGGCGGTGGAGGCGGCCCAGGCCGTCCCCCTGGACCGCATTATGATCGAGACGGACAGCCCCTACATGGCCCCCGTCCCCCACCGGGGGAAGCGGAATCACTCCGGCTATGTGGGCCTGATCTGTGAGCGGCTGGCCCAGCTGAAGGGGATCAGCCCGGATGAATGTTCCAGGCTCACCCTGGAAAATGGGCGCAGATTTTTCCAGATTTCGGAGTAAGCTGGAACGGTCAGGAAAAAAGTAGTTTTTTGTGGAAGCAGATGAAAATTTGTTCCAAAGTACCTGTTTTTTCGGTTTTTTTTCAATCACCGCTTGACAGTCTTTTGACGTGGTGCTATACTGACAATGGTTTTGATGTATGAACTGATTTGTGCCCGCTCTTTCGTACATGAAAGGGCGGACTTTTTTCTTCTACTTTCAAAACGAATTTTTTACAAATAAGGAGGATATAGGAAATGAACGGTACTGTGAAATGGTTCAACGCTGAGAAGGGCTACGGCTTCATCACCCCCGACGACGGCACTGAGGACGTGTTCGTCCACTTCTCCGCCATCGTGGCCGAGGGCTACAAGAAGCTGCTGGAGGGCCAGAAGGTCACCTTCGAGACCGAGCCCGATCCCCGGGGCGCCAAGGGCGTGCGCGCCACCAACGTGGTTGCCCAGACCGAGGAGTAATCTGGCACAGCAAAAAGGACCTGCCGCAATGCGGCAGGTCCTTTTCATTTTTTCTTTTTCAGCTTGTGCTTGCTCCCGTCCGGCTCCACGAAATAGGTGCGGTCCAGCTGCCCCGTGAGGCTGGCCTTCACGCTGGCGATATACTCGCCCCGCAGGGCGTCCCGCTCGGCCAGCTCCGCCGGGGTGAGGGTCTCCCCCGCCTTCACCCGGCGGGCAAATTCGTTGATGCGGTCGATTTTCTTCTGCTCCATTACAGATACCTCTCGATCTCAATGATGGTCCGGCCCTTCCGGGACTGGCCCCCCACGGTCTTCACCACGCACTTGCCCAGCCCCCGGCAGGTGATCACGTCCCCCTGGGCCACCGCCCGGTCGGGCTTGAGGCACTCCCGGTGGTTCAGGGACACCCTGCCCCCGGTGACGGCGTCCGCCGCCTTGCCCCGGGCCAGGGAAAAGCCGGAGGCCAGCACCGCGTCCAGCCGCAGGGCGGCCACCGTGTCGTGGATGAGCTTCACCTGGTTGGGGGCGGGGGACAGGTCCGCGAGGGAGATTTCCTTCAGCTTCAGCCGGTACCGCCCCGCCTGGTCAAACTGGGACAAAATGATGGGCGCGGCCTCCTTCAGGCAGACGATCTGAGCGGAATTCTCCCCCACCAGAATATCCCCCACCCGCTCCCGGGTGAGACCGATGCCCATGAGGCCCCCCAGCAGGTCCCGGTGGGTGAGCTCCGCCCCGGTGGGCGGATAAGCGCACTCCACGGCGGCCAGCTCTTCCTCCGGGGACCAGTCCTCGGGTTCCTGCCAGTCGGGGAGGAACAGGCACACCGTGCGCTCCGCCCCCTCAAAGCCGCCGTGGAACAGGTGCTTGGGGTGGCCGGACGCGGCCAGTACGGGCTCCAGCGCCGCCCGCTGGGCGGGGGAGAGAAACTGGGTGGCGCAGGGGATGGAGCGGTTGGCCGCCCGGTCCAGCTGGTCCAGGGCCCGGGCCAGGACCATGCGCTCATCCGGGTCCTTGGAGAATTTGTTGAGCAGCTCAGTTTTGTTCATATCACGCCTCTCCTCTGGGCTTCCTCTATCAATTTGGGTTGGATCAGCGGATAGGTCCAGCTCTCAGGCAGGCAATCCATCAGATAGATTTCCCTGATTTCGTGGTGCAGTCCGCCCTCCAGTGCGGCAATATCCGCATAGTACAGCATACCGTAATCCCGAAAGGAGTAGACGCACACCGGGGTCAGGGTGAACTCCGAAGCCCCGGTCTCCTCCACCAGCTCCCGACGCGCCGTCTCCAGGATCGTTTCCCCCGGCTCCCTGTGTCCGCCGGGGATCTCCAGAGTGTCACGCTCCCGGTGGCGGCAGAACACCCACTTGCCCTGATATTTGGCGATGATGACCGCGTATTTCAACAGGGCGTCGTCCACACGGTCATAAAATCTTACTTCAGGCTGTTCCATTCATCACACCTTCTTGGTTCATACCACCCGTTTCTGGGCATTGTAGAGCTGGGCGTACTCCCCGCCCTTGGCCAGAAGCTCCTCATGGGTGCCCTCCTCCAAAATGTGGTTGTCGTCCACCACGATAATGCGGTTGGCGGAGCGAATGGTGGACAGCCGGTGGGCGATGATTAAGGTGGTGCGGCCCTTGGCCAGCTCGTCAAAGGCGGACTGGATCCGGGCCTCGGTGACGGAGTCCAGGGCGGAGGTGGCCTCGTCCAAAATCAAAATGGGCGGGTTTTTCAGGAATATGCGGGCAATGGACACCCGCTGCTTCTGCCCGCCGGACAGCATCACCCCCCGCTCCCCCACGTAGGTCTGGAAGCCGTTGGGCATGGACATGATATCGTCGTAGATCTCCGCACGGCGGGCGGCCTCCGCCACCTCCGCCTCGGTGGCGTCGGGGCGGCCGTAGCGGATATTGTCCATGATGGTGCCCGCAAAAAGGAACACGTCCTGCTGGACAATGCCGATGTTTTGGCGCAGGGAGCGCTGGGTCACCTCCCGCACGTCCTGGCCGTCCACCAGGATGCGGCCCCCCGTCACGTCATAGAACCGAGGAACCAGCTGGCACAGGGTGGACTTGCCGCCCCCGGAGGGGCCCACCACCGCCACCGTCTCCCCCTGGGGAATGTGGATGGACACGTGGTCCAGCACCGCCGGGCCGTCCTCATAGTGGAAGGACACGTCGTCCACCAGGATGTCCCCCTTGGCCGTCCCCATCTCCCGGGCGTCCGGGGCGTCCTGGACGGCGGGCTCCACCCGCATCAGCTCCACAAACCGCTTGAAGCCCGCCATGCCGTTGAGGAACTGCTCCACAAAGGCGGCCAGCTTGCGTACCGGGGTTAGGAAAGTGGAGATGTACAGGGTGAAGGTGACCAGGTCCACGAAGTCCATCTCCCCCCGCATGATGAAAAAGCCCCCCGCCGCCACGGTGAGCACATTCATGGCGGGCAGGGCAAACTCCAGCCCCGCGTGGTAGATGCCCATGGCCTTGTAGGAGTCCCGCTTGGCCTTTTTGAACTGCTCGTTGGACTGCTCGAACTTGGCGGTCTCCTGGTCCTCGCTGGCAAAGGCCTTGGCGGTGCGCATGCCGGAGATGGCCGATTCCAGCTGGCCGTTGATGCCCGCCATGTTCTGCTTCACCCGGAGGGAGGCCCGGACCATCCGCCGGCGCTGGATGATGGTAAACACCACGAAAATGGGCACCACGGCGAAGACGATCAACGCCAGCTTCCACTGAATGGACACCATCATACAGAAGGCCCCGATGAGGGTGACGGCGGAGATAAACAGGTCCTCCGGGCCGTGGTGGGCCAGCTCTGTGATCTCAAACAGGTCGTTGGTGGCCCGGCTCATGAGCTGGCCGGTGCGGTTCTTGTCGTAGAAGGAAAAGGACAGGTCCTGCATGTGGCCGAACAGGTCCCGGCGTATGTCCGCCTCGATGCGCACACCCATCATGTGGCCCCAATAGGTGACGATAAAATACATCACCGAACGCAGGGCGTAGGCCGCCAGCAGGAGGGCCATGACGGTGAAAAAGGCGGTGAACATGCTCTGGGGCAGCAGGGTGTTCAGCGCCTCCCGGGAGGCGGCGGGAAAGGCCAGGTCCACCAGGGCAATGCCCAGAGCGCAGGCCATATCCAGAATAAACAGCTTGAGGTGGGGCTTATAATAGGACAGGAAGATGGGGACGTAGCCCCGGCGGAAACGATTGGAAGCCATATGAGGACACTCTCCTTTGCTAAAATTTTTACACTCGGCGCAAACTTTAATAAATAATCAGTTTAGCCGAAAGATTTCAGCTTGTCAAGACTTGGCGGATGACTTATAATATTCTCTGCATCTTCATTATGGAAAGAAGGCGGCCACATGGAACATACGCAGCTCTCCTGGCATCAGCGGGGCCAGCTCTGGCTTCGGCTGGGTTTGCGGGGCGCCCTGACCCTGGGGGCGGCGGCTCTGGTCATCTGGGTGGGCCTGCCCCTGGCCTCCCTGCTCAGCCCCTTTCTCTTCGCCCTGGTGCTGGCCTGGGTCCTTAATCCTGCGGTGCGGTGGCTCCAGAGAAGGACCAACGGTTCGCGGAAAGTCATCTCCATGATTTTGGTCATTCTGGTCTTCGCCGTCATGGTTGGCGTCCTGTTCGGGCTGGGCTGGGCGGCGGTGGACCAGGTGCGCTCCTTGTTTGACAACCGGCAGTCGGTGCTGGACAATTTCCTCAACGGCCTGCTGGGTGTGGTAAACAGCGTCCAGCGCTGGATCGCCGGGCTCAACGGCGTGGTGCCCGACGAGGTGATCACCACCGGCGAGGACCTCATCGACACCCTGGCGGGCTGGGTGCAGGGGCTGGACTTTTCCGGCTGGTTCGCCCAGATGGCGGGGCAGGCCCCCTCCATGGCGGCCAACGTGTCCGGCTTCGCCGTGGCCCTGGTGGTGTTCATGATGGCCAGCTACTTTATCACCGGGGATTACCCCCGGCTTCGGTTCGAGCTCACCGACCGGGTACCCATGGTGGCCCGGGATTTCTGCCGCTCGGTGAAAAACATCTTTATGAGCGCCTTCGGCGGCTATGTGAAGAGCCAGCTGATTTTGTCCGCCGGGGTGTTTATCATCCTGACCATCGGCTTCCTTCTGATGAAACAGCCCTATGGCCTGCTGCTGGCCTTCGGGCTGGCGGTGCTGGACTTCATCCCCATCATCGGCGCGGGTACCGTCATGGTACCCTGGGCGGTTATTGATATGGTGCTGGCCAATTACGGCGAGGCGGCGGCGCTGATGGCGGTCTGGGGGGTTATCGTGCTGTTCCGGCGGTTTGCCGAGCCCAAAATCCTGGGCGACCAGACCGGGCTGTCCCCCATCCTGTCCCTGGTGGGCATCTACGTGGGCATGAAGGCCGGGGGCGTACTGGGCATGGTGGTGGGGCCCCTGCTGTTGCTGGTGTGCATCAACCTGGCCAAGCTGGGCATTTTCCGCCCGGTGCTGGACGACCTGGCCCTGGCGGCGGGGGACATCAACGCCATCTTGCGTTCGGGGCGGAAAACCGATACAAATACAACGACAAAATAATAATTAGACAGAAAAAGCGAGGCTTTTTTCCCGACGGAAGGAGCCTCTCAAGCGCAGCACCCCGAGCCGAACGGTTTGACACGGAGGCGCGGACCGTACGACGCATCAGTTTTCAGTGCCTAGACACCGGCGGCAGCACAAATAGGAGCATCAGCGTCGAAAGCCGCGTGCGCCGGAAGGGTATGACCTGCATGCCGTATAGGGCTCCCCCGTAAAAGGGGGTACATAGGGGGTACGCCCCCTATGCGCGCTCTTTGCCTACTTTCTCTCGCGTGAGAGAAAGTAGGCCCCCGGAGGGGACTCCCCTCCGGGGGCAAGGAGGAATTTTCAGCTTCTTTTCAGCGTAAGTTCAAAATCATTTCGACCCTATGACATACTTTTGACATAATTGCGTAGTATCTTATGCTCAACGGCAGGGAGAGCGGCGCGAAACAGCCGTCCCGGCCACGGATATTAACTGAAAACGCGGAATTGGAAAGGAGAACGTTCCATGAACGATCAAAATGGTTTTGACAGCAACGGCATGTACCACTACAACTACGCCCCCCAGCACTCCGACCCCTGGGACCGGCAGACCCCTCCCACCCCGCCCCAGCCCCCCCAGAAAAAAAAGAGCGGCGCGGGCAAGGTGGTGGCCCTGGTGCTGTGCTGCGCCCTGGTGGGCGGCGGCGCCGGGGTGGGCGGCGCGGCGGCTTACAGCGCCCTCACCGACGGCCCCCAGGGGGAAACCACCATCTACCGCAACGAGGTGGACCCCACCGCCGTCAAGGTGAAGCAAGCCGACGGCCTCACTCCCATGAGCCTCAGCGAGATCTACGCCGCCTACGCCGACTCCAGCGTGTGCATCTCGGTGACCGGCATGGCCACCAACGGCTGGTATCAGCAGCCCACCGCCGGGGCGGGCTCCGGCTTCATCATCAGTGAGGACGGCTACATCGTCACCAACTACCACGTGATCGACGGGGCCAACACCATCAAGGTAACGCTGAACAACGGCAACACCTACGATGCCAAACTGGTGGGCGGCGAGGAGCTCAACGACGTGGCGGTGCTGAAGATCGACGGAGTGTCCGGCCTGAAGCCGGTGGTGCTGGGCGACTCCGACGACCTGGTGGTGGGCGAGCAGGTGTGCACCATCGGCAACGCCCTGGGCTCCCTGTCCTTCTCCCAGACCTCCGGCTTCGTGTCCTCCACCGGGCGGGAGATCACCATGAGCGACGGCACCGTGATGAACAACATGATCCAGACCAACTGCACCATCAACTCCGGCAATTCCGGCGGCCCCCTCTTTGACAGCTATGGCCGGGTGGTGGGCATCACCTCCGCCAAGCTGTCCAACAACGGTTCCAGCCAGGCCACCATTGAGGGCATCGGCTTCGCCATCCCCATCAATGATGTGATCGGCATCGTCACCGACTTCATGCAGTACGGCTATGTCACCGGCCGGCCCTATATGGGCATCATGGTGGGCGACGTGACCGAGAGCGACCAGCAGCGGTTCGGCTTCCCCCAGGGCGCTGTGGTAACCAGCGTGGAGGAGGGCTCCTGCGCCGAGAAGGCCGGCCTGAAGCAGGGCGATGTGATCACCAAGATGGACGACGCGGAGATCACCGGCATGAATCAGATGATCTCTGTAAAGAACCGCTACAAAGCGGGACAGACTGTGTCCCTGGAGGTGTACCGCTTCGGCGAGACCCTCACCCTGGAACTCACCTTTGACGAGCAGGAGAACAGCACCCAGGAGGCCGGAGGCCAGGGTCAGACCCAGGACCCCGCCCCCCAGCAGACCTCCAGCGGCTCCTACCGGGGCCAGAACCCCTACGGTAACTATGGGGATGATTTCTTCAACAACTTCCCCTGGAGCTACTTCTTTGGCAGGTAACACTGTTCATATATTGAATAAAAGCAGCCCGTGGGCAATACCCACGGGCTGCTTTTTATCACCGCGCTACTCACGACGCCTCCGCGCTTCTGTGTCGTCACGCTGCGGCTGTTCGCAACGCGCGGCTTCCCTCCGCCTCGGGCAAAACCCGCCCCCGCCGCGCGGCGGCTGGGCTTTTGCCCTCACTTCGGTCCATCCGCGCTGCTCACGACGCCTCCGCGCTTCTGATCTCCCGCTCCGCCTCTCCCCGGGTGTCCGCGGAAAAGCAGAACACCCCGTCCAGATAGACCTCCACATGGCCTCTCACAAATTCCATCTCGTACATATTGGGACACTCCTTTCAGGCTGGGGATTTACCTCCCCTGTTTTCTGAGGTCAGTATACCTGAAATAGAGTCCAATAAAACGGCACTTATTAAGGCCCTCCCCAAAAAATTGGGGAGGGCCTTTCATGCCGTATTCACAGTTCAACCACCGGCACGCCCTGGGCTTTTGCCCACAACCCCTCCCGGCTGTGGCAGGAGAACAGCAGGATCTGCCGCTCCTCCCCCATCTCCTTTAAGAGGGTCAGGGCCCGCTCCATCCGCCCGTCGTCAAAGGCGGCCAGCGCGTCGTCCAGCAGGATGGGCGCGTCCGGCACGGTGAGGGCGCACACCGCCAGCCGGACGGCCAGATAGAGCTGCTCCGCCGTGCCGGTGGACAGGGCCAGGACGGACCGGGGCAGGGCCTCCCCTTCCCGGACCGCCTGGGCGGAGAAGTCCCGGGCCAGGGACAGCCTGTCCCACCGTCCCCCGGTGAGGGCGGCAAACAGCTCCCCGGCCTTCTGGTTCAGCGCCGGGGAGAACCGCTGGCGCAGCTGGTCGTTGGCGGCGGACAGCGCCTCCAAAGCGGTGGACAGGGCGTCGTACTCCTCCCGACGCTGGGCAAGCTGTTTGTCCAGCTCGCTTTTGCGGTCCTCTACTCCCTCGGGGTCCCCCATCTGGGACAACGCGCCATCCGCCCGGGCCAGCTCATCCCGGACCCAGGCCAGCTCCCGCTCCACCGCGCTTAACTGGGCGGCGGTGGCAGCTTTGGACTGGGTGGGGGGATAGAGCATCTCCAGCGTGTCGAAGAGCTGCCCCCCCTGGGCGGCCAGGTCGTCCACCCGGCGGCGGGCGGTGGCCTCTGCGGCGCGGGCCTGGGCCGCTTTTGCCAGGGACTCCCGGTACTGCGCCGCCTGTCCCAGCCAGTCCGTCTCCGCCGGGACGGGAACAGGCCGGCAGGCAGCTTGCTCCTTGCGGGCCTGCAGGGTCCGCCTGCGGCCTTGGAACGCACTCAGCAGGCCGGTCAGTACGGACGCAGCCGCCAGGGCCAGTAACACCCAGCCTCCGTCCAATATGTGCACAGTAAACATCGCCAGCAGTAATGCGGCCAGCAGGCCCAGGATGCAGCCAATTACAATCTGCTGATTTCCAAGATTCCCCTGCTTTTCCGCTTCTGCCAGCCGGGCCTCCCGGCGGCGGTTCTCCTCAACCGCAGCGTCCCGCTCGTCCTGCTTTTTTTGGGCAAAAGCCCACGCCTCCTCCCCGGCCATGGCGCCGAAAACCGGGTGGGGGGCCTCCTCCGGAACGGCCTTCTTGGCCTTCTCCCACTCCAGATATGCCTCGCCGTAGCGGCGGTTCAACTCATGCTTCTCAATCCGGGCCCAAATTTCCAGGTCGGATTGAAGCTCCTCCCGCTTTGCCTCCAGGCGCTCCAGTTCCTGTTCCGCTTCCAGCTTCCGGCGGCGGGTGGCGGCCATCTCCCGGAGGGAGGCGTCCAGCCGGGACCGCTCCTCCTCCATCTGGGGGATCAGCCCGTTGGAGCGGTTCAGGCGGCGGCGGTTGCGCCAGTCCTTCAACGTGCGCTCCACGGCGGAATAGGCCACGTCCTCCTCCCCGGAGGTGGCCAGGGCGGCAATGCGGGCCTCCAGCTCCTGGCTGGCCCCGATGGCCGCGCCGCCCTGGCCCACAAAGGCGGAGCGCAGGTATACCTCCTTTCCCACCCCGGCCAGCTGCTCCCCGGCGCTGGCGGCGGTGAGGCCGGGCACCGGGTCGCCGGAGGCGGTGTACACTGCCTGGAATTTTCCGAAGGGGTTGGTCTTTGTGGGGGAACGGCGCAGGGTGAGGTCCTCTCCCTGCCACTCCAGCTGGGCCTCCCCGGACATGGGGGCCCCGGACCAGGGAAGATAGCGGGTCTTGTCCGCCAAAAATCCGGCTTTGTTCTGCTCCCTGGTGGAGACGCCGTAGAGCATAGCCCGCCAGAAGGCCGCCCAGGTGGACTTGCCCGCCTCGTTGGGGGCGGTGATGACGGTGAGGCCCGGTCCCGGCTCCAGCACCGCGTTCTCCAGCGCCCCGAAGGTGGCGGTGAGCTTTTTGATCCTCATGGCCGGATATCCTCCCCTCCCTCCAGCGCCGCCAGCCCAAACCGGGCCGCCAGCAGGAGTTTCTCTCTTTCGTTCTCCGACCCGCTGTCCAGCCGGGACCGCATCTCCCGGAGAAACAGGCCGGTCAGCGAATCCTCCCCCGCCCGGGCCCACAGATCCCGGGGCAGGGTGGTGTGGTCCCGGAGCTCCACATGGAAGAAGTAAGGGGCAGCCTGGGCGGCCAGCGCCGCCAGGTCCGGGACACAGCGGCTCTCCCCAGTGAGGAGAAAGCGGACCAGGTCTGGGCTCTCCCCCTGGGGGAGACTGTCTGTAAAGGCTGACACCTCCACAGACTCAACGCGGTACTGCCGGCGGCAGATGGGGACGAATTCTGCCGCCACAGGGGCCGCGGCGGGGCCGTCCGGGGAGGCGGCGGCCAGCCGGACGGGCTCGTGAAAGGACACAATCAGCACCCCTTTGGGTCCCAGCTCGTCAAAGCCCCGCCCCTCGGGACAGCCGGAGTAAGCCCACAGGGTCTTGCCCGCCTTTCCGTCTCCGGCGGCGTGGATGTGGCCCAGGGCTACATAGTCCGCCCCGGATTTTTCCAGGGATTTGGGGTCGATGGGGGCGTAGCTCCCCGAGGCCCCCACCTCCCCGTGGACGCACAGCAGGTGAAGCCGCCCGTCGTCCGGGGCGGTGAAGCCCAGAAGCGGGTCGTCCTCTCGGTGGGGGGCTGTAAAGGCGCAGCCGTGTACAACACAGTCGAGCGTGGGCAGCTCAACTCCCCGCAAATCAGGCTGTGTAAAGATATGTACGTTGTCAGGCCACGAGGAGGCGGCGTAGGGCGATTTTGCGTGGAAATAGTCGTGGTTGCCCGGGGCGATGAGCACCGGGACCGCCATCTCCTCCAACGCCTGGGCCAGGGCCCGCACCGTCTCCGGGTACACCCGCCCGCCGTCAAAGAGGTCGCCGGGGAGCAGAACCAAGTCAACGCCCTCCTCCCGGACCAGCTGGGCCAGCCGGGCGGGGATTTCCCGCAGCTCCCGGCGGCGCTGGGCGCTTTTCTCCGGGGAAAGGCCGGACAGGGGAGAGTCCAGGTGAAAATCTGCGGCGTGAAGCAATTTCATATATTTTTCTCCATCCTGTTTCGAGTTAGGGGGTGTATTCGTTACCGTGTGGGAACGGGAAGATATCGCCTAAGGCGGAAGCGGGTCAAAAGTTTCTTTTTGCTTACTTTTTCTTTTCAAAGAAAAAATAAGTCAACTGATGTCCACCCGCTGGACGCTCACGCACCGCTTAGCCCCGGCGTCGATCTCAAACAGCACCGCGTCAAGCTTGCAGGGGCCCTCGGCGGGCTGAAACCGGCGGGGCAGGCCGCCTAGGAAGCGGTTGATTGCCTGCTCCGGGCGTATGCCGATGACAGACTGGCTGGGGCCGGTCATGCCCAGGTCGGTGCAGAACCCCAGCCCCTGGGGCAGCACCTGGCAGTCGGCGGTGGGCACGTGGGTGTGGGTGCCCCACAGGGCCTGGGCCCGGCCGTTCAGATGCCAGGCCATGGCCCCCTTCTCGCTGGTGGCCTCGGCATGGAAGTCCACCAGGGTCAGGTCGGCCTGGTCCCGCTTTAAAATCTCGTCGATCTTGGTAAAGGGGTTGTCGAAGTTGGAGTCCATGGCCACCCGCCCGATGAGGTCCACCACCCGGATGCGCAGCCCCCGGGGGCCGTCGAACACCCCCCAGCCCCGGCCCGGGGCCCGGCGGGTGTAGTTGGCGGGCCGAATGATATAGGGATTGCCCTCCATATACTTGACGATCTGTTGTTTATCCCAGGTGTGATTGCCCATTGTTATCACGTCCGCCCCGGCAGCAAAGATGGCGTCCGCCTGGGCCGGGAGCAGGCCGTTGCAGGCGGCGTTCTCACCGCACACCACGGTGAAGTGGACGTCATGGAGCTTGCGCAGGGCGGGCAGGTGCCGGGAGAGAAAGTCCACCCCGGAATCCCCCACCACGTCGCCCACGGCCAAAACATGGATATTCATCATATTCCTCCAAACAAAAGGGGCGGACGGTCCGCCGTCCGCCCTGTTCCAATTTCGTCAGGCCGTCCCCTCCACCAGCATGAGGCAGCCGTCCTCGTCGTACTTCAAAAGCTGTATCTCCGCCTTGGTGTTCCGGGCGATGTCCCGCATTTTCACCGACTCCGTCACCGAGGCCATCAGCGTGTAAGACACGCCGTGCTTTTTCGCCCGGCCCGTGCGCCCGATGCGGTGGATATAATACTCCTGCTCGTCGGGCACGTCGTAGTTGAACACCGCGTCCACGTCGTCGATGTCCAGCCCCCGGGCGGCCACGTCGGTGGCCACCAGCACCCGCAGCTTGCCGTCCTTGAACCTCTGGAGGGTCCGCTCCCGCTCCCGCTGGGGGATGTCGCCGTGGATGGGCTCGCAGGAGATGCCCCGCATTTTCAGCAGGCCCGCCAGGCGGTCGGTCATGTTTTTGGTGTTGCAGAAAGCGATGGCCCGGTCATAGCCGCCGTTCTGAATGAGGGCGGTCATGGTGTCCAGTTTCTGTTCCCGGCCCATCAGCTCGATGGCGTACTGTTGGATATCTGGGCGGTTCTCCTCCACCGGGCGGACGGTGATCTCCGCCGGGTCCCGCTGGTACACCCAGGAGATATCCATAACTTCCCGTGATATTGTGGCGGAAAATAACCCCAGGTTGCGGCGGTGGGGCATTTTGTCCAGGATACGGGTCACGTCCTGGATGAAGCCCATGTCCAGCATACGGTCCGCCTCGTCCAGCACCACCGTCTGTACCTTGTCCAATTTTACCGTGCGCCGCTTCATGTGGTCCATCAGCCGCCCCGGGGTGGCCACCACGATCTGGGGCTTGGCCTTGAGCTGGGTGATCTGCTTCTCAATGGGCTGGCCGCCGTAGAGGCACACCGTGCGCACCCCCTCCCGGAAGGCGCACAAATCCCGCAGCTCGTCCCGGATCTGAATCGCCAGCTCCCGGGTAGGGGCCAGGATTAGGGCCTGGACCTCGCTGGAGTCCGGGTCCACATGCTCCACCATGGGTATTCCGAAAGCGAAAGTTTTGCCGGTGCCGGTGGGGGCCTTGGCCACCACGTCCTTCCAGTCCATGAAATAGGGAATGGCCCCGCCCTGAATGGGTGTGGCCTGGGTAAAGCCCTTCTTGTCCAGGGCCTTCATGGTAGCCTCGGAAAGCCCCATATCCTTATAATAATAAGTCTCTTGTACTTGTGCGCCGTTGATCTCCATAAGGTCGTTCCTCTCGTGCTGTAATATTGTTCTTTTTCTTGAAAGAAAAAGAACCAAAAAGAACTTTTAGGCCGTTATAAACGCGGTCAATACCGTAAAGCTACTGCTCGACCACATAACAGGCTTTAATCCAAAGTATGATTGTCACAGGAAACATGACTTGACCGAAGTTTAAAGTTTCTTTTTTCGCTACCTTTTTTCTTTTTCAAAGAAAAAAGGTAAGCCCTTGACCTTTACGGGCAAGGAGACGGCTCCCCTTTGCACTGGTGGGTCCGCTGCCGCTCCACCAGGTCGGCCAGGGTGGTGTGGTCCACCACCGCCGACACCGCCTTGTGTATGTCCTGCCACAGCTCCACCGTCACGCAGTCGCAGCTGTGCTCACAGTAGCCGCCGTCGGTGGCGCACTCCACCGGGGCCAGATCGCCCTCCAGGGGGCGGAGTATGTCGCCCACAGAGTACTCCTCCGGCTTCCGGGTGAGGAGGTAGCCTCCTCCTGCCCCCCGCACCGACCGCACCAGCCCCGCCCGGGCCAGCGGGGTGACAATCTGCTCCAGGTATTTGTCGCTGAGCTGCTGCCGCCGGGCGGCGTCCCGCAGGGACACCGGGCCGTCCTGGACGTGCTGGGCGATGTCCACCATCAGCCGGAGGGCGTAACGCCCTTTTGTGGAAATTTTCATGGGGGTCCCTCCGATCTCGCGCCGTCCGCGCGCCCGCGCCCTGTCCGTCCTGGAGCGCTTCCGCGCTTTTGTATTAAAATACCACAGTTCCAGCGGGATTTCAAGGCCGAATGGGGCTTGTTAAGGTTTTGGCAATATTTGTGAAGATTTCAGCACATTTTCCCTTGCGTTTGAATGTGGACGTGGTATAATGTCTCTACATGACCTGGCGGACCCCCGCCCCAGTTCCAGCGGGGACGCCGTCTGTCCGCCCCCGCCGGGCCCGCTCCGGCGGAGGAGTGAGAAACTAGAAATTACCCAGAGGAGGAGACATTGTGTTCAGTGGCAAATTGCATGGCATCCATGCGCCCCACAGGAAAAACACGGTGGACCGGGTCCCCGTGCGCCTGCCGGTGCCTCCGGTGATCACGGTGCCCATGTCCATGAACATCGGCGCCCCGGCCAAACCCGTGGTCAAGCCGGGGGACGAGGTGAAGGTGGGCCAGATGATCGCGGAGGCGGGGGGCTTCATGTCCGCCCCCATCTACTCCGGCGTGTCCGGCAAGGTGAAGCGGCTGGACGAGATCGTCAGCGCCAACGGCCGGTTCGACACCGTCGTCGTCATCGAAACCGACGGCCAGCAGACCGTGTGGGAGGGCATCAAGCCCCCCGTGGTCACCGACAAGGACAGCTTTGTGGAGGCGGTGCGCCAGTGCGGCTGCGTGGGCCTGGGCGGCGCCGGTTTCCCCACGTCCGTCAAGCTCAACGTGGACCCGGACCGGGTGCACGCCATCATCATCAACGGCGCGGAGTGCGAGCCCTACATCACATCGGATACCCGCACCATGATCGACAGCGCCGACGATGTGATTTACGGCGCCCAGCTGCTCCAGAAGTACTACACCGCCGACCGCATCGTCATCGGAATTGAGGACAACAAGCCCCAGTGCGTGAAAATCATGGAGGAGGCGGGCAAGGGCGTGCCCGGCTTTGAGGTAGCCTCCCTGCCCGCGCTCTACCCCCAGGGCGGCGAAAAGGTGCTGATCTACAACACCACCGGCCAGGTGGTCCCCGAGGGCAAGCTGCCCATCGACGTGGGCGCCATCGTCATCAACTGCACCACCCTGGCCGTCATCGCCAAGTACATCAAGACCGGCATGCCCCTGGTGGAGAAGGTGGTCACCGTGGACGGCTCCGCCATCGCAAACCCCCAGAATGTCATCGTCCCCGTGGGCACCCCCATCCAAAACGTGCTGGACTTCGCCGGCCTCAAGTGCGAGCCCAAAAAGGTGCTCTACGGCGGCCCCATGATGGGCACCTCCGTCCCCTCTCTGGAGGCCCCGGTGATGAAGAATACCAACGCCATCCTGGCCTTCGACGCCAAGGACGCCGAGGACCCGGTGCCCTCCTCCTGCATCCGCTGCGGGCGCTGCGTGGCCCACTGCCCCTTCAACCTGATGCCCGCCGCCATTGAGAGCGCCTACAACAACAAGGAGCCTGAAAAACTCAAGGCTCTGAAGGTGAACCTGTGCATGGAGTGCGGCTGCTGCTCCTTCAGCTGCCCCGCCCGCCGCCCCCTGGTCCAGGTGAACAAGCTGGCCAAGGCCATGCTGAACCAGTACAACGCCGAGCAGAAGGCCGCCGCCGAGAAGAAAGCGGCCAAGGAAAAAGAAAAGGAGGCGGTCTAAATGAACAACATGATCGTTTCCGTCAACCCCCATATCTACGCGAAAGACACCACCCAGACCATCATGCGGGACGTGCTCATCGCCCTGTTCCCCGCCGTCATCGCGTCCATCGTGTTCTTCGGCGTCCGGGCCCTGCTGGTGGAGGTGGTGTGCGTGGCGGCGGCCATGGTCTGCGAGTGGGCCTTTGAGAAGATCACCAACCGGCCCGTCACCGTCATGGACCTGTCCGCCGCCGTCACCGGTCTGATCCTGGCCCTGAACCTGCCGGTGTCCATCCCCATCTGGCAGGCCATGTTCGGATCCTTCGTGGCCATCGTGGTGGTCAAGCAGTTCTTTGGCGGCATTGGCCAGAACTTCGCCAACCCCGCCATCACCGCCCGCGTCATCATGCTGGTGGCTTTCTCCGGGGCCATGACCAGCTGGGCCGTCCCCGCCTTTACCGACGCCACCTCCGCCGCCACCCCCCTGGCCATCCTGAGCTCCGAGGGCGCGGCGGGCACGCTGCCCACCTTGGCCCAGATGTTCCTGGGCGCCCGGGGCGGCTCCATGGGCGAGACCAGCTGTCTGGCCCTGCTCATCGGCGGGCTGTACCTCATCTACCGCCGGGTCATCACCTGGCACACCCCCGTGGCCTTCATCGGCACCGTGCTGGTGCTCACCGCCCTGCTGGGCCAGCAGCCCCTGTATCAGGTCATGGCCGGCGGCCTGTTCATCGGCGCGTTCTTCATGGCCACCGACTACACCACCTCTCCCCCCACCCCCGCAGGCAAGCTCATTTTCGGCCTGGGCTGCGGCCTCATTACCGTGCTCATCCGGGTGTGGGGCAACTACCCCGAGGGCGTGTCCTTCTCCATCCTGCTGATGAACATTCTGAACCCCTACATCTGTGAGTGGACCAAGACCAAGCCGTTTGGAGGTGTGCAGGCATGACGAAAGCAAAATCTAACGTGATGACCGATTTCGGGGCCCCCATCATCGTGCTGGTCCTGATCTGCGTCATTATGAGCGGCCTGCTGGCCCTCACCAACAGCGCCACCGCCCCCATCATCGCGGAGGCTGAGCGCAAGGCCAACGAGGAGGCCCGTCTGGAGGTCCTTCCCGGCGCCGACAGCTTCGAGAAGGTGGAGGCGGAGGGCCTGCCCGACGCGGTGAAGGAGGTATACCAGGCCGAAAACGGCGCGGGCTACACCTTCTCCCTCACCACCCAGGGCTACGGCGGCAAGAACACCCTGAAAATGGCCGTGGGCATCGACATGGACGGCAAGATCACCGGCGTCAAGGTGCTCAGCCACAAGGAGACCGCCGGTCTGGGCTCCAAGATCACCGCCGACGAGAACTTTTACGGCCAGTTCCCCGGGCTGGACGCCGCCGGGGCCGCCGCCGCGGACACCATCTCCGGCGCGACCTTCTCCTCCAACTACTACAAAGCCGCCATCGCCGACGCGTTCGCCGCGTTCGACCTGGTGAAGGGCTGAGGAAGGGAGGCACATGGATATGAAAAACAATAAGCTGAAAATCCTGACCAACGGCATCATCAAGGAAAACCCCATCCTGGTGCTGATTCTGGGCACCTGCCCCTTCCTGGCGGTCACCACCCAGGCCTCCAACGCCATCGGCATGGGCGCGGCGGTCACCTTCGTGCTGCTGTGCTCCAACGTGATGATCTCCCTGCTGCGCAAGGTGATCTCCGACAAGGTGCGCATCCCCTGCTATATCGTGGTCATCGCCTCCTTCGTCACCCTGGTGCAGATGATCGTCAAGGCCTACCTGCCCGCCCTGGACGTGGCCTTGGGCCTCTACCTGCCCCTGATCGTGGTCAACTGCATCATCCTGGGCCGGGCGGAGATGTTCGCCAACAAAAACAACCCCCTGGACTCCGCCCTGGACGCCATCGGCATGGGGGTGGGCTACACCCTCGCGATGCTCGCGATGGCGAGCATCCGTGAGATCTTCGGCGCGGGCACCTGGTTCGGCATGGCCGTCCCCGTGCTCAAGGACAACAACATCTCCATCATGACCATGGCCCCCGGCGGCTTCGCCATCTTCGGCATTCTCATCGCCATCATCAACAAGGCCAGCAACGGCAAGGCCATCAAGAAAAAGGACTTCAGCTGCGAGGGCTGCCCCAGCGCCGCCGCGTGCAACGGGCAGAACTGCGCTGAGAAGAGGGAGGCTGCCGCGAAATGAAAGAAATGCTTGCCATTGTAATGGCCGCTATCCTGGTCAACAACTACGTACTGAGCCAGTTTTTGGGCATCTGCCCCTTCCTGGGCGTGTCTAAGAAGCTGGACCAGGCCGCCGGGATGAGCGTGGCCGTCATCTTCGTGATGCTGCTGGCCACCGCCGTCACCTACCCCATCCAGTATTTCGTCCTCAACCCCAACGGCCTGGGCTACCTCCAGACCATCGTGTTCATTCTGGTCATCGCCGCCCTGGTGCAGCTGGTGGAGATCGTGCTGAAGAAGTACATCCCCGCCCTCCACGCCTCCCTGGGCGTGTACCTGCCCCTGATCACCACCAACTGCGCGGTGCTGGGCGTGTGCATCAGCAACGTGGACAACTACATGACCTCCACCGGCGGCTTCGGCGGCGGCTTCGCCCAGGCCATGTTCAACTCCCTGGGCTCCGGCCTGGGCTTCATGCTGGCCATGGTGCTGTTCTCCGGCGTGCGCAGCCGGGTGGACAAGTGCAAGTGCCCCGAGTGCTTCAAGGGCATGCCCATCACCCTGATCTCCGCCGCCATCGTGTCCGTGTCCTTCATGGGCTTCGCGGGCATCGTGGAAAACCTGCTGGGTTAAGGAGGGAGCGACTATGGAAATCGGAATTGCTGTCGCTGTTGTCGGCGTCATCGGCCTGCTGTGCGCGGTGATGCTGTCCGTGGCCTCCAAGTTCATGGCCGTGGAGGTAGACGAGCGCATCCCCCAGGTCCGTGAGTGCCTGCCCGGCGCCAACTGCGGCGCCTGCGGCTTCGCCGGGTGCGACGGATACGCCGCCGCCCTGGTGGCGGACCCGGACCTGGCCGTCAGCCTGTGCGTCCCCGGCGGCGCCACCGCCGCGGCTAATATCGGCAAGGTGCTGGGCCGCGAGGCGGGGGACGTGGCCAAGCAGGTGGCCGAGGTGCGCTGCTCCGGCACCTGTGAGGCCACCTCCGTGAAGATGGACTACAAGGGCCTGGAGAGCTGCGCCGCCGCTAAGCTTCTGTTCGGCGGCACGGGCAAGTGCGTCTACGGCTGCATCGGCCTGGGCGACTGCGCCCAGGTGTGCCCCGTGGGGGCCATCCACATCAACGGCGGGCTGGCCCGGGTGGACACCTCTGTGTGCATCGGCTGCGGCCTGTGCGCCAAGACCTGCCCCAACCAGGTCATCGCCATCCGCCCCGCCGACGCCCACATGGTGGTGGACTGCAACAGCCGCCAGAAGGGCGCGGGCACCCGCAAGAGCTGCTCCGCAGGCTGCATCGGCTGCAAGCTGTGCGAGAAGAACTGCCACACCGGGGCCATCACCGTCACCGACAATCTGGCGTCCATCGACTACGCCAAGTGCGACGGCTGCGGCAAGTGCATCGAGGTGTGTAAGGCCGGGTGCCTGGTGGCGCTCAATATCACCAAAGCGGAAGTTGTAAACGGCTGACAAACGAGAAAAAACCAACGAGGGAAGGCCGCTTTGCGGCCCTCCCTCTGTTGCGGTTTGGAGGGATCTGACAGGTGGACTGGCTGAAAGCTCACAAAAACGACATCGTCCTCATCTCCGTTCTGCTGGCGGCGGCGGGCGGACTGGCCCTGTTCCTGCTCCTCACCCGGCAGGCGGGGGGAAGGGCCCGGGTCCAGGTGGACGGAGAGACGGTGATGGAGCTGCCCCTCAGCGAGGATACCCGGATCGTGCTGGGGGAGGGCGGGCACACCAACACTCTGGTCATCCAGAATGGGACAGCCCAGGTGGTGGAGGCCGCTTGCCCCGATCAGGTCTGCGTGCGGCAGGGGGCGGTCCAATACGCCGGGGAGTCTATTGTCTGCCTGCCCCACAAGCTGATCGTCTCCATCGAGGGCGGGCAGGAAAGCGGCATTGATGCCGGCACGGGATAAGGAGGCAGGATGAAAGCGTCAAAAGTCGCCCAGTACGGGCTGCTCACCGCCCTGGCCCTGGTGCTGTCCTACCTGGAATCGCTGGTGCCCCCCCTGTGGGTGCCGGGGGTGAAGCTGGGCCTGCCCAACCTGGCCATCGTGTTCGCCCTGTACCGCCTGGGGTGGAAGGACGCCTGCGTCATCTCCCTGGTGCGCGTCCTTTTGGTCACGCTGCTGTTCGGCAACGGGGCGGCGCTGGCCTACAGCGCGGCCGGGGCGGCGCTGAGCCTGGCCCTCATGGGCCTGCTGAAGCGGACGGGGAGGTTCTCTTCCGTCGGCGTCAGCGTGGCGGGCGGCGTGGCCCACAACGCGGGGCAGATTCTGGTGGCTATGGCCCTGCTGGAGACCTCAAGGCTGGCCTGGTATCTGCCGGTGCTCTGGATTTCCGGGACGGTGGCCGGGGTGCTGATTGGGATTGTGTCTGGAGTATTGGTAAAGCGCGTTCCAGACGTAAAATGAGGTGATGTGCATGAAATTGAAACCGATTGATCTGTTGACGCTTGTGATCTGGGTGATTGCGGTGGCGATTTGGGTGGCGCGGCTGGTTAACGATTCCATATCGGGCAGGACGGGGACGGCAGGGGTCAATATTACCTTGGCCGCCGTCTGGCTAGTCAGCCTTTGCATTATGTTCTACCGGTATTTCAAAGGCCGGAAAGGCAAGGAATAAGGAGGTTTTTTCCATGAATTTGAACACAACCGGGCTGTTTGACCTGAGCCACACCCTGGCCGGGGACTATCTGGCCCGCTTTGAATACCCCTGGCAGGCCCTGGACGGCATCAAGGACCTGATTTTGACCCTGGGCCCCGCCCTGGGGGACGAATATGAGGAGCTGGGCTCCCAGGTGTGGGTCCACCAGACCGCCCAGATCGCCCACTCCGCCTTTTTGGGCGCACCCTGCATCATCGGCCCCCACACCGAGGTGCGCCACTGCGCCTTCATCCGGGGCTCCGCCCTGGTGGGGGCTGACTGCGTCGTCGGCAACTCGGTGGAGCTGAAAAACGTGATTCTGTTCGACAATGTCCAGGTCCCCCACTATAACTACGTGGGCGACTCCATCCTGGGTTATAAGAGCCACATGGGCGCGGGGTCCATCACCTCCAACGTGAAGTCGGACAAAACCCCGGTCACGGTGAAGGACGGGGACGGGAAAATTGAGACGGGCCGGAAGAAGTTCGGGGCCATCCTGGGCGACTGTGTGGAGGTGGGCTGCAACAGCGTGCTCAATCCGGGCACGGTGGTGGGGCCCCGCACCAACGTCTACCCCCTGTCCTGCGTCCGGGGCGCGGTGCCGGAGGACAGCATCTATAAGACGGGCGGCGTCATCGTCCCTAAACGAAAGGAAGGCTGATTTATGGGTAAATATTTCGGTACGGACGGCTTCCGGGGCAAGGCCAACGTGGAGCTCACCGGCGACCACGCCTACCAGGTGGGCCGGTTTTTGGGCTGGTACTACGGCCGGGGCGGGGACCGGGCCCGCATCGTGGTGGGCAAGGACACCCGGCGGTCCAGCTACATGCTGGAGTACGCCATCAGCGCGGGCATGGCCGCCTCCGGGGCGGACGTGTACCTGCTCCACGTCACCACCACCCCCTCCGTGTCCTACGTCACCCGCACCGACGGCTTCGACTGCGGCGTGATGATCTCCGCCTCCCACAACCCCTACTGCGACAACGGCGTCAAGCTGCTGAACCGGGAGGGGGAGAAGATGGACGAGGCCACCATTCGGCTGGTGGAGGACTACCTGGACGGCAATCTGTCGGTGGACGGCCAGACCTTCCCCAAGCTCCCCTTCGCCACCGGCGAGGCGGTGGGCAGCATCGTGGACCACACCGCCGGGCGCAACCGCTACATGGGCTACCTGATCTCCCTGGCGGTGTACTCCTTCCGGGGCAAGCGCATCGCCCTGGACTGCGCCAACGGCTCCGCCTGGTCCATCGCCCCCAACGTGTTCCGCTCCCTGGGGGCGGACGTGCACGTCATCAACGACCGCCCCGACGGGCTGAACATCAACCTGGACGCGGGCTCCACCCACATCGAGGGGTTGAAAAAATACGTCAAGGAGCACAACTGCGACGCAGGCTTCGCCTACGACGGGGACGCGGACCGCTGCCTGGCGGTGGACGAGAACGGCAATCTGGTGGACGGCGATCAGATCATGTACCTGTACGGCTCCTACATGAAGGAGCGGGGCAAACTGCTCACCAACACGGTGGTCACCACCGTCATGTCCAACTTCGGGCTGTACAAGGCCCTGGACAAGGCGGGCATCGGCTACGCCAAAACCGCCGTGGGGGACAAGTACGTGTATGAGGAGATGGTCCGGGGGGGCCACCGGCTGGGGGGCGAGCAGTCGGGCCACATCATCTTTTCCAAGTACGCCCGGACGGGGGACGGCATCCTCACATCCCTGAAGATCATGGAGGTGATGATGGCCAAAAAGGAGGCCCTGAGCCGCCTGGCCGCCCCGGTGACCATCTATCCCCAGGTGCTCATCAACGTGCGGGTGAAGGACAAAAAGGCCGCCCAGGACGACCCCGCGGTCCAGGCCGCAGTGCAGGCCGTGGCGGACGAGCTGGGGGACACCGGTCGGATTCTGGTGCGGGAGTCGGGCACCGAGCCGCTGGTCCGGGTCATGGTGGAGGCGCCGGAAAAGGGCCAGTGCCAGGAGCTGGCCCAGCGGGTGGTGGACGTGATCGCCGCCTATGGACACCAGGCGGAATAATAAAAATGGCTGGCCGCAATGGCCAGCCATTTTTTCATGTCATCGGAATGGCGAGGTCCCGCCGGGGGCATACCCTGCCAAATAGGATGATTATCTGTCCCATTTGGAGATAAGCGCCCTGATCTGATCCGCGAACTTCCCCAGGTCCTTGTTGGTCCCGCCCTTGTTGTGGGCAATAACGTCCATGAGCCTCTTGCCGATATCCTCCAGACGGCGGTAGGCGGGAGAGCCCGGGTCCACCGGGGCCTCCTTGGACTCCAGGACAATGCCCGGGGCGATCATGCGGTCCTCCAGCAGGTCGTAGACCTCCTCATAGTTGGGGGCGTGGGCGGAAAAGCCCATCTCGGTGAGGGTCTGGGCGTAGTTCTCCGCCGCCCGGGCCTCGCCGTGGACCACAAAGACCTGCTGGGGCTTGGGGGTGAAGTGATTGATCCACCGCACCAGCCCGTCCCGGTCGGCGTGGGAGCTCAGGCCGTGGAAGCGTACGATTCGCGCCCGTACGGCGATCTCCTCCCCAAACAGCTTCACATGGCCCGCCCCGTCCAGGATGCGGCGGCCCAGGGAGCCCTCCGCCTGGTAGCCCACGAAGAGGATGGTACACTCCGGCCGCCACAGGTTGTGCTTCAGGTGGTGGCGGATGCGGCCCGCGTCGCACATGCCGGAGGCGGATATGATGACCTTGGGCCGGGCGTCCAGGTTCAGCTCCCGGGACTCCTCGGTGCTCTCGGTGATGTTCAGCCCCGGAAAACGGAACAGTGCGCCTCCCCGCAGGTGCTCCACCGTCTCCTCGTCCAGATAACCGGTGAGGTCGCCGGAGAAGATCTCCGTGGCCGCTCCCGCCAGGGGGGAGTCCACATACACCTGGAAATCCGGGTCGGCGTCCACCAGGCCCTGCTCCTTGATCTCCCGCATGAAGTACAAAAGCTCCTGGGTGCGGCCCACCGCGAAGGAGGGAATCACCAGGTTTCCCCCTCTGGCCAGAGTCTCGTCAATGACCCGGGCCAGGTCGTCGGCATAGTTGGGCTTCTCCTTCACGTTGTGCAGCCGGTCGCCGTAGGTGCTCTCGGTGACCACATAGTCCGCCTCGGTGATGGGCTGGGGAGAGCGGATGATGGGCTGCTTGCGGTTGCCGATGTCGCCGGAAAACACAATCTTCTTGGTGAAGCCCTGCTCCGTGAGCCACATCTCCACACAGGCGGACCCCAGCAGATGGCCCGCGTCCACAAAACGGACCTTGATGCCGTCGGAAATCTCCAACTCCTGACCGTATTCGCAGGTGACGATGTGGCGCAGGGCCTTCTCCACATCCACCAGGGTGTACAGCGGCTCCACAGGGGGCTTGCCCGCCCGCTTGCCCTTCTGGTTCTCGTAGGCCGCGTCGTTCTCCTGGATCTGGGCGGAGTCCCGCAGCATGATGGACAGCAGCTGGGCCGTCAGCCGGGTGCAGTAAATATTGCCGGAAAACCCCTCCTTCACCAGCAGGGGAATGCGGCCGGAGTGGTCGATGTGGGCGTGGGTGACCACCACGTCGTCAATGTAACTTGGGGAAAAATCCAGCTCCCGGTTGTCCCGCTCGTCCCGCCCCTGCTGAAGCCCGCAGTCCACCAGCACCTTGTGCCCGTTGACCTCCACGCAATGGCAGCTGCCCGTAACCGCCTTGGCCGCGCCAAAAAATGTAAGTTTCACCTAAAAAGCACCTCCACACGCTGACTCATATTGTCTAATATCCCTAACCGCATTGTATACCACCCTGGAGGAAAAGTAAAGGAAAACCTGATCAATTTTTGGAAAAGCCCTCCCCGGACAATTTCAAAAAACCCGCTTGTCTTTCCCCATGTCCCTGTGCTATAATGCAGATATCATGACGGCTTGCGCCCTCCCGCCGGGAACCGCCCGGCGCGGCCACCGGGAGCGCCCCAGGGCGCCCGGTCCACTGCCAGGCTCAAAAAGGGGATGAACGCCTTGACACAGACGGCCAATAGACAGACGATACTCATCGTGGATGATTCAGAGATGAACCGCGCCATTCTGGCGGATATGCTGGGAAACGAGTTCGATATCCTGGAGGCGGAAAACGGCCTGGAGGGGGTGGCCATGCTACAAAAGCACGGCCCGGAGATCTCTCTTGTGCTGCTGGACATCGTCATGCCGGAGATGGACGGCTTCGGCGTGCTGAACATGATGAATAAATATCACTGGATCGAGGACATCCCTGTGATCATGATCTCGGCGGAGCGTGGGTCCAGCCACATCGAGCGGGCCTTCGAGCTGGGCATCACCGACTTCATCTGGCGGCCCTTCGACGCCCTCATCGTCCGGCACCGGGTGGTGAATACCATCCTGCTCTACGCCAAGCAGAAGAAGCTGACCGCCATGGTGGCCGAGCAGATCTTTGAGAAAGAGCATCGCAGCAGCTTGATGATCGACATACTCAGCCACATCGTGGAGTTCCGCAACGGCGAGAGCGGGATGCACGTGCAGCATGTACACACACTCACCGAGACCCTGCTGAAGGTGGTGGTGCAGAAAACGGACAAGTATCACCTGTCCCAGACGGACATCACCGTCATCAGCACCGCCTCCGCCCTTCACGACGTGGGCAAGATCGCCATACCCGAGGATGTGCTCAACAAGCCGGGCCGCCTCACCGACGAGGAGTTCGCCATCATGAAGACCCACTCCCTGGTGGGCGCGAACATGCTGGAGGCCCTGCCCTCCTACCAGGACGAACCCTTGGTCCGCTTCGCCTACCAGATCTGCCGCTGGCACCACGAGCGGTGGGACGGGCGGGGCTACCCCGACGGCCTCAAGGGGGACGAGATCCCCATATCCGCCCAGATCGTGGCGCTGGCCGACGTGTACGACGCCCTCACCTCCCAGCGGGTATACAAGCCCGCCTTCAGCCACGAAAAGGCGGTGAACATGATCCTCAACGGGGAGTGCGGCACCTTTAACCCCCTGCTGATGGACTGTCTGCGGGACTGCGCCGACGACATCCCCCGGGCCCTGGACGGCGACAGCTTCGAGGAGCGCAGCCGCCGGGCGCTGCAAAACGTGGCCCGGGAGCTGCACAAGCATGAGGAGCTCACCGCCTCCGAGCGCACTCTGGAGCTGCTGGAGCACGAGCGGATGAAGTACAGCTTCTTCGCCTCCCTCACCCAGGAGATCCAGTTCGAGTACACCGTCACCCCCTCCTCCCTCATTCTCAGCACCTGGGGGGCGGAGCGGCTGGGCCTGCCCGAGGTGCTCATGGACCCCTACCAGAGCATGGAGGCCAACGCCATCATCAGCGCCGCCGACCGGGACAGCCTGGCCGACACCCTCCACTCCACCACGCCGGGCAACCCGGTGGTCACCTACGACTGCAAGCTCCACCTGGGCGGGGAAGACCGCTGGCACCGCATCATCGCCCGGGCCTCCTGGTCCTCCGAGGAGCCCCCCCGGTACACCGGCTGCATCGGCAAGGCGCTGGACACCCACTCCTCCCGCCTCCAGATGGAACACCTGGAGCAGGAGGCGTCCCACGACGCCCTCACCGGCCTCATCAACCGGGCCTACGCCAGAAAGCGGATCGCCGAGCGCCTGGCGGACCGGCCCACGGGCCGCTACGCCCTGGCCATCCTGGACCTGGACTATTTCAAATCCGCCAACGACACCTATGGCCACATGTTCGGCGACCAGGTGCTGAAATTCCTGGCGGAGCGGATGCGCCGCAGCATCCGGGGGGGCGACATCGCCGCCCGGGTGGGCGGAGACGAGTTCCTCATTTTCCTGGAGTACAAGGACGATCTGGAGTCCACCATTGAGGGCATTTACAACCGGGTGAGCGGCGGCGTCTACGAGGACTTCAAAATTTCGGTGAGCATGGGCGTGGCCAGCACAGAGAACGTGGACGGAGACTATGAGACCCTGTTCCGCTGCGCGGACGAGGCGCTCTATGTGGTGAAGAACAGCGGCAAGGGCCACTACAGCTACTATCAGAAGGAACACGCCCCGGTGGGCGCGGATATTTCGGCGGTCTCCCCCATCGACAGCGAGGAGACCGTACACAACAGCGAGGAGGCGCCCAAATGACTTTGCAGGAATGCTACGCCGCCATGGGCGGCAACTATGACGAGGTGATCGGCCGGCTGCGCAGCGAAAAGCTGGTGCAGAAGTTCGTCCTGAAATTTCTGAACGACGGCAGCTACCAGCTGCTGCTGGACTCCCTGGCGGCCGGGGACCGGGAGGAGGCCTTCCGGGCCGCCCACACCATCAAGGGCGTGTGCGCCAACCTGGGGTTCGACGTGCTGCTGGCCTCCAGCGAGGCCCTCACCGAGGCCCTGCGGAACGGCAAGCCCCCCCAGCCTGGAGAGGCTGATCTCATCGCCCGGGTGGAGGCGGACTACGCCCGCACCCGGCAGGCCATCCAGGCCTATCAAGAAGGTGCCGGGGGATGAAGAATAAAACGACCCGATTCCTCATCACCAGCTTGGTCGTGGTCGCCCTGCTTTGCGTATGCGTGTTTTCCTTCTTCGGCATCCACATGGGCAATCAGAGCGCCCGCACCATCAACCAGGTGGGCACTCTGTATATGTCCAGCATGAGCCAGCAGATATCATCCCACTTTGAAAGCCTCATCGACGTACAGATGAGCCAGCTGAAAACGCTGGCGTCCACCATACCTTCCGACAGCGTCCACACCGACCCGGCCCTTCAGGAGGAGCTGATCGCCCAGGCCAAGGCCAGGGACTTCGCCTACCTGGGCTTTTATGGAAACGACGGTTCCTTGGAGATGCTTTACGGCTCCCAGGTCAACGTCACCGACCCCCAGCCCTTTCTGAGCTCGCTGAACCAGGGACAGCAAAAGGTGGCCATTGGGACCAATGACTTGGGGCAAAAGGTAGTCCTGCTGGGGTGGCCCTCCCCCCATTCTCCCACAGAGGAGCACAACTGCGCGGCTCTGGTGGTGGGCCTGCCCATCGAGTACGTCAGCGACAACCTGGCCCTGGAGGAGAACAGCGACCGGGCCTACTCCTACATCATCCGCAAGGACGGCGCCTTCGTCATCCGCACCGCCGACGCCTACCGCAACAGCTATTTCGAGCGGGTGACCTCCGAGTACGAGGACGTAAACGGCATGACATCGGAGGAATACATCCAGGCGCTGTCTGAGACTATGGAAATGGGGACGGACTATTCCAATGAGTTCACCATGCACGGGGAGCGCTACCACCTGTATTGCACCCGCCTGCCCTACTCCGAGTGGTATCTCATCACCTTCATGCCCTACGGCACCATGGACTCCGTGGTCAGGAGCTTCAGTCAGGAGTGGGGTACGCTGACCATCCTCAGCGGGGCCATCATCCTCACCGCCCTGCTGCTGGTGTTCTACAAATACTTCGGCCTCACCCGCCAGCAGCTGCGGGAGGTGGAGGAGGCCCGCCAGGCCGCCGAGGCCGCCCGCAAGGATGCCGAGCACGCCAACCGGGCCAAGAGCGAGTTCCTGTCCAACATGAGCCACGACATCCGCACCCCCATGAACGCCATCGTGGGCATGACCGCCATCGCCACCGCCAACATCGACAACACCGAGCAGGTGAAAAACTGCCTGAAAAAGATCACCCTGTCCAGCAAGCACCTGCTGGGGCTCATCAACGACGTGCTGGACATGTCCAAGATCGAGAGCGGCAAGATGACACTGAACATGGACCAGGTGTCCCTGCGGGAGGTGGTGGAGGGCATCGTGTCCATCTGTCAGCCCCAGGTGAAGGCCAAGCGCCAGCACTTCGACGTGTTCATCCACGATATCTCCACCGAAAACGTGATCTGCGACAGCGTCCGTCTCAACCAGGTGCTGCTCAACCTGCTGTCCAACGCCATCAAGTTCACCCCCGACGGCGGGAATATCCATGTGGCCCTCTACGAGGAGGGCTCCCCCAAGGGAGACGATTACGTCCGCATTCACATCGAGGTCCAGGATACCGGCATCGGCATGTCTGAGGAGTTCAAAAAGCATATCTTCGACTCCTTCGCCCGGGAGGACAGCCAGCGGGTCCACCGCACCGAGGGCACCGGCCTGGGCATGTCCATCACCAAGTTCATCGTGGTGGACGCCATGGGCGGCGCCATCGACATGGACAGCAAGCAGGGCCAGGGCACCACCTTTACCGTCACGCTGGACCTGGAGAAGGCCCAAGTCATGGAGGAGGACATGGTCCTGCCCAACTGGAACATGCTGGTGGTGGACGACGACCGCCAGCTGTGCGAGTCCACCGTGTCCGCCCTGGCCTCCATCGGCATCACCGCCGAGTGGACCCTGGACGGCGAGTCCGCCGTGGACATGGTGGTCAAGCGCCACCGCCGGGGGGACGAGTACCAGATCATCCTGCTGGACTGGAAGCTGCCCGACATGGACGGCATCGCCACCGCCCGCCGCATCCGTCAGGAGCTGGGGGACCAGGTGCCCATCCTTCTCATCTCCGCCTACGACTGGGGGGAGATCGAGGACGACGCCCGGGAGGCGGGCATCACCGGCTTCATCTCCAAGCCCCTGTTCAAATCCACCCTGTTCAACTCCCTGCGGCAGTTTGCCGGCCTTCCCGAGAGCGAGGCAAAGGGCCAGCCCCAGGAGCACCACCGGGACCTCACCGGCAGGCACATCCTGCTGGCCGAGGACAACGAGCTCAACTGGGAGATCGCCAACGAGCTGCTCGGCGAGGAGGGCCTGGTGCTGGACTGGGCGGAAAACGGCCAGTCCTGCGTGGAGATGTTCCAGCAGTCCGCTGTGGGCTACTACGACGCGGTGCTCATGGATGTGCGCATGCCCATCATGGGAGGCTACGAGGCCACCCAGGTCATCCGCACGCTGGAGCGCCCCGACCACGACCTACCTATCATCGCCATGACGGCGGACGCCTTCGCCGAGGATGTGAAGCGCGCCCTGGACTGCGGCATGAACGCCCACGTGGCCAAGCCCATCGACGTGGACGAGGTCATGCGCCTGCTGTCCAAATACATCAAGTAATCTTCAGGAGCCTCCGGCCGCCGCCGGGGGCTCCCGGTTTGTCCGCCGAACCATTTTCTCCAGTTTCCCGCCCGCTCATTTGTCGGGGCCGGGGATATTTGCAAATCCCCGGAAGCCCTGAAATTCTTTACATTTTGTTTACTTCAACCGAAAAAAGCGATGGGAAAACCCTTGTACTTCTTGGCCAGTTGTGCTATAATGCAACCTAGAACAGTTGAGGTAAACACTTGGACGGGAGGCATTTCCGCCGCCCCCGATGACAAATGCCCCCCTCCCAAGCCACCCCAAGCGGCTTCTGAAGGGGCTGTTGTTTTGTGAACCACAACATGTAGTGGTTATCCCAAGCCTACCAGTTTTTGGCGCGGTTTTGGGGGTTGCTTTTTTCGCGTTTTTCCTTCATAATGTCTATATTAACCTGGAAAAATTGGTTTCCACCGAAAGGAGAGGATTTTTATGGATTTTCTGTCCAGTAATTCCCAGCTCCTCATGGAGAAGTCCATGGGCTATCTCTGGGCGAAGCAGGCGGCGATTTTGGACAATATCGCCAACGCCGAGACCCCCAAGTACAAGGCCAAGGTGGTCACTTTTGAGGAGAGCATCCGCACCCAGCTGGAAGAGGCGGCCTCCCGCCCCCAGGGCGCCGGCAAGGCGGTGCGGGACATCCTGGAGGACTCCGGCTTCACCGTGTTCGAGGCCCAGGAGCAGACCCGCATGGACGACAACGGCATCAACGTCACCAGCGAGATGACGGAGATGATCCGCAACGCCTACCAGCAGCAGTACTTATACCAGGCCATCAACAAGCACTACGGCCTGCTCCGCATGGCCGTCCGGGGCCAGTAAACGTTAGGGGGATACATAAACATGTCATTTCTGAATACCATCAATATCATCGGATCCGGCCTCACCGCCCAGCAGCTGCGCCTGGACGTGGTATCGGAGAACGTGACCAATTCCCAGACCACCCGGGTGGAGAACGGCGAGGGCGCTTACCGCCGTAAAATGGTGGTCTTTGAAGCTGTCAGCGGCCGGAATTCCTTCCGCGCCGCTTTGGCGCGCGCGGCCGCGGGCGCGGTGCCCAACGCCGGAGCCGCCCCCAACGCCGGCGGCGTGCGGGTGACCCAGATCGTGGAGGACGAGGAGACCCCTATGAAAATGAGCTACGACCCCACCCATCCGGACGCCAACGAGGACGGCTACGTGGAGCTGCCCAACGTGGACATGGTGATGGAGATGGCTGACGCCATGGCCGCCTCCCGGGCCTTCGCCTCCAACGTCACCGCTTTCAACACCCTGAAATCCGTCATCTCCAGCGGCCTGGAGATCGGCCGGTAAGGCCCACCCCACAAGTAAAGGAGAATCACGGCCATGAGCGCTTTCATCGAGGGCGTGGGCACCACCCCCGCCGCCGCCGGCATCACCGGCATCACCAATACCATCCAGAAGATTACCCCTCCCGTCCGCCCCGCCCAGGAGGAGGCCCCCGCCACCCTGGACCAGGTCAAGGACAGCGGCTTCGGCGGGCTGTTTAAGGAGCTGATCCAGGAGGTGAAGGACACCGACGCGGAGTTCACCCAGAATCAATACCTGCTCTCCACCGGCCAGCTGGACAATCCTGTCCAGGTGGGCATTTCCGCCTATAAGGCCGAAATCGCGCTGGACCTGCTGATCCAGCTGCGCAACCGGGCGCTGGACGCGTACAACGAGTTGAAGAATATGAGCGTGTAACGCGCCAATAAAGGAACATACGCGGAGAGCGGGGTCGATGGCACTTGAACAAGGAAAAGCTGAAGGGTTACCTGGATAAGGCAAAGGAAACCCTTGGTAAGGTTTCCAAAAAAATATGGATTTTGATCGGCGTGATTCTGGCCGTCCTGGTGATCGGGGTGGTGGTGTTTCTCAACACCCGCCCCTATTCCCCGCTGATCTCCGGGGCCAGCGACGAGGAGACCAGCACCGTCATCTCCTGGCTGGGCGAGCAGGGGGTCAAGGATTACAAGATGGACGGGCCGGGCACCATCCTGGTGCCCTCGGACCAGGCCACCGCGCTGAAAACCCGGTTGCTCCAGGAGCAGTACTCCAACTCCAACTCCCCCTGGCAGGGTTACTTTGAGCGGGTGGGCGCCCTGTCCACCATGAAGGACCGGGAAGTGGCCGCTCTGGACGCCCTGACCCAGCAGCTGGAGGACATGATCCGGGGCTTTGACAACGTCCGGGACGCAAACGTGGTCATCAACACCGGCGAGGACAACGGCTATGTGCTGGACACCAACAACATCGTCAACGCCTCCGCCAGCGTGTTCCTCACCATGGAGCAGGGCAAGCTGCTCACCGCCGAGCAGGCCGAGGCCATCCGCTACCTGATCTCCAAGGGCGTGGCGGGGTTGGACGTGTCCGAGGTGTCCATCAGCGACACGAAGGGCAACATCTACGACGGCCTCACCACCGGCGGCAACGCCGACTCTGTGGATTCCACCGCTCTGGCCCTGCAGACTGAACAGTGGTGGGCCAACCAGATTCGCTCCCAGATCGAGCAGCAGCTGTACAAAATGTACTTAGAGGAAAACGTAGCCGTCAGCGTCCACTGCACTGTGGAGCTGGGCGACAAGACCACCAACGAGTACGTGGTCCACCTGCCCGAGTTCGCTGAGGACGGCTCCACCAACGGCGCGGGCATCATCGGCAAACGATACTATCAGTACCAGGTGCGGGTGGGCGACGATGTGGCCGCCGGCGGCCTGGTGGGCACCCCCTCCAACGCCGACCTGCCCACCTATGTAGAGGAGGGCGAGTCCGTGGCCGACGCCCTGGCCCGGCTGGTGGGCGAGGGCAACATTGAGTACGACAACTCCAAGACTCAGACCCAGATGATTATCACTGCCGCCACCCTGAAGGATGTCACCGTGTCGGTATCCATTAACACCGAGCCGGAGAGCGGCCCTATCGACGTGAACGAGGAGCGGATGATCCGCCATGTGGCCACCGCCGCCGGCATCCAGGCGCCCCTAGAGCTGCCTGAGGGCGTCACCGAGGTGGACTACCTGTCCCGGCACATCTCCGTGCTGGGCACACCCTTCGTCAGGCCAGTCCAGCCCACGCCGGAGCCCACCTTCCTGGAGGCCCTCAACGCCATGGGCATCCCCACTTGGGTGCTGATCGCGGCCATCGGCGGCCTGCTGCTGTTCGTCATCATTCTGGTGACCGTCATCCTGCTGGTCCGCCGGAGCAGGAAGAAGAAGCAGGAGGAGGAGCAGAAGGCCATTGAGGAACTCATGTCCACCGCTATGCCCGGCCAGACCGTGGTCCTCAACGAGGAAGGCCAGCCCGTCACCGTCACCATCGGCGCGGACGGACAGCCGGTGGAGACCCCGGTCCAGCTGGATGAGAACGGCAACCCCGTGACCGGTGCCGACGTGATGGACCTGCACACCGAGCGCAGCATGGAGCTGCGCCAGAACATTCGCGACTACGTGGACGAAAACATGGAGGTCGCGGCCCTGCTGCTCAAGAGCTGGCTAAAGGAGGATTTAGACAATGGCTGACGTTGCCGTGGCCGAACAGAAGGCGGCTGCCCCCGCCGCGCCGGCCGCTCCCCCGGCCCGCAAAAAGGTTGAAAACGAGGTCCCGCTCACCGGCGCTCAGCGGGCGGCCACCGTTATCATCGCCCTTGGCGTGGAACGGGCCTCCGCCCTGTACAAGTACATGGAGCCCGACGACGTGGAACAGCTCACCCTGGAGGTCGCGAAAATGGGCTTCCTGGGCTCGGAGCAGACAGAGGCGATCCTGTATGAGTTCTACCAGCTGTGCCGCACCAACCGGGCGGTCACCGAGGGCGGCCTGGAGTACGCCCGGACGGTGCTGGAAAAGGCCTACGGCGCCGAGGCGGCCAACGAGCTGCTGGGCAAGGTGACCAAGTCCCTCCAGAACCGCAATTTCTCCTTCATGGACAAGGCCGACGACACCTCCATGTTCTCCGCCCTGCAGAACGAACGCCCCCAGACCATCGCCCTGGTGCTGTCCTATGTGGACCCCAGCAAGGCCGCCGGGGTCATCTCCCGGCTGGACGAGAAACGCCAGGTCCAGGTGGTGGAGAGCATGGCCAAGATCGAGAGCGTATCCCCCGTAGCCGTCAAGATCATCGAGGCGGAGATGCGCAAGAAGTTCTCCAGCATCGTCACCAACGCCAACGTGAAGGTGGGCGGCATCGACTACGTGGCCGACGTGATGAACAATCTGGACCGCACCAGCGAGAAAAACATCTTCGACGGCCTGTCCTCCTATGATCAGGAGCTGGCCGACGAGATCCGCAAGCGGATGTTCGTCTTCGAGGACATCATCACCATGGACGATCGGTCCGTCCAGCGCTTTGTCCGGGACTGCGACCCCAGAGACCTGGTGCTTGCCCTCAAGACCGCCAACGAGGACGTGTCCAAGAAACTGCTCAGCAACATGTCCACCCGTATGGCTCAGAACATCAAGGACGATCTGGAGATCACCACCAACGTCAAGCTCAAGGACGTGGAGGACGCCCAGCAGCGTATTGTGGATATCATCCGCGACCTGGAGGAGAAGAACGAAATCGTGATCGCCAAGGGTGGAAAGGACGATATCATTGCCTAACGTATTCAAAGCGTTCCTTTGGGGCGGAGGCAAGGACGGCGCCGAATCCAAGGTGAAGCCCTACCAGTTCCCCACCGCGGACGAGCTGGTGGTGGAGCCGGAGCCCGGCGAGGAGGCCCCCGCCCTGGACCCAGAGCTGTTTCCCTCCTTCGACGGAGAGGAATCGGAGGACGGCGAAGGCGAAGCAGAGGGCTTTGACGTGGTGGTGGCCGACGAGCCCCAGGCGTTGGAGCCGGAGCCTGAACCCGAACCCGCACCGGAGGAAAACCCTGTCAGCTTTGCCCAGCTCCAGGCGGAGGCCATTCTGGCCGAGGCCCGGCAGGACGCGGAGCGGATCTTGCAGCAGGCCCGGACCGACGCCGACAAGGAGGCGGAAAACGTCTTCGCCAAGGCCCGGGAGGAGGGCTACCAGGAGGGCTACGTGGCCGGGATGGCCCAGGCCTCCCTGGAGTCCAAGGCGGCCCGCGAGGAGCAGGCCAAGCGCCAGGAGGAGGAGGTCCACCGCTTTATGGAGCAGGCCGGGGTGGCCCTTGACCGCCAGATGGACCAGAGTGTGGACGACCTGCGGGACTTGGCCCTGGCCGTAGCGGAGAAGGTGGTGTGCATCAGCCTGAAGAGCAGCGCCGACGTCATCAGCCGGATGATTCAGACCGCCATCGATAAGCGGAAAAAAAAGGAATGGGTGCACATATACATATCTGAGTGCGACGCCAAGCGGCTCACCCAGATTCCCGCCTCCCTGTCCGCCGCCCTCAGCGCCCTGTCCGACCGGGTGCGCATTATCCCCATGTCCGATGACGAGTCGGGCACCTGCATCATCGAAATGCCCGACGAGATCGTGGACGCCAGCGCCTCCACCCAGCTGAATAACCTGCGGACCATTCTCATGGACACCGCCAACAGCGCGTCGGGCATTAACCTGTTTCATTGATTGTCACCGCCGCCCGCGTTCTCCCAGGCCGGGAGCGGGCCGGCGCCGCACAGGCCGTTGGAGTGGATGAAAGTGCCTTCCGTATTTCAGCAGATGACCCGTCAGGTATACAACGCGGAGCCCTACAGCCTGACGGGGAAAATTGAAAACATCGTCGGCATGTCCATCGAGGCCAGCGGCGGCCGGGCTGCTGTGGGCGACATCTGCCGCATCTATAACGGCGACTCCGGCGGGCAGGTCACCGCCGAGGTGGTGGGGTTCAAAAACGACCACATCCTGCTCATGCCCTACTCGGACATGAGCGGCATCTCGGCGGGCAACTTTGTGCGCAACACCGGCCGCCAGCTCACCCTCCAGGTGGGCGAGTTCCTCCGGGGCCGCATTATCAACGCCCTGGGCCAGCCCATCGACGGCAAGGGCCCCTTTGAGGGGGGCACTTCCTACTGCGTGGGCGGCGGGTACATAAACCCCTTGCAGCGCCCCCCCATCCGGGAGCGCATCCAGTTCGGGGTGAAGGCCATCGACGGCATGATCACCATCGGCAAGGGCCAGCGTATCGGCATATTTGCCGGGTCCGGCGTGGGCAAGTCCACCCTGATGGGCATGATCGCCAAGAACGTCACCGCCGACATCAACGTCATCGCCCTGGTGGGCGAGCGCGGCCGGGAGGTTCTGGAGTTTGTGGAGAAGGACCTGGGCCCCGAGGGCATGAAGCGGTCCATCCTGGTGGTGGCCACCTCCGACCAGCCCGCCATGCTGCGTATGCGGTGCCCCTCGGTGGCCACCGGCATCGCGGAGTATTTCCGGGACCAGGGCTGCGACGTGCTGCTGATGATGGACTCCCTCACCCGTTTTGCCATGGCCCAGCGGGAGATCGGCCTGGCCATTGGCGAGCCCCCGGTATCCCGGGGCTACACCCCCTCCATGTACGCGGAAATGCCCAAGCTGCTGGAGCGCAGCGGCAACTTCGCCCGGGGCTCCATCACCGGGGTGTACACCGTGCTGGTAGAGGGCGACGACACCAACGAGCCCATCGCCGACACCGTCCGGGGTATTCTGGACGGCCATATCGTGCTTTCCCGGCAGCTGGCCAACTCCAACCACTATCCCGCCATCGACGTGTCCGCCAGCATCTCCCGTCTGATGGTGGAGATCGTCCCCCCGGAGCACCGGCAGCTGGCCTCCCGCATCCGGGATATCATGAGCCTCTATGAGAAGAACGCCGACCTGGTGGCCATCGGGGCCTACAAGCCGGGCACCAATCGGAAGCTGGACTTTGCCATGTCCAAGATCGACGCGGTGAACGACTTCCTCACCCAGGACGTGAACGAGGCATTCTCCTATGACCAGTGCGTGGCCGAAATGGCGAAGATCCTCCAATAACCTTATATTGAGGTGTACAGATAGATGAAGAAATTCAAATTCTCCCTGGACTCGGTGCTGTCCTACAAGCAGCAGGTGCTGGAGTCCCTTCAGGGCGAGCACGCCGTCATTCTGGCCCAGGTCCGGGAGCAGGAGGGCGTGCTGGAGCGGGCCTGGCAGGATTACCGGGACTGCGACGCGGAGTACCGCCAGCGCAAGACGGAGGGCATCACCATCACCGACGCCATGGTCTACCAGAACGGCCTGCGGGTGCTGGAGCGGGACATCCAGCGGGAGACCGACAGGCTGGAGGAGCTGAAGAAGAAGGAGGAGGCCAAACGCCAGGAAGTGGTGGACGCCAAGATCGACACCTCCTCCATCGAGAAGCTGAAGGAGAAAAAGCTGGACCTCTACAACAAGGAAGTGGCCAAGAGCGAGGAGGTCCTCATCGACGAGTTCGTCAGCTCCGCCCGGGCCCGGGCCAGCATCGGAGCGTAAGAATAGAAGGCCCCAAGGGGCCCCCGCAAAGCCGCCCTTCAGGCTTTGCCCCGATGAGTCCAAACCGGCGTATGTTCCCGCCGTTTGGAAATAGATATCACATTTAAGGAGGTGTAAGAAACATGGAACAGACAAACATGGTCCTGGCGATGTACCAGGCCATGGCCGCTCAGGGAATGGTGCCCAAGACGGGCAAGACCGGCGACAAGTCCGGCGATTTCCAGAAGCTGCTGGATCAGAAGTCCCAGTCCCAGCCCGCCAAGAGCGACGCGCCTGTGCAGGAGAAGCCCAAGACCGACGATGCGGCGGTTGACAAGCAGGAGGGCCCCGTCCAGGAAAAGGACGTTCTGGAGCAGGTCAAGAAGCTGGCCGAACAGGGCTGCGTCATGGTCCAGCCCCCCGTTGCCATCGTGACCCCGGACGGCCAAGTGTTCCAGCCCGGTGAGTATGTGGTGGCATGGGACGGCGCAAAATGGAACACCATCCCGGTTGTCCAGATGAGTCCCTGGCAGGAGCAGCAGCTCCAGCAGCTCACGCACAACATGGAACTGGCGGAAAACGCCAAGGACCCCGAGGCCGACGCCATGCTGGAGGCCACCGACCCCACTGTGGACCACAGCCCAGCCGAGCTCCTGGAGAAGGCCGTGGACCATCAGGCAGGCAAAGCGGCGGAGCAGGTGGTGGAAGAGGTCAAGCACCAGGAAAAGGATGAGGACGCTCAGGTAGAGCTCATCGACGTGGAGCAGGGCCCCCGGCAGGTTTTCCACGACGTGAAGGCCGCCCCCATCAAGGTGGGCGAGGCTCCCGAACTGGAGCAGCCCCAGAACGTGGCCCAGCAGATCGACGCCGGACTGGCTCAGGCTTTGCAGAAGGGCGAGTCCCTGGTGCGCATCCAGCTGAACCCGGAGAATCTGGGCGAGGTCACGGTGGAGATCAGCCAGAGTGCGCAGGGCATCCTCAAGGTGGCCCTCACCGCCAGCAGCACCGACACCCGTGAGCTGTTGCAGCGCCACGCCGGCGACCTGCAGGGCATGCTCAGCAGCCGCACCGAGCAGAGCGTGGAGGTCAGCGTCCAGCGCCAGCAAGAGAGCCAGCAGAACCAGAACCAGCAGCACAGCTACGACGGCCACAACGGCCACGCCCAGGACGGCCAGGAGCGCCGCCAGCGCAAGGAGCACACCAGCTCCCAGGACTTCATGCAGCAGCTGCGGCTGGGCCTCATCCCCGACGACGGGGGAATCTGACGGAAAGGAGACCAATACAGCATGGCTAACGACTACTCAATGGCTGATATCGCCGGCCTGCGCGCGTCCCTTGGCGCGACAGAGGTGGCCCAACACAGCACCAGCCGGAAAAACAACACCGACCTGGACATGACCGACTTCCTCCAGCTGATGATCGTGCAGCTCCAGAGCCAGACCCTGGACGACACCATGGACACCAGCGAGATGATGAACCAGATGGTCCAGATGCAGATGGTCACCGCCATCACCAACATGACCGAGACCAACATCATGACCTACGCCAGCTCCCTGGTGAACAAAGAAGTCACCATCGGCATTATCAACGGCAATGAGCTGGAAGAGCGGGTGATCACCGTCATCGGCACCGGCACGTCAAACGGCCAGCAGGTAATTTTTGGCGACGACGGCGAGACCTACGCCCTGAACCAGATCATGGCGGTGGGCAAGCTTCCCCCCATGGAGGAACCCGGCGAGGGTGAAGGTCCCGACGAGTCCGGCGATGTGGAAAAACCCGATGAGGGCGGCGACGCCACCCAGACCCCCGGCGATACCACCGACAAGCCCATAGACAACACCACCGGCACGGAAAATAACCCCGACAAGCCTGACGAAGGAACAGACGAAGTTGTCAATCCCTCGGAAGCGGTGGGGTAAAAGCTGAGGTGACAACAAGATGATCCAGCGCGTATCAGGCGTACAGCGCAGGGAAGCGCCGCAAGTCCAGATACAACAGCGCACGGCGGGAGGCGGCTTCGGCGCCATGCTCCAGCAGGAGCTGGTCAAAAGCGAGCAGGCTTCCCAGGGCGTGGCGTTTTCCAAGCACGCCATCAGTCGGGCGCAGGAGCGGGGGATCGAGGTCACGCCGGACCTGATGGACCAGCTGGCGGGCAGCGTCATCCGGGCCCAGGCCAAGGGAGCCACCAACATCCTGGCCATGGACGCCGAGAAGGCTTTCATCATCAATGTCCCCAGCGGCAAGGTCATCACCGCGATCACCCAGGAAGAAATGAAAGAAAATATCTTCACAAATATTGACGGCGCCGTCTTCCTGTAGTACGATAAACAGATGGCAGGACCGATTTTCGGATGCCTTCGGCCTGTGTCCGATTGACACGGGCCGGGACAGCGCCAAACCGAAAGGAGTTATCAGCAAAACATGACTGGAGCAATGTATGCGGCCATCGCCGGCCTGCGCACCCATATGCAGAACCTGAACGTCATCGGCAACAACGTGGCCAACGTGAACACCTACGGCTACAAGTCCGCCCGTTCCGTTTTTAAGACCGCCCTGTACACCACTCTGAGCGGCGGCTCCGACGGCACCACCGTGGTGGGCGGCGCCAACCCCTCCCAGATCGGCTACGGTTCCACCATGGGCAGCATCGGCATCGACATGAGCACCGGCAACTACGCCGTGACTGGCAGGCCCATGGACTTGATGCTGGACGGCGAAGGCTTCTTTATCACGGGCGATAAGACCATCGCGGGCCAGTTCACCGGCACCGGCGCCGACCAGACCGTCCTCAACGGCATGAAGCTGACCCGGGTGGGCAACTTCGAGTTCGGCGCCGACGGCTACCTGGCCAAGGAGGACGGCAGCGGATGCGTCTACGGCTTCATGGTCAAGGGGACCGACGCCGCGGGCAATCCCATCTTCAGCGACCAGCTGGTGCCCATCCGCTACCCCAGCATCCAAAAGAACGACGACGGCTCGGTGACCCTGGTCTACTGCCAGGAGGACGGCCAGGGCGGCGCTGGCGGCGCCGGAACCGCCACCCGGTTTGAGGAGCCCAAGGACGACGACGGCAACCTGCTGCCCAAGGCCGCCTTCTACGGCGTCACCATCGACAAGAACACCGGCATCATCACCGGCACCTGCAAGGACACCGGCGAGCTTGCCACCATCGGCGTGATCGCCGTGGGCCAGGTGAAGAACCCCAACGGCGTCACCAACCTGGGCGACAACTACTACCAGGCGGGCAAGGGCTCCGGCGGCATGTCCGTGTCCCTGCTGGGCGGCGCCGCCCGGTCCATGTTTGGCACCGACGCCGACGCCGACGGCACCGTCTACTATATGAACGGCGAGCTGCTGGGCAACAACCAGGGCGCCAACGACGACAGGTCCGACGTGTGCCGCCTGCTCAGCGCCGGCGAGACCCGCGTGTTGCAGAGCGGCCTGGAGATGTCCAAGACCGACCTGGCCCAGGAGATCTCTCAGATGATCCTGACCCAGCGCGGCTACCAGGCCAACACCCGTATCATCACCGTGACCGACTCCATGCTGGAGGAACTGGTCAATATGAAGCGCTGATAAGCTCTGAAACGGCCCGGGGAGAGCCGATCTCTCCCCGGGCTCTCCCCCTGTAGTCCTGTAAGTAGGAGAAAAGGAGGTCCCCCACATGATCGTCCTGACAAAGCGCAACCATGAGAAATTCCTCGTCAACCATCTTCAGATCGAGTATATCGAGACCATCCCCGAGTCCAAGATCGTCATGATGAACCACGACTTTTACCTCGTGCGGGAGAGCACCGAGGAGATCATAGAGAAAATTGCCCGCTACAACGCCAAGGTGATGGACATCCAGCGGGAGATCACCGTAGTCGACAAGCGGTAAGAAAGAAACAGGCGTCCGGGCCAGCATGGCTCCCGGCCGGTTTGGAGGTAGTGCTGTAGTATGAATATTACATATATCATCGGCGTAGTCCTTGCTCTGGTGGTGTTCCTGCTGGGATGTGTGCTGGGCATCAACATCGGCCCCAAGGCGGCGGACCTGCCCCCGGTTACATTCACCCCTGATAACCTGTGGAACTTCTTTGACGCGGCCAGTATCTTCATCGTCATCGGGTGTACCTTTGCCATCGTGGTGGCCAGCTTCCCGGCCAGCACCCTGAGCTCCATCCCCAAGCATTTCGGGATCATGCTCAACGCGGCCAAGTTCGACCCCATGAAGTACATCGACCAGCTGGTGGACCTGGCCCAGACTGCCCGTAAAAACGGCCTGCTGGCTTTGGAGGGCAAGGCCAACGAGCAGGAGGACCCCTTCTTCAAAATGGCCATCATGCTCATCGTGGACGCCAACGACCCGGACAAGGTCCGGGCCATTCTGGAGAACGACATCGAGTGCATGTCCGCCCGGCACGAGGACGCGGCGGCGCTCTACGACAAGGCCTCATCCGTGGCCCCGGCCTTCGGCATGGTGGGCACCCTGGTGGGCCTGATCAACATGCTGAACAACATGAGCCTCACGGGGGACGGGTCGTCCAGCATCGGCAAGGACATGGGCACCGCCCTGATCACCACCCTGTACGGCTGTATCCTGGCCCACGTGATCTTCGGCCCCATCGCAAACAACCTGCGTATCCGGGACGGCGAGGAAGTGCTGTGCAAGCAGATCATTGTGGAGGGCATTATGTCCATCCAGTCCGGCGAGAACCCCAAGGCCCTGCGGGAGAAGCTGCTCACCTACATCCCCCAGGGGAAGCGGGACGAAGGCAGCCGGTCCAGCGGCGAGTAAGGCCGGCAAGCGAGCGTTTTGTCACAATATAAGGAGTGGAAACGTCGTGAAAAAGAAAAAAAGCGGTGGCGGCGGCGCCAACTGGATGGACACCTACGGCGATATGGTGACCCTGCTGCTGTGCTTCTTTGTGCTTTTGTACTCCATGTCCACCATCAGCGAGGACAAGTGGAAGGCCCTGGTCCAATCCTTCAACCCCAACGCCGTTCCCGCCGCCACCGAGATCGAGGGCGGCAACAACGGGCCCAGCGCGGACTCACCGGGAGAGAGCGGCGTGTTTGACAACCCGGACGCCCAGGACGAGATCGACAAGATGATGGAGGACCTGGCCGAGGCCATCGAGAGCATGGTGGCCCAGGAGGGCATGGAAAGCACCATCCAGGTGGACTTCACCGGCGGCAAGGTGTACGTCACCTTCAGCAACTCCGTGTTCTTCCTGGGGGACAGCTCGGTGCTCCAGCCCGCCGGTCAGGACGTCCTGTCCAAGATATGCCCCCTGCTGGATGAGGCGAAGGACGCCATCGACGAGATCGTGATCTCGGGCCACACCGCCCAGGGCAGCCCTAACGAGCGCAACGAGCCCCGGAACGACTACCGGCTGTCGGCCAACCGGGCCATTGAGGTGCTGCTGTATCTCCAGGACCACTGCTCCATCCACCCCGCCCGGATGACCCCCGAGGGCTTCGGCCAGTGGCGGCCCATCGGCAACAACAGGGACGAGGCGGGCCGCGCCCCCAACCGCCGGGTGGAGATGATGATCTCCGGCGTGGACCTGGAGGCGGAGGAGCTGAACGAAGCGATCAAGAATTATATCACTACATCCGATGAAGCCCTGGCGCAGGAGCCCGCAAACCCATGAAATTACGGCATACGCAGATAAGGTGAGGTGGTTCGATGGCTGAAGTATTGTCACAAAGTCAGATCGACGCACTGCTCAACTCCATGCTGAGCGGCGGCGGAGATTCTGGCAAGGCGGAGGAAAAGCAGCCGGAGAAAAAATATCGGAAATATGACTTCACCACCCCCCGCAAATTCACCAAGGACCGCATCAAGATGCTCAACGGCATCTTTGAGAACTACACCCGGGTCATCAGCTCCCGGCTCAACGCCCAGCTGCGCACCACCTGTGAGATCACGGTGGAGAGCATCGAGGAACAGAAGTTCTACGAGTTCAACAACGCGCTGATGGAGGGAGACGTGCTGGCCATGGTGGACGTCACCATCCATCCCCGTGATGAGGGCGGCGAGGATCTCCTGGTGGACGACCCGGTGATGGTGTATTTGTCCACCTCAACGGCGCTGGGGATGATGGACCGCATGATGGGCAGCGAGAACGAGTCGGAGCGGGAAATTCCCATGGGCTACGCCTACACCGACCTGGAGCTCCAGCTCTACGAGCACCTGCTCCGGGACATTATCGCCCTGTTGGGCAGCAGCTGGGAGAACTATGTGCCCGTCACCTTCGAGTATAACCACACCCAGGTGAACCCAACCCTGGTGACCCTGCTGAATCTGGATGAGACCGTGGTGCTGGTGGATATGAAGCTGGACTTCGGCGGCAGCGAGGGGCGCATGAGCGTGGTGCTTCCGGGCAACATGCTGGTGAGCGTCTTCGGTGAGGTCAGCCGGGAGACCATGGGCCGGAAGGCCACCAGCGAGGACAACTCGGAGGAGATCTTCGACAAGCTGCGCGACTCCACCCTGGAGATCATCGCGGAGCTGGGCGACACCCAGCTGTCCCTCAGCGACATCTATCATCTCAACGTAGGCGACGTGGTGGATCTGGGCCGTTCCAAGGACTCTCCCGTGTTCCTGGAGATCGGCGGCTACCAGTGGTTCACCGGGCGCATGGGAACCCACAAGAAAAACATGGCCATTAAGATAGACGAGGTGTGCTATTCGGCCGAGCAAAGGAGCGAGTAAGCGATGGAGAAGCAAATCTTCAGCCCAATGGCGATCGACGCCTTGGGCGAAATGATGAATATCAGCCTGGGCTCCTCGGCCACCGCCGTGTCAAACATGCTGGACCACCGGGTGGATATTACCACGCCCACGGTGTCCGTGGTGGACGTGAAGGACTTTACCCTGGGCAACCTGGAGCCGGCCATCGGCGTGGAGATCAAATACGTCGAGGGCCTGGAGGGCAGCAACATCATGCTGCTCAAGCGCAGCGACATCAAGGTCATTGTGGACATACTCATGGGCATGGAGACCGCCGATGAGGACTTTGAGCTCAATGAGCTGACCATCAGCTGCGTCTGCGAGGTCATGAACCAGATGATGGGGTCCGCCGCCACCGCCATGTCGGATTTTCTGGGCTTCCGGGTGGATATCTCCACTCCCCAATCCTTTGAGCTGAACGATCTGGATCAGTTCAAACTGGAGCACCTGCCCCAGGGAGCGGACCAGATCGTGGTGGTGCGCTTCTACCTGAAGATCGAGAACGCGCTGGAGAGCGAGTTCATGAACGTCATGTCCGTGGCCCTGGCCAAGGAGCTGCTGAAGAGCCTGGGCCTGGAGGGCGAGGTCACCGGCGCGTCCAGCGCACCCGCCGAGGCCTCCGCGCCTGCTCCCGCTCCTGAGCCCCAGCCCTCGGGCGGCGGCGACCATAAGATGAGCCAGGCGGAGATCGAGGCCATGCTGTCCGGCATGAGCAGCGAGCCCGCCCCGGCCCCAGCGCCCGAGCCGGAGCCCGACCGCGGCGGCGACCATAAGATGAGTCAGGCGGAGATCGAGGCCATGATGGCCGGTATGAACAGCGAGCCCGCCCCGGCTCCCGTCCCCGAGCCCTCGGGCGGCGGCGACCACAAGATGAGCCAGGCAGAGATTGAGGCCATGATGGCCGGTATGAACAGCGAGCCCGCTCCAGCCCCCACTCCCCAACCCGCTCCTCAGCCCGCGCCCCAACCCGCTCCGGCGGCCCAGCAGCCCATGCAGCCTCCTGCGGGTCAGATGGGCCAGCCGGGACAGATGTCGCCGTATCCCTATCCCCCTATGCCCGGGATGGACGGCCAGATGCAGGGCGGCTATATGGGCTACCCTCCCATGTACTACCCCCCCTATCCATACCCCTACCCGCCCCAGCCTGAGGGCATGGTCCAGAAGGCGCCTCCCGAGCCCAAAGTCATCTCCACCAAGCCGATGCGCATGGAGGAGATGGATCCCATGGACCGGCTGGGCAAGGAGCAGGCCCAGAACCTGGACCTCATCATGGAGGTGCCCCTCCAAGTGACGGTAGAAATCGGACGGGCCCGGCGGAAGGTGCAGGACATCCTGGAGTTCGCCAAGGGCTCCCTGGTGGTGCTGGATAAGCTGGCGGGCGATCAGGTGGACCTGTTCGTCAACGGCAAGTGCATCGCCCGGGGCGAGGTGGTAGTTATCGAGGATAACTTCGGCGTACGCATCACGGAGATCGTCCAGACCCCCGGTATTGAAATGCTGGCCACCAACCACAAGTAAGGACTGCCTTAGGGCTGACCTCATAGAATCGCGCCCCGGCGACACGCGGGGGTACACATCATAAATGGAAAAGGATGGATCAACCATGGCTAAGAAAATTCTGTTAGTGGACGACGCCGCATTCATGCGCAAGATGATCATGGACACCCTGAGCAAGAACGGCTACACCGAGCTGTTCGAGGCCGTCGACGGCGCCGACGCGGTGGAGAAGTTCAGCGAGATCGGACCCGACCTGGTCATCATGGACATCACCATGCCCAACATGGACGGCCTGGAGGCCCTGAAAGCCATCCGCGCCAAGGACGGCAGCGCCAACGTGGTCATGTGCTCCGCCATGGGCCAGGAGTCCATGGTCATGGACGCCGTGCGCTCCGGCGCCAAGGACTTCATCGTCAAGCCCTTTAAGCCCGACCGCGTCCTCAAGACCGTCACCTCCATTCTGGGCGCGCCCTGATGGCAATTTCCCCTGGCAGGCTTACCCTAGCCCTGGAAACCACCATGCTGGACAACATCCTCTCTCTGCTTTGGCTGTTGATCTGCGTGCTGGCCATCGTCGTGCTGGCCTACCTGTTCACCAAATACGTGGCGGGCCGGAACGGCGGCCTCTTAGGCGCGGGGGGCGGGACCGCTCAGTTCAAGGTGCTGGCCCGCCTGTCCCTGGGCCGTGACCAGTCTCTGGTGCTGGTCCAGGCCGGAGAGCGCTACCTCCTGCTGGGCGCGGCCCCCTCGGGGGTGACCCTGACGGCGGAGCTGACCCAGGAAGAGGCGAAGGCGCTGTACCAGCCCCCTTCGGACCAGCCGCCTCCTCCCAGCTTCACGGAGGCGCTGCGCACCGTACTCAAGCAAAAGAAACCGAGGTGAGGACGGGATGCCCACAGACAGTCTGATCAATATCAACGGCGACAGCGTCCAGACCCTGGAAATTCTCTTCCTCACCACGCTCATCGCCCTGCTGCCCTCCATGCTGGTGATGATGACCTCCTTTGCGCGGTACATCATCTCCCTGTCCTTCCTGCGCACTGCCATGGGCACCCAGCAGACCCCGCCCAATGTGGTGCTGGTGGGCATCGCTATGTTCCTCACCCTCATCACCATGAACCCGGTGATCTCCCGCATCGAGACCGAGGCCTGGGAGCCCTACCGGGAGCAGGAGATCAGCCAGGAGGAATTTATCGACCGGGCAGTGGTCCCGCTGAAGGAATTCATGCTGAACAACACCCAGCGGAACACCCTGCGGATGTACTGCGACCTGGCCCATATCGACATACCCGAGGACGCGGCGGGTCTGGAGGAGGTGGCCATGGACCTGCCCATGCGGGTCATCATCCCCACCTTCATGACCCAGGAGCTGCAAAGGGCTTTCTACACAGGATTGCTGCTGTATATTCCCTTCCTGCTCATCGACATCGTGGTGTCCTCCACCCTGATGAGCATGGGTATGATCATGCTGCCCCCGGCCATGATCTCCACCCCCTTCAAGCTGCTGCTGTTCGTGTCCGTCAACGGCTGGAACCTGATGTTCTCCTCCCTGGTACAGGGAGTCCATTAACACCGCCACAGAAGGAAGGAGCAAACTATGGATACCGCACAGGTGGCCGACCTTCTCCGGGACGGGGTGAACGTGGCCGTGAAGCTGGCCAGCCCCATGCTGCTGCTGAGCATGCTTGTGGGCGTGGTGGTGGCCATTTTTCAGGCCGTCACCCAGATCCACGAGCAGACCATCGGCTTCGTACTCAAGCTCATCGTGGTGGTGGGCGTACTGCTCATTGCCGGCGGCTGGATGATGGACACCCTTCAGGATTACACCCGGGAGATTTTCTCCCTTATCGCCAGCTAAGCGGGGCGCAGAACCATGTTTGACTGGCCGGAACTGACCCTGTTCCTCTTTGTCTCCGCCCGGGTGGGCGGGTTCGTCCTCTTTAACCCCATTCTGGGCCGGACCAACATTCCCGCCACCTTCCGCACGGGTATGGCCATGGTGCTGTCCGTCTTTGTCACCTCGGTGACGGACCAACAGCCCCCCACCCCCTCGGGGACGGCGGAATTTATGGTGCTGATGCTGCTGGAGATCGCCATCGGCTTCCTGCTGGGCATGGCGGTGAACTTTTTCTTCTATATCCCCCAGTTGGCGGGCTCCATGATCGACACCCAGATGGGCATGACCATGAACCAGATGTATGACGCGGGGGCCTCGGCCAACATGTCGGTGACCGGGCAGATCCTCAACGTGCTCATGACCCTGCTGTTCTTCGCCGGAGGGGGTCATTTGACCCTGCTGCGGCTGTTCCTCACCTCGGAGCAGATCGTGCCCTTCGGCCAGGTGTCCATCGGACTGCCCGCCTACAACCTGATGCTGGAGCTGTTCGTGGAGTGCACCGTACTGGCGGTGAAGCTGTGCATGCCCATTTTGGCGGCGGAGCTCATCGCCCAGGTGGGCATGGGGGTGTTGATGAAGGTCATCCCCCAGATCAACGTGTTCGCCATCAATATCGAGCTGAAGGTCATCGTGGGCCTGGGCCTGCTGCTGGTACTGATCGTCCCCTTCAGCGAGTTCCTGCTCCAGGCGGAGTTGGCCATGCTCAACGCCCTCCACGACGTGCTGGCTCTCACAGGATAATTCCAGACTGGAATTATTATGACGCAAAAAACAACAGGTATATGCCTAATTCCCGCCCCTCCACCCTTCTGAGGCGCGGGCCGCACGGGACCTCAAGGGGGGACGGACTTTGCCCGAGGGAAATAAGACAGAAAAAGCGACGCCAAAAAAACGGCGCGACGAACGAAAAAAGGGCAACGTCTTCATGAGCCGCGACGCGGTGGCTGTGGCCAGCCTTTTGGGCACCTTCGCCATCCTTTGGCTGGTGGCCGGGGCTTTCGTCGAGCAGCTGGGCGGCTTCATGTCCCTGTGCTTCGCCTCTATCGGGGAGGAACCCCAGGAGGCGGTGAGCAAGTCCGGCGAGCTGGGCATACAGGCCGTCATGGTCATCCTCAAGACTGTGGGGCCGGTGGTGGCGGTGGCCATTTTGTGCGCCGTGGCCGCCACTTTTGCCCAGACCCGTTTCCTGGTAAGCACCGAATCTATCAAGCCAAAATTCAACCGTCTCAGCCCACTCCAGGGCTTTAAACGGCTGTTTTCCCTAAAAAGCCTGGTGGAAACCGGGAAAAACCTGATCAAGATCGTCATTTTGCTGGTCATCATTTTCCTGAGCATCCGGGACATGTTCCTGGAGAGCTCTAACTACCTGTACACCGACCTGACCGCCTCCGTGGCCCACCTGGTGGAGATGGCGTGGGGAATGGTCGTCCGCATCTGCATCGCCTTTGTGGCGGTGGCCGCCCTGGACTTTTTCTACCAGTGGTGGGACTACGAGAAGAACATGATGATGACCAAGCAGGAGGTCAAGGAAGAGTACAAACAGATGGAAGGCGACCCCCAGGTGAAGGGGAAGATCAAGGAGATCCAGCGCCGGAGGGCCCAGCAGCGCATGATGCAGCAGGTGCCCGGGGCGGACGTGGTCATCCGTAACCCCACCCACTTCGCCGTAGCCCTGCGCTACAAGCCGGGCCAGGACGACGCCCCCATCGTGCTGGCCAAGGGCCAGGACGCCGTGGCCCTGCGCATTGTCCAGATCGCCGAGGACAATCAGGTAGCGGTGGTGGAAAACGTGCCGCTGGCCCGGGCGCTGTACGCCCAGGCGGAGCTGAACCAGTTCATCCCCCCGGACCTGTACGACCCGGTGGCCAAGGTGCTGGTGTACATCTTCAAGCTGAACGACAAACAGCAAATCGTAAAGTAGACAGATACCAGGATAACCCACCAGGGAGGTGAATAGCCGCCATGCTCAAACGCATTACTGATAATGCCATAGCGCTGTTTGTGGTCGTGGTGGTCATGTTCCTGTTCATCCCCCTCCGGCCGTGGATCCTGGACATCCTGCTGATTATCAACCTGGGCTTGTCCATCATGATCCTGATGATCACCATGAACATCTCGGAGGCGCTGGATTTCTCCATCTTCCCCTCCCTGCTGCTCATTACGACCCTGTTCCGGCTGGGCATGAACGTGTCCTCCACCCGGATGATCCTCACCACCGGCGACCCCGGCGTGGTCATCAACAACTTCGGCCAGCTCATCACCCAGGGCAACATCGTGGTGGGCTTCGTGATCTTCTTCATCATCGTGCTGGTCCAGCTCATCGTCATCACCAAGGGCGCGGAGCGCGTGTCCGAGGTGGCCGCCCGGTTCACCCTGGACGCCATGCCCGGCAAGCAGATGGCCATCGATGCGGACCTGTCCTCCGGCCTCATCGATGAACAGCAGGCCCGGGTCCGCCGTGAGAAGATCCAGAAGGAGGCCGACTTCTACGGCGCCATGGACGGCGCCACCAAGATCGTCAAGGGCGACTCCACCATGTCCATCATCATCACGCTCATCAACCTGGTGGGCGGCCTGCTCATCGGCATGTTCAGCCGGGACATGGAGCCCATGGAGGCCCTGAGCAGCATCTGCATCCTCACCATCGGCGACGGCCTGGTGTCCCAGATCCCCTCCCTGATGATCTCCACCGCCACCGGCATGATCGTCACCCGCTCCGTGTCCGACGGTAGCTTGAACGTGGACGTGACCAGCCAGTTCACCGCCCAGCCCAGGGCTTTCACCACCACCGGCGTGATCCTGGCCTTCCTGTCCATCATCCCCGGCACCCCCACCATCCCCCTGATGGGCGGCGGCGCGGCCCTGATCGGCGGCGGCCTCTTCCTCACCCGCAGGATGACCTCCCAGCAGGAGGCGGCGGTAGCGGCGGCCCAGGCCCCCGAGGAGGCCCCCGAGCTGGCCGCCCCCAGCGAGAGCGACTACTACAAGGATATCAACAACGTGTACACCCTGCTGTCGGTGGAGCCGGTGGAGATGGAGTTCGGCTACAGCCTCATCCCCCTGGTGGACGAGAGCCACGGCGGCAAGCTCATCAACCGCATCGTCATCTTCCGGCGGCAGTACGCCCAGGATATGGGTTTCGTCATCCCCTCCATCCGCCTCCACGACTCCTCCGCGCTGGGCACCAACCAGTACGCCATCCGCATCAAGGGCGAGGTGGTGGCCCAGGGCGAGATCCTGGTGGACTACTACCTGGCCCTGGAGCCCCCCAACCCCCTGGGGGAGATCGACGGCATCGAGACCATCGAGCCCGCCTACGGTATCCCCTCCAGGTGGATCCTCCCCGAGAACAAGGAGATGGCGGAGATCTACGGCTACAATGTCATCGACCCCCTGTCCGTTATGCTGACCCACCTGGCGGAGACGGTGAAGAAGCACGCCTACGAGCTGCTCAGCCGGGCGGAGACCATCCGGCTGGTGGACAATTTGAAGCAGTCCTCCCCCGAGCTGGTAGAAGAGGCCGTCCCGGCCATCATCCCCTACTCCAAGCTTGAGAAGCTGCTGCGCAACCTGCTGATGGAGGGCGTGCCCATCAAGGACCTGGCCACCATCGTGGAGACCGCCGCCGACGCCTTCTCCCAGGGCAGGGACCTGGATATGGCCACCGAGCAGGTCCGCGGCGCCCTGGCCCGCACCATCACCAGGCGGTTCTGCGAGGACGGCCAGCTGCGGGTCATCACCCTGGACGCCGAGGTGGAGAAGAAGATCATCTCCTCCCTCACCCGCAACGAGCAGGGCGTATACCTGGCCATGGGCCCCGAGCTCATGCAGTCCATCATCTCCCAGCTGGCGGAGCACCTGAAAAAGTTCGGCGACCTGTCCCAGACCCCCGTCATCCTGGTCAGCCAGGTCATCCGCGGCTATTTCAGCAAGATGATCACCCAGTTCTATCCCCACGTCTATGTGCTCTCCTTCAATGAGATCACCAACACCGTGCAGATCCAGGCCCTGGGCAACATCACCGACCAGACCGCCGCCCAGGTCCAGCGAAGGGCGGTGAACGCATGAGCACAGGCGTCGCCCAGCGGCACTATACCGAGGCCGAGATTGAGGCCATGGAGACCACCGACCTGCTGGCCCTCTACAAGCAGACCGGGAACGAGACCTTGAAATGGCCCCTGGTCCTGCGGTACGAAGGGCTCATCAAAAGCGCGGCGCTGCAGATCCGCGGCGTGTACAGCAGCTTCGCCCAGGTGGATGACATCGTCAGCGAGGGCATTCTTACCCTGCTCAGCTCCATCGACAAGTTTGACCTGGAGAAGGGCATCAAATTCGAGACCTATGTGGCCAAGCGCATCCGGGGCATGGTCATCGACCTGGCCCGGAAGCAGGACTGGCTGCCCCGGAACATCCGCCAGCGGGCCAAGGAAATCGACGCGGCGGTGTCCTCCCTGTCCAACGAGCTGGGTCGGTTCCCCACCGACCAGGAGGTGGCCGCCCACCTGGGCATCCCCACCGACAAATATCAGAAGGAGACCGCCCGGGTGGCCCTGTCCAACACCCTGTCTCTGGACGCGCTGATGGACGCCCGGGACCTGGAGGGCTACCGCTTCGAGGTGTCCACCGAGGACCCCGCCGTCCAGCCCGAGACCGTGCTGGAGGACCAGGAGCTCCAGGAGACCCTGGCCCAGGGGATCGCCTCCCTGCAAAAAAACGAGCAGATCGTCCTGTCCCTCTACTATGAAAAGAACCTTCACATGAAGGAGATCGCCCAGGTGATGCAGGTCAGCGAGCCCCGCATCTCCCAGATTCACTCCCGGGCCATCCAGAAGCTGCGGGAGCATATGGGCGCATACATGAACAGTGAGGCCCCGAAAAAATCATCCAAAAAGCGGAAGAAGGCATGATGCAAGATGTTTAAGGGTTTCTACAACCTCACCTCCGGCATGCACACCCAGCAGCAGAACCTGAACGTGGTGGGCAACAATCTGGTGAACGTGTCCACCGCCGGCTTCAAGCAGAGCCGGTACACCGCCAGGACCTTTGACGACGTGATGTACACCCGGGTGGGCAACCGCGAGAAAATCTACACCGACATCGGGCGGCAGAGCTACATCCGGGCCAACGATGAGGTCTATGTGGACTACTCCCAGGGCGTCCCCGAGCCCACCAACATTCCCTTGGATTTCGCCATCATGGGGGACGGCTTCTTCGCCATCCAAAACCTGGACGGCGACACCGTCTACACCAGGGCGGGCAGCTTTTCCCTGGATGACGAGGGCTACCTGTGCTTCCCCGGCATGGGCTACGTGCTCAACCCCGACGGAGAGCGCATCCAGCTGCGCACCGACAAGCTGGACGTGGATAACCAGGGCAATATCTTCCACAAGGACACCGGCGGCTATCTGGGCACCGTGGGCGTCTACGAGTTCGATGACGTGACCCAGCTGGAGCACAACGGCGACGGCTTCTTCACCGGCGAAGGGGCCCAGGCCGTGCAGACCCCCTATGTGCTGTGGAAGTACTTGGAGCGGTCCAACTCCGACATGATCCAGCAGATGACCGAGATGCTCACCTGCCAGCGGGCGCTGCAGAGCTGCGCCTCGGTGACCAAGATCTACGATGAGGTCATGGCCCACTCCGCCAGCGACGTGGGCCGGATGGGATGACGAGGTGAAATGATATGAACCAATCCTTTTACACCGGCGCGGTGGGCGCCTCCCAGCAGCTCAAGCGGCTGAACATCCACGGCGACAACATCGCCAACCTGAACACCATGGGCTTCAAGGCCAACCGCGCCGACTTCACCGCCCTGCTGTACCAGAACCACAAGGGCATCGACGCCCAGCTGCCCATGGGCGTGGGCACCCGGCTGCTCATGACCTCCAAGGACAACTCCCAGGGCCCGGTGGAGGACTTCGGCCGCATCCTGGACTACATGATCGAGGGGGACGGCTTCTTCGCCCTGGTGGACCTGACCACCGGCGAGGTGACCTACACCCGCAACGGCGCGTTCACGAAGTCCGGTCGGGAAATGCCCACCGGCGAGGTTGACCAGAACGGCGACCCCGTCACCGAGCTCACCTATTTCCTGGGCGACGACGAGGGCCGGTTTGTGCTCAGCGACGTGGGCGGCCTCATTGAGGTGCCCGACGGAAACTCCATTGACCCTCTGCCCATAGGCATTTTTGACTACATCAACTACGACGGCATGACCCAGATCGACGACACCCGTTACCTGCCCGTTGACAAGAACGGCAACCTGATCTACGGCACCGGCCAGCTGCGCCAGGGGGTGGTAGAGGGCTCCAACGCCGACCTGGCCGAGGAATATACCAAGGTCATTGAATCCCAGCGGGCCTATGGCCTGGCCCTGAAGATGGTGCAGACCTCCGATGAGATCGAGACCACCATCAACAACCTGCGCACCTGATAGATAGGAGGGAATGCAATGGCGATTAAGAACTACGACGAGCTGAATTCCCTGGAGCTGGACACCCTCCGGGAGATCGGCAGCGTCGGCACCGGCAACGCCGCCACCGCCCTGTCTCAAATGCTGGGGCGCACGGTGCGCATCACCCTGCCCGAGGTGCGCATCATGGGCTACAACGAGGCCATTGAGTGGATCGGCGGCCCGGAGGAGATCACCGCCGGCGTGCTGGTGAAAATGAGCGGGCAGCTGTCCGGCATCATGCTGTCGGTGCAGCCCCTGGAATTTGTCAACACGGTGCTGGACAGCACCCTGTCCCGGACCATCACCGACTACTCCGAGCTGACGGAGATGGAGAATTCCGCCCTGGTGGAGGTGGGCAACATCATGATCTCCACCTTCATCAACGCCCTGAGCGGCCTGTCCGGCATGAATGTGAACCTCACCGTCCCCGCCTACACCGTGGACATGCAGGGCGCCATTCTGGCCGTGCCCATGGCGGAGTACGGCGGGCAGTCCGACTACATCATGACCATCGGAGGCAATTTTGTAAGCGAAAACAAGGAGGTCCCCTGCCGGCTGCTGATGTCGCCGGACCTTCGGTCGCTGAACGCTTTGTTACGGAGGTTGGGCGTGAGCGATGGCTGATAAGATCACGATCGGTATTGCGGACATGAAGATGGCCAAAGGAGAGGGTATGTTGGTCACCTACGCGCTGGGGTCCTGTATCGGCATCTGCCTGCACGACCCGGCTCTCAGGCTGGGGGCTTTGGTGCATATTATGCTGCCGCTGAATATGGAGACGGGGCGGAAGAACCCGATGAAATATGCCGATACCGGGATCAGAGAGACCTTGAAGCAGATGGAGGCCAACGGCGCCAGCCGCTCCAGGATCACCGCCAAGATCGCCGGCGGGGCTATGATGTTTAAAGACAACAGCGGCTCGATGGGCAACATTGGCCAGCGGAATATTGACAGCGTCAAGCTCAACCTGAAAAAGGAGGGCATCCGTCTGCTGAAGGAGGATGTGGGCGGGACGGTGGCCCGCACCCTGCTCTTTGATGTGAATACCGGCCTGGCGTGCATTCGGAGCTATGGCCGCAAGGAACTTATCATTTGATACCGCGCAAGCGGAAAGGGAGTGTTGGAAATGATGGAAGAAAACAAGCAAGGCATCCTGCTGGAGTCCGGGACCAATGAGATCGAGATCATGAAATTCACCATCGGCGGCAACCTCTACGGCATCAACGTGGCCAAGGTGCGGGAGATCATGATTTCCGCCCCGGTGAAGCCCATGCCTATGGCCCACCATGCGGTGGAGGGCATCTTCAAGCCCCGGGACACCGTGCTCACCGTGGTGGATCTGCCCAGCTACTTGGGCGTGGAAAGCCCCAAGGACCCCAAGGACATCTTCATCATCACCAACTTCAACAAGATGTTCATCGCTTTCCGGGTGCACACCGTGGACCGCATCAGCCGCATCTCCTGGACGGACATCCAGAAGCCGGACAAGACCGTGTCCGGCGGCACCGAGGGCGTGGCCACCGGCATCGCCCAGTGTGACGGCGAGCTGGTCACCATCCTGGACTTCGAGCGCATTGTGGCGGAGATCGCCCCGGAGACCTCCATCCAGATGTCCGAGGTGGAGCAGCTGGGCCCCCGGGAGCGCAACGACAGGCCCATTTGGGTGGCGGAGGACTCCGTCCTGCTGAGCAAAATGATCGAGGACTCCCTGCGCAAGGCCAATTACGTCAACCTGCACATGTTCTCCAACGGCCTGGAGCTGTGGGAGGCCCTGGAGGCCCTGCCCCATGAGGGCGATTTGACCCGAGACGTGGCCCTCATCATCACCGACATCGAGATGCCGCAGATGGACGGCCACCGGCTGACTAAGCTGGTGAAGGACAACACCCGGTTCAAGCAGATCCCCCTCATCATCTTCTCCTCCCTCATCAGCGAGGAGATGCGCCGCAAGGGCCGGGACCTGGGCGCGGACGAACAGCTCACCAAGCCGGAGATCGGCCATCTGGTGGACGTAATGGACCATCTGCTCCTGCGCCAGGATAAGCAGGCACGGGGCTAAGACTGGACAGGACAGGATAGGAGGCAATTTTCTATGAGCGGCAAATATATCGTGCGGCAGCCCATTCGAGACGCCGCGGGCAACACCCTCGGACATGAGATCCTTTATCACGGCGCCAACCAGGCCTTTAGCAGTGACAGCTCCACATCCAGCGCGGAATTTGCCGCCGCCAACACCATCTACAATTTTCTCACCGACAACAGCCCCAAGGTGCTGAAGGGTACGCTGAATTTCATGACCTTCACCACTATGCTCCTGATGAAGAAGACCCCCCGGCTGTTTGACAAGAGCGACCTGGTCATCCAGATCGACGACGCGGTGATCATCCACCCGCTGTCCATGCATCTGGTGCAGCAGTACGCCAAGGAGGGCTACCGCATCGCCGTGAACGACTTCCAGTTCACCCCCCGGTACCTCTCCCTGCTGGATGACATCCACTTCATCAAGATCAACGCCAAGACCGCCACCGAGCTCACCATCCGCAACACGGTGGAGATCGCCCACAGCATGAACATCAAGTGCATCGTCACCAACATCGACGAGGAGAAGCAGTACCAGCGGGCGGTGGCCCTGGGGGCGGACGGGCTGGAGGGCCCCTATGTGGCGGCCAAGCTCACCACCCAGGCCCACAGCAGCGCCTACATCCAGAGCAACTTCTTCCAGCTGATGGTGGCCGTCACCAGGGACGAACCCAACGTGGAGGAGATCGAGCAGATGATTGCCGCCGACGCCAGCCTGACCTACGGCCTGCTGAAGATGGTCAATTCTGCCTACTTCGCCCTGCGCCACCGGGCCACCACCATCACTCAGGCCATCATGACCCTGGGCCTGGGCCAGCTGAAGCAATGGATCTACCTGCTCAGCGCCAGCAACGCGGAAAACGAGGTGGACCCCGGCTCCGAGGAGTTCCTGAAGCGCTCCTTCCTGCGGGCCAACTTTTGCAGCGAGCTGATGAACCACGCCAAAAACATGCCCATCTCCAAGTCGGAGGCCTATCTCATGGGCATGTTCTCCACCCTGAACTACCTCATCGACGCCCCCCTGGAGGAGATTTTGGCGGAGGTGCCGGTGGCTGACGAGATCAAGGCCGCCCTGCTCACCCACGAAGGCCGCTGCGGCAAGCTGTACGACCTGGTGCTCAGCTACGAGTCCGCCGACTGGGAAAAGATCACCGCCTTGGCGGAGGAACTGGGCATCCCCGACAACATGATGACCAGCGTTTACTTCATCTGCATGGAAAACGTGAACACCCTGTGGGAGCAGCTTACCAACCCCTACCCTCAGCAGCTCCCCCCGAAGGACGAGAGCCCGGAAGGTTCTAAGGGCTGACAGGCAAACAATAAAAACTCTGGCGGATGGGATTCATCCGCCAGAGTTTTCCTTTTCAGTCTCGGGTGTGGTGGGGAGTCTCCATGACCACCTTGCACGCCTGGAGCAGCTGGGCCGTGATATCGCTGCTGAACTTGCCCTCGTACACCGTCAGCCGAGGCACCCGGTCACCCGGCTCCAGCACCACGTACTTGGGGGGCAGGTGGTTCAGGGTGTAGGCCTTCACATCCTCCATGCAGCGCTTGCAGGTGCACAGGCCGAACATCTCCACATACTTGGGGGCCTTCTCCTCCACCAGCACCTGCATCACGTTGATGTAGCCCGGGTTTTCCGGCTCCACAAACTCGCGGGCGGGCGCCTCCTCCTCCGGGGCGGGCCCGGCAGTTTCCGCCGGCTCCTCAGCCTGTGGCGCCGGCTCGGGCTCCGCCGGAAGGGGCTGAAGTTCGGGCTCAGGCGCGGACTGCGGGGCCGCCTGCACCGTCACAGGGACGGGCTCGGACTGGGAAGAGGCGGCGGGCTGCTGGGCCTCCAGCTCCCCCTCCAGGGCGTCCTCCAGGGCATTTTTGATCTGCACCGACACCGCTGCGTCCGGGGCCATGGAGGTGACGATGGGAGGAACCGGGGCCGCGGGCGCGGGAGAGGCCTCCGGGGCGCCGGCCTCCTCGGCGGCGGGATCGGGCTTTTTGCTCAGCAGGTTCATCACCCGTGCGGTCTTGCTGGTCTTATCCTTAGATGCCATGACGCTGTACTCCTTACTTAGTTAAAAAATTTAGAGATATACTTCTGACGGAATGTGGGCTTAGGCCGGGGGAAGCGGTCCCCCGCCACCGCGTCCACGATCTCTTGGAAATCCTGGGCGGGGCGGGAGTCCGGCTGGTAGGTGAGCACACTCTGCCCGTGGGCGGGGGCCATGGCCACGCCCACCCCCCGGTGGATCTTGGCCTCAAACACCCGGCTGTCCAGCTGCTCCGCCACCTCCTGGGCCAGCTCCAGAATATCCTTGGACAAGGTAAGACGGCCGTTGAACTTGTTGATGAGGATGCCGATCACCTTCAGGCTTGGGTTGAAAGCATCCCGCACCGTCTCAATGGTCTCCTGGAGCTGGGTAACTCCCACCAGGCTGAGCACCTCCGCCTCCATAGGCACGATGAGCCCGGTGGAGGCCACATAGGCGTTGACGGTGAGGATATTCAGCGCCGGGGGCGTGTCGATGATGATGAAGTCATATCGGTCCCGCACCGCCATGAGCAGATCGCTGAGCATGAACTCCCGGCGGGGGGCGGTAAACTCCACCTCGGCGGCGGACAGCATAATATCTGAGGGCAGTACGTCGCCGTACTCAGTGGGGGCGATGGCCTCCTCCATAGAGCAATTCCCCTTGAACACGTCGTAAACGGTGCTGTTTGAGCCGATGTCCAGCCCCAGAGTGAAGCCCAGGTTGCCCTGGGGATCCAGGTCGATGCCCAAAACCTTCGCCCCGCGCTGGTGGAGCCCGCACACCAGGGCCGAAGCGGTGGTGGTTTTTCCCACCCCTCCCTTTTGGTTGGTGACGGTAATTATCTGAGTCAAGGAATATTCCCTCCCTTTCACAAAAACTTGGGGAAAAGTCTTAAGTTTAATATACTACAGGTCGATAAAAAAAAACAGAGGTACAGCGAAAAAACTGTAAAAATTTTTTTAGAAATTTCCCCTGCGGACCCGCCTTCGGCGGTGCATTCCGCACATGAGCATCCGATGGAAAGGAGCGATTGACTATGGCGTCCATCACCAGCTTAAGCAACAGCAGCTATAATACCAGCAGCATCTACGGCAACCGCAACGTGCTCAGCGGCCTGGCCAGCGGCATGGATACCGAAACCATGATCGAAAACGCGGTATCCGGCATCAAGCTGAAGATTCAGAACCTCCAGAAGCGGCGCACCAAAATCGAGTGGCAGCAGGAGGCTTACCGCAGCATCATCGACAAGGCGGTAAACTTCAATACCAAATACACCTCCTACTCCTCCAAGACCAACCTGCTCAGCGCCAGCTTTTTCAACAACGCGGTGAACACCACCGTCAACGGCACCTGGAAGGACAAGATCACCGCCACTGGCAAGACCTCCAGCGACGTCAAGATCAACGCGGTGAAGCAGATGGCCAAGGCGGCCACCTACACCGTGTCCGGCCTGGGCGGCAAGTTCAACGGCGAGATCAACGGAATCACCGGCGCGGAGGATTTTGACCTGGGCACGGACATGGACGTGAGCACCATATCCGGCAGCCTGTCCCTCAAGTACGGCGGCACCAACGGCTCCACCTTTACCATCAGCTTCGACGAGCTGGAGAACCTGAACGAGGTGGAGGTGCTGGACGCCGACGGCAACGTGAAGGAAGATGCCACCGACAGCGAGAAGCTGGCCCAGGCCATCAACAACAAGCTGGGCGAGATCACTTACAGCTACACCAAGAACGGCTTCCAGGAGACCACCACCGCCGACAAGGCCATCAAAGTGGAGGTGGATTCCGCCGGCAAGATCAGTTTCTCCGACGGGCTGGGCAACGGGAATAAGGTCAGCGTGGACTCCATGTCTGATAACATCAAGGAAACCTTGGGCGTCTCCAAGGGCGACACCAGCATCGGGCCGGTGAGTAACCCGCTGATCAAGCAGGTACCCACCAGCGAGTACCTGGGCGGCAAAAAGGATGACGATGGAAATTGGTCTGGCGGCAAGGAGCTGGGCATCACTTTCAACGGTACCACCAAAAAGATCAACATGTCCGACATCATGAACAAGATCGACTTCAGCGACGGCGCCGAGGATGTGAACGCCCAGTTCAAAAACGCCCTCCAGGGGGAACTGGACAAGGCTTTCGGCACGGGCAAGATCACAGCGGATTATACCGACGGCAAGCTGTCCCTCACCCCCTCCGGCAAGGGCGATACCTTGGCTGTGGGCGGCTCCGCCATGAAGGCCCTGGGCTTCACCGAGGACAACACCAACTACGTCAACACCAGCAAGAAGCTGTCCGACCTGATGGGAGAGGACTTCTTCACGCCGGAGAACCGCCTGAAGGCCGTGGGCGAGGTGAAAGAGGGCTCCGACGGCAAGTATTCCGTGGACAGCAAGGGCAACCGGGTGTCCAAGGGCGACGACGGCGAGTATTACCGGGTGAACAGCGACGGCGAGTTCCTCTATGACTTCAAGATCAACGACGCCAACATCAATGTCACCAAGGACACCACCCTGGAAAACCTGATGAACTCCATCAACTCCAGCGCCGAGGCCGGGGTTAAGGTGAGCTACTCTAAGCTGACCAACGAGTTCAAGTTTACCGCCACCGAGACCGGGGCCAACAGCAAGATTGAGTTCGGCGGGCTGGCCCAGAACCTGTTTGGCCCCCCCAGCGACGTCGAGGTCAATCACAATTTCGCGGATAACTATGGCTTCGGCTGGCTGAGTGACGGCATGACGGAACGTATTTCCGTCAAGCTTGATAATGGCGAAAGCTTTAGTATTGATATTGACAAGACAACGACTATGCAGGAGTTTGCCGAGAAGCTGCAGAAAAATGGCATGTCGGCGCTGAAGGCTTCTTACAATGAGAAGACGGGACAGTTCACCGTGACCGACCAGAACGGCGCGGAGCAGCAGATCACGGTTATGGATTCTCGGGGCAAAACACGCGAGCGCGTGATCGAGCCTGTTGTCAACTACACCGCCGGTCAGGATGCCATCATGGACGTGGAGATCAACGGCAAGCGGTTTGAGAACCTCTCCCGCTCCAGCAACAGCTTCGACATCGACGGCCTCACCGTCAACGTGAAGGGCACCTTTGAGGCAAAGCCCGCCAAGGAGGGCGAGGAGTTTGAGGCCATCACCTTCAAAACCTCTACCGACTCGGACAAGATCGTGGACACCATCCGAGAGTTCGTCAACGACTACAACGAGATGGTCACCGAGATCAAGAACGCCTACTCCACCATGCCCGCCCAGAAGAGCAACGGCGCACGGTACGAGCCCCTCACCGCCGAGCAGGAGGACCAGTACAGCGAGAGCGAGCTGAAGGCCTACAATGAGAAGGCCAAGCAGGGTATTTTGTTCGGCGATTCCAACCTGTCCAGCATGTACGGCAAACTGCTGAACGCCATCCAGCCCGGCGGCACCGACGGCCAGACCCTGCGGGAGATCGGCATCGGCACCAGCTACGCCAATGGCATGACCACCCTGAGCCTGGATGAGGATAAGCTGCGCGCCGCCCTGGAGAGCGACCCGGACAAGGTAAAGAGCGCCTTTACCAAGAGCAAGGAGGGCGGCTCCTCCACCAACGGGCTGATGCAGACCATGCAGAATACCCTGAACAGCTACGTCAAGACCACCGGTGAGCCCAAGGGCATCCTAATCCAGCGGGCTGGTTCCAACAAGGCGTATACCTCGCTGAACAACAACAGCCTGAAGACCCAGATGGACAACCTGGACCGCCAGATCGACCGCTGGACCGACAAAATGGCCAACCAGATCGACCGCTACACTACCCAGTTCAGCCGTCTGGAGCAGCTGATCGCCGAGATGAATTCCCAGGCCTCCGCCATGTCCGGCCTGATGGGCGGCGGCTCCGGCTACTAAATTACCGCAGGTCAAGAAGGAGTCAAGAATGGATTTCAAAGGCTACCAGGGGTACCAGGGTTATAAAGAGCAGGGCATCAACGAGATGTCCCCCGGCGAGCTGCTGCTTCTGCTGTACGACGAGCTGGTGAAGCGGCTGGTTCGGGCGAATTTGGCCCTGAACAAGGCGGACTACCCACTGTTCGAGGCCAGCGTGGACCGCTGCCTGGACATCGTCCGCTACTTGGACGACACCCTGGATATGCAGTACCCCATCAGCAGGAACCTAAACCGGCTCTACGACTACTTCAGCTTTGAGCTGAATCGGGTGAAGGCGGGCCGCAACAAGGAAGAGCTGGAACGGGTCAGGGTCATGGTGAGCGACCTGCGGGACACCTTCCGGGAGGCCAACAAGAACGCCAACCAGCAGCTGGCCGCCTTGGCGCAGCAGCAGGGGGCCGAGGGCTGAGCATGGACGAGAAGACCGTGTTGGACGCCCTGGTGCAGATGAAGCGCACCGGCAACCTGCTCAACGAGCTGTGGGACCTGACCCAGCAGCTGGGCCAGGCCATCGACCGAAACGACCAGGTGAGCGCTCAAATGCTCATCGCCATGCGGGAGGAACCCTTGGGTAAGCTCCAGGCCGCCGACCAGGCCCTGCGGGACCAGTTGGAGGCCCTGCCCAACCGGGATACCGCCCGCCAGCTGGCCGCCATGCTCAACGGAGGCCAGCCCGCCGACCCCACCCAGCAGTCCCAGGTGATGCTTTGCGAGCAGGTGGCCTCCAACAACCGCCGCCTCAAGCAGGTCATAGAGCTGGACAAGGCGCTGAACCAGCGTCTGGGCCGGGAAAATTCAGCCTATCAATAGGCGTAAAACAACAAAATATCGGCCCGGTGATCCACCGGGCCGATATTCCACGGACAAGAGCCGTTTATGTACTGGGTGTGTAGATGGCCCAAAGAGGGGCGCCGTTGTCCCGGGCAGAGGACAGTTCGTCCAGGATCAACTGAGGGTCCCATGCCTGCAAGCTCCGCTCCAGGCTGTTGGGGTCGGCCACCAAAATATCCCCGGTGAGAGTGGTCCCCCGCAGGACGATAAAGTGCCCACCGTCGGTAAAGTGACCCCGGCTCATGAGGGCTACCGCCAGCCCGCCGGAACTTAGGATGTCCCGCAGCCTTTCCGGGGTCCGCTCCGTGACGGTCTGGACCTCCAACCCAAAGCCCTGGGCAGTCCCCCGGACAATGGAGTGATAAGAGCCGCTCCGCCGGGCCCAGTAGCCGTGGTCCGCCGCCCAGGCGGCCATTTTTGCCGGGTCGGTGTCCGTGTCCGTCATGGTGGCCACCGCGATGGCCATGGCCGTGGGTCCGCAGCCGTAGGGGCCAATGGGATCGGTGCCGTAGAGCTGGTCGGCCCACTGTGCGTCGGATTGGCAGTAGTAGACCACATCCCACAGCCCGCCGGTGAGCAGTTGCTTGCCGGACGCCTCCAGCACCTGGGTAACGGGCGGGTCGGTGGCGGGAACATCATCCGGCTCCGGCGTCACCATCGGTATGGACAGCAGGGGGCCTTCCGTCAGATCAACCCAGGCATTCGCGGCCCAGCTCCCCAGCGCCGACATCTGCCGTCCGGCCCAGTTCAGGCCCTCCACGGCTTTGTTGGCCGCTGCCACGCAAAACCGCCCTGCGGCGTCCAGCGCCGCTTTCCCGGCGTCTACCGTTACGGCGGCGGCGTAGCGGACGGGGGCCACAATGCGCTCATAAGTGTCTGGGGCAAAGTAGCGGCAGGCGGCCAGCTCCACTCCGCCGATGCACAGCACCGCCAGCAGCACCACCAATATGATGTTGCGCGCTAAACGGCCGGATCCCTTATTTGGCTTCACCTGCCTACCTCCCCCCTTGGGATTTGACTTCTATTATAACAGAAAAAACGCCTTTTTCAATGGAAAGAAATTTGATCCCAATTATTCCGCTTGCAGAATCAGGAGACGTCTATGCCCACCATACATTTGGACCACGTTTCAAAATTCTATAAGCCCAAACGGCGGCGAAAGGGTCCCATTCACCATAACATGGGGGTGGAAAATGTGGAGCTGACCATCCACCAGGGGGAGTTTGTCTTTCTGGTGGGAGGCAGCGGCGCGGGAAAGAGCACCCTTCTGCGCCTGATCACCGGCGAGGCCAAGCCCTCCTCGGGTAAAGTGTTCCTGGGGGACCGGGACCTGAGCCGGACGCTGTTGCTCAGCCGCAACCGGGCCTCGGTGATGTTCGGAAAGATCTGGCAGGACCCCACCCTGATCCGCAAAAAAACCATCGGGGAGAACCTGCTCCTGGCCACGCAGATCGCCAACGGCCGGGAGAGCTCCAAGGTGATGGACATTCGGATCAAAAAGGTGCTGGGCCTGGTGGGGATGCGGGGCGTAGAGCCCAAGTATCCTGTGGAGCTGTCCATCGGCGAGTGCCGCCGGGTGGAGCTGGCCCGGGCCCTCATCGGGAGCCCCCCTATCCTCATCCTGGACGAGATCACTGCCAACCTGGATGATGACTGCATCTGGGACACTCTGCACCTGCTCAACGATGTGAACCGCCGGGGCACCACGGTCATCATGGCCACCCATGACAGCCAGTATGTGAACATTCTCCGCCGCCGGGTCATAACCATGTCGGCAGGCCGGGTGATCACCGACGAGGAAAAGGGAAAATACGGCGATGTGCTGGAGCGAGACAGGAAACCCCTGGTCTTGACCAAGCTCAGAACCGATTTCATATAAAAATCCACAGTCAAGAAATTTAGGAGGAAGAGTCCATGATCAAGAACATGAAGATCAAGAAGAGCCTGATCCTGGGGTTCGGCGTCACCATCGCTATCTCGGTGGCGATCATCGTTGCGTCGCTCATCCTGATGAACGTGCAGAAGAATCAGTACACCGATATTTTGGAGCACTACGTAGGGGCCAACAACATGGTCGCCGAGAGCCGGATTGACTATAACATCGCCGCTCGTAACCTGCGGGACGCCGTGCTGTCCGGCCAGACCAGCAGCCTGGACACCTCCGCTGCAAAGATCACCGAGCTGGAGCAGGATTTGCAGCAGCTGACCAGTACGTACCCGCTGGAGGACAAGACCGCGCTGGATAAGTTCACCACGCTGGCCAACAGCTGGATCAAGGAGGCGCAGACCATCAGCTCCGTCGCCCGCAACGATCAGAAGGAGGCCGCAGTGCTGATCGTGTCCGACTGTACCCCGGTGCTGAACCAGATGGCCAGCGCTGGTGACGAGCTGGCCCAGGAGATCTCTAAGGCCGAGGCCGATATCATCAAACAGCAGGGCCTGGTGTCCAACATTGCTCTGTTCGTCATTCTGGCCGTGATGGTGATCGCCACCATTGTCGTGCTGCGCATCGCCCTGATTATCATCAAGTCCATCACTGTCCCCGCCCAGCAGGTCCATGAGGCTCTGGAGGGCTTCAGCCAGGGCAAGCTGGACATCCCCGTGGACTACCACAGCACCAGCGAGCTGGGCGAGATGTGCGACGCCCTGCGCACCAGCCAGAACGTGCTGGGCGAGGTCATCAGCGACACCTGCCGCCTGCTGGAGGAGATGGGCAACGGCAACTTCGATGTGCGCTCCAAGGACGCCAATATGTACGTGGGCGCCCTGAGCAGCATTCTCAGCTCCGTGCGGGCCATCAACGGCGGCCTCAGCGACGCCCTGTCTCAGATCAACCAGAGCGCCGAGCAGGTGTCCGCCGGCGCCGAGCAGGTGTCTACCGGCGCCCAGTCCCTGGCCCAGGGCGCTACCGAGCAGGCCAGCGCCGTGGAGGAGCTGTCCGCCACCATCGCCGAGATTGCCAACAACTCCCGCAAGAACGCTGAGAACAGCGAAAAGGCCGCGGCCCACTCCAACGACGCCGGCCAGAGCCTCAGCGAGAGCTCCGAGTACATGCAGCAGATGGTGTCCGCCATGGAGAAGATCTCCGAGTCCTCCGCCGAGATCGGCAAGATCATCGCCACCATTGAGAACATCGCCTTCCAGACCAACATCCTGGCCCTGAACGCCGCCGTGGAGGCCGCCCGCGCGGGCAGCGCCGGCAAGGGCTTCGCCGTGGTGGCCGACGAGGTGCGCAACCTGTCCGCCAAGTCCGACGAGGCCGCCAAGGCCACCAAGGACCTCATCGACCGCTCCATCGTCTCCGTCAAGGAGGGTAATGAGATCGTCCAGAAGGTTTCCGCCGCCCTCCAGGCCACCAATGAGCGCGCCGGCCTGGTGGTGGCCTCCGTCCAGGAGATCACCAAGGCCGCCGAGGAGGAGTCCGAGGCCATTGCCCAGGTAACCGAGGGCATCGACCAGATCAGCTCCGTGGTGCAGACCAACTCCGCCACCAGCGAGGAGTCTGCCGCCGCCAGCGAGGAGCTGTCCAGCCAGGCCGCGCTGATGAAGGAGCTGCTCAGCCGCTTCAAGCTGCGCCAGGACGGCTTCATGCCCAAGGCCCAGCCCGCCTACAGTGCCGCCGCCAGCGCCTCCGCCTACGACGACAGCTACGACGCCGCGCCCGGCGCCTCCGCCTCCAGCGTGTTCAGCAAGTACTAAGCAGATCAACAGGCTGCCAGGGGGCGGCAGTCATGCCGTCCCCTGGCAGTTTTTGTGACCAAGCAAGAGAGGAGCGGACCTATGGCAGAAATGAAGGCCCAGGATAAGGACCTGATCTTCGCCCTGGATATCGGCACACGCAGCGTTGTGGGCGTGGTGGGCCGGCCGGTGGGCGACCGGCTGAAGGTTCTGGACGTGGAGATGGCCGAGCATGGCAAACGGGCCATGATGGACGGCCAGATCGACGACATCAGGCAGGTGGGCGCCCTGGCCAAGACGGTGACCCAGCGGCTGGAGGGCCGCCTGGGAGTCCGCCTGGAGCGGGTGTGCGTGGCCGCCGCCGGGCGGGCCCTGCGCACCCAGAAGGGCTCCTTCACCCTGGAGCTCCCCGAGGAGCAGTCCATCGACGCCGAGCAGATCAGCCGGCTGGAGGCCGGGGCGGTGTCCGCCGCTGAGGAGGCCCTCCAGGGCGACGGCAGTGACCGCCGCCAGATGTTCCTGGTGGGCTACACCGTGGCCCAGTACCGGCTGGACAACTACCCTATGACAAACCTTCAGTACCACACCGGGCGCAAGGTTGAGGCCGACGTGGTGGCTACCTTCCTCCCCGGTGAGGTGGTGGAGAGCCTGTACGCCGCCATGCGCAGCGCGGGCCTCCAGGTGGCCAGCATGACGCTGGAGCCCATCGCCGCCATGAATGCCGCCATCCCCGCCGAGCTGCGTCTGCTGAACTTGGCTATGGTGGACATCGGCGCGGGCACCACCGACATCGCCCTGTGCCGGGACGGCAGCGTGGTGGGCTACACCATGGCCACCGTGGCCGGGGACGAGGTCACCGAGGCCATCATGCGCTCCTTCCTGGTGGATTTCAAAACCGCCGAGGAGATCAAGCGCTCCCTTGGCGAGAGCGAGGATCTGATCCGCTGCCGGAACATCCTGGGCCAGGAGGAGCGTATCGCCGTCAGCGAGGTGGTTCAGGTCATCCAGGACCCCATGGACAAGCTGGCGGACGCCATTGCCAAGCAGATCCTGAGCGTGAACGGAAACGCCCCCTCCGCCGTGTTCCTGGCGGGCGGCGGGAGCAAGCTGTCCGGCCTGCGGGAAAAGGTGGCCATCCAGCTGGAGATGGACGAGAAGCGGGTGGCCATCGCGGGCAACAACTTCGCCCTCAGCGTGTTCTCCGACAGCCTGGAGCTGGAAAAGCCGGAGTACGCCACCCCCCTGGGCATCGCCATCTCGGCGGGCCTGGGGCTGCTCAACGACAGCTACGTGGTCATACTCAACGGTCAGAGCGCCAAGCTGTTCCGCAATGGGGTACTCACCCTGCGGGACATCTTGCTGATGAACGGCTACAGCTACACCGACATGGTAGGTAAGACCGGCAAGAGCCTCACAGTCACAGTAGACGGCAAGCGGGTGGTGTACCGGGGAGAGCCGGCTGTGCCCGCCGTGCTGCGGGTAAACGAGGAGGAGTCCTCTCTGTCCACCGTAGTTCACGCTGGGGACGAGATCCACTTTGTCCCCGCCACCCGGGGAGAGGATGCCCACCGCACCCTGGCCGAGCTGTTGGGGGAAGATTTCTACGGGAAGGTCATGGTGAACAACGCCATCGCCCCCCTGGACCGTCCTCTGGCCCAGGGAGACGTGGTGCTCACCCTGCGGCAGACGCCGCCCCCGGTCCGGCCAGAGCCCCCCGCCGCCCCTGTTTCGGCCGTCTATACCCCGCAGGCGGCGGCCCCCGCCCCCCGCCCTCGGGAGGTGCACCTGATCCTCAACGGGGAACCCCTGGTCCTCCCCAAAAAGGACGACGGATCCCCCTATTATCTGATGGACCTGTTGGAATACTCCGGCATTGATTTTGAGCATCTGGACAGGCCGGTGCGCCTGGAGGTAAACGGCGTGGAGCGGGGCTTCCAGCACACGCTGAAGGAGCAGGATTCCGTCACCATTTCCCTGACCTGATTAGTCCGACGCGAGAGGTGTTGAACCCATGGCATTTGGAAAATCCAAGGCGCCGAAGCCCCCCAAGGCGCCCAAAGAGAAAAAACCGAAGAAACCCAAAAAAGTAAAGCCGCCCAAGGGGAAAAAACTCAACGAAAACCAGGACTTGCCTGTGGAGGAGACCGGGGCCGCCGAGGGTGAGGAACAGCCCAAAAAGAAGAAGCCTCTGATTTTCTTCCTGATCCCCATCGCGGTCATCGCCGCGGCGGCGGCCATCATCATTCTTGTGGTGATCCCCAAGTTTACCGGGGACAAGGACCCGGAGCCCAGCGTGTCGGTGGAGCCCGATCCCCCGGTCCTGCCCTCCGACCTGCCGGTGGGGGACAACAAGGTCCCCGGCATGGTGCTGGGGTCGGACGAGTATCAGGCCCAGGCGGTGCTGGCCAAGACCATCACCTACACCTATACCGACCTGGCCGACGCGGGCAAGGTGGCTGAGACCTACGTGGGCCAGCTCCAGTCCGCCGAGGACCGCTTTTCCATCGTGGACGAGGAGTTTGTCCGCCAAAAGGACGACCCAGACTTCACCACTGCGGAGGGCATGGTGCTGATGGCCCGGAACCTGCCCAAGCCGGAACCGGCGGCCACCCCCGCTCCCGAGCCCACCCCCACCCCGGAGGGCGAAGAGGACAGCGCCGCTCCGAAGGAGTCCTCCACCCCCTCTGAGGACCCCTCCGCAGAATCCACAGAGTCCGCCGAGCCGGTGGAGGAAGCGCCGGATCTGGTGCTCACCGTGCGCATCACCTGGTCCCCCGGCCAGTGTGTGGTCACCGCCGACGAGGAGGAGGGCCGTGTCACCTCGCCGCCGACTTCCGTTCCCGCCCGGCACCCCGTCACCCAGCGGAGCGCGATGCAGATTCTGGAAGGCATGAGTCCGGCGGAGCTGGGTCTGCCCGGAGACTCCATGGATGCCTATGAGATCATTCCCATGGACGGCACCGAGCTGGTGAACGACATGACTGCCATTCGGATGCACGTGTATGGAAGCAGCTCCTCCGGGGCCAATGACTTCCTGGGCAGCTACCTTATGACCATCGACGGCGACCATCTCTACCGGGTGGACCCCATCACCGACGAGATCACTGAGGTGGAGGGCTACGAGTATACCGCCCCTTAAAACCGCTAAAAACCGCTGAGAGTACCTGCTCTCAGCGGTTTTCCTTTGCCGGAACCAGAAACATGTTCTCCAGCGTACCCTCCAGCCGGAGGGCCTCACCCTGCCTGAGGCAGGACTGAAAAACTGGCCCCAGGACGCCCTCCAGCATGGGTACGGTGGACCGGGGTGAGACAGCCTGTCCGGGGGTGAGGGCCCGGGCGATGGCCGGCGCGACCTCCCGCACCTCCAGTCCGTATTCTCTGCCCAGAGCGGTGATCTGCTTGGCGGTGACTGTCTCCCGAGCCTGCCGGTCCAGGGGCCGGAAGCCGATAAGGCCGCTGAATCGTCCGGCGATCTCCCGCAGGACGCCGGACCGGGCCAGGGCCAGCCGGGCCGCCTCGTCCTCCTGGTACAGCCTCTGGGCCAGGCCCGCACCAGGCGGGAGCGCCGTAGGCACGACGGCAGCTGCCGCTCCCTCCGATGGGGCGAAGCCCAGGGGCGGCCTTGTCCCTGACAGGTCGGTATTGGTGGTGAACAGGAACACGCACCGCCGGAAGTCCAGCTCCCGCTCCCCGCGCTCTCCCTCCCGCCGGGCAGTGCACCGACCCTCGTCCAATATGGACATAAATACCTTCAGCACCTCCGGGTGGGCCTTATCCAGCTCATCGAACATGAACACCGTGTGGGCCTGCCGCCGCACCGCCTCCAGCACCGGCGGGTCGTCATAACCCACATAGCCTGGCGGCGCGCCGGTAAGCCGGTAGGCGGAGTGGGCCTGGGTAAAGGTGTTCAGCTCCGTCCACACCAGCGCGAAGCGCTCCTCTCCCAGGCAGCGGTTCAGAGCGGGGGCGATGGCCTTGCCCAGCTCCGACTTGCCCACCCCTGTGGGGCCGTAAAAGATCAGCGAAAGGGGCCGCAGAGGCGACCTCTTGGACACGTGCCCCCACAACTTAAACGCCGCCGCCTCCACCGCCCTCTCCTGGCCCAGCACCCGGCGCTGGAGCTCCCGGTTCAGGGCCTGAAACAGGCTGGGCCTGGGGGCTGTAAAAGCGCTGTCCAGCTCCCGCAGACTGTCCGTCATGGCCTGGAATCCGGCGTACCGCTGAACAGCCCCCCGGAGGAAGAACTCGCTCAGGCGGGGGTCCGTTCCCCCGTAGGCTACGGCAGGCCGGAAATAGAGCAGGTAGTCCTCCCCCGTCCTCCAAAAGCCCACCTGGGCCTGGCCGGGGGCGCAGCCAGGGGGCAGGGCGCAGCTTGGAAACTCATAGCTCCGGCCCAGCCGGGCACAGGCGTCCACCTTCTGCTTCAGCGCAGCGTATCCCGACGGGCCGCAGGCGCAAAACTGGGAAAACTCCATGGACGGCCTCCTCACAGCTGTCAAATGTCTATATCATAGCCATTTGCGCCTTGAATCAACCCTCCAGCCTCTAAATTTTCCATGAAAAAAGCCGGCCCATCGGCCGGCTTTTTTGCGCAGTTACGCGTACACGTCGATATAGTTGCCCTTAGCCGGAGTGGGCACGGCTTCCAGCATCTTCATCAGCTCCTGCCCAGCCAGCTCCTGGCTGTCCATCATCTTCTTGGTGACAGCCATGGAGTAGTTGGTGGCAAACGAAGCGGCGCTCATACCCATGGCCATACTGGCAATGGATTCCATCATAGGTCAGTCCTCCTTTCCCTCCGGGGCCGCCGGAGTCTGCGTCTCGGGAGCGCCCCCAGCGGGGTCCTCCCGTCTATCCAGCACGCCGCCCAGCAGACCCAGAAGCTCCGCGGGGGCAGCTTCCTCCATGGCGGAATCCCGGTTGGCAGCGGTGGCGGTGATCAGCTCGCTGCGCAGGATGGACACGTCCTCCGGCGCGGAGATAGCCAGACGCACCCGAGTGCCGTCCACCGAGATCACACGGACCTCCACATTCTCGCCGATCATCAGGGCCTCGCCGGCCTTGCGTTGCAGGATCAACATGGGGCGCCCTCCTCCCCGCCAAACTGGGCCAGGGGATGGCGCATCTCATAGGCGTCCGTCTCCAGAATCACCTGCCGGGCCGTCCGGGTCTCCGGATGAATGGCCACAGGGCACTTCAGGTTGACGGTGCTGTCGGACACGGGCTTCTTCACCACGCACAGTACGTAAAAGCCCAGCTCCTGACTGTCCTTCACCCCCAGCGCCTTCAGCTCCTGGGGCTGGAGGACAGGCTCGTAGTGGGGCAGCAGGGAGAAGGGGTCCATGGCCACAAAGGCCAGGGCGGGGGTGTGGGTGCTCTGGAAGCACAGCAGGGAGCCTGCGCTTCCCTCAAATGGCAGGATCAGGAACTCGTGCTCCTCCTCGAAGCCGAAGGGACCCACGGGAAAGTGGACCACATCGCCGGCCTCATACTCGATTTCGCCAAAATATTTGGTCTGGAGCTTCAAACAAACGCCTCCTGTCAGGGTGTGTTCCCATCAGGCCTCCACGTCCACCGGGGTGTAATCGGGGTCGGCGGAGGGTGGGACATACAGCGGCCCGCCCACGTATTTGATGATCACGTCGGGCTGCTGGGTGACGGTCAGCTCAATATCGCCGGGGGTGAACTCAAACGTCGGCTCGTTCATCCGCCAGTCGAAATTCAGCTTATCCATTTCGTAGCGGATCTGCATCTCCCCCGGGTCCCATGTGATCTCAGGAGGGACGGAGGGCAGGAACTGGAGGCCCACGTTGGGCTTGAGGTCCTTGGTGGCCGCCTCGGCGGCAAACTGCGTCAGCACGTCCTCCCCAATCTTGGCATTGAGGAGCATCTGCCCGTGCCGGGCATAGGTGGCCGTTGCGGTGTAGGACGCCTGCTGACCCCGCTGAGCGGCCTGCTCCTGAGAGCGCATGGCGGTGGGGACAATGGAGTTGCGCGCCTCAAAAGTGTCGATGTTCAGCTTGATGGGCCTGCTCTTAATGCTCAGCCCGCCCTCCCCCCTGGAAATCTCCAGGTCTACGGTACCTCGGGTATACTCCAGCTTGGCGGGGGATGATTTCAGTTCAATTTCAATGGGTACGGTTTTAATTTCAATCAGGGGGTACATAAATTCATTTTCGCTCCTCTCCAGCTCAAATTACTTAACGGCCAGCCGCCAGCGCAAGAATCTCACGGCCAGCTCGAAACGCGCGCGTCAGATTATTGCAGGTAGTCCATCAAGCTCTGGGAGAGGATGCTGTTGCCTACCTTCAGCGCGGCGTTGTAACAGTATTCAGCCCAGATAAAGGAGGTGATGGCGTCCGCCATGTTGACGTCCTCCAGATTAGAGTACTGCTCCTTGAGGTTATATACGTTATCTTCCAGCAGCCCCACGTTGTTCTCCAGCTTGGTGGTGGCGGCGCTCTGGTTGGTGAACTGGGTCTTGAACTTGTCGGCAGCCGTCTCCAGCTTGCCTACCAGACGGTGGAACTGGTCATAAACACCGTCCCCCCAGCTCCCCCCCTCGGGGACGCTCTCAGAGATCTCCTTTAACCGCTGGACGATGGAATAGACATTCTTGGGGTCGCCCTCCTCGTCCAGGCCGTAGCCCAGGAAGGTCAGCCCGTTAATTGACTCGTTAAAGGCGCTGGACTCGATGAGCTTGCCGTTCTCGTCCTCCTGGAGACCCAGTCCGATGTCCACGAACCGCTTCTCCTTCGCCAGGTAGTCCAGCTTTTCCGCATCATCACAGGCTTTGTCGTAATCCGCCTTCGTGATGACATTGTCATCGCTCTTGGTCACGTAGTAGTCCTTGCCATCCTTAGTAAGCACATAGGGCTGGTTCGTTACCGTATCCGTCATCGCGTTGTTCTGGATCTCCTGGTACTCGTCCTGGGACATGGAGACAATATCGGACTTGCGGACAAAACACGCTGTTCCATCCGCAGCGGTATAGCTGGTAAAATTGTTGGGGTCCTCGCCTGCGGCCTTAGCCGCGTCAAACTCAGCCTGGGTCAGCGTGGGCGTATCGCCCAAGAGATAGCTGGTGCCTGTTGTGTCATAGGTCAGGTCCCCGTTGGCGTTCACCATCAGCGTCTTTCCGCCCTGGTCCTGCACCAGCTGGGGCACTTCCGTCAGCTCTGCGTCGGCAGACAGGTAATCCTCACCAGCAGGGTCGATCTCGCCGTCGGCATTCACCTTGACGGCTGCGCCGGTCCCGTCCTCCAGCACCTTGGGTACCGCCGCGTCAACCGGCACCCCCCGGTAGAACAGCTGCTTGTGGCCGTCCACATCCTTCACCTCGAAGGGCACGTTCTGGCCGTCCGCCCCGGCGAAAATGAAGTCGTCGCCATAGGTCTGGTTCATGTTCTGGATGATGGTGTCGCTCAGGTTGTCCAGAACCTTGGTCAACTGGGTGCGGGCGTCTCCCGTGGGGTCATTGAGCCATTCCAGGGTGGTGCTTTTCAAGGTGGCCATGTCCGAGCCGTTTTCGGTGTCGATGAGCTCGGATACCTTCTGGAGGCAGGCATGCGCCCCCTGGTACTTATAGTAGGCGTCTCTGCACACATCCAGCTGGCTGCTGGCCTGCATACGGGACTTGCGCAGCCGGAACGCCTTGGCCGCGGCGGCGGGGTCCTCGGCGTAGGAGTTGAATATCCGCTGTGTAAGCACCGTCTCCCGGGCCTTGTTGTCCCGGATGAAGGAGTTCATCAAATTTGTGCGGTAGCTTCTCAGCACACCGCCTGTGGTCGCTCGAATCATGCTGTGTTACCCTCCTTACGCTCAGCGTCCGGCGATGCCGGTATTGTTGATCAGCCGGTCCAGCGCTTCGTCGATGGTGGTCATCAGGCGCATCGCGGCATTCATGGCCTTCTGATACTGGACCATGTTCATGGCCTCGTCGTTCAGGTCTACGCCGGACACGCCGTCCCGGCTGGTGTCGATCTCCACCTGCTGAATGTAGCTGTTGTCCAGGTCGATCTGGTTGGCCCGGATGTCCTGGCCCAAAACGGTGTTGATCCTGCTAAACATGTCCCCGAAATCTCCCGTAAACATGCTGTTGCTCACCGCATCCGGTACAATGTCCTGGGGATTGTATACCAGGCCCTTGTCGATCATGGTCACCATGTGGTCGGCGTTGGTGTTCTGGGTGGAGTGGTCCAAATTGCCGCCAAACAGCAGCTCGAATTTGGGCACCAGCCCGAAGACGTCGTCGGTCCAGCCCTGGGAGACGGAGATATTTCCGGCGGTGATGCCCTCCGTCTCATTGTTGTCGTTGCGGGTGCTGAACAGGGGACCGCCCATAAAAATACCGTTCGTCTTCAGATACTCCTCCGTGCCGCCGGGAAAGCCGTTCGCCTTGTAATGGGCCTCATATGCCTCCTTGGCGCTGGCGGACATGTCCCGGTTCAGGGTGGCGGTGACCTCCTTGGCTCCGGCGGTACCGGGATCTGCGAAGCCGGCAAAGTTTCCGTCCGCGTCCACCCAGTAGGTGAGGGGCGTCGTGCAGTCGGGAAGCGGCTCGTAAATGGGTTTTCCGTCCTCGTCCACTTTCCCGGTATCCTGGAGGTAGTTCCCCTTGTGGTCCACCGCGAAGCCCTGGTTGAGCTGGTTGTACTGCTTGGCGAATTCCTTGGCCAGCAGGTCCAGGGCCTTCTGGTAATAAGGAATGCCCCGCTTGGAGGCGGCGTTTTCGTCCACATTGGCCACAGTGTCTTTGGTGGTAAACTGGCCGTTCTCAGTGAGCAGCTCCCGGACCGCCTGGAGAGAGCCGCGTACGTCGTTGTCATCCAGGGCCACCTCATGGGTGTGCTGGATGGTGGTGGTCACCTTGTACCACTCTCCGTTTTTGTTCTGCTGGTACTCGACGATGGTGTCCACGTCGGTGTCGGGGTCAGGGATTGTCTCCCTGTCAGGGGGTTCCAAAACCGCCTCAGCGCCGTAATCCTTATCCCCGGCGGCGATGGCGATGCTGGCCTTGGCGGCATCGCCCGTTCCCGGCGTAAAGACAGGGCCCTTGGCGGATTTGGCGGGGCCGCTCACCCCCACCTTGCCCGGAGTTTTGGCCGTATATACCAAGTACTCCCCATCAGCGGTAATGTCATAATCAGGGTCCGTCAGCTTCGGGGCAACCAATGCGGCCAACGCGGCAGGGTCTTGGACATCAATTCCCGTGATGTCAACTACCTGACCGCCAATTGTAATCTCATTCACCTTGTCCCAGCCGTCGGCGGAGGCCTGCAGCTTGAATTTGAAAACGGCCTTTGTGGGCTCCGACACCTTCTTCCAGCCCTCCGCGTCAGTGCCCGGTGCCCCCGTTGTCCCCACAGGCAGCTTCTTTGCGGCCTCCAGGATCGCGTCGGCAACCTTATCGTACTTGGCCTTGGCGTCGGTCCACTCCCGGTTCCTGACATCCAGCAGCTTGCCAATCTGCACGGCGAAGATGTCGTTGTCCACCTTGGCGGCATCCTCCACAAAATTGGTGCCCTGCATGATGGCCTTGGCGGTGTCGGGGATAGTAGGGTCGTTGGGGGCAAAAGAACCGACCGTCCCATCATCCAGCAGATACAAAAACTGGCCCGCATTATTTGGATCTTCAAGGGGCTTATCTGTAAGATACAGAAAGTCCTTTACCCCCTCCAGGCCCTTAATATCGCTTCCAAAATAGGGGTTGTGCACCACCCGCTCCTCCGGCGAGGAGATCTGCGCGCCGTACACACCGTCGATGAGCATGGACTCGTCGGTGTGGACCTTGGTGTCCGGGTTGTCGTCGTCCAGGTAGATGGACAGCTTCTCCACCTTCTTGCCCGCGCCCACGTCCTCCTCGGTGTAGACCACCTTGATGTGGAGGTATTGGGACAGGGTGTCGATCTGGCGGTTGCGCTCGTCCCGCAGCTCCAGGGCGTTGTCGCCGAAAATCTCGTTGTCCCGGATCTCTTTATTCAGGTTTCGGATGTTGGTGAGGCACTCGTTGACCTCGGTGACCTGGCTGTTGAAGTCCTCCACCGTCTCCTGATAGAAGGTGTCCAGATCCTTGGCGTAGCCGTTGAGCGTATTGCACAGGATGGAGGCGGAGGTGCGCACCAGGTTGTTGTTGGCGACGGTAGGCTTATCCGCAAAGGCCAGCAGCTTGTCGCGCAGGTCCTGGATCTGGGCATGGAGGATGCCGTCGCCCAGCTCGTTGTCCCCGGCGTCCTCGCCCTTGCCCACCTCATCCAGAATGCTTTGGATGTTTTGGAGGCCGGCCAGCATGGTGTCGTAATAGCCCACATCGGCGGAGACGTTGCGGAAGCGCACATCCAGGTAGGGGTCCCGGACCTGGTTAATGCCCATAACCAGCGCGCCGCTGCCCACGTGGTTGTCCAGCTGGGAGCGGTAGCGGTCATAGGCCCCGGCCTTGAAGCTGAACTGATCCACCCGCTGGCGGGTGTAGCCGACGGTATTGATGTTGGAGATGTTGTTGCCCGTCACCCGCAGGCCGTGCTGGGCGGCGTAGATGCCCAGGCGGGCGGAGGTGAAGGCGTCAAAGGTTCCCATGGTAGACATAAGCGATAACTCCTTATATATGTCGTGGGCTCACTCAGGCCCGAAAGTCTGTCTTCATGCGCCGGGGGGGCTCCACGTCCGCAGGGGTATAGCCCGCGTCCATATCCTTGGGATCGCCGCCGGCGGCGGCAATCAGTTTTTCGATCTGGTGCAGGTTGAGCTCCAGGGTGGTCCGCACCATGTTCGCGCTGCTGCGATAGACCCGATAGCTGTTTTGCACATCGGACACAGTCTGATCGGTCTCCGCCGCCAGCTCCGGGGGACACTTGGAGGGCAGGGCGGACAGAGTGGTCCCCTCCAGCCCCAGCTGGGCCACCAGCTTGGCCCGCCGCAGCTCCAGCCCCCGCAGGTTCAGGCCCAGGGCCTGCTCCTGCTTGAGCACGTCATCCAGGGCCAGCAGGTCGTCCTGCCGGACGGCGTCGGCCTTCTGCTGGGCCAGCCCGGCCAGCTGCTCCAGCAGGGAACCCACCTCCCGCAGCAGTTTCAGGTAATCCGAAAAGGGAGCGCTCATTTACCGGCCCTCCCCGAGGAAGAGGATTCTGGCCGCGATGGCCATGGGGTCGGGAACGTACTCCCCGGAGGCCACCTGCTGGCGCAGGGCGGCGATGTCGCCGGTGGTGGTGGCGGTACGCACCTCCTGAGAGAGCCGGCTCACCAGTCCCATATGGAACCGGTTGTCCTGGCTGGGCGCGGAGATGCTGACGCTGTCGTATTTGTTTGTTTCCGGGCTCGCTTTGGCCCGCTCATTGCGCCCTGCCTTGGTCCGATAGACCTTTGCGGGACCAATGGAAGCGATCGCGCCGTAGCCAGACGAGGTCAACACAGTCACTCACATCCTTTTGTTATCCGAAGGGTTTGCAGTCTCTTACATTCATTTTATATATCGGCAAGCTTCACTCGAACATAAGGAAAAAGCCGCAAATTTCTTTGCGCAAAAAAGCCCGCCCGGAGCCTGATGGAAGAGGCTCCGGGCGGGTTTCACGTTGTTTCAACTACTTTTTTCAATGTATTCCTGGGGCTTCCAGGTCAGCCCAGGGTTTTCAGATGCCGCAGGAGCACGCCGGCCACGTTCTCGCAGGAGGCCTGGATGCACACCGCGCCGATGTTCTGGGCCACGCCGGGCATGCCGTAGACCACGGAGGATTCCTTGTCCTGGCCGATGGTGTAGGCGCCCTTTTTGCGCATCTCCAGCAGACCCACCGCGCCGTCCTGTCCCATGCCGGTCATGATGATGCCCACCATCTTGCAGGTGACCGTCTCCGCCATGGAGTGGAACATGGCGTCCACCGAGGGGCGGTGGCCGCTGACCTTCTCGCCCACGGTGCAGTTGACGGTGTACCGGGTGCCGATGCGCACCACCCGGCACTGAAGGTCCGCGGGGGCCACCACGGCCAGGCCCCGGCGGAGCTCATCGCCGCTCTGTGCCTCCTTGACCTCCATGGCGCACAGCCGGTTCAGGCGCTCGGCGTACATCTTGGTAAACCCGGGGGGCATGTGCTGGACGATGACCATGGGGGGTATATCGGCGGGGAGGCGTTTCATCACCTCCAGGGTGGCCTCGGTGCCCCCCGTGGAGGCACCCAGGCCGATCACCACCCGGTCCAGGCCGGGAGCGTTCCCCAGCTTGGGGGCGGCGGTCACCGTCTGGCCCAGGGCAGGGGCGGCGGCTGGGCGGGGCCGGGCATTGGAGGCGATGATAATCTTCTGGGTGAGAGCGGCGACAAACGCCTCGGCGCTCTGCTGGTTGTCCGGCTTGCGGACAAAATCCACCGCGCCCACCGCCAGAGCGTCGAACACCTTCAGGTTCAGGGAGGACACCACGATCACAGGAATGGGGTGGGCGGGCAGATACTGCTTGAGGAATTCAAGACCGCTCTGGCCGGGCATCTCCACGTCCATGGTGACCACGTCCGGCTTGTACTGGGGGATCTTATTCTTGGCGTCCAGGGTGTTGATGGCGAAGCCCACCACCTCGATCATGGGGTGGGCGGAGAGGCCCCGGATGATCATGCTCCGGGCCACCATGGAGTCGTCCACTACCAGGACGCGTATTTTTTTATTCACTGTCGCAGGAATTGCCATATGTAAGGAGTTCCTCCCTTTTTGAGAACTGCCGGGCCGGTCCTTGCCGACCGGCCCGGTGCGCGAATCACTTCTGGAAGGTGGATGGGGCCAGCCGCTTGTAGGGCATGTTGGCGCTGAGGTTTTCCGACTTGCTGATGAGCAGGTAGCCGCCGGGGACGGTGGCGTCGTAGAACCGGCGCACCAGGGCGTCCTTGGTGGGCTGGTCAAAGTAGATCATGACGTTCCGGCAGAAAATGACGTCGAACTTCCGGCGGAAGCGGATGGGGTCCATCAGGTTAAAGGGCTGGAAGATCACGTTGTCCCGCACCTTGGGGGCCACCTGGTACTGCCCCCCGGCCTGGGGGACGAAATACTTCTTCTTCCACTCGGGGGGGATGGTGTCGGGCAGCTCGTACACGCCCTTTTTGGCCGCCGTCATGGCCCGGTTGGAGATGTCGGTGGCCAGCAGCCGGGTATCCCACTGGCCGGCCTGGGGGCCCAGATAGTCGAAGAGGAACATGGTGATATTATAGGGCTCCTCCCCGGTGGAGCACCCCGCGCTCCAGATGGACAGGGTCTTATCCCGCTGGTGCCGCTGGACAATATCCGGCAGGATCTGCTTGCAGAACAGGTCCAGGTGCTCCTTCTCCCGCATGAAAAAGGTGTAGTTGGTGGTCAGCTTATCCAGCAGCAGGGTGATGAGGTCGTTGTCCTTGGTCTGGAGGACGTGGTTCACAAAGTCGGTAAAGGTGGTGTAGCCCCGCTGCTTCAGGGGGGTGGACAGCCGGCCCGTGATGAGCTGGCGCTTCTGGGACAGGTCGATGCCGTAGTTGGACTGCACAAACTTCACCAGCCGGTTGAAGTCGTTGTCCGTGATGGTCAGGGCGGAAAAGGAGCCGCAGCCGCCCGCTCCGTTTCCAGCGTTAATCATTGGGCACGAGCTGTTCGCAGTCCAGCACCATCATGGTGCCGGAGCCGTCGGGCAGGGAGCACATGCCGGACACCAACATCTGGGTGCTGTTGGCGGGCAGGGGGTGGATGTTGGCCTTGGGTATGTCCAGCATTTGGTCCACGCCGTCCACCAGGATGCCCAGCTGCACGTCGTTCAGGTTGAGGACCACCACCAGGCTGTCCTCGTCCTGAGAGGTCAGGCCCAGCCGGGCGCGGATGTCCAGGATGGGGACCATCTGGCCGCGCATATTGATGATGCCCCGGATATAATCGGGCACCATGGGCAGGTAGGTGATGACCTGGTTATGGAGGATCTCCACCACGTCCTCGGCCACCACCCCCAGCTTCAGGTGGCCCGCCATAAAGATGAGGTACTTCTGGGAGTCCACCGCGTCGTCCAGATTCAGGGCCTCCATCTCGTCCTCGCGGGCGAACAGGATTTCGTCGTTCATATTCTTCTCTCCTTCTCACATGCCCCGGGCGGCGGTATACAGGCTGGCCACATCCAAGATAATGCTGATGCTACCGTCGCTGCGCAGGGTGCAGCCGTTGATGCCGTAGGTCTTCACATTGAAGCTGTTCACGTAGGCGGGCAGCTGCTTGACCACCACCTGCTGCTGGCCCAGCAGCTCATCCACGAACAGGCAGTAGGAGTGGTCCCCCGCCTCCAGCCAGATGAGCACGCCCTCCTCGATGTCGCTGAACCCGCCCTGGAGCTGGTAGAGGTCCCTGGCCCGGACGATGGGCACGAAATTCCCCTGGCATTTGATGATCTCGCCCTGACTGGAGTCGTGAATGATATCGCCGGAGGACACCTTCATGGTGGCCTGGATGTTGTTGATGGGGATGGTGAAGATGGAGTCGCCCACCGCCACCTCCATGGCGTCCATGATGGCCATGGTCAGGGGAATGCGGATGGTGGTGGTCATGCCCTTCCCCAGCTCGCTGGAGATGGACACAGTGCCGCCCAGCTCCTCCACGCCCCGCTTCACCACGTCCATGCCCACACCGCGGCCGGAGAACTCGGTGACCTCGGTGTTGGTGGAAAAGCCGGGGGCCAGCAGGAAGTTGAGGATCTCCTTGTGGCTGTAATCCACATCCGGGGAGGCGATGCCCTGGCGGATGGCCTTGGCCAGCACCGCCTCGTCGTTGACACCCCGGCCGTCGTCAATGATCTGGATAATGACCTCGCTGCCGGTGTCCTGGGCGGACAGGACAATCTCGCCCACCGGGTCCTTGCCGGCGGCGACGCGCTCCTCCTGGGTCTCCTCGATTCCATGGTCCATGGAGTTGCGGATCATGTGCATGATGGGGTCGCCGATGGAGTCCACGATGGTCTTATCCACCTCGGTGTTCTCCCCGATGAGGGTGAGCTTGGCCGGGCGGTTGAGCTTCTTGGTCATGTCCCGGACGATACGGGTCATCTTTTGGAACACGCTGGACACGGGCACCATGCGCAGGGACATGGACACGTCCTGGAGCTCGTCGGTGAGCTTGCGCAGCTGGCGGGCGGACTTGGAGAAGGCGTCCAGCGCCAGCCCCTTCAAATCGGGGGAGGAGGTGACCATGGATTCGGTGATGACGATCTCGCCCACCACGGCGGACAGCTGGTCCAGCTTGGACAGGTTGACGCTGATGAGCGTCTCCTTGGGGTGCTGCTGGGCGGCGGGAGCCGGGGTGGCGGAGGCCGCAGGGGCCGGGGCCGCCGCAGGGGCGGCGCTCTGGGCTGGGGCGGCGGGGGCTGCTGCGCTGGCCGCAGCGGGCTTCTCTTCCGCCGGAGCCCGCTCGTAGGCCTGATAGCCCTGGACGGAGCCCACTGTCTTGATGACATTGATGGCGCTCTCCCGGTCGGAGGCGTTTCGGAACATCAGGTGGAACCCGTTCTCGATGATGGGCTCGGTGGTGGAGGGGTCGTTCTCCACGTTGGCGGGCTCGAAGGTGAAGTCTCCCTCGCCGCACACATCCTTCACCGCAGTGACCAGCATGAAGGCCCGCAGGCTCTCCATGCCGCAGCCCTCCTCGAAGTTCACCCGCAGGGCGTGGGGGAACCCGGCCGGGGCCGCCGCCGCAGCGGCGGGGGCGGGAGCGGACTGGGCCGCGGGAGCGGCTGGAGCCGGCGGCGCGGCGCTGGGCTCCGGCGCCTCCTCCCCTTTGATTTTTGCGATCAGGGTATTAATATTTGCCATGAAGCTGTCGATATTCTTATCAAGAGGCTCGCCGGCCTCTACCTTGTCCACCTCGCCCCGGAAGAAGTCGATGGACTGGAAGACCACGTCGAACAGCGCCGGGCGGTCCTCCTCCTGCACCACCGACATGGTCTGCTCCCGGATGATGAAGAACATGTCTTCGATCCGATGGGCCACGGTGGCCAGGGTATCGAACTCCATCATGGCGGAAGAGCCCTTGATGGTGTGCATGATGCGGAAGATCTCGTTGACATTCTCCTGAGAGAAGGTGTCCACTTTTTCCGCCTCAAGGACGATGGTCTCCAGCTGTTCCAGCAGAGTGCCGGTCTCGTAGATGTACATATCCAGAATTTCGTTTCCGCTGCCCATAAAAAAGCACCACCTCAGTAAATATCTTTTATCCTTTCTATTATCGGCAGGGCGCGGTTAAAAATTAAGTAGGTTTTCCAAGTTTTATCGCAGGGGTGTGAAAAATGCCTGATCTTCTGGGAGCAACCAACCCGGTACCGGGTTATGACAACACGATAAACAACCGCAATATCCAGATCTCCCCCGGCAACAGCCAGGTGCAGAACGTCCCCGACCTGAACAAGGTCACCGGGGCGGACCACCGCACCGAACAGCAGGACGCCAGCCAGGCCGGCGGCCAGGTCCGCTACGACTCCAACTTCCAAACCTTCATCCAGCAGCTTCGCCAGACCCAGGACCTGAGCTCCACCCTGTCCAAGCTGATGATGAAAGAGGGCACGTCGGTGTCCTCCGGCATGAGCGAGGGCATCGCCGAGGAGATGGCCCAGGCCCTGCAGATGCTGAAAATGGACCAGGCGGAGCTGCTGAAGTTCCTGGCCGCCCAGATGAAGGCGGGCACCCGGTTCGGCGGGGCGCTGTTCGCCCTGCTGCGCAACGCCTATTCCCGCGCGGACTCGGAGGGGGTCCGGCTGGACATCCTCAACTTTCTCAAGAGCTACAACGACTTCTCCTCCACCGCCCACATCGAGGGCAACCTGCTGCGCAACCTGACGGGCATGGCCAACGCCATGCCCGCGAGCTGGGGCGACCAGCTGCGCGGCCTCATCGCCCAGCTGGAAAACAGCCTGGCCGCCGGGGACCGGCAGGGCAGCGTCACCCTTTTGCAGCAGCAGGTGTTCCCCCTCATGTCCGCCTACGTCAGCCAGACCCATGACCTGGGCACCCCCCGGGAGCTGCTCAGCCTGCTGGCCCTGGACCTGGCCCGGTACGAGAACGGGGCGGAGGATAAATTGATGGAGGCCTTCCATCAGCTGTCCGGATATGGTACACTGAAGGGGGTTCTGGGGGGCATCGACGGCCAATCCATGCTGAAGCTGCTCCAGACCAGCCAGTTCGCCAAAAACACCTCCGCCGCCCAGTTCGCCGACCATCTGGCCGCCGCCGCCGCCCGGGCCCTCCGGGGGGAGGGCAGCGCCGAGGTGCAGGAGGTGTTCCGCACCCTGGTGCGGGCCATGCTCATCAACGAGAGCGTGTACATGCCCCTGAACCACTTCCTCATCCCCATGGAGATGGACGGCCGGATGCTCTTCTCCGAACTGTGGGTGGACCCCGACGCCGAGGAGAAAAAGGAGGGCGGACAGGGGGAGAAGTGCATGAAGTTCCTGTTCAAGATCGACGTGCAGGGGCTGGGCTTCTTCGACGTGGTCCTCACCAACCGGGAGCGGGACGTGGGCATCGTGGTGTCCTGTCCCGAGGGCGTGGTCCCCTTTTCTAAGGAGATCGAGCAGAACATCTCCAAGATTCTCACCCGGAACGACCTGAATCCCGCTGCGGTCAGCGTGCGGAAAATGGAGCGCCCGGTGACCCTCACCGAGGTGTTCCCAAAAATCTTTGAAGGGAAGAACAGTGTCAATGTCAAAGTATGACGGCAGGCGCAACCCCTCCAAGAAGGCGGTGGCCCTTCAGTACGAGGCGGGGAACAGCGCGCCGGTGATCGTGGCCTCCGGCATGGGCTACATGGCGGAGAAAATTGTGGAGGTGGCCGCCGACAGCGGGGTGCCTATCTATGAGGACAACTCCCTGGCCACCATCCTCACCCAGCTGAGGCTGGGCCAGGAGGTGCCCGAGGAGCTGTACAAGGCCATCGTGGAGATCTACGTGTATTTCCTGCACTTTGACCCCAACCGGGTCAAGGAGGGCTCCGCGCCCAAGCCGGCGGCCCAAGCGGCGGTTGGGCCGGAGCAGGCTGAGCGCAGAGAACAGGAGGGGTGAGAATGGACCAGAGTTTGTACCTGATGCTGGACAGCAAGGGAAACCCCATCGCCCGGGGGCGCGTCCAGGGGAACACCAGCGGGCAGTATTGGCAGATCCAGGTGGAGGACGGCAAGATCGACGAGATCTTGGAGCACAAGACGCTCCTGCTGCTGTCCATGATGGACAGCGAGCCCTCCTATCAGGGGATCATCGTGCGCAGCCGCAACGACATGATCCAGCTGGAGGTCTCCAAGGTGGACCGGGACTCCAACGACATGCGCAAGAACCTGCGGGTATCGGTCCGCTTCAAAAGCCTCATCTACCCCCTCACCGGGCGCTGGAAGGGCAGGCGGCCCATCGTGTCCAACGACCTGAGCTGCGGCGGCGTGGCCTTCTTCACCAGCCACTCCCTCCAGGTGGGGGAGCAGCTGGAGATCGTCATCCCCGTCACCAGCCAGCCCCTTGTGGTGCGCTGTCAGGTCCTGCGCATGCGGCCCACGGAGGACGCGGCCATCCCCATCATGTACGCCGCCAAATTCGTGGAGCTGTGCAACGACGAGGAGACCCTGCTTCGGGAGTCGGTGTTCAACCTCCAGCTCCGGGGCCGGCCGAAGACAAGCTGAGCACGGCGCTTAGTTCATATAATCAAACCGCAGGCACAATGGACAGACGCGGCAGGGCTGTGCCCCGCCGCGCCGGAAAGGAACGGTCACACATGAGCAAGCATCCAAGCAACACCATCAAAAGCCGGCTTCTGCGCCGGGGACTGGCGGGAATCCTGTCCCTGGCGCTGTTGCTGAGCCTGATCCCCTCCACCGTGCTCACCGCCCGGGCGGCGGGCTGGGAGGACCAGTACATCCAGACCCTGGTGGACTGGGGCGTCATGCGCGGCGACATCGGCGGCAATATGGCCCCCACGCGCAGCATCACCCGCGCCGAGTTCGTCACCATGATGAACCGCGCCTATGGCTACAAAACGATGGGTGGGCATCCCTTCACCGACGTGAGGCTCACCTCTTGGTATAACGACGACATCGACATCGGCTATAACATCGGCTATTTCAAGGGCACCTCCCCCACCACCGCCTCTCCCAACGACACCCTCACCCGGGAACAGGCCGCAGTGCTGCTGGCCCGGAACATGATGCTCCAGCCCACCGTGGGCGAGACCCTGGGCTTCTCCGACAGCCGCTCCCTCAGCGAGTGGAGCCGGGGCCTGGTGGGCGCCGCCGCGGAGAACGGCATCATCAGCGGCTATGACGACGGCTCCTTCCAGCCCTTCCGCAACATCACCCGGGGCGAGGTGGCCGCCATGCTGGTGCGGGCCATCGGCACCCCCATCCAGGAGGCGGGCGACCACGCCCTGGGCAACGTGTACGGCAACGTCACCGTGAACACCGCCGGCGTGAAGCTGCGGGACGGTGTCATCGCCGGCAACCTGTACCTCACCGGCGGCATCGACCTGGGCGATGTGCTGCTGGAGAACGTCACCGTGCTGGGCCAGATCATCGTCAGCGGCGGCGGTGAGAGCAACTCCAGCCAGAGCAGCGTCATCCTGCGCAATGTGGTGGCCGACGGCATGATCGTGGACAGCATCGGTGAGCAGTTCGTCACCATCCGCGCCGAGGGCAACACCGATATCCCCACCACCACCGTGCGCACCAACGCCTATGTGGATGACTCTTCCCTGCCCGGCTACGGTCTGAGCTACATTGAGCTGGACGGCGCGGAGGGTGCGCTGTACCAGCTGGCGGGCAATATTAAGAATGTAGTCAACAAAACCCCTGGTTCTGACATGCAGATCGTCCAGGGCACCGCCGACAAGGTAACTGTGGACGAGGCAGCCAGGGACTCCTCCGTGTTCGTGGACGGCGACGCCCAGGTGGGCGACCTGAACCTGGACACCGGTACCGACGTCACCGGCACCGGCGACATCAAGAATCTGAACGTGGGTGCGCCTGGCTCCTCCGTGGAGCAGCTGCCTGACAACATCGTCATCCGCCCGGGCATTGACGCCGACATCGCCGGCAGCAACATGAACAGCACCCAGGGCGCCCAGTCCTCCGCCGAGCCCAAGCTGTTGGCGGGCTACCCCGCCGTGCGCAAGATCGCGCCCCAGTCCGCCGAGCTGGTGTTCCGGGTCAATAAGCCCGGCACCATCTACTGGGCGGTGTCCTCCGTGGCCGACGGCTCGGTGAGCGAGGCCGACCTGCTGGAGCCTCCCGTTTACGGCAATAAGGTGCTGGCCTCCGGCAAGGTCACCGCCACCGCCGCCAACACCGACTACACCGCCGCCGTCAACAAGCTCACCAGCGGCGGGTCCTACTACGTCACCGCCATGCTGGTGGACGGCCGGGACGAGCACAGCCCCATCAAGGTCACCTCCTTCACCACCCCGGACGACTCCGTCCCCGCCTTCGCCACCGGCTACCCCGTCATGACCCTGGTGTCCACCGAGATCGCCCAGGTCACCGTCATGACCACCAAGAGCTGCCTGCTCTACTACGCCCTGCTGCCCAAGGGGGCCAAGGCCCCCACCGAGGCGGAGTTCAAGTCCGCCGCCATCCCCGGCAACCTGGGCTACGGCTCCCAGAGCGTCACCAAGAACGTCACCATCCCCATCAACGTCAACAGCGTCCCCCTGGAGGAAAAAACCAATTATGTGCTCTATCTCTGGCTGGTGGACCACGACGGGGCGCAGAAGTCCAAGGTGACCGCCCTGCCCTTTACCACTCTGGACGAGACCCCGCCCAACGTCACCTATATGAGCCAGACCGACCAGGGCCCCAACTCCGTCAAGCTGGAGTACACCATTGACGAGAGCCCCGCCGACCTGATCTGGGCCATCGTCACCGAGGGCAACCACAACCAAAAGCAGTTCCTGAACTACGAGTGGGAAGAGATCCCCGAGCCCGGCGACGAGAACCGCTTTACCCTTAACTTCAAAGGAGACGAGGCCTCCCTCCTGGCCGCCAAGGTCCGGCTGGTCAGCGGCACCGGCGCTCTGGCCAAGGGCGTCTCCAAGGGCTCCCCCCTCACCATCAGCGGAAACGCGCTGGCCTATGTGAACGCCAAGACCTCCTCCTTCGTGGTGTACTACATCGCCCACGACAGGGCCACCGCCAGCGCCAACCTCTCCGAGCAGATCAAGGGCATCCGGGTCCACACCGAGGACACCATCAAGCCCACTGCGGAGCTGCGCTTCACCAACCCGGACAACACCGAGGTCTCCGAGCGGCCCCAGGCCAACGCGGATGTGCGCATCATCTTCTCCGAGGGCGTCAAGGGCACCACCACCAAGGACAAGGACATCTTCCTGACCCTGTACAGCGAGGTGAAACAGACCGGGGACGATCTTGCCAATAGCCCCGGCGACACCGACAAGACAGACGCCTACAACACGGCCCGAAACGCTCTGGCCAAGGCGCTGGACACCTACATGAAGCTGTATAGCGGCACCCCGGACGGCCCTCATGAGGCAGTCACTGTCCGCAATGAGGAAAATGAGAGCACAGTAGGCGCCGACTGGGTGGTGGACTGGCGCAACGCCGTTGTGGAGCCCTTGGATGACGGCAGCGGCAGGATACAGGTCCGCCTGCCCCACTCCGACATCAGCGCAAACAGCGCCCTGAATCTGGTCAGCGGCGCCTCCTACTACTTCCACCTGGCCGGTATCTTTGACCTGGCCACCCCGCCCAACGAGCTGGACCCCTCTCCCTGCGACCTGAAGTTTATCACCCGGTCTGCCCAGGTGCAGCTGGAGGAGGTCACTGAACGGCCTCCCCTGATGAACAATATTACGGAGACCAATAGCGACAATGACCCCCGGCGCATCGACCTCTCCTTTACGCTCAAATCCCTCTTTGAGAGCAGGGAGATAGACCCTGAGATGTGTTACGACATTCTGTTCTGGTCGGACCGAAATATGGAGATCACCCTCTATTCTAGACCTTTGAATTCGGACGGCACCATTAACAGCAATGCTAACTGGATCAAGGAGGGTACCATGCTCTTTATGGGGGCTGGAACCGACAACGGCGGCGAGGCCCGGATTTTCCGCAGCATGAACACCATGAAGCGGGCCGGCAACCTGACTTATGCGACGCCTTCCCTGAAAGATATGGGCTATCTCAATAAGGAGTACGCGATCCACGTAGACCGGCTGGAGCAGCTTGGCCCGCTCAGCGGCATTAAAGACAACTGGAACGACGTGATCACCATGGGCGTATCTGTGGTGGCGGGCGACAGCCGTGAGTTGGACGATCTGTCCATCGTGGGCTCCAACTACCAGAAGGAATACGATGATGCCGTACCGGGGAAGGGGCTGTTTTCTATCGGCACCCCGGACCCGTTTGAGCCTGATATCCGTTTCACCCGTTCGGGCGCGCCCGAGATCACGCAGACCCGGCTTACCAGCGTCAGCGACACCAACGCCGAGATCGGCTTCACTATGGGCGGCAGCTCCGGCAAGGTCAATTACCTGATCATCCGGCTGAGGAACGTGAAATATGGAACGGACAAAACCCATACCGGAGCCACCGACCCAGTGGATGTGAGTACCATACTCTCACAAATTGCGAACGGAGGCTATGACACTGAACAGATCGTATCTATAAAAGGCGCTGACGGCAAAGACATAAACTATCCGGCAATAAAGAACGGTAATGACAATATCATCCCGCCCATCGGCGAGAAAGACGGCAAAGAACTTTCCGCACCTACCTGGGAGACAGTGAAAAACGGCTACTTCAGTGGAAGCGAGGATATCCGCAAGGGCACTACTTCCCTGGTGATGCAGGGCAGGACCACCTATATCACCGGCCTGTCAGGGTGGCTGAAACCCAATAACATCTATTTTGTCGTTGCGGTCCCCGAGGGAGAAACGGTAAACTCCTGCTCCGACGAGGCCATGTGCTACTATTTCACCACCAAACCGTCATCCAGACCTACTTTGACGCTGAGTGGCTCCTGGGCTACGGACGTGACGGCTTCTGTTGACATGACCTCTACCGTGACCAGTAAGCTGTTGGTCCAGAGCCTCATTGGAGAGGGAAACACGGCGTTTCTCAAGGAACCTTTCGGAGGGACAAAAGGAACCGACGGTACAATTACAGGCAGCCATCTTCGTGACGATGTCCCGAGCACAATTAAGACAGCATATGAGGGCAATGAAGATTTCACGATCTTGGACGCGCTGTATGAGCCCGCGACTCTTGAGCCTCAAAACCTAAACGGCGACCATCCCTCCATTTTTGACGCATATGCGGATACAGACACACAGAACAGGCTGATACAATTCCTCACTGCACCCGGCACCAGCAACGTGGTCAAGGACGCTTCTTCGGCCAACATCACGCTCCGGGGTTCCGCTACCATCAACAGTGAAGTGATGAAGTTCAGCAACAAGGATCTGCAAAAGACAGTCCCTTATGTGTGCATCGCTATGGCTATGGGCAGCGAATCCAAGACCTATGGTTTCCGTGCTGTCCCCAACCTCATGGTCAAGGATGACGACAAGCCAACCCTCACCGCCGTCGGCACAGTGGAATATAAGAAAAATGACGACGGCAAAGACGTGATTATCGGCGAAATAGAGCTCATCTTCGACCAGATTATTTACATGGCTCCTACCGGCTACAGCAGAAGGCCGGTGGTCCAATCTCCATCTGTGCCGCCGGAAGTTGTCGCCGAGAAGTACTACGGCCTTGGCGCTGCGATTCGTTGTACTGCGACGAATGGTCTTTCCATACCTGACGCTGGAAAACCGGCGGGTTCAACTACGGTGGATGATACCAAGTATACCGAAACTCGTGTGGTTACGGTGGAAATCAACCGAGAGACGACCAATCCGAATTTTAGTATCGTTATTCAGGGCCTTTGCAACAGTTCGGGTACGCCCATGGATACCTGCACGGTATATTTCGACTACGACGTGGACTCTAAGTTCTACAAAGAACCCCGGTACGTCTATAGTACAAGACCCTGACCTTGGCCATATCCCCACCCCGGGAGCGGGCGGACCCCCGCCCGCTCCCCTTTTTGAAACCACTTCCTCTCAAAGGAGCAATGTGTTATGAAGCATGCCTTTTTGCGCCGCCTGGGCGCGCTGGCCCTGGCGCTGTCTATGGCGGCGTCTCTGTGCGTCACACCCGCCTGGGCGGCAGCTGACTCCATCGCCGACCTGAGCCTCAGCTCCACGCTGATGGTGCTCACGCCGAATAGCCCGCAGACGCTGTCCATTGTTGGCACCCTGCCCGACGGCGCCACTGTGGAATGGAAGCCGGACCCCAACAACGCCATTACGGTGACTCCAGATCCCGGGGCTCCAGACCGCGCCACTTTTGCCACTCTGAGCTCGGAAGCCAGCGACATTAGGGGCGCAAAAGTCACGGCGACAGTTAAATATGGTGCTGCCACCGATGACATTACTGAAAGGAACCTGGACTGCATCGTTTATTCCGGGGCCTCCCCGGTGGAGACCGTGCCGGACATCACGCTGGCCGCCAACACCACGCGGGTTGTCAGGGTCACCATCCAGGAGAACGCAAAACGCGTCGGCGAGATCAGCTTTATCTCCAATGACCGCAACACAGCCAGGGTGGACAGCGTCTCGGCGAGGGTATATGACGGGACTACCGATTCGGCCTACTATGACGTGACAGTCAGAGGTGTGGCGGAGGGCAATACCACCATCAGGATGACCACCGCCCAGGGCGGTTACCCGCTGGGCTCTTGGGACGTGGAAGTCACCCGTGCCATCCCCGGGACAGTCGTTGAAAGCGTGCGCATCACCCCTCCCACCTATGTGATGCCCTCCGGGGTGGCCTCCTATAAGCTGACTACCATTGTCTTGCCCGAGAAGGCCACCAACAGAACGCTGAAATGGACCAGCAGCAATGAAAATGTGGCCACCGTGGACCAGAACGGCGTGGTCACCCGGGTCGGCCCCGGCAAAACCACCATCACCGCAGCATCCACAGACGGCAGCAACAAGTTCGGCACCTGCCTTGTAACGGTGGAGGAGGCCCCCTCCGCCCTGGACCTCACCCCTGCCAGCGCGACTTTGAATCTGGATCAGGGGCCAACATCGGTCCAGCTTAGTGCAGCCCCCTCCGGGCAGGGCAGCGCCGACGCAACCATAGCCTGGACCTCCAGCAACACCAGCGTGGCCCCTGTGGATCGGAACGGCAAGGTCACCGCTCTCAAGGTGGGCAGCGCCACCATTACCGCCACGGCGACATTCCGGGTGAACAACACCACCAGGACGATTTCGAAAACCTGCACCATCACCGTTGTGGACAATAACTCCACTCTGGCGGACAAGGTGACGCTGGACAAGGAGAAGCACAGCATGCCCGCGGACGGCACGGTCACCCTGCGGGCCACGGTCTCTCCCGCCAACGCTCCCGTCAAGACCATCACCTGGGACAGCAGCAACAAAGGTGTGGCCACTGTGGACCAGAACGGCAAGGTCACCGCCGTGGGCCCGGGCCAGACCATGATCACCGCCACCGCCTACGGCGATCGGGGCGAAGCTGTCTGTATTGTCACCGTCACTCCCAAAGCGGAGTCTATCCGGCTCAGCTTTGCCTATGACAGCAATACGCCGGGAACCAACCGCTACTCCTACACATTCAAAACCACCGGGAACGACTACATCAAGGTAAAAGCCATCCTCACCCCCGCGCCCCCCAACCCCAACCCCGCCGCCGACCCCATCCGCTGGACCAGCAAGGACACTTCCGTGGCCACAGTATCCGCCGGCACCGGGGATCAGGTTTCCATCACTCCAGTGAGTCCGGGCAGGACGACCATCACCGCCGCCCCCATGGACCCCGCCGGGAAGGACCGGGCGGAGGTGATCCCCGCTGAAATCACTGTCATTGTCTCCGGCATCTCCATCGCCAAAAGCGAGGACGGCGGCACTCCCCAGCCCATCACCTCCCTCACCCTGGCGGAGGGACGGCGGCAGACCGTGACCGCCCTGACCTACGGCTCCGCCGGCGGTGGCTCCTGCGACTGGTCCTCCAGCGACCCCTCCATCGTGCGGGTGGGCACCAAGACCGGCGCCAGCACCACCCTCACCGGGGCCAGGCCGGGCACTGCCGTCATCACCGCCCGCAGCGGGACATTCTCCGGCACCTGCACCGTCACCGTGGGCGAGGACAGCGCAGTGGCCATCACCGCCTCCACCCCGCCGGGCAGCCCCCTCCAGTTCAGCAAGCTGGTCAGCCAGCTCCAGAGCGCCTGCACCAGCAAGACCGGCAGCCCGCTGTCCTACATCACCAACCTGGCGGTGGCCTCCACCGACCAGGGCATCCTCCACGACCAGCACCACTCCTCCGCCGACACCGGCGCGGGGGTCGGCGTCCAGGACCGCTACTATCCCGGCACCGCCCCCCAGGGCCAGCGGTCCATGAACGACCTGTCTTTCGTGCCCCGGAACACCTTCAGCGGCACGGCGGAGATCACCTACACCGGCTGGTCCACCAACAGCAAGAGCTTCAACGGCACCATCCGGGTCACCGTCAACGGCACCGGCGACGTGATGTACAGCTCCAGCGAGGGCGCCCCCGTCAACTTCGTGGCCGACGACTTCAACCTGTACCATCCCAATTTCCGCTCGGTGTCCTTCACTCCGCCCCAGGACAGCGTGGGCACCCTGTATTACAACTACACCAGTCCCAGCCAGCCCGGCACCAAGGTGTCCTCCGGCACCACCTACAGCCGCACCGGCAACCCGGGCCTGGACCGGGTGACCTTCGTACCCGCGGCGGGTTACGTCGGCACCGTGCGCATCAGCTACAAGGGGACGGACACCGCCGGGCGGTCTTTCACCGGGGTGGTGACCATCACCGTCAACGGCGGCGGAGACAACGGCGGCAGCACCGCCGATATCTCCTATCCCATGAAGGAGGACAGCTGGGTCACCTTCAGGCCCGCTGACTTCAACGCCGCCAGCCAGAACACCCTGGGCGAGCCGCTGTCCTATGTCCGTTTCGCCCTGCCCCCCTCCAGCGAGGGCACCCTGTTCTACAACTACCGGGGGTTCGGCGACTATGACAGCGCCGTGGCCTCCACCACCAGCTACTACTACAGCGGCACTCCCTCCCTGGGCGGCGTCTCCTTTGTGCCCACTACCACCACGCCCAGCCAGGTGGACATCGACTACACCGGCTACACCATCAAGGGGAACACCTTCACCGGCACCATCCACCTGGGGCAGGACGGCTCCTCCCAGCAGGGCGGGATGCGCTATACCGTATTCACCGGCAGATCGGTGAACTTCAGCGCCAACAGCTTCAACACCGCCTGCATTGCCGCCACTGGGGCCAGCCTGGACTACGTTCTGTTCACCCAGATGCCCACCGTGGCCCAGGGCAGCCTGCGTTACACCAGGGGAAACAGCTCCACCAATAACAGCCTGTCCACCACCACCCGGTGCTACCGCTCCGCCCCCAACAGCTGGGATGTCCAGCTGTCCAACGTGTACTTCCAGGCCAACGCCAATTATACCGGCACGGTGGTCCTGCCTTTCACGGGGTATAACACCAACGGCTCCTCCTTCACCGGCCAGGTGACCATCGAGGTGACTCCCCCCACCGCCGGCAACATCACCTACACCGGCACCACCGCCAGCCCATACCGGCTGTCGGTCTATGACGTGCAGAGCGCCTGTAGCGGCGCCCTGGACGGCACCCTGTCCTACATCACCTTTACCAGCCTGCCCAGCGCTTCCGCCGGACGGCTGTACAGCGGCTACAACGGCTTCCGCACCGGCTCCCAGGTGAACACGGGCACCCGGTATTACGCCTCCGGCTCCCCCAGCATCAGCCAGCTCAGCTTCGTACCCAGGGGCCGGTACAACGGCCAGGTGGCCATCGGCTTCACCGCCACCAACACCAGCGGTCAGAGCGTCAACGGCCGGATCGTGCTCAACCTGTCCAGCAACGGCAGCTCCGCCTACTTCTCCGACCTGATTTACCACACCTGGGCCGCCCCGGCGGTGGACTACCTGTACCAGAACGGCGTGACCAAGGGCGTCACGGCCACCGCCTTCGGCCCCAACCAGCAGATCAACCGCTGCGACTTTGTGCTCATGCTGTGCCGGGCCTTCAAGTTCAGCGAGGTCAGCGGCTACAGCTTCGCCGACGTGCCCACCGACTCCTACTTTGCCGGGGCGGTGGCCGCCGCCAAGCAGCGGGGCATCGTCAGCGGAGACGGGGCCAACTTCCGGCCCTACGGCAAGCTCACCCGGCAGGACGCCATGGTGATGATCAAAAACGCCCTGGACGCCGCGGGGTGGAGCATCAACGCCTCGTCCACCTCCATCCTGAACCAATTTTCCGACGGCGCCGCCGTCTCCCCCTACGCCCGGAACGCGGTGAGCGCCCTGGTCCAGCTGGGCGCGGTGAACGGCGACAACGGCCGCCTGCTCCCCCACAATCCCATTACCAGAGCGGAGGCGGCGGTAATTCTCCATTTTGTCATGACCATGTGAGAAGGAGGCCCGGACCATGAGTGACACGCCAGCCCCTCAGCCCGGCACAGAACAGACCATTCTGCTCAAGCCCGGCACGGTGGCCGAGGTGATGACCCCGGAAAACCGCCTGATCTATGTGGGAAAGATAGAAAAAATCCAGAACGGCGGGGTGTACATCCGGGAGCTCAACGACGACACCCTGCCCATGGTGTTGGTAAACAAGCCGGTGAAGGTCCGCTTTTACCAGGAGACGGGCAACATCGTGCTCCACGCCAAGGTGTGCGGCAGCACCATCCGTATGTGGAAGGTAGACCGCCTCCAGAGCACCTTTGTCCAGGAGCAGCGGGCCTTCTTCCGCCAGAGCATCAGCGTGGACATCGAGGCCCGGTGCAGCAGGCGGGCGGTCCGCTCCGGGCGGGCCGGGGCCCAGTTCCCCTGCAACGTGCTGGACATCAGCGCCGGGGGCATCCTCATCAGCTCCTCGGAGATCTTTGTGGAGGGCGACCGGCTCCTCATCGACCAGGCCCCCTTGATCATGGGCGCGCCCACCTTTTCCTTCAACTGCCAGATCCGCCGGGCCAGCGAGTGGAAAAAGGGCGTGAACCGCTACGGCTGTCAATTTGAGTCCTTGTCTCCCCGGGACCAGGACCGGCTTCTCCAGGCCATTTTCACCATTCAGCGGGAGGAGATCAAAAAACGCAAGCCCCGCTGAGCCCCGCCCCGGCACAAAAATCAGGTCCCGCCCCCATCGGGGGCGGGACCTTTGGCGTTTTTCACAAATAGTTCGCGGCTAAAACAATCAATTTGCACGGATTCTTTTTCCATAACTGGTAAAATTCCGATATCCGCAGAAATCCGTAAGAAATTCTTGTGAAAAAAACCACTTGTTTTCCTCCCCGAAACGGCTATAATGGGTCAACAAGCTGGGGCAGTGTTACGGAGGGCCCGCCCCAGGGAGACATTCACCGATCCAAACCATCCCGCCTTGGAAGGAGGCAATCACTTATGACGAAAGATCTCACCTCGGGCAGCCCCATGCGGCTGATCCTGGGCTTTACACTGCCCACCCTGTTCGGACTGCTGTTCCAGCAGCTCTATAACATGGTGGACACCATGATCGTGGGCAAGCTCCTGGGCTCCCAGGCCCTGGGCGCGGTGGGCTCCACCGGCTCCATCAACTTCTTTGTTATCGGCTTCTGCCTGGGTGTGTGCTCCGGCTTCGCCATCCCGGTGGCCCAAAAGATGGGCGCGAAGGATTACCCCCAGATGCGCCGGTTCGTGGCCAACGCGGCCTACCTGTCCGCCGCCATCGCCCTGGTGCTCACCGTGGTCACCGGCATCTTCTGCCGGGACATCCTCGCCGCCATGGACACCCCCGCCGACCTTTTTGAAGACGCCAACGCCTACATTTTCATCATCTTCATGGGCATACCCGTGATTTTCCTCTACAACCTTTTGGCCGGCGTCATCCGCTCCCTGGGAGACAGCCGGACCCCAGTGTATTTTCTGGCCCTGTCCGCCGGGCTGAATATCGTGCTGGACCTGATGTTCATCCTGCTTTTTAACGCGGGGGTGGCCGGGGCGGCCATCGCCACCGTGCTGTCCCAGGCGGTGTCCGGTGCGGCCTGCCTGATCTATATGGTAAAAAAATTCCCCATCCTTCACATCACCCAGGAGGAGCGCCGCTTTGACTGGGACGCCTGCAAGGGCCTGTGCGCCATGGGCCTGCCCATGGGTCTCCAGTACTCCATCACCGCCATTGGCTCCATCGTGATGCAGACCGCCGTCAACGCCCTAGGCAGCATCTATGTGTCCGCGGTGGCCACCGGCGGCAAAGTGTACCAGCTTCTGGCCTGCCCCTTTGACGCCATGGGGGCCGCCATGGCCACCTACTGCGGCCAGAACGTAGGCGCAGGCCGTCTGGACCGGCTGCGTCAGGGCGTTCGGTCCTGTGCGCTGCTGGGGCTGGGCTACTCCGCCGCCGCCTTTGTGGGGATGCTCCTCTTCGCCCCCCAGAGCGTCATGCTGTTCCTCAGCTCCTCTGAGCCCCAGCTGGACACGCTGGTGGGGCTCACCAGTCAGTATATCGTCGCTCAGGCCGCCTTTTTCTTCCCCCTGGCCCTGGTGAACATCCTGCGTTTCTCCATCCAGGGCATGGGCTTCAGCACCTTCGCCATTCTGGCCGGTGTGCTGGAAATGATCGCCCGTACCGTCGCGGGACGTTTCTTTGTCCCCATCGCGGGGTACACCGCCGCCTGCTTTGCCTCCCCGGCGGCATGGATCTGCGCCGACCTGTTCCTTATCCCCGCCTGTCTGGGCTGCATCGCCTATCTCAAGCGGAGAAACCCTACTGCCTCCCTGGAGACTATCTCCAGGGCCATGACCAAGATCAAGCCCGCTAAGGCATGAATTGAGCCCCCGGTTTTCACCGGGGGCTCAATTTTATCTTTTTTACTTACGCCACTGCGGAGAAGGGCTTCCGGGGGTCCTGCTGCTGGCTCTGCTGATCGGCCTGCTGGCTGTTATTGGCCTTGGTGACGGTGCGGGTGGTGCCGCCGGACACATAGACCTTGCCGCACTCCGGGCAAATCGCGGTCTGATAGGTCACAGACTGGCTGACCACCCTGCGGTCGTCCCGCTGGGCCTTGGCCTGCTCCCGGACCACGTGCTCGTTCTCATGGCCCCGCACGGCGGAAGCCGCCTGCTCCGGGGCCACATTGGTGGGGGTCTTGAAGGACACGCCGGGGTCGTCGGAGCCGTCCTGGTATTTGCGCTCCTTGCAGGTCTGGCACTCGCCCTCCTCCATGACCTCCTGGGGGCTCTTGGCCTCCCCCAGTACGGAACTGGCGGCCTTCTGGGCGTCAGTTCCCTTCAGCCCAGCCAGCTCAGGGGCCTGAGCCTTATCCATACCTGCGGCCTGGGCGGCGCCCTGCTGGGCTGGGTCGTCTCCTATGTACTTGATGCGCATACGCACCGCCATCTCCACCGGGTCCGCACCCTCCCGGATGTTCAGCCCAAACTGGCTGGGCTTCATCTCCTGACCGCTGACCGGCCTGGCGGCGGTGACGGGCTGGACAGGGATCTCGGGCTGGGCGGCTTTTCGGGCGGTCCACACTGCCGATGGCCGCTGGACGGATTGAGCCTGTTCCGCACCCTGGGCGCGAGCGGCGCGGCCGGCGTAGGACGCGCCGTAGACACCGTAAGCAGACCAGGGGCTCATGCCGGAAATACCACTTATCATAAGATCACCTCATGGATGAAAAATGGGACATAATACTATTTTTAGTGTACCACAATCCCAGGACAAAAACAAGTTGAAATCTCATATTTCTTCCAACGCCGGACCTTTCTCCGCCTTCGGACGCGCACAGGATGGCTTATCCCGTGCTCTGTGCCGAAAAAGTTCTCGAAAAATGGCGAAATTAGACAAGGAGGAAACTATCCAATGAGAAACTTGAAAAAGCTTCTCGCGCTCACGCTTGCGATGGTGATGGCCTTCAGCATGATGCTGACCGCCAGCGCCGCCGTCAAGTATGACGACTACCAGGATAAGGACCAGATCACGGAAGAGTTCAAAGAAGCCGTGCAGGTCCTGACCGGCCTGAAAGTCATGCAGGGCGACGAGAAGGACGGCGTGAAGGGCTTCCGCCCGGGCGATACCCTCACCCGCGCTGAGGCTGCCGCTATTATCTACCGCGTCGCCACCGGCGATGTGGCGGACACCCAGGTGAAGATTTATGCTGACTACGGCACCTTCTCCGACGTGAACCGCGACGACTGGTTTGCCGGTTATGTGGGCTACTGCCAGAACGCGGGCTACATCAAAGGCCATGCCAACCGCTTCAACCCCTACGGAAAGGTGACCGGCTATGAAATGCTGGCCATGATTCTGCGCGTTGTGGGCTATGGCAAGAACAACGAGTTCACCGGCGGCGAGTGGCAGGTCAACGTGGCCTCCCGCGCCAAGGAGCTGGGCGTCACCGACAACGTGAAGAACGCCAACTTCGAAACCACCCTGAACTACGCCGCCCGCCGCGACGTGGTGGCCGACCTGGCTTTCCAGACCATGGTCAAGGTCCCCACCGTCACCTGGTCCCAGGCGCTGGGCTACAGCGACCGTCCCACTATGACCACTCTGGGCAAGAACGCCACCCTGGGCCAGAAGACCTTCGGCCTGTGGTGCGAGGGCGTGTGGAAAGAGGTCGACAAGTGGGGCACTCCCGGCTACTATTGGGTCAAGGGCGGCACCTATAACGCCAACAACGGGTATGATCCCAAGACCCTGCTCCCCATCTACACCAACACTGTGGTGAGCAATCCCTCCGACTCCGGCTACAACGTGATTGCCACCATCACCCCCGTTCCCACCAAGACCTATGACAACACCGTGCGCGAGTGCGACGTGGCCCATGACCTGGACTTCGCTGTCAGCGAGAACTTCAAGCTCCACGTCAATGACAAGGCCGCCATCACCGACAAATACCTGGTGGTCGCCACCGACACCGTGACCCGCGTGGGCGGCCAGGGCCGTATCACCAAGTTCTGGTACGACGTGACCAGCCCCTTCGCCGGTGACCTGGACCCCTGGTGCACCATGGTGGACACTTACCTGGCCAAGGTCACCAAGGTGACCCCCGTGGTGAAGGATCCCGCCGGTCACATCATCCAGAAGGCCCAGCTGACCATGGACGTCTATGACGGCAACGGCGTGGGCGAGCCCGACACCAACGTCTATGGCGCTGATCGCATCCCCAACGCCACCAAGAACGCCAGCACCCACACCGCTGTGAAGAACACCGACTGGGAGTACAGCGTGGGCGACTACGTCCTGATCCAGGGCTACACCGACAAAACCCAGGGCGACGCCGCTTGGGTGGCGGCGTACAATGCCCTTGCTACCGTGACCACTTTGAAGAACCCTGTTGACAAGACCGAAAACATGAAGGCAGTAGCGGGTAATCTTTATGGTACCGGTTCTACTAAGGGCCCCGGCCTGAACGCCTTGAATCACAATCCCAGCGTTCAGACAGGCGCTGTGGCTACCTTCGGCGTGGTCGTGAGCGCCAACGACCAGCTGGAGGCCCGCAACCGCGCCGCCTTCGAGGCCAACATCCTGGGCGCTGACGACACCAAGATCGACGTGCTCCACAAGGCCGAGCCCAAGCTGGCCAAGCAGACCATCACTTACTGGAACGCCGGCAAGCATCAGGTGGACGGCACCGACTACAACGACCAGATGACCCTGTTCCTGGATTACGCCGGCACCACCACCGGCACCACCTACGCCTGGTACTTCGATGACAACACCAACATCATCGGCATCGGCCCCGTGACCGGGACCGTGAACTACGGCGTGATCACCAGCATCTGGACCTCCTTCACCCAGGGCGACGGCTCCACCGACGGCACCGCCAAGACCTTTGCCAAGGTGAAGTACGCCGACGACACCGAGGCCACCATCGAGATCACCAAGTTCCTGGTGAGCGGTACTGCGACCGTTGCTGGCGATCCCAGCACCGGCGGCCATGCTTCGCTGGGTGACGGCCTTGCCGCCGCCGGCATGTTCTCCGGCACCGATTCCAACAACCCGGCCGCACAGTCCGTGCAGCTGACCCCGGTGTATGACTATATGTCTCAGTCCGGCGCCGCTGCGAATACCATGATGTCCAGCGCTAACGCTGGCCGTGCGGCCAACGAGGCGGCCCAGAGCGGCCAGCTGTATGTGGCCCCCGTGGCCTCCATCAACACCGCCCAGGACAGCAATGGCGAGAATGACGGCCACTTTGGCATCGTCAAGGGCAACCTGTACAAGTTCGTGGGCTCTGAAAACGGCAAGTACACCGCCATCGAGGTCTCCGGCAACGGCAACGGCGCTGACAAGCTGTACGGCGGCCACTATGCCTATGACGCCAATACCAATGCCGCTGATAGTACGATGAGCAAGCTCTACAAGAGCCTGGGCTTCATCAGCGTGACTGGCCGCAATGGCGCCGCCATCTGCTGGCTGGACGACCAGACCAAGATCATGGTCAACAACGGCGCTAAGACGTCCACTGGCGCCCGCAACACCGCCAGTGAGAGAATCACCGTCTATGACGGCCTGAATGACCTGCCCAGCGACATCACCATCGAGGCCAGCTCCGAGATCGACTGGGCCGACACCGATGGCGACGGCCGCGCCGAGTTCCTCTATCTGACCGGCAAAGTGGACGGCGCTATCACCTACGGCCTGTTCTATTACAACGGCGGTGCCGCTCAGTGGAACGGCACCAGCGGCACCCTGACCGGCTGGCTGAACGGCGAGGCTACCACCATCACCTTCACTAATGAGAACGAGTTCAAGACCGTGAAGGACAGCCAGGGCTACAGCGCCCATCTGTTCGCCCTCCAGCTGACCGACGGCGTGGTGACCGATGTGATGCAAGCTGAGAACGCGAAGGGCAATCAGGGCAAATTCATCCTGGCCGATTATAGTGGCTCTTCTGTTGCCAACACCAGCAACACCGTTCTGGATTTCGCGGCCAATCCCGCATCGGACACGGAAGCCACCAATATTCGGACCAGTGGTGTTTGGGCCACCGCCAGCAATTTCAAGGTCGGTACCCTGGGCGGTAACGCTTACGCGGTGAACACTGAAGCTGTCTACTACAATGATGTCAAGAATGGCACGGATGATGTCAGCTACGACAACACCAAGCAGATCGTCAACGTGGCCAGCGGCGGGTCCTACAAGATCACTCCCAACACCAAGATCTTCGGTCTGGGCATGGGCGTGACCCAGGGCGAGGCCGTACTGGAGTACCTGACCCACAGTGAGCACAACGACGTGACCATCGTATACGACAACAACTCGGCCAAGTCCATCATTGAGATCTACGTGGCCACCGACCCGAACGTGACGCCGCCGAGCACTGACACGACCTATAGCGCTAGTTTGGCCATTGACCCGACTCATGGCGTGGTGCTGAACGTGAAGAGCACTGACGCGACTGACACCGCTTTGTTCAATGCCAAGGTGTATTCCTACAGCGTTGGTTCCAACAGTGACGCTGCTGTCGAGGTCAGTAACTTTAGCCAGAACTTGGTAGCTGGTAATTGGGGCCCCGGTGTGACTGGCGTGGCCAGCCCGAGCCGCTACGTGTACTTCTATGCTGAGGTAACTATCGGCGGCCAGACCATTACCACCAACACCGTCATCGGCGACAAATAAATCCTTAGGCGCAATCAAGCACAGACAAGGCCCCCCGGGATCTTCCCGGGGGGCCTTCCTTCGGTGTTCAGAGGATGGCGATATAGATGTAGCGGCTGCCGCTCGCGTTTGGGATCATGCCGCCGCTGCTGTGGGAGACCTGGAACCCGCCCTCTACCACCTTCAGCGAAAAGGACGGATGTTCTTTGATGCCCCCAATGCTGTAAGAGCCGGCAAATACGACCACCGCCTCGGGGGTGAAGGGCAGCGAAATGGTCTGGTGGTCGCCGGTCTCGATCCCATTCCCCACATAGCTCCCCACAACGAGTTTATGGGCCTCCAGCACCGTGATCCGCTGGTCCAGGCCGTCTGTCACCTCCTCCACCGCCGCCTCGTGGGCGATCAGGGCGTTTTCCACCTTCTGGGCGTTCTGGTTGAGTCCCTCCGGCGAAAACGGGTCGGAGCTCTCGATCAGGTTCAGCTTGTACTTGGTAGTTTGTTGCATATTTTTATCCCTCCCGAAGGGGAGGGATAAGGGGGGCGGCCTTGCACGTTTCGGGACAACCGCTTGACAAATCCGCGCCGGCGGGCTATAGTAAACACAGAGAGCCCCGTATTTGTTCCCCCGGGCAAGCGGTTTGGCTCAGACAAAGTGGATTGTTGCTAGAGACCTAGAACAACCGTCACTTGCCAGAGTGGCGGTTGTCCCTTTTTACCCGCACCGTCACAGTAAAACCGTGAACACTGAGCACAAAATGGGGCCCCCGCAAAGCCGCCCTTTGGCTTTGTGGGGAGAGGAGGCGCGGCGAAATGAGCGAGCTTTCGCCAACGGCGGAAGCGAGGGATATGAAGCATGCGCCGGCGAAGTCAACGTTGCATAAGGAGGACACCACATGGCAAGCGCCGAAGCGGTACAATACTATCAGCAGGCCCTGAAGCAGGGGCAGAGAGAATATAAGGACTGCGTCCACCGGGGGCTGAACCCCAATATTCAGGCCCTGGGAGCGGATAAGCTCCAGCTGTCCCAGATCAAGCTGGGCGTGATGGATGTGCCCATCTATCTGGTGGTGGGCTCCACGGAGGAGTCGCGGTGTAATTCCTTTTCCCCCAGCTTCCTTCCCCTCATGGGGACAGACTCCGAGTTCGCCATGAAATGGACCCACCTGTGCGCCGCCCAGATCAGCGAGGGCATTCATGACGCCGTCAAGTGTTACGAATACCTGGGGCGGTTTTACGTCCAGGAGGGGAATAAGCGGGTGAGCGTGCTGCGCTCCATGGGCTCGGCCACCATCCAGGCGGACGTGATCCGGCTCATGCCGGAGCGGTCGGACGACATCACCACCCAGATCTATATGGAGTTTCTGGACTTTTTTAAGCACAGCCGGTGCTGGGGGGTCCATTTCAGCGACCTGGGCGGGTATGCCAAGCTCCAGGCGGCGCTGGGCTTTTCCAAGGACGAGGACTGGCCGGAGGACTTCCAGAAGAAGTTCAAGGCCCGCTATTTCAGCTTCCGGGCCAGTTTCTACCGGCTGGGGGGCGGCAGCCTGGGACTGACCACCGGGGACGCGCTGCTGCGGTGGCTGGAGTTCTACGATGCCGAGGAATTTTTGTCCGCCATCGGGGAGGGCGAGTACCGCAAGACGCTGACCGCCATCTGGAAGGAGCTGTGCGTCCACGCGGACACCGACCCCATCGCGGTGAGCCTGGCCCCGGCAGGCGAGGGCGAGGAGAAAAAAAGCGTCATGTCCGCCCTGCTGGGCGGGGGAAAGAAGCGGCTGAAGGTGGCCTTTTTGTTCCAGGGCGCCCCCGAGACCAGCGGCTGGGCCGCAGCCCACGACAAGGGCCGGGCCTACCTGGAGGAGACGCTGGGGGACAGCGTCAGCGTCAAGAGCTATTACCACGTGTCCCCCCAGGAGGCGGAGGGCGTCATCGGCGACGCCATCAGCGAGGGGGCGGAGCTCATCTTCACCACCTCGGTGAGCCTCATCGACGCCACCCTGCGGGTGGCGGTAAAATACCCCAAGGTGCGGTTTATGAACTGCTCCATCGACCAGCCCTACGTCAATGTGAAGGCGTACTACTGCCGGGTGTACGAGGCCAAGTTCATCACCGGGGCCATCGCCGGGGCGCTGTGCAAGACCGGGCGGATCGGCTACGTGGGCAGTTACCCCATCCTGGGCGTGCCCGCCAGCGTCAACGCCTTTGCCCTGGGGGCGGCGCTGACCAACCCGGAGGCCCACATAGACCTGCGCTGGCACTGTCTGCCGGGGGACTATATGGGCCAGTTCAAGGCCCAGGGCATCCATTTGGTCAGCGACCGTGACTATATAGCCGAGCAGCCCTACGGGGCTCAGGGGCTGGCCTGGCTTCCGCCGGACGGCCCGCTGGTGCAGCTGGCCTCCCCCAGCTGGTACTGGGGGGAGTTCTACGTGCGCATTGTCCGGGAGATGCTCCGGGACCCCAAGACCATTCCCCTGGCGGAGGACGCCAACCGGGCCATCAACTACTGGTGGGGGATGGACAGCGGCGTGGTGGACCTGCGCACCAGCCCCGACCTGCCCGAGGGGTGCCGGGCGCTGGCGGAGATTCTGCGCCAGGGCATCCGGGCGGGGACCATCCACCCCTTCCAGCGGCTGATCCGGGACCAGGCGGGAAATCTGGTCAACGACGGCAGCCGGGACCTGACCATGGAGGAGATTTTAAAGATGGACTGGCTGTGCGACCGCATCGACGGCCGCCTGCCCGCCTTTGACGAACTGCTGCCGGTGGCCAAGGCCACGGTACGGCGGCTGGGCGTGGACCGGGAGAGCATCCCGCCGGAGGAGGAGAAGGACACGTGAAGCTGCTGGTGATCTCCGATGCCCCGGACCCGGGGCTGTGGGACTATTTCTCCAAGGATAAGCTTCAGGGGGCGGACGCCATCATCTCCTGCGGGGACCTGCCCGCCTCCTACCTCACTTTTCTGGTGACCATGGCCAACCGGCCCCTGTTCTATGTCCACGGCAACCACGACGTGCGCTATGAGCGCCAACCCCCGGAGGGGTGCGACTGCATCGACGGCCAGGTGGTGGAGTTCAAAGGCTACCGCATTCTGGGGCTTGGGGGGTGCATGAAGTACAACGACAGCCCCCACCAGTACACGGAGCGGCAGATGAAGCGGCGCATTTCCAAGCTGGAGCGCTCCATGAGAAAGGGGGGCGTAGACATTTTGGTCACCCACTCTCCCGCCCAGGGGCTGGGGGACATGGACGACCCCTGCCACCGGGGCTTTACCTGTTTCCGGGAACTGATGGACAAGTATGCGCCCCGGTATCTGGTCCACGGCCATGTCCACCTGCAATACGCCCCCGATTTCCCTCGAATAAGGGAGTACGGGGATACCACCATTGTAAACGCCTCGGGAAAATATTTCATCGAGCTGCCGGACAGGCCCCAGGCTCCTCCCGCCAGGGGATGGAAGGGCTGGATGGAGCGGCGGGGGCGGTGAACGGGGGAGCTATGGAGGCAGATATGATATTGGATACGAAACGGCTGTATCTGCGGGAGATGGATCAAGGGGATTTTTCCTCCCTGTGTGAAATCCTGCAAGACGAGAAAACCATGTACGCATATGAGGGAGCGTTCAGCGACGGCGAGGTGCAGCAGTGGCTGGACCGGCAGCTCTCCCGCTACCAGCAGTGGGGCTTCGGCCTGTGGGCAGTGGTCTTGAAGGAGACCGGCAAGATGATCGGCCAGTGCGGACTGACCATGCAGCCCTGGAAAGAGTCTGAGGTTCTTGAAATCGGTTATCTGTTGAATCGGTCCTATTGGCATAAGGGCTACGCTGCGGAGGCTGCCGAGGCATGCAAAAAATATGCCTTTGACGTGTTAAAGGCGGAGGAAGTATGCTCCATCATTCGGGACACAAATACCGCCTCTCAAAATGTGGCGGTTAGAAACGGCATGATGAGAGCGGACAGCTGGACCAAGCACTACCGGGGCGTAGACATGCCTCACTACCGCTATGTGGTCCGGCGCTGACCAGCCTCCTCCAAGGCACAAAACACCCCCGCAGGCCAATGGCCTGCGGGGGTTCAGCGTTTCTATATCGGGAGATTACCGCTCCCCGGCCTTCACCGCGGCGGCGGCCTCCTTCTGGATGTCCTCAAAGTTGGACAGCATGGGCTCCACGTCCCTGCCCCGAAGCTTGCGGTCCACGTAGTTTTTGGTGATGGCGATGACCACCGGGGACAGCACCAGCACACCCACCAGGTTGGGCAGCATCATCATGCCATTGAGGGTGTCGGCGATGTCCCAGGCCAGGTTTTCCCCCATCACCGCGCCGCCGAAGGTGGCGGCTACAAAGATCACCTGATACACCTTTGTAATTTTCTCCCCGAACAAAAACTCACAGGCTTTGCTTCCGTAATGGCTCCAACCCAGGCAGGTGGAGAAGGCGAAGAGCATCACCGAGATGGCCACAAAGGCGGCCCCGGCGAAGCCGAAGTGCATGGAGAATACAGTGCTCACCAGATTGGCCTTGGTGAGGACGGTGCCGGCGTATTCGGCGGCGGCGGCGCCGGTATCCAGATCCACCAGCCCGGAGGACAGCACGGAGAAAGCGGTGAGGGTGCACACGATGATGGTGTCGGCAAACACCTCGAAGATGCCCCACATGCCCTGGCGCACCGGCTCCTTCACGTTGGAGCTGGAGTGGACCATGACGGAGGAGCCCAGGCCCGCCTCGTTGGAGAACACGCCCCGCTTCATGCCCTGTTCAATGGCCAGCTTCATGACGGTGCCCGCCGCGCCGCCGGCGGCGGCCTCCAGGGAGAAGGCCCGGGTGAAGATAGACACGAACACCGGGCCCACCATGGAGATATTGGAGCAGAAAATGACAATGGAGCCCAGCATGTACAGGATGACCATGAAGGGCACGATCTTCTCAGTGACGGAGGCGATGCGCTTCAGGCCTCCCAGCACCACCAGCCCGGCCAGGATCACAATGACAATGCCGGTGACCCAGGTGGGGATGTTGAATACGTCCTTCATGTTGCCGGAGATGGAGTTGATCTGGGTCATGTTGCCGATGCCGAAGGAGGCCAGGAAGCAAAACACGGAGAACAGCACCGCCAGCACCATGCCCAGGGTCTTACAGCCCTTCTTGGCGCCCAGGCCGTCCCGCAGGTAGTACATGGCTCCGCCGGACCACTCCCCGGCGGAGTTTTTCCGGCGGTAGAAGATGCCCAGCACGTTCTCGGCGTAGTTGGTCATCATGCCGAAGAAGGCGATAAGCCACATCCAGAATACAGCCCCGGGACCTCCCACCATGATGGCCCCCGCCACCCCTACAATGTTGCCGGTGCCCACGGTGGCGGCCAGAGCGGTGCACAGGGACTGGAACTGGGAGATGGACTTGTCCTGGGTGTGGCCGGACACGTCCTTGTGGAACACGGCCCCGATAGTCTCCTTCACCCAGTGGCCGAAGTGGCTGATCTGGAAGAATTTTGTGCGGCAGGTCATGAACACGCCCACAAAGGCCAGCAGGATCAGCGCGGGCCAGCCCCAGACGATATTGTTCACCGCCGAGTTGATCTTGGTGATGGTCTCAAGCATAGCGGTTCCCCCTCTTTTCTCATTTTCCCCAGCAGTATATAACAAAAAGAGCAGAAATGCAAGAAAAAATGCTGCATTTTCATTTTTGAAACGCAATTTTCAACAATCAGACAAATATCATGGAAAATAGAGGCTGATTTTGTAAGCTCACGCAAGCGGATTTCCTGCAAATTTCATTTGCCGCCCGGGGAGAAGCCCTCAGCCTCTCTCCGGGCGGCGGATTTCACCCTCCCAAAAGCTCCTTCAGCACGGCGTTTACGGACCTGGGATTGGCCCTGCCCTTCAGCTCCCCCATGACCCTGCCCACCAGGAAGCCGAAGGCCTTTTCCTTGCCGCCTTTGTAGTCGGCCACGGACTGGGGGTTGGCGGCCAGCGCCTTGGCGCAGATTTCCCGCACCAGGCCGTCGTCGTTGACCTGCTCCAGGCCGTGGGCCTTGACATAGGCGTCCACGTCTCCATCTGAGTCGAAAATAGCCTCAAACACCTTGACGGCGGTGTTGCGGTTCAATTTGCCCTGCGCCACCAGGGCGATGAGCCGGGCCAGAGTGGGGGGCGTGAGCTTCATGGCCCTGGGCTCCACCCCCTGGGCGGACAGCGCCCCCAGCACCTCTCCCATGATCCAGTTGGCCCCCTGTTTGGGGGGCGTGCCCAGCGCCACCAGCCCCTCAAAGAACGCCGCCAGGGCGCTGTCGGACGTGATCATCCGGCAGTCATACTCTGGCAGGCCGTGGTCTGCCTGATAGCGCTCCCGCTTGGCCTCGGCCAGCTCGGGCTGGGCGGAGCGCAGGCCCTCCAGGTACTCCTCCGGCAGCTCGATGGGTGGGATGTCCGGCTCGGGAAAGTAGCGGTAGTCCTGGGCGTTCTCCTTGGAGCGCATGGCGTAGGAGGCATCCTTGTTCTCGTCCCAGCGGCGGGTCTCCTGGACCACCCGCTTTCCCTCCTGGATGAGCTCGATCTGCCGTTTGGCCTCGTAGTCGATGGCCCGGGCGATGGCCTTGAAGGAGCTGAGGTTTTTCATCTCCGTCCGGGTGCCCAGCTCCGAGCTGCCCAGGGGCCGGACGGACAGGTTCACGTCGCACCGCAGAGAGCCCTCCTGCATCTTGCAGTCGGAGACGCCCAGGTATTGCAGGGTCTCCTTCAGCTTTTCCAGGTAGGCGATCACCTGATCGGCAGTGCGGAAATCCGGCTCGGTGACGATTTCGATCAGCGGTACGCCGCAGCGGTTGTAGTCCGCCCGGGTCTGGTCAATCCAGGGGTCGTGGACCAGCTTGCCCGCGTCCTCCTCCATGTGGAGCTCGTGAATGCGGATGGTTTTTTCCGTCTCCCCGGCGTCCGTACGGATGGGCACCGCCCCGTCCCGGGCGATGGGCAGGTACAGCTGGGAGATCTGGTACGCCTTGGGCAGGTCTGGGTAGAAGTAGTTTTTTCGATCGAACTTGCTGTACCGGGTGATGGAGCAGTTCAGGGCCAGCCCGGCCTTGACGGCGAATTCCAGCACTTTCTTGTTCAGCACAGGCAGGGTCCCCGGCATCCCGGTGCATACCGGGCAGCAGTGGGTATTGGGCTCCCCGCCGAATTCGGTGGTGCAGGAGCAGAAGATTTTGGTTTTGGTGGCCAGCTCCACATGGGTCTCCAGGCCGATGACAGTCTCCCAGGTCATGGGGTGACCCTCCCTTCAGTTTTTGCGCTTCCCCCCTGACGGGCGGAAGCGGGGTGCGCTGGGCCGGTAACGGTCTCCCAGGTCATGCCAAGTCCCCTCCCTTCGGCGCGCGTTTGTGAAAATCGGTGTCCAATTGGAATGCGTGGGCGGCGTTCAAAAGCACGCCCTCCCCAAAGTGGGGGCCGATAAGCTGGGCCCCGATGGGCAGGCCCTTGAAATCAAACCCGCAGGGCATGGACAGTCCCGGCAGGCCCGCCAGGTTGACGGACACGGTGTACACGTCGCTGAGGTACATTTGCAGGGGGTCGGATAAGCTCTCCCCCAGCCTGGGCGCGGTGGCGGGGGCCACGGGGGTCAGGAGCAGATCGCACCGCTGGAAAGCCTGGTCAAAGGCCCCCTTGATGACGGCTTTGACTTGCAGGGCCTTTTTGTAATAGGCATCATAATAGCCGGAGGACAGCACGAAAGTCCCCAGCAGGATGCGCCGCTTCACCTCGGCGCCGAAGCCCTGGGTGCGGGTCTTGCGGTACAGGTCCGCCAGGCCGTCGTACTCCGCCGCCCGCCAGCCGTATTTCACCCCGTCGAACCGGGACAGGTTGGAGGAGGCCTCGGCGGCGGCGATGATATAGTAGGCGGGGACCACGTACTCCATCACGGGGAAGGACAGCTCAATGATCTCCGCCCCGCGGTCTTTCAGCACGTCCGCCGCAGCCAGAACAGCGGTTTTTACCTCTCCATCCAGACCGTCCCCATAGCAATCCGCGGGCAGGCCGATTTTCATCCCCCGGATATCGCCTGTCAGCCCCTCCAGCAAATGGCCGTAATCCCCGTCCAGGCTGGTGCCGTCCCTGGGGTCCCGGCCCATGAGCGCGTCCAGCACGGCGGCGCAGTCCGCCGCGTCCCGGCACAGGGGGCCGATCTGGTCCAGGGAGGAGGCGTAGGCGATGAGCCCGTACCGGGACACGGCGCCGTAGGTAGGTTTCATGCCGGTGACGCCGCAGTAGGAGGCGGGCTGGCGGATGGACCCGCCGGTGTCCGAGCCCACGGCGTACCAGCCCATGCCCGCCGCCACGGCCGCCGCCGCGCCCCCGGAGGACCCCCCTGGGACCCGCTCCAGGTCCCAGGGGTTGCGCACCGGGCCGTAGAAGGAGGTCTCCGAGGTGGAGCCCATGGCAAACTCGTCCATGTTCAGCTTGCCCAGGGACACCGCCCCCGCTCGGTCCAGCCGTTCCGCCGCCGTGGCATCGTAAGGGGGCGCGAAATCTCCCAAAATTTTGGAGGCGCAGGAGGTTTTCACCCCTTTGGTACAAATGTTGTCCTTAATGGCCATGGGCACGCCATACAGGGGGCTCTGGGCATCCTTGGCTCCGGCCTGCAATTTCGCCGCTCGATCCAACGCCTGTTCCCCGGTAACCGTGATAAAGGCGTTCAGCCTATCATCTTGGGTGGATATTTGGTCCAGCGCCGCCTGGGCGGCCTCCCTGATGGACACCTCACCCTTTTTAATGGCCGCGCCCAATTTCAGGGCAGTCAATTCTCTCAATTCCATAGTTTCCTCCCTATTCCACCGCTTTGGGCACTAAAAACGCCTCTTTGTCCCCCGCCGGCGACCCGGCCAGCAGCTCCCCCCGGTCCTGAGACGGGGATGCCTCATCCTCCCGCAGCACGTTCTTTACCGGGAATACGTGGCTCATGGGCTCCACGCCGGTGGTGTCCAGCTTGTTCAGCACGTCCATATAGGCGATGATCTGCTCCAATTGGGCGGTCATAGCCTGCTTTTCGCCGGTCTGGAGCTCCAACCGGGACAGCTCGGCGATATAGTTCACCATTTCCGTGTCAATGTTCATAAGAATCTCTCCTTATCGAATATATTAAAGGTTTGCTACCGGCGCAGTATGCCGGATGACCTGCACGGCGATAACAGTCTAAAGTCCTTTTTCTTACTGGTTGTCACGCTTCGCCTGTCCGAGACGCACGGTTTCCCTAAACCCAAGCCCTCCTCGGGCTTTTGCCCTCGCTCCAGTCCATCCGCGCTGCTCACGACGGCTCAGCGCTTCTTTTTTCTTGCAAGAAAAAGTAAGTTAGGGCTCCATGCGGGTGCGGTCCCGGGGGAACAGGGACGCATAGCGAATGTTGTCCAGCCCGCACAGCTGCATGGTCAGCCGCTCCAGGCCGACGCCCAGCCCGCCGTGGGGGGGCATGCCGTGCTTGTGGATCATGAGATAACTCTCAAACTCTGCGGGGTCCATTCCCCGGGCCTCCATCTTGGCCACCTGGGCGGCATAGTCGTGAATCCGCTGGCCCCCGGTGGTCACCTCCAGCCCCCGGAACAGCAGGTCAAAGGACAGGGTGTACTTGGGATCTGCCGGGTCGTCCATGGCGTAGAAGGGCCGCTTTTTGGAGGGATAGTGTGTGACGAACACGAAATCGCTGCCCAGCTCCTCTTTGACGTACCGCCCAATGTGGGCCTCCTCCTCCGGCTCCAGGTCGTAGGGGTCCCGGATCTGGTATCCATACCTTTCCGCCGCCAGCCTCTTGGCGTCATCAAACCGCAGGCAGGGAAGCTGGTCCGCAGCGGGCAGCTCCACACCCAAAAGCTCCAGCTCTCCGGCGTACTCTTTTGCCAGCAGCGCCATGGCATGACGGAGATATCCCACCTCCATCTCAATGACGTCATAGAAGGAATCAATATATCCCATCTCGAAGTCCAGCCCGGTGTACTCGTTCAGGTGCCGGGGGGTGGCGTGCTTCTCCGCCCGGAACACGGGGCCCACCTCAAAGACCCGTTCAAACACCCCCACCATGGTCTGCTTGTAGAACTGGGGGGACTGGGCCAGGTAGGCCTTTTTGCCGAAATAGTCCAGCTTGAAGATGTTGGAGCCCCCTTCCGCCCCGGCGTGGACAATTTTGGGAGTGTGGACCTCGGTAAACCCTTCCCCGGTGAGGTAGTCTCGGAAGGCCCGGGCCAGACCCTCCTGAATTTTGAACACCGCCCGCTCTCTCGGATGGCGGAGGACGGCGGGCCGCAGGGGAAGCTCGGTGTCCAGGTGGAGGTCCAGCTTTCGTTTGCCCAGGGATACGGGCATGGGGGCGGCGGGCCGGGACAGCACGGTGATGGACTCCACGGCGATCTCAAACCCGCCCGGGGCCCGGGACTCCTGCCGGAGGTTGCCGGACAGCTCCACGCAGCACTCCTCCCGCAGCTCCTGGGGCAGCGCGTCCGGCGGGCACACGCACTGGACTGTTCCCTGGGTCAGCCGCAGGGTGAGGAAGGTCACGCCCCCCATGTCCCGCAGGGCGTGGACCGCACCGTGGACGCTAACGGGGTTATTCCGCCCGCCCTCCGCGATTTCCTGATAAGTGGTCGGCTTTTTGCTTTCGCCGGTGACGAACTTCATAACCATTCAGCTCCCTTTTGTTTTGGATGCTCCCCAGCGGGGAGATTTGTATATAAAAATCCCGGACTGTACAAAAGTACAGTCCGGGACGGAACAATCAAATCATTCCGCGGTACCACCCGCGTTGCCCCTCCAGCAAGGGACCTCTCTCGAGCCCCGGTAACGTGGGGAGGACGGACGGCCCTACGCCCCCGCCCTTGGGGGTTCGAACCGCCAGCTCGGAAGCGTTGCGCCATCTCGTCTTTCCGGGGCGGGCTTTCAGTCGGTGGCCCGCGTTCTCTGTCGGACGCCGTGAGGGGCGGTCTTCGTCGATGCCTTTGCAATCTTCGCTTGTTGAGGGAATCATACACTCATTTTGTCCCGTTGTCAACTAAAAATTTTCCCAAGCCGGCCTAGCCGGGAGAAAAAAACTATGGTACAATGTCCTAAAATCGGAAGGACAGGAGGGATGGACCCATGCCAAACTGGGAAGAATTACACCGCCGCTGTATGGGCTGCCAGAAGTGCGCTCTGGCGGACACCCGCACCAACGTGGTGTTCGGCAAGGGGCCGAAGGACGCCCGGGTCATGCTCATCGGCGAGGGCCCCGGCGAAAATGAGGACCTGCAAGGAGAGCCTTTTGTGGGCCGGGGCGGCCAGCTGCTGGACGAGATGCTGTCCCTCATCGGCCTGAGCCGGGAGAAGAATTTTTACATCACCAACATTGTCAAGTGCCGCCCGCCCAAAAACCGGGACCCGCTGAACACCGAGCAGGACGCCTGCATCGGCTACCTGTGGGACCAGATGGAGCTGATCCACCCCCGGATCGTGGTGTGCCTGGGGCGCATCGCCGCCATGCGGCTCATCAAGCCCGACTACCGCATCACCAAGGAGCACGGCCAGTGGACGGAGAAGGACGGGGTGTTCTACACCGCCATCTACCACCCCGCCGCCCTCCTCCGGGACCCGACGAAAAAACCGGACACCTTTGTGGACCTGCGGGCCATCCGGGCCAAGATCCGGGAGATCTGCCCGGAGGTCTATGATTGAACGTCCTCGTCGTCGGCCAGCAGGTTCATGACAGATACCTCAAAGGCCGTGCGCTCCACCTGCTCCCCGTCGATGAGCTTATGATACCGCCGGCTCTGGAGCCGTCCCTCCAGCCGCAGGGTGTCCCCCACGTCCAGCCCGCCGCAGTGGGCAGCCAGGGAGCCCCAGGCAATGCAGGGTAAGTAGTCCGCTCGGCCATAGGAGCGGTTGACGGCCAGCAGGAGGTCGCAGATCTCCCGGCCCAGGGGAGTGCGCCGGGCGGTGGGGCGGCGGCACAGGGTCCCGGCCAGCACCAGGCGGTTTTCCCCCTCCTCCAGCTGGGAGGGCTGGGCGGAGCGCACCAGCACTGTGATGACCAGCTTGCTCCCCGTCCCCGTGCGGTTGTTGTAGGAGCGCACCTCCCCCTGGACGGACACCCACTGTCCCGGCGTCCACAGCTCCGGGTCCGGGTCGGCCGTCACCAGGTTGAGCGTGTCGTCCGTGCCGGACAGCCGGGGCACCCGCAGGGGGACCAGATAGTAGTCCACGCCGTGGTTTTGGTGGGAGCGGACCGGGGCGTCCGCCGTCTGCCCCCGCAGGATGATTTTATTTTCCCCTCGATATTCTTCCATCGGTATCACACTCCGTTGTCAAATGTTTACCCTGCCTGACTATATGACGGCGGAGCGCCGGGTATGCCCGGTTTTTCCGGGCCCCCGCCGGAAGGGTGGGCAAAACGGGTACAGAATGAGGGAACAGCGCCAAGTATGCCCATTGACAATTGGGCCGGGTGTCGTATAATATAAGACGAGTATGCGCGGCGGTGCGCCGCCTGATGGACTACCAGCCGAAGGAGGGCTTTAGCATGGAACTGGAACTGACGCGAAAGCAGCTGCGGCGTCTGTTGGACATGGTGTACATCGGCAACTGGATCTTGAACTCCACCCGGGGCGAGGACCGCTTCAAGGACTACGACGAGGTGGAGAGCCTGCTCTTCGCCAAGGCGGCCCAGGAGGGCATGCCCAGCCTGGCCGAGACCTATCAGGGAGAAGTGATCCCCTCCCGGGCCTTTGCCGAGGGGGGCATCCACGAGGCCATCATGGAGTATGAGAACAACGTGTTTTTTGAGATATTGGCGGAGGACCTGGCCCGGCGGGATATGGACGACGTACCCATCGACGAGACCAACTACGACGAGCTAACCCAGCGCATCGACGCCTATATCGACGAGTTCGAGGCCCACGGCACGGACAATATCACCGTGGACTGCTGAGCGGCAAAAAGGGGCCTGTATCCGCAGCTGAAAGCTGGGATACGGGCCCGTTTATTCCACAGAAAGGCGGAAAATCATGGTGAAAAAGGCAATGAACGCCGTGTTCGTGGGCGGGACCGTCCTGCTCCTGCTGGCGGGGCTGGTACGGACGGCGTTCTTCCCCAAGGAGGTCAACGCCTACGAAAACCGCTACGCGGAGAAGCTCGCCCCCCTCACTCTGGAGGGCTGGCTGGACGGCTCCTTTCAGGACAGCGTGGACAAGGCCCTGGCCGACCAGGTGCAGCTGGCCCAGGTGTACAAACGGGCGTATAACTTCACCGCCTCCCGCTATTTGAAGGCGGCGGCGGACCCCCTCCTGCCCCTGTGCCGCGGACGGTATGTGAATTACGTGGACACGCTGCTGTTCGACGGGTATATTACCTATCCTCCCCGGGCCCTGGCGGACATGACGGAGCGGCTGGAGACCAAAGCGGACAACTACAACGAATATTTTTCTGCCCACCCCCAGCTGGACTTTTACGTCTACTACATCGAAAAGGACACCGATATCAACTTTGAGACGGGGGAGAAGATCCCCGCCTGCGAATACCTCTTTGACCGCCTGGACCTGCCCCGGGACCGGCTGGGGAAATTTACGGTGGACAGCTTCGGGGATTTCAGCCGTTGGTTCTACCGCACCGACCACCACTGGAGCCTGGACGGGTCCTACCTGGCCTACACCCGGCTGCTGGACCTGCTGGGGGTGGATGACGCCCCCCTGGCACCCGCCGGGGCGGCCCGGACGCTGGGGACCTTCTCCGGCTCCAAGGCCTCCGGGGCGGCCGCGGCTTTTGAGGAGCCCTTTTCCGCCTATCCTTTCGACTTCCCTGACATGGAGACCGCGGTGAACGGCGAACCCGGCGAATACGGCAATCAGGAGGCGTTTTTCGCCGGAGAGGGGGGCGAGCCCTCCTACGGCGGGTTCTACGGCTGGGATGCCGGGGAGGTGGCCTTCTCCACCGGCAGGGCGGACCGGGAAAACCTGCTGATTTTGGGGGAGTCCTATGACAACGCGGTGATCCGGCTGCTGGCCTCCCACTTTGACCACACCTATGCTGTGGATCTGCGGTACTACAAGACATACATGGGTGAGACCTTCTCCTTCTCAGACTATGTGGAGGCGCATGATATCACCCAGGTGCTGCTCATCGGCAACATCGACTACTATCTCATGGACGAGTTCCGTCTGGAGGGCTGAGCATGGTATTCAGTACCCTTCCCTTTGTCTACGCCTTTTTCCCAACGGTGTTCCTGCTGTACTTCATCTGGAACAACCGGGCCTGGCGCAACGCGGTGCTGCTGGCGGCATCCCTGGTGTTCTACGCCTGGGGGGAGCCCCGGCTGCTGGAGATTATGCTGCTGGCCGCCCTGGAGGCCTATGCGGGCGGCCTGCTGATGGAGCGCTGGAAGGACGACCCCAAGCGCAAAAAGGCCGTCTTTATCGTCACCGTTGTGCTGCTGACGGCAAACCTGTTCGTGTTCAAATACCTGAACTTTGCGGCGGACAACCTGAACCTTCTGCTGGGGGGGCGGCTGGACCTGCCCGAGATCGCCCTGCCCATCGGCATCAGCTTCTACACCTTCCAGATCCTGTCCTACGTCATCGACCTGTACCGGGGGAAGGTGGCGGTCCAGCGCCACTATTTCTACCTGCTGTTGTACGTCAGCTTTTTCCCACAGCTCATCGCCGGGCCCATCGTCCGATACCAGACAGTGGAGCACGAGATCCGGGAGCGCCGGGAGAGCCTGGACGACGCGGCGGCGGGGATGCGGCGGTTCATCCAGGGTCTGGCGAAAAAGGCGATTATGGCCAACGCCGCAGGGGCGCTGGCCGAGACCATCTACGCCGGGGACCCGGCTCTCTACGGCACCGCCATGTACTGGGCGGCGGCGGTGGCCTACACCCTGCAAATCTACTTCGACTTCTCCGGCTACAGCGATATGGCCATTGGCCTGGGGCGGATTTTTGGGTTCCACTTCCTGGAAAACTTTGACCACCCCTATGTCTCCACCTCCATCACCGAGTTCTGGCGGCGGTGGCACATCTCCCTGTCCACCTGGTTCCGGGACTACATCTACATCCCCCTGGGGGGCAACCGGGTGAGCAGGCCCCGGTGGATGCTGAACATCTTCATCGTGTGGGGGCTCACCGGCTTCTGGCACGGGGCCCAGTGGAACTTCCTGCTGTGGGGGCTGTACTACGCTGCCCTCCTGCTGGTGGAAAAGCTGTGCCTGCAAAAGTGGCTGGACAAGCTGCCCAAATTTGTGGGCTGGGTCTACGCCATGTTCCTCGTGGTAGTAGGCTGGGTGCTGTTTAATCTCACCGACTTTTCCCGGCTGCTGGCGGCCCTGGGGCAGATGTTCATCTACCACCCCACCGACTGGGTGGGGATGGCGGCGGCGGACATGTCGGTGCTGTACGGGCTGTTCTTTCTCCCCCTGGGGCTGGTGTGGATGCTGCCCATGCCGCAAAAGCTCCGCCTCAGCCGGTACGACAGCCCGGCGGCGCTGGCGGCCAACAACCTGCTCCACCTGGCCCTGGCCGGGGTGTGCGTGGTGGCCATCATCAGCTCCAAATACAACCCGTTTATTTATTTCCGCTTTTGACGCGGGTACGGGTCCTGCCCCTCCCGGCGCTGAATGGGGAGAAGACAGAGGACGAAAGCCAATCGCTTTCGTCCTCTGTTTTTATCACGCTGGGATTGGCCGCACGGCTATCCTCGCGCCTCTATTTCTTTTTCTTTTTTCCGGCGAAAAAGTCCTTCACCGGCGTGGCGGGGGGCGGGGTGCCCTCCCCCATAGCCTGGGCGTAGGCCGTCAGCGCGTCCTTCTGCTGGCTGGTCAGGTTGGTGGGCACCTGCACCTGGACGGTGACGTACTGATCTCCCCGGCCCCGGCCGTTGACGCTGGGGGCGCCCTTGCCCCGTAGGCGGAACACGGTGCCCGGCTGGGTCCCGGCGGGCAGGTCGTACTTCACCTTGCCGTCAATGGTGTCGATCTCCAGCTCCGCTCCCAAAGCCGCCTGAGTGAAGCTCACGTTCCGCTGGGAGTACAGGTCGTTGCCGTCCCGCTCGAACCGGGGGTCGGGGATCACCGCCACATTCACCAGCAGGTCCCCGGCGGGCCCGCCGTTGTCGCCGCCGTTGCCCTGACCCCGCATGGAGATGGTCTGCCCGTCGTAGATGCCGGCGGGTATGCGGACCTTGATCTTCCGCTGGCGGCGGACCTGTCCGCTGCCCCGGCAGCTGGTACAGGGCTGGTGGATGATCTTGCCCGTGCCCCGGCACTTGGAGCAGGGCGCGGTGGTGGAGAAGGCGAAGCTTCCGCCCCCGCGCTGGATACGGATCTGGCCGGTGCCCCGGCAGTCGGGGCACACCTCGGCGGTGGTGCCGGGGGCGCAGCCGGTGCCCCGGCAGTCCTCGCAGGTCTCCATCCGGGGCACGTTGAGCTCCTTTTCACAGCCGCTCATGGCCTCGGCGAATTTGATGGTGAGGCTGGCCCGGACGGAGGCCCCACGCTTGGGGGCGGTGGGGTCGGCCTGACGCTGGCCGCCGAAGCCGCCGAAGCCCCCGCCGAAGAAGGAACCAAAGATATCGCCCAAGTCGATATCCCCCATATCGAAGCCGCCGCCGAATCCCCCGGCGCCGAAGTTGGGGTCCACCCCGGCGTGGCCGAACTGGTCGTACTTGGCCCGCTTGTCCTTGTCGGACAGCACCTCGTAGGCCTCGTTGACCTCTTTGAACTTGGCCTCGGCCTCTTTGTTGCCGGGGTTCATGTCCGGGTGGTACTGCTTGGCCAGCTTGCGGTATGCCTTTTTTAGCTCATCGTCAGAGGCGGATTTGGATACGCCCAGCACCTCATAGTAATCTCGTTTTTGATCTGCCATATATGGAATCACCTCTTGACAGGGGAACGGCGGGGCAGTTTGCCCCGCTGCCGCCCGTTTTTAGGTTCATTACTTCTGGTCGTCGTCCATGACCTCGAAATCAGCGTCCACCACGTTGTCGCCGCCGGCGCCGCCCTGGGGCTGGCCGCCGGAGAAGCCCGCGCCGCCCATGTCGGGGCCGGGTTGCGCGCCGGGCTGGGCGTACAGTTTCTCGCTGACGGCGTAGAATGCCTTGGTCAGCTCCTCGGTGGCGTTCTTGATGGCCTGGGTGTCGGATCCCTTCAGGGTCTCCTTCAGCTTCTCCAGAGCCCCCTGAACGCTGGCCTTGTCGCCGGCGTCCAGCTTGTCGCCCATCTCGTCCAGGGTCTTCTCCGTCTGATACACCATCTGGTCGGCCTGGTTGCGGGTGTCCACCTCGTCCTTGCGCTTGGCGTCCTCGGCGGCGAACTGCTCCGCCTCCCGGACTGCCTTGTCCACGTCCTCCTTGGACATGTTGGTGGAGGAGGTGATGGTGATGTGCTGCTCGGTGCCGGTGCCCAGGTCCTTGGCGGACACGTTGACGATGCCGTTGGCGTCGATGTCAAAGGTGACCTCGATCTGGGGCACGCCCCGGCGGGCGGGAGCGATGCCGTCCAGGTGGAACCGGCCCAGGGTCTTGTTGTACTGGGCCATCTCCCGTTCACCCTGAAGCACGTGGACCTCCACAGAGGTCTGGTTGTCGGCGGCGGTGGTGAAGGTCTGGGATTTCTTGGCGGGGATGGTGGTGTTGCGGTCGATGAGCTTGGTCATCACGCCGCCCATGGTCTCGATGCCCAGGGACAGGGGGGTGACGTCCAGCAGCAGCAGACCCTTGGTGTCGCCGGTGAACACGCCGCCCTGAAGGGCCGCGCCCATGGCCACGCACTCGTCGGGATTGATGCCCTTGAAGCCCTCCTTGCCGGTGAGCTTCTTCACCATGTCCTGGACGGCGGGGATCCGGCTGGAGCCGCCCACCATGAGGACTTTCTGGATGTCATTGCCGGACAGGCCCGCGTCGCTCATGGCCTGGCGCACGGGGCCGGCGGTGGCGTCCACCAGGTGGGAGGTGAGCTGGTCGAACTTGGCCCGGGACAGGGTCAGGTCCAGATGCTTGGGGCCGGTGGCGTCGGCGGTGATATAGGGCAGGTTGATGGTGGTGGAGGTGACGCCGGACAGCTCGATCTTGGCCTTCTCAGCGGCCTCCTTCAGCCGCTGCATGGCCACCTTGTCGCCGGTGAGGTCGATGCCCTCCGCCTTCTTGAACTCGGCGGCCATCCAGTCCATGACGCACTTGTCGAAGTCGTCGCCGCCCAGCCGGTTGTTGCCCGCGGTGGCCAGCACCTCGATGACGCCGTCGCCAACCTCAAGAACGGACACGTCGAAGGTGCCGCCGCCCAGGTCGTAGACCATGATCTTCTGGTCGGATTCCTTGTCCACGCCGTAGGCCAAAGCCGCGGCGGTGGGCTCGTTGATGATGCGCTTGACCTCCATGCCGGCAATCTTGCCCGCGTCCTTGGTGGCCTGGCGCTGGGCGTCGGTGAAGTAGGCGGGGACGGTGATGACCGCCTCGGTGACGGTCTGGCCCAGGTAGGCCTCGGCGTCCGCCTTCAGCTTCTGGAGGATCATGGCGCTGATCTCCTGGGGGGTGTAGTTCTTGCCGTCGATGGGCACGCGGTAGTCGGAGCCCATCTCACGCTTGATGGAGGCGATGGTGCGGTCGGGGTTGGTGATGGCCTGGCGCTTGGCCACCTGGCCCACCATGCGCTCGCCGTCCTTGGAGAAGGCCACCACGGACGGGGTGGTGCGGTTGCCCTCGGCGTTGGGGATGACGACGGCCTCGCCGCCCTCCATGACGGACACACAGCTGTTGGTAGTACCTAAGTCGATACCGATAATCTTAGACATAATTGATTTCCTCCTGTTATATGAAAGTGTATTTTTACAATGTGAATTGGGGTACGCTTCTTTGTCACGCTACGAAGCGGCCAGGGCGTTCGGTCGCTTTCGCTGCGACCCAGGCAAAACCCGGCCCCACAAAGTGGGCCCTGGGCTTTTGCCATCGCTCCGCTCCAAGCTCCCTCACTGTCCGCTTCTCCGCGCTTCTCAGTTTGCCACTTTGACCATGGAGAACCGAATCACCTTGTCCCCGCACAGGAAGCCCTGCTGGAACACCTCCACGATGGTGCTCTCCCCGGCCTCCGGGTCGTCACAGTGCATCACGGCGTTGTGGCGGTTGGGGTCGAAGGTCTCGCCCTGGGCGGGGATCATCTCCACCCCCAGGCCGGTGAGGGCGTCCTGGAGGCCCTTCATGGTCATCTCCACGCCCTTTTTGTAGGCCTCGTCGGCGGTCTCCTGCTTGAGGGCCCGCTCCAGGTTGTCGTACACCGGGAGGAAGGCCGCCACAGTCTGGGCCTTGGCCTCGGACCAGGCATTTTCCTTCTCCTTGGCGGTACGCTTGCGGTAGTTGTCGTATTCCGCCGCCAGGCGCAGGTATTTATCCGCCGCCTCGGCCAGCAGCTGGCCCTGGTCCTTCTTGGGCTTCTCCTCCTGGGGAGAGTCCTTGACCTCCCCGGGCGTCTCAGCGGTCTCGGGGACCTGGGTTTCCGATGCCTCCTGCTCCGGGACGGGCTCGGTGAGATCCTGCTCCTCCTCGGGGACGGGGTTCTCCTTTTTCTGATCCTTTGCCATGGGACTTTATTCCTCCTTTTCCGGGGCGCTGGGGGGCAGCTCCGGCTGTCCGAACAGCTTAGACAGCCCATCCGCCACATAGGACAGCTTGGCGGCCACCTTGGCGTAATCCATCCGGGTGGGGCCCACCACGCCGATGACCCCCTTCATGCCGTCCCCGATGTCGTAGCTTGCCAGCACCACGCTGGTGTCCTTCAGCTCCTCGGCCACGTTCTCCGGGCCGATGAGAATTTTGGTGTCGTCCCCATCCAGGGCGGGCAGGGCCAGCGCCTGGGCCAGGGAACGGTCCTCAGACAGATAGCTCATCAGCTTCTGGGCCTTGCCCACGTCCTGGTACTCGGGGTGGTCCAGGATGTGGCTGGTCCCGGCGGTGTACACCGCGCCGCTCTCCAGGGTGTCCAGCACCTCCATGGCGAAGGACACCACCAGGGAGATGAGCCCGTAGGAGCTGCCCGCCGCGTGTTCCGCCACCCGCATCAGCTCCGGGGTGAGCTGGTCCAGGGTCTTGCCCACGAAAGCGGTGTTCAGTAAGGTGGTGAGCAATTGCAGCTGGGGCTCGGACAGCTCGGCGGGGAGGCGGAACAGCTTGTTTTTCACCACGCTGCTGTCCGTCATCACCACGGCGATGAAGGAGGCGGAGTCCACCAGAATCAAATCGAACCGCCGGATGGTCAGCCGCCGCGCCCCCTCGGTGAGGGCGAAGGCGGGGTAGTTGGTGAGCTGGGACACCATCCGTCCCGCCTGGTCGATGACCTTGTCCAGCTCCCGCATTTTCAGGTGCAGCGCGTCGTTGATCTGCTTGGTCTCCTCCAGGCTCAGCCGCTGCTCCTCCATCAGCTCGTTGACGTACAGCCGGTAGCCCTTGGGGGAGGGGACCCGGCCGGCGGAGGTATGGGGCTGCTCCAGGTAGCCCAGCTCCGTCAAATCGGCCAGCTCGTTGCGGATGGTGGCGGAGGACACCTTCAGTCCCGCCAGCTGTGCCAGCGCCTTGGAGCCCACCGGCTCCGCCGTCTGGATATAGCTTTCCACTACGGCGCGCAGAATTTTCTTCTTTCGCTCGGACAGCTCCAAGGGACCGCCTCCTCTCCAGGGTTTAGCACTCATCATCCTTGAGTGCTAAAGATAATCTACCACCGCCCCCTCAAAATGTCAATAGTCCAGTTGTAAATTAAATGTGAATCTGAGAAAAGGATGGAGCAATGCCAAAAAAGCGTCCTGATTTCGCACACGGCTGCTGAGACTGCTTGCCGTCCTTGCACATTTCCGTGCAAAAATGAAAAAAGGGCTTTCTTTTCCCACCCGTTCGTAGTATCATATTAATGTATCTGCATTTTTGCCTGTATCAGAGATCACGGCGCACAGCGCCTGCCGATAGGAGGTCCCCATGAGCAGTATTTTGGCTTTAACCGCCTCTTCCGGGCCGGAGGAGAGCGCCCCGCTCACCCTCCAAGGGGTTTGGGATGCGGTGGTAAGCGGCGTATCCTGGTTTTTTACCAGCCTGTCTCCCGCCTTCGCCTGGTGTATCCCGGCCCTGGCGGTGTGTATTGCTTTTTTCGTCTACTACTGGCTGTGCCTGCGTCCCCGGCCCCACAGCCTGGAGTGGATCGCCATGGCGGAGGAACGGGCCAAGCGCACCCGGCTGACCCTGACCCTGCCCTGTCACCCCATGGAGCGCGGCGATATTCTGCCCATCCTGCTGCTGACGGCGGTGTACGCCGCTACAGCCTTTTTCCGGCTGGGCAATCTGTCCGGGCCCCAGAGCGTGGTCAAGTTCCAGCAGGGGGAGAGCATCACCTTCTCCTATCAGCAGCCGGTGACGGTGGACAAGGTGTCCTACTTTACTTCTCTGGGCACCGGCTCTTACAAGCTGGAATGGCAGGACGCGGAGGGAAACTGGCGAAGCGTCAAGCTGGACCAGCCCTACAACTCCCTGTTCAAATGGCAGGTGCTGGACCTGGAGCGGACAAACGCGGACGGTGAAAAGGTCTCGGAAGAGACGGGAGAGGCAGTGGGAGCGGCCGAAACCACCCAGTTTCGCCTCACCGCCGTGGACGCCTCCCGTCCAGAGGGGCTGTGGCTGGCGGAGCTGGCCCTGTGGAATAGGGATACCCCGCAATTCCCCGGCTTTGCCAGCGAGAAGGCCCGGGCCCTGTTTGACGAGCGGGAGGAGTGGACCGCCAAATCCACCTATATGAACTCCTCCTACTTTGACGAGATCTACCATCCCCGCACGGCGCTGGAGCATTTGAACAACGTCTATCCTTATGAGGTGTCCCACCCGCCCCTGGGCAAGCTGATTTTGTCCGTCGGCATCATGATCTTTGGCATGGTGCCCTTTGGCTGGCGGTTTATGGGAACTCTGTTCGGGGTACTGATGGTGCCGGTGCTGTATCTCTTCCTGAAAAACCTGTTCGGCAAGACCCCGGTGGCCCTGTGCGGCACGGCGCTGTTCACCTTCGACTTCATGCACCTGGTCCAGACCCGCATCGCCACCATCGACACCTACGGCGTGTTTTTCATTCTGGTGTCCTACTACTTCATGTACCGCTGGCTGGCGGTGCCGGCGGGGCAGAAGCTGCGGCACTACGTTTTGCCCCTGTTTTTGAGCGGCCTGTTCTGGGGTGTCGGCTGCGCCTCCAAATGGACGGTGGTGTACGCCGGGGCGGGGCTGGCCCTGCTGTGGCTGCTGGGCATGATCTTCAAGGCGGGGGACTGGCGGGAGGCGGAGAACCGGGCCCGGCTCCAGGCCGCCCCCCCGGAGGTCCGGGAGGACGTCGCCCAGGCCATGTTCCTGGAGACCGCGCCCCCCTGGGAGCGGCCTCAGGTGCCTTCCTTCACCGTCCATGTGGTGGGCACCACACTGCTGTCCGTATTATTTTTCGTGCTAATTCCCGTCGGTATTTACATGGTGTCCTACTTTCCCTACGCCGCGGCCCGGGGAAATACGGCGGGATTCTGGGGCATGGTCCAGCAGTGCCTGGTCTGGCCCTTCACCCAACTGCCCCAGCATCTGGCCGCCGCGGCTCAGCCGGGGGCGGACGGAAACCCTCAGAGCTTTTTTGACGTGCTCAAAAACACCGCCAACCCGGTGGACATCATGCTGCAAAACCAGCACTTCATGTTCACCTACCACCAGGGGGTCCACACCCCCCACCCCTATGAGTCCTACTGGTATCAGTGGATCTTCGACGGCCGGCCCATTTTGTACTACCGGGACCTGGACGTGGAGGGAGTCAAGAGCCTGTTCGCCTCCTTCAATAACCCTCTGGTGTCCTGGCTGGGGCTGCTGTCCTTCTTCGCCGTGGCCATCCAGACCGTGCGCCGCAAGTGCGGCAAGGGGCTGTTCATTCTCATCGCCATTCTGTCCCAGTTTGTGCCCTGGCTGCCCATCGGGCGCATCCTGTTCGCCTATCACTACTTCCCCACGGTGCTGTTTTTGTGCTTCGCCATCGCCTACCTGATGGACGACATCATGGAGCGCAAGCGCCGGGGGTACCGGCTGGCGGTGTACGGCTTCACCGGGTATGCCGCCGCGCTGTACGCCCTGTTTTACCCGGAGCTCATCGGGCTGTATGTGCCCACATGGTACAGCACCTATTTCCTGCGCTGGTTCCCCAGCTGGCCCTTGTAGACGCAAGCTCCATAGCCCTCGCTTTCGGCTTTGCCGAAAGCTCGCTCATTGCGCTGCGTCTGCAATTCCAAATCGGGCCCGTTTCTCCGGGCTTCGATTTGGTGGAAGGACGCTTTTACGAGGCGATTTTAGATATGTATTTATGTGACATCCACAGCCACACGAAGCTCTCCCCGGACAGTGAGGCGGAGTTGCTGGACAACGCCCGCGCCGCCGTCGCCGCCGGGCTGCGTGAGTTCTGCGTCACCGACCACTGCGACCTGCTGGGGCTGGACGGGCTGCCGGTGACCTCCTTCGACTGGCCCGCCGCCAAGGCCCAGTATTACGCCGTCAAGCCCCAGGTGGACGGTCAGCTGGTTTTCCGGCTGGGGCTGGAGCTGGGTTCCGCCCCCTACGACCCCGCCGCGGCCCGGGACATCCTGGCCCAGGGCGGGGAGGAGCTGGACTTTGTGCTGGGCTCCATGCACAACTGGATCGGTATGGAAGGAGGGCAGGATCTGGCCTTCTCCAACTACCGGGACGACCTGGCGCTGAGCCGCCGGGCGGTGGAGTCCACCCTGGACCACACCTGGACTCTGGTGACCCAGTGTCCCGACTGCTACGACAGCCTGGCCCATATTGTCTACCCCCTGCGGTACATCCACCGGGACGGGGTGGAGCTGTCCATCGGCGATTACGAGGACCGTGTGCGGGCCATTTTTACAGAGGTGGCAAAAACGGACCACGCCATGGAGGTGAACGTGTGCCGGGGGAACGACCTGGACTCCTGGCCCCCCCTGTTGGCCTGGTTCAGGGAGTGCGGGGGCAGGCTGGTCACCGTGGGGGCGGACGCCCACCGGCCCGAGGACGTGGCCAAGGGCGTCCCGGAAGCCCTGGACATGCTGAAGGCGGCGGGGTTCGGCCATGTGACCACCTATGAGCGAAGGAAGCCGGTGCTCCACAAACTTTGACAGAGGAGGCTTTGAAGATATGAAAATTTCCATTGCCTGTGACCACGGGGCATTTGATCTGAAGGAGCGGCTGAAGGCCCATTTGATCGAGCAGGGGCACCAGGTCACCGACTGCGGCACCCACAGCACGGAAAGCTGTGACTACCCCGACTTCGGCATCGCCGCCGCCAAGCTGGTGGCGGATGGGACCTGCGAGAGAGGCGTGGTGCTGTGCACCACCGGCATCGGCATGTCCATGGCGGCCAACAAGGTGAAGGGGGTGCGGTGCGCCCTATGCCACGAGACCCTGTCCGCCGAGATGACCCGCCGCCACAACGACGCCAACGTGCTGGCCATGGGGGCGGGGGTCACCGGGGGCAATCTGGCCGAGCGGATTTTGGACGTGTTCCTGTCCACCGAGTTTGAGGGCGGCCGCCACCAGCGCCGGATTGACAAGATGATGAGGGCGGAGCAATGAGCGCTCCCGCCGTTGATCGGGAGAAGCTCCAGGAGCGGTTTGATTACTGGACGAAAAAACTCCGCCTCAACCCCGGCTGGGACGTGAAGCTGGAGTGGGTGGAGGACCCCGCGTGGCCCAAGACCGGGGATTTCAAGATCGACTGCACCGACCACAAGGCGATTTTACTGCTCAACGCCGCCAACCCCAGGCAGGAGAATCTGGAAGAGGATATCGTCCACGAGCTGATGCACCTGAAGCTGTACCCCCTGGATCAGGTGACGGAGTCCCTCATCGTCAGCAATTTTGAGGAGGGTACCCCCGCCCGGGACTTCGCCTACCGCCAGTTTTTCACCAGCCTGGAGATAACGGTGGAGGAGCTGGCCAAGTGCTTCCTGCTGGAGTTCGGTGAGAACAAAGAGCTGTCCTTTGGCCGGTGCGCCGGGATGAAATCCTTTAACGAGCTGTATGACAGCTTGAAAAGCTTGGAGTAAAGGGCCTTCCTTTTTTCTTTGAAAAGAAAAAAGGAAGCGAAAAAAGAAACTTTTAGGCTTCTATCTATTCTCATTCTGCATATTTAAGGCCGTGTGGAAACTGAGACGTTCCCCACGACCTTAAAAAATTTTATAAATTTTTCCAACTATTTGCCGGTTATGTTTTCGAGCAAATACTCTATTGTACAGACCATTCCAGTAATGGTTTAAAAGTTTCTTTTTGCCTGCTTTTTCTTTTCAAAGAAAAAGCAGGTCATCCAGCTCATCGGGCGTATACAGCGCGTTCAGCGCCGCCAGCAGAGCCTTGGCGCTCATGTGCTCGGGCAGGTCCAGCCGCTTTAAAAGCGCCCCCCGCCGCCGGGCCGCGTCCGGGGCGCCGGACAGCCCCAGGGCGAACAAATCCGCCGGGGTCAGGTCCCCTTGGGGGCGGTCCGGGGCGTCCCCGTCCAGCACCGTGGCCCCGGCCCGGAGGAGGGCCTGCCGCAGCACCTCGGGGGACATCCCCTCCACCCCCAGCTTGCCCTCCCTGCCGGGGGCTTTTTTGCGGCGCTCCTTGCCGTATACGTCGGGAATATAGGCGTGCTTGACCTGGTCCTTAGGGATGGCCCCCTTCAAATAATTTCGGATGACGAACCCCGCCCCGTCGGAGTCGGTGAGAACGATGAGCCCCCGCTTTGCCGCCAGCTTGCGCAGGAAGGCCAGCCGCTCGCCGTCCTTGAACACACCGAAGCCCGCCGTCTCCAGAATCAGGGTGTCCGCCACTCCGGCCAAAACGGCCTTGTCGTACCGGCCCTCCACCACAATGGCCTCTTGAATCCTCATAATTTACTCTCCCATAAATAGAGCGGTTCCGTTGCCGAGCGGAAATCCGAAAATCGTTTCCCTGTTTGGTAACGGATCAAAAGTTCTTTTTGGTTCTTTTTCTTTCAAGAAAAAGAACTAGGCCACCCGTCGGCCGGAGGCCAGCTCCGCCAGCAGGGCGGTGAGCACCTCGCCGTCCTGGCCCCTGGGGGCGGATTTCACCGCGGCGTCCGCCTCGGCGCACCGGCGCACGGCGTACCGGCACCAGGCCGGGGAGAACCGCCGGGCCCCGTCCAGCAGCCGCTGGGCCTGCTGGTCCATAAAATACCCCCCGCCCATGCGCCACATGTCCATGAACTCCGCCTTGCCCTTCCCCCCGTCCAGGCACAGCCGGGCGGTGTACAGCTGGCGGAAGTATTTGCCCATGACGGACAGGATCATCACCGGGGACTCCCGGTTGTGGAGCAGGTCGGCCAGCACCGAGGCGGCCTTATCGAAGTCCTTGGCGGCCAGGGCGTCGGTCATCCTGAACACCACCGCGTCCACCTTGGGCACGGCCAGGGCGTCGATGTCCTCCCGGGCCACCCTGTCGTGGGGGCAGTAGGCGGCGATCTTGCCGATCTCCGAGGCCAGGTCGTGCATCAGATCCCCGCACAGAAACACCAGGTAGCCCGCGTCCCGAGTGTCGATGGACTTGCCCGCCTTTTTGAACTGGCGGCAAATCCACCCGGTGAGCTGCTCCTCGTCCTGGCGCTGGAAGTTCACCACGCCCCCCAGCTTTTTCAGCAGGGCCAGCAGCTTGGACCGTCCGTCCAGCCTGGGGGAGATCAGGTCGTACACAAACACCAGGGTGCAGTAGTCCGGCAGGGCGGACAGCAGGGCCATGAGCTTGTCCCGGCCCTTCTCTCCCTGGGAGAACAGATCAAAATCGGTAACCGCCACCAGGGTGCGCTGGCTCATCATGGGCAGGCAGTCCACCGCCTGCTCGATCCAGTCGAGGGAGCACTCCTTCCCCCGGGCGGCGTGGAGGTTAAAATCCTCCAGCCCGGCGGGCAGGACGGCCTCCTTCAGCCGGTCCAGGTAGTAGTCCCGCAAAAAGGCCTCCTCCCCGTAGAACAGGTATACCGGCTTGGGCGTGCCCGCCTTCAGGTCCCGCTTCAGCTCCTGCATGGCGGAATTGTCCGCTTTTTTCTTGGGCGGCATGACGCTGCCCCCTTTCCTCATTCAATAGATTCCCACGGCCCCGTCTCGCAGGGCCGCGGTGACTTTCCCCTCCCGGTCGGTGCGGTGGACCTGCGCCCCCAGCACTGCCAGCCGGTCCAGCGTCTCCTGGGCGGGGTGCCCGTAGGAGTTGTTGGCTCCGGCGGAGATCAGCACGATCTCCGGGGCGGTGGCGGCGAGAAATTCCCCGCAGCTGGAATGTCTGGAGCCGTGGTGGCCCGCCACCAGAACCTCCACGTCGGGGATGGGGCAGTATTTCACCAGCATTTTCTCCACAAAGGCGTCGGCGTCCCCGGTGATGAGCGCGTCGAACTCCCCGTGGGAGCACAGGGCGAACAGCCCGGACTCGTTGGAGGCGCCGCCGCCCAGAGGCGGGAACAGGGTCAGCTCGGACTCGCCCAGAGACAGGGTTTTTGTCCCGTCCACCAGGATGACCTCCGCGCCCTCCTTCTCCGCCAGCTCCATGACCCGGTCCGCATCCGCCGGGTCCATATCTCCGGCGGGAACGGCCACCTTATCTACCCGCATGCGGTAGAAGAGCTGCTCCACCCCATTGAAGTGGTCGGCGTCAAAATGGGTAAGGACCAGCGCGTCCAGCCGGATGCGGCCCATGGCGGCGAAGTAGTCGGCGGCAATGTCCCCGGCGCTGCGGGAGCCGTCCCCGCCGCAGTCCACCAGGGCTGCTCTCCCGCCCGACAGCAGGGCGGTGGACGAGCCCTGGCCCACGTCCAGGGCCGTGACGGTCAGATCGGCGGCCTCCACCTCCAGCCGGCCCAGGCCGATGGCGGCGCACAGCAGCAGGGCCAGCGCCCCCGCGGAGGCCAGGGGCCGTTTCGGCCGCTCCCTGCCCAGAAACGCCGCCAGCAGGGCCAGGTACACCCCGGCCAGCCAGATGAGGCAGTATGTGCTGTCCGCGCTGAGGGAGGCAAAGGGGAACTTCCCCAGCAACAAGGCGATCCAGCGGGCGTAATGGCCCAGCAGGCCCGCGACGGTCCCCAGCAGCGCGGCGGGGCCGGGGAGAAACACCGCCAGCGTCCCCAAAGCCAGGGCGCACATCATCAGTAGGGACAGCGCCCACAGGGCCAGCACATTGGACAGGGGGGATAAAATCGGGATCTGCCCGAAATACAGCGCGATGAGGGGCGCGGTGAACAGCATGGCCCCCAGGGAGGTGGCCACGCTGACCAGAACCGTCCGGCCCGCTCTCCACAGGACCGCCGCCAGCCTGCGCCCCTTGGGCGGGCGCTTTTTCTTCAGTGGGCGGTACATCCACCGAAACAGGGGCTCAGTCACCAGCAGAATGCCCGCCACCGAGGCGAAGGACAATTGCAGCCCCACGCTGGTCGCGGCGAAGGGGTTTTGGACAAGAAGGGCCAGCAGAGCCGCCCCCAAGGCGTTGGGCGGGTCCGCCTCCCGCTGGGCCAGGGGCGCGGCCAGCAGGGCGCACTGCATGATCACCGCCCGGAAGGCCGACGGGGTGGCTCCGGCCATGAGGGCGTAGAACACCAGGGCGGGGACGATGGCCAGGGCGGTTTTCCGGCGGCCTCCCCACAGGGCCAGCGCCATCTGAACCAGAAAGCTGATGTGAAACCCGGACACCACTGCGGCGTGCATCAACCCGGCCCGGTTGAAGGCGGAGTACAGGGTGCCGTCCAGCCCGGTCTTGTCCCCCAGGGTGACGGCGGCGGCAATGGGGGCGGCGATTTCGTCAAAGGCGGCGTCGATGCCCTCCCGGAGCCTGTGGGCGCACAGGGCGGGCCAGTGCCGGAGGGGGACCCGAGCCGCCGCCTCAATTTCCGCTTCCCCACGGCAGTAGGCCAGCAGGTACACGCCCTTGGCGGTGTAATAGGTGGTCTCATCGCCGTAGGCGTGGGTGGAGGGCTTGACCCGGGCGGCGCAGGAAATCTGGTCCCCGGGCTTCAGCGCCCCCCAGTTCTCCGGGCCGTAGGCCAGGGCGTCCGGGGCGAAAAGGCCCCCGCCCAGGCGGAGGGTCACCGAGTACCCGCCGATGGAGGTGGGCCTGGGATAGGAGCGCACCTCGCCGGAAATGGAGACCTCCTCCCCAACCCACTCCTCCGCCGGGGCGCGGAACAGGGCGGAATAGGCGGCGGACCACCCCAGGGCGGCCACCCCGCCCAGGCAGAGGGCCAGGGCCCGCCGGGACAGCTGATAGCGGGCATACCGGGACAGCGGCCCCTTGTCCTTTGGCTTGCGCAGGAGGATGGGGTGTTCGCCGGGTCTGGGCCGGGCGGTCAGCCACACCGCCAGCGCCAATGCCAGCAGGGCGGCGGAAACCAGAAGGGTGGCCGCGCCGGTTTCAAAATAGCAGGCCCACAGGCAGGCGGCCCCGAAGCCGGTCGAGAACCAGGCCAGTTTCCGCATATCCGCCGCCCTCCTTTCCAAACGCTCTCCCCTATTTTATCCACAACGGGGGGACAAGTCAACGCGGCGGGGAAAATTTGTGTCAGGCCTTGTCAAACCGGCCCCGGTCTGATATGCTGAGAGGACTTGTAAGGAGTTGAGCCCATGTACATATTCGACCTGGACGGCACCATTACCGATACCAACGGCATCTGGCTGGAGGTGGACCTGGAATTTCTGGCCCGCAGGAACCTGGTCCACACCCCGGAATATCAGCGTGTGGTGGAGTGCTCTATCTACCCCATCGCGGCCCAGTTCACCAAGGACTATTACCATCTGCCCGACGCCCCGGAGGACATTATGGCGGAGTGGGACGCCATGGCCGAACATCACTACCGGGAGCTGGCCCCCCTGAAGCCGGGGGCGGAGGCCTTTTTGCGGCAGTGCGCGGCCCAGGGCCGCCCCATGGCCATATTCACCGCCTGCCGTCCCGCCCTGTGCCGGGCGGCGCTGGAGCGGTTTAACCTGTTGGAGCTGTTTGACCACATCGTATTCGCCGAGGAGATCGGCCTGGAGAAGCGGAACCCCCGGTGCTTTGTGGAGCTGAGCGCCCGCCTGGGTGCGCCGCTGGAGGCGTGCACCCTTTTTGACGACAGCCCGGACAACTGCGCCACCGCCGTGCGGGCGGGCATGGCCGCCGTGGGGGTGTACGACGCCTATTACGCCGGCCGCCAGGAAGAGCTGAAGGCGGTGTGCGCCCGGTACATCCGCTCCTTTGAGGAGCTTCTCCGGGAGTAGATTGGCAAACCCCTCCCTTCCCACATAGAATGTGGGGCAAAGGAGGTGTGAACATGGAAGATATGATCCCATGCTCGCTGAAGGACCAGGAGGTATTTCAGCGGGTGTGGCAGCGGGTGATGGCGGGCCGGTCTGAGGACAGCAGCCCCATCCAGCCCAATCCCACCGGCGGAGGGGATATGTCCTGCGAGTGCCTGAAGGCCCTGATGAGCCGGGGGGAGGAAGGGCTTCCCCCGTCCTGCCTTCCCGGCGGGGACGCCGTTCAGCCGGACCGCCCGCCGATGGAGCAGCCCCCCGTGGAGCAGCAGCCCCCGGCGGAGGACATCCCCGCCCCCGAGCCCCCCTGCCGGCCCGCCCCGCCCATGGAGGGCCTGCCCCCCCAAGAGGGACGGAGCTGGGGCGGCGACATGCCCGCCCTGTGGGAGGAACCCCAGGGCGGGGACGACCGAACCGCCCGCCTGCGCCGCCACGTGATGGATGCCCTGGAGGGCTGGCAGTTCTACCGCTATCTGGCTCGCCGGGCCCGGGGGACGGACGCCCGGGCGCTGAACAGTCTGGCCGGGGAGCTGCACAGGCACGCCCGGAAGCTGTCGGCAGCCTACTTTTTGCTCACCGGGCTGCGGTACTGGCCCACAGAGCTGCTGGGAGCCCCGGCCATCCCGTCCTACTGGGGAGCGCTGCGCGGCCGCCACCAGGCGGAGCAGCGGCAGGAGACCGCTTTCCGGCTGGCCGCCGACGACTGGGAGGACCCGGATATGCTGGAGATGTACGGTGAGCTGGCCGACGCCTGCCAGCAGCGCTGCCGCCGGCTCAGGGCCCTGTTGGAACAGGGTATGTGATACTTAGCCCGGAAAGAAGAGAGCGCCGGGGCCATAGGCCCCGGCGCTCTCCCTTTTACCGCTGATACCGATAATATCGAAAATCCCCCTCGTCCCTGATGTGCTGAAAGCCCAGCTTCTCCAGTATGTGCTGGCTTCGGGTGTTTTTGACCACGGTGTCCGCGTTGACCGCCGCCATATCCAGAACGTCAAAGGCGTACCGAAGAGCCAGCCGTTCCGCCTGCGTGCCATAGCCCCGGCCCTTTACCGCGTCGTTCTGCATGTGGACGCTGAGGGTGCACTCCTTTTTCTCCCGGTCGATCTGCTTTAATTGCAGCTCCCCCACCGGCGCGCCGTCCCTCAAAATGGCAAAAAGGACGCGGTCCGGCGCCTGCTTTGCGTCAAAATATCGGTCTACCGCCTCTCTGCTGTAGCGGTAGGGCGAGAACAGGCCCATATCCATATAGATGGCCGGGTCGTTTTCCCAGCCCTGATACAGCTGGTGACAGAGCTCCCGCGTCATGACGCACAGTGATATCTGCTCCATTGCCAATCCCCCCATAGGGTTGTCTCACGCCCATTTTATCACGCCGGCCCTCCTCTGGCAACAGAACGCCTCTGTACTTTTTCGCCGCAGTCTGGTATAATGCTTCTACTTGACGAAAGGGATTGATACCTATGCTGACGCGGTCACAGGAACTGGAATTCTGCCGCCTCCGCCGGGAGGTCATCGGCTTAAACTATCAAAATCTCAACCCCGAGCAGCGAAAGGCGGTGCTGGCCACCGAGGGCCCCCTGCTGCTGCTGGCGGGAGCGGGGTCGGGCAAGACCACCGTGCTCATCCACCGGGTGGCCAACCTGATCCGCTATGGCCGGGGATCGGACTCGGAGGAGGTCCCCCAGTGGGTGACCGAGGCGGACCTGGACTTCTTGCGTGGCTACGCCGCCCACCCGTCTAAGGAGGGCCGTTTGCAGGCCGACCGGCTGTGCGCCCTGGAGCCCGCCGCCCCCTGGACCATCATTGCCATCACCTTCACCAACAAAGCCGCCGGGGAGCTGAAGGACCGCCTGGAAAAAATGCTGGGCCCCGCCGCCCGGGACGTGTGGGCGTCCACCTTCCACTCCGCCTGTGTGCGCATACTCCGCCGGGACATTGAAAAGCTGGGCTTCCCCTCCTCCTTCACCATCTACGACACCGACGACTCTCAGCGGGTGATGAAGGACTGCATCCGGGCGCTGAGCCTGGACGACAAGCAGTTTCCCCCCCGCTCGGTGCTGGGGACCATCTCCAGAGCCAAGGACAAGCTTCAGCTGGCCCGGGACTTCACCGAGGAGGCGGACCGGGCGGGCGACTACCGCCTGCAAAAGATCGCCCGGCTGTACACTGAGTACGAAAAGCGGCTGTGGGAGGCCGGGGCGCTGGACTTCGACGATATCATCCTCCACACCGTCCGCCTGCTCCAGGAGCACGATGACGTTCTGGCATATTACCAGAAAAAATTCCGCTATGTTCTCATAGACGAGTACCAGGACACCAACAATCTGCAATACCTGCTGGCCTCTCTGCTGGCCGGGGGGCGGGAGAACATCTGCGTGGTGGGGGACGACGACCAGTCCATCTACCGCTTCCGGGGGGCCACCATCGAAAATATCCTCTCCTTCGAGGACCAGTACAAGGGGTGCCGCACCATCCGTCTGGAGCAGAACTACCGCTCCACCAAAAACATCCTGGACGCGGCCAACGCCGTCATCCGCCACAACCAGGGCCGCAAAGGCAAGGAGCTGTGGACGGCGGGGGCGGCGGGGGACAAGGTCCAGCTCTACACTGCCATGAACGAGAACGACGAGGCCCGTTTCGTGGCGGACAAGCTGATGGAGGACTACCACGCCGGGGTGAAATGGAACACCCACGCCGTCCTCTACCGCATGAACGCCCAGTCCAACCAGCTGGAGGTTGCCTTCAAGCGCAGCGGCATCCCCTACAAGGTGATCGGCGGCACCCGGTTCTTTGACCGGGCGGAGGTGAAGGATATGCTGGCTTACCTGTGCGCCATCCAGAACCACGCCGACGACCTGCGCCTCACCCGCATTATTAACAACCCGCCCCGGGGCATCGGCCCCACCACGGTGGAGCGGGCCCGGGACATTGCCGCGGCCCAGGGGGTGTCCTTCTGGGAGGTCATCGCCCACGCCGGGGAATACGAGCAGCTGCAAAAGCCCGCCAAAAAGCTGGGGGAGTTTGTGAAGCTGATGGAGGACCTCACCGCCCTGTCCCAGACCATGGACCTGGAAAATTTCTATGAAGAGGTCATCATCCGCATCGGCTACGCCGCCATGCTCCAGGCCAAAAACGACATTGAGAGCCGCACCCGGCTGGAGAACGTGCGGGAGCTGCTGACCTCCATCAAGGGCTACATAGAAAACGCCGAGGGGGAGCCCACCCTGGCGGGCTTTTTGGACGAGATCGCCCTGTACACCGACCTGGACAGCCACGACCCCAACGAGGACGCGGTGGTGATGATGACCATGCACTCCGCCAAAGGGCTGGAGTTCCCCACGGTGTTTGTGGTGGGCATGGAGGAGGGGATCTTCCCCGGCATCCGATCCATCGGCGAGGCGGAGGAGATGGAGGAGGAGCGGCGGCTGTGCTACGTGGCCCTGACCCGGGCCAAGGAACGGCTGTACCTCACCTGCGCGGGCCAGCGGATGCTGTTTGGGCGCACCAGCGCCAACCGGCCCTCCCGGTTCGCGGGGGAGATCCCCACAGAACTGCTGGACCAGTCCGGGCGGTCCTATCTGGACCCAGCGCCCGCCGGGGGAGACTGGGACGAGTTCGACCAGACGCCCCGGGTATCCACCTACCGGGAACCCTACCGCCCCGCCTACGGGGTTGGGGAGCGGCAGACCTACACGCCGCCCCGCGCACAGAAGCCCGCCTCCCGGCCCATATTCCGGTCCGCCGTGTCCGAGCCGGTACCCGCCCTGCCGGAGTACCAGAAGGGGGACATGCTGGAGCACAAGGCCTTTGGCCGGGGCATGGTGCTATCCGCCCAGAAGATGGGGGGCGACGTGCTGCTGGAGATTGCCTTCGACGGCGTGGGCAGCAAGCGGCTGATGCTGAAAACCAGCGCCCAGTACATCAAGAAGGTGTAAGAGCATTTGATTGTTCCTTTTTCTTGAAAGAAAAAGGAACCGAAAAAGAACTTTTAGACCGTTACCACAGCAACTTGAAGCGGGAAGTATGCGCTCGGTAACGGAATGTGAGCGGCAGTCTAGAAAAAGCTATTCATTTTTTTGCAGGCATAAAAACAAATTAAAAGGAGTGAGCCGACGGCTCACTCCTTAAAAGTTTAGGGCTGCCCTTTTCAAAGGGCGGTGGGGTCTGGGGGCAATGCGTGCCGGTGGCACGCGTCCATCGCCGACCGAGCCAAAAGCGAGACCCAGAACCCTAGCAATCCCTAAAACTCCACGCCCTCCCGGGCGGGAATCCCCTGTTCAAAGGGGTGACGGCAGCATTTCATCTCGGTGATGTAGTCCGCGGCCTCCCACAGCCAGTTCGGAGGATTTCGGCCGGTGAGGACCGCCTCCCGGCCCTGGGGCCGGTCCAGCACCGCCTGTTTCAGCAGTTCCCGGTCCACCAGGCCCTTCTGCCAGGCGGCGCAGGCCTCGTCTAAAATCAGCAAATCTGCCTCCAGCGCCAGGGCCCGGCGCAGGTTCTCCGTCTGGAGGGCCTTGGTCTCCGCCTTTTCCGCCTCGCTCATCTGGAAGGTGAATTTCTGCCCGGCTTTTCCCCGGAACACATGGGCGCCCAGCTTCTCCAGAAGGGGAATCTCCCCGCTGGGGCCGCCCTTCAAAAACTGGACGATGACCACGCTCCGCCCCGCGCCCAGGGCCCGCAGGGCCAGCCCCATGGCGGCGGTGGTCTTGCCCTTGCCCTCCCCCCAGTAGAGGTGGACCAGCCCCGTCATGTGAGCTTCTCCCCCCGCCGGGCCGGATCCACCGCGTCCAGGGCGGTGTACAGCAGGGCGTTGCAGATGGCTGCGGCCACGTTGCTGCCCCCCTTGCGGCCCATGGCGGCGATGCAGGGCACATCGTACCTCTCACATGCCTCAAAAATCCGCTCCTTGCTCTCCACCACGTTGACGAAGCCCACCGGCGCTCCCACCACCAGGGCGGGGCGCAGGCCCGCCGCCATCAGCTCACAGAGCTTCAGCAGGGCGGTGGGAGCGTTGCCCACCGCCAGAACCGCGCCGGGATGCTCCCGGGCGGCCTTCTCCATGCACACCACCGCCCGGGTGGTGCCCTGGGCCTTGGCGGCGGCGGCCACCTCTGAGTCGGCCATGAAGCAGTGGACCTGCCCCCCCAGCTTGGCCAGCGCCGCCTTGCTCACCCCGGCCTTGGCCATGTTGGTGTCTGTGACGATGGAGGCCCCGGCCCGGAACGCCGCCACAGCCCGCTCCACCGCGCCCTCCGTGAAGCGCAGGTTGACCGCGTAGTCGAAGTCCGCCGTGGTGTGGATCACCCGCTTCACCACCGCCTCCCGCTCCGCCGGGACAGCCAGCCTCAGCTCTGCCAGCTCCTCCCCGATGATCCGCATGCTCTCCGCCTCGATGCCCGATGGCGTTCTATAGGTCACATCCATTCACGTTCCCTCCATCACCCGGTAGATTTGTTCCATGTCCAGGGCCTCCCGCACGCCCTGGGCCAGCAGGTCCAGCTGAGTCTGCTGGTAGGCGGCGTGGGACACCGCCTGAGCGGCGTCCGGCTCCAGGCCCTTGCGCCCGCACAGCAGGGCGGCCAGCTTCTGGGTCAGCTCCCCGCTGTCAAACAGCCCATGGAGGTAGGTTCCCCACACGTTCCCCTGGGCGCAGCCGTCCTCCTGGCCGTTTTCCAGCACGCAGAAGGGCGCACCCCGTACCTGGGTGGTCCCCATGTGGATCTCATACCCGTCCAGCCGGGCCCCCGCCAGCGGCCCGGCCAGTACTCTGGCCTCCACCCTGGTCCGGGACTTCTCGGGCAGGAAGGTGGTCTCGATGGGCAACAGGCCCAGCCCCCGGATGCTGCCGGACCTGCCGTACTCCACCCCCTCCGGGTCGTGGATCACCTGGCCCAGCATCTGGTAGCCGCCGCACACCCCCAGCACTGGGACGCCCTCCGCCGCCAGCTTTTGAATCGCGGCCTCCAGCCCGCCCTGCCGCAGCCACAGCAGGTCGCCCACGGTGCTCTTGGTGCCGGGGAGGATGACGATGTCCGGGCTGCCCAGCTTCTGGGGGCCGTCCACGTAGCGCACCCCGATCTGGGGGTGCTCCTCCAGGGGGGTAAAGTCGGTGAAGTTGGAGATCCGGGGCAGACGGACCACCGCCGCGTCCAAAGGTTTGTGGGCGGTCTCCTGGGTCAGGCAGGGGGCCAAGGAGTCCTCGTCGTCCACGTCCACCTGCAGATAGGGTACCACCCCCAGCACCGGCTTGCCCGTCTTTTCCTCCAGCATGGACAGGCCGGGGCGGAGGATATCCAAATCCCCCCGGAATTTGTTGATGATTAGTCCGGCAATTTGTGCCTGCTCCTGGGGCTGGAGGAGGGCCACCGTGCCGTAGAGCTGGGCGAACACGCCCCCCCGGTCAATGTCCCCCGCCAGCAGCACCGGGGCGTTCAGCCGCAGGGCCAGGCCCATGTTGACGATATCGTCCTCCCGGAGATTGATCTCCGCCGGGCTGCCCGCCCCCTCGATGACGATGATGTCATTCTCAGCGGCCAGGCTGTCATAGGCGGCCAGCACCTCTGGGAAGAGCTGCTTTTTGTAACGGAAATACTCTGCGGCGGACATCTGCCCCCGAATCTCCCCCATGACGATAACCTGGCTGCCCGTGTCGCTGCTGGGCTTGAGCAGCACCGGGTTCATCCGCACGTCGGGCTCCGCCCAGGCCGCCTGGGCCTGGACCACCTGGGCCCGGCCCATCTCCAGGCCGTCCCGGGTGACGTAGCTGTTCAGCGCCATGTTCTGGCTCTTGAACGGGGCCACCTTATAGCCATCCTGGGCAAAGATCCGGCACAGGGCGGCGCACAGCAGGCTCTTGCCAGCCCCCGACATGGTGCCCTGGACCATGATGCACTTGGCGCGGCTCATGGCGCTCCCTCCTTCAAAATTTCCTCCAGCGCGGCAGTGAGGCGGTCATTTTCCTCCCCGGTCCGCACCGCCGCCCGGTACCAGCCCGCCTCCAGGCCGTGGTAGTTCCCGCAGTCCCGCAGCAAAATGCCCCGCTCCCGCAGTGGCTGGATCAGCGGCGTTGGGGAGTAGAACAGCAGGTAGTTGGCCTCCCCGGGGATCACCCGGAGGCCCATCCGGGACAGCTCAGCCGCCAGCCGGGGCCGCTGGGCTTGGATCAGCGCCCGGACAGCCTCCACGTATTCCGTCTCCTTCAGCGCGGCGATCCCCGCCGCCTGGGCCGGGCCGGACACCGCCCAGGGCTGGCCCGCGTCTCTCATGGCGTCCAGCAGGGCCCGGTCCGAGCACAGGCAGTATCCCAGCCGCAGGCCCGCCATGGCGTACAGCTTGGTGAACGCCTTCAAAATAAGTAGATTTCCATACTTCCCCAGCAGCCCTGTCATGGTAAACCCGCAGGGGGCATCCAAAAAATCGCAGAAGCACTCGTCCACCACCAGCAGGGCGTTTACGGCCCGGCACCGCTCCAGCACCAGCGCCAGCAGAGGGCGGGGGACGGTACGCCCGGTGGGGTTGTTGGGCTGGCACAGGAAGACCATGTCTGTCTCTGGACCAATGGCCTCCACAAAGTCCTCGCCCAGCCCAAAATCCTCCTCTTCCCGGAGGAGAAAGTGGCCTGTTTTGCAGCCGGACAGGTCCAGCGCCGCCTCGTACTCGGAGAAAGCGGGGGCAGTGACCAGGGCCCGAGCGGGTCGTTTGGCCAGCACGACACGGTAAATGAGGTCCGCCGCCCCGTTGCCGCACAGACACCAGTCCAGGTCCACCCCCTCCGCCTGGGCGACGGCTCCCCGCAGGGCGCGGCACAGGGGGTCGGGGTAGCTTGCCGCCTGGGCTAATGAGTCGATCACAGCGGTCCGTACGCCCTGGGGCAGCCCCAGGGGGCTGATGTTGGCGGAGAAGTCCAGGGGCGTTCCCCCGTACTGGGCCTCATAGCCCGCCCAGTCGCCGCCGTGGGTCAATGTCTGTTCCATGGTCACCCTCTCCGTCTCCGGCCCTTAGTCAGCGCCCTGGCCAGCAGCCCGGCCCCCAGGGCCAGACCCGCCGCCCCGTACAGCATTTTGTTGGCCCGGCCAATGTCGGCGGGCTCCACCGCCCGGTCCGGGTCGCCGATGGTGGGCTTGTCCACCACCCTGCCGAAGTAGGAGGCGGGCCCCGCCAGCTGCACCCCCAGCGCACCGGCACAGGCGGACTCGGTCTGGGCGGAGTTGGGGCTGGCGTGGTTCCGGCGGTCCCGCCGCCAGATCCTCCAGGCGTTTTTGCCGTCCTGTCCGGTGAGAAAAGCGCTTCCCACCCAGCACAGCGCCGCCAGCCGGGATGGAACCATGTTGACTAGATCGTCCAGCTTGGCCGCTGCCCGGCCAAAGTACAGATAGCGGCCGTTTTTATACCCCACCATACTGTCCATGGTGTTCACCGCCTTGTAGGTCAGGGCCAGGGGCGCGCCCCCCAGCAGCATGTAGAACAGGGGCGCGGCCACCCCATCGGAGAAGTTCTCCGCCACCGTCTCCACCGCCGCTTTCGTCACGCCCTCCGCCGTCAGCTCCTGGGTGTCCCGGCCCACGATGCGGCCCACGGCCTTTCGGGCGGCGGGCAGGTCGCCTTTCTCCAGCTCCCGCTGGACGGCGGCGCTCTCCTGGGCCAGCCCCCGCAGGGCCAGGGCCTGCCAGCACCACACCGTCTCCAGGGCAAGGCCCAGCTTCGGGTGGAGCTTATCTGCCAGGGCGCAGGCCCCGGAGGCAGCGGCGTAGGTCCCCGCCGGGAGGGCCGCCGCCAGAATGGCCCCGCCCAGCAGCTCCCCCTGGGGGGTCTTAGGCAGGCGGGGGCGGAGGAAACCTTCCAGGGCCGAAATGGCTTTCCCCATGTACACCACGGGGTGGGGCATCCAGGCCGGGTCGGCCAGCAGCAGGTCCAGTACAAAGCCGCAGGGGACAGCAGGGTTTATCTTCATTCTCTCTCGCCTCTCCTATCTCCAACTGTGTCCAAAAGGGTCAAAAGGCGCTCCTCCCGCCAGCGGGAGCCGTCCAGCACAAAGCCGCCCCCCAGGGGTCCCCGCCAGGAAAAGTAGTCCCGCCGGGGCAGGGCGAACCGCTCCAGCACCGCCATCTGAGTGCCGCCGTGGGCCACGATGACCAGGCGCTCCTCCCCCATCCCCGCGGCCCGGTCCATCAGGGCCTCAAAGGCGGCGCAGGTGCGCGCGCAGAACCGCTCCAGGGACTCGCCTTCCGGGATAGGGCCCCGGCAATTGTTGTCCACCCATTCCCGGTAGGGGGTAAACTCCTCCATGTCCCGCCAGCTCCGGCCCTCAAAGACGCCGAAATCCATCTCCTGAAAATCGGGTACGACTGCCTGTTCCGCGCCGGGAAATAAAATTTCCGCCGTCTCCGCCGTCCGGCCCAGGGGGGAGACATACACCCGCGCCGGGGCAAAGTCCGCCGGGCCCAGGGCCGCCCTCCCCGACGGGGTGAGGGGCAGGTCGGTGCGGCCCAGGTAGCGCCCCTGGGCGTTCCAGGCCGTCTCCCCGTGGCGCAGCAGATAGACCTTCATTTCAGCTCCATGGGCAGGCCGCAGAACACCCGGACCACCCGCTCCGCCCGCTGGGCCAGCAGGACGCTCAGCCGCCCCGCCGCCTCCCGGGCGGCCCGCTGCTCCCGGTCGATGGGCACCACGCCGCCCCCCACCTCGGTGGCGACGACCACCTCGTGCCGGGCCAGCTCATCGGCCAGGGCGGGCAGGTCGGCGCAGTTTTTGGCCCGCTCCTGCACGTCCCAGACGGCGTGTTTCTCCAGCTCCTCCGGCGCGCATCCCAAAAGCTGGCAGACGTACGCCTTTTTTCCGCTGTACAGCGGTCCTGTGATGAAAATCATAAAAATTTCGCCTCCAAAAGCTGGCAGAAAACCAGCGCCCCCAGCATCCACAGCTCGCACCGCTGGAGGAACCACCCGGCCAGATCGCCGGACAGCCCGCCAAACTGCCTGTCCGCCGTCACCCGGTAGCGCCAGAACACCGCCAGCGCCGTGACGGCCATCACCCCGCCGGTAATCCCCCCCAGGGCGATCATCCCGGAGGCCGCCAGGGCGCACTCCAGCATCAAGATGCGGCTGGCCATGCGGCGGTCCGCCGAGGTGGCGAAGGTGTGGGCCAGCCCGGTGTCCCTGGCCAGGGGGAACCGGGCCACCGCCAGCCCGGACAGGGCGCGCTCCAGCACGAAGGCCAGCCCCATGGCCCACAGGGCCTGAACGGTGGGGATCAGGGCGGTGCACAGCGCCAGATGGGCCGCGAAATAGGAGCACAGCCGGATGACCGCAAAGGCCCCGCACCGGGGGTCCTTCAAGATCTCCTGCTTTTTCTCCGGGGGGGCGTGGCTGGCCAGGGCGTCGCAGGTGTCGGCGTAGCCGTCCAAATGGATGCCCCCGGTGACCAGCACCGGGATGAGGCAGAAGCCCGCCCCCCGCAGCAGATGATGGGCGCTGAAATAGGCGCAAAGCGCTCCCCAGCCGTACCAGAGCACCCCGCACACGATACCAATGAGAGGGAAAGCGCACAGGGCGTAGCGCATGTTTTTGCCGTTCCATTCCGGGCAGGGCAGAGGCAGGGCGGAGAACATGGCGAAGGCTACCAGCACCGTTTCCACAACGATCATCCCGCCGCCCCCTTGTAATACCGGGGCAGGCCGCACACCACCTCGCACACCCGGTCCGCCCTCTGGGCCAGGGCACGGTTGACCCCGGACACCAGACGCATATAATCCTCGGTCCCCTCTGTGTAGTCCGCCCCGCCGGTGAACACCTCGTTGCTCACCACCACCAGATCGGCGCACTGGGCCAGCAGGGCGTCCACACCGTCCACCATGGCGGACAGGGCGCCCGACCCGCTCCCGGCCCCGTTGGGGCTGTACAGCTCGTTGGCCGCCAGATTGCCGATACACTCCAAGAGAACGGTTCCCCGCCGGGGCAGGCGCACGGAGGGCAAATTAAAATAACACTCCACCGTCTCAAATTCCTTGTCCGCCCGCATGAGACGGTGCTTTTCCACCCGCCGCCGGCCCTCCTCGTCAAAGGGCTCCATGGTGGCGATGTAATACCGGGGCCGGTGGGGTGAGGCCAGCACCAGCCCCTCGGCGTACTGGCTCTTGCCGCTGGCCGCGCCGCCGATCACCAGGGTGAACATCCTCAGCCCCCCTGGGGCGTGTACGCCTCGATGCCCGTGCCGTCGAAGGTGGTGCCGTCCTGGTACAGGGACAGGGCCATGTCCAGCATGGGAATGACGCACACCGCCCCGGTGCCCTCCCCCAGCCGCATCCCGGCGGTGATGAGGGGCGTTTTGCCCAGGGCGTCCAGGATGAGGTGTCCGGCGGGCTCGGCGGACACATGGCTGGCGAACATGGCCTTGCCCGCCTCGGGGCACAGCCGCAGGGCGCACAGCGCCGCCACGGTGCTGATAAAGCCGTCCATCAAAATGGGCACCCGGTACAGCGCCCCGCCCAGGTAGACGCCGCACATGCCGGCAATGTCGAAGCCCCCCACCTTGCGCAACACGTCCAGGGGGTCCGTGGGATTGGGCCTGTTGCGCTCCAGCGCCGTCTCGATGGCCCAGAGCTTGCGCTCCAGCCCCTTGTCGGACAGCCCCGCTCCCCGGCCCGTCATCTCCGCCACGGGGCGGTTCAGCAGTGCACAGGCCACGGCGGAGCTGGTGGTGGTGTTGCCGATGCCCATCTCCCCGGTGGCGATGAGGCCCGCGCCCTGCCCCTTCAGCTCCCTCACCAGCTCCACCCCGGTGAGGACGGCCTGCTCCACCTGCGCCCGGCTCATGGCGGGGCCCTCGGTGATGTCGCCGGTGCCGTTGCCCACCCGGCGGTCCAGCACGCCGGGGATGGCCCCCGGGTCCCGCATACCCATATCCACCGGGACCACGTTACAGTTGGCCACCTGGGCCATTTTACACACCGAGGAGCGGTTGGCCCCGGCATTGCGGGCCACCGCCGCCGTGACGGTGTAGTCGGTCTGGGTGACCCCCTGGCCCACCACCCCGTTGTCGGCGCACAGCAGCAGCAGGGCCCGGTTGGATATGTCGATTTTGTGGTTCAGGGTGAGGGCGGCTATGTCCTCCACCGCCGTCTCCAGCAGACCCAGGCTGTCCAGAGGCTTGGCGATGGACGCCCACTGGCGGTGGGCGGCCTCTCGAGCCTCCCCCTCCCTGGGGTCAGGCCGGATGGCGTCCAGAATTTCCTTGATGGTCTTACTCATAGAAGATCCGTTCCTTTCTATACTGCTCCGCCGCCCGGACAAACCGCTTGGCCAGTTCGGGGCGGCCCGCGAAATACAGATGGGGAAATGCGGCGTACAAGTGCCCATTCACAAAGCCGCACCTCCAATTGCGCCCCGTCAGGGGCTTGACTGCGGTGAGGCCCTCCCCGTTTTGGGTGGTGTCCCAGTAGTGGAACTCGTGGACGGGAACTTCCTCCCCCGCCCGGAACAGCAGGCTGTCCTCCTCCGCCCGCAGATGGGAGTAGCCAAACCGCACCAGCCGTTCCTTCCGCAGGCCCTCTCCAGGCAGATACCCGGCCATAGGGCAGGCTTTGCCGTCCATCCCCTCCAGAGCTTGGCCCAGGTACAGAAACCCGCCGCACTCGGCTACGGTGGGCATGCCGCCGGACACCGCTACCCGGACGGACTCCCGCATGGACCCGTTCCCCGCCAATTGGGCGGCGTACAGCTCCGGGTAGCCTCCGGGCAGGTACAGGGCGCAGGCCCGCTCCGGGATTCTTTCATCGTGGAGGGGGCTGAAAAACACCAGCTCCGCCCCGGTGTCCTCCAGGGCGTCCAGGGTCTCGGCGTAGGTGAAGCAAAAGGCCTCGTCCCGGGCCACTGCTACGGGAACCATTTTCTCCGTCCGGGCTGGAGAGTGCTGGGACGTCTCCCACCCCGCCCGGCGGTCAAACAGGGCAAAAAATTTCTCCCAGTCCAAGGTATCATCCAGCGTCCGGGCCACCCGCCGGATGCGGGCGGTCAAATTCTCAATCTCCCCGGCGGTCTGGAGGCCCAGGTGGCGGCTGGCCAGCACCGCCTCCTCCAAATGGGGCAGGTATCCCACCACAGGCAGTCCCGTCTCCCCCTCCAGCATGGGGGTCAGGCTTTGGGCCAGCATGGGGGAGCAGTCGCTGAGAAAGAGCCCCGCGATGTGGCTGGGGGTTCGGAAGGCCGTCAGCCCCTGGATCTGGGCCGCCAGGGTGAGGCTGGTTCCCTTTGGACGCACCGCCAGCAGAACGGGCAGGTCCAGGGTGTGGGCCCCGTGCCAGGCGCTGGCCCGGTCCGTGGTCCCCCCCAGGCCGTCGTAAAAGCCCATGGCCCCCTCCACCACCGCCGAGCCGTGCCCCCCGCCGTAACGGCGGTACAGCCCCCGGACGGTGTCCTCATCCGAGAGGAACAGGTCCAAATTGTGGCTGTCCACCCCCAGGGCGGAGCGGTGGAACATGGGGTCGATGTAGTCCGGGCCGCACTTGAAGGCGCATGGGACCAGCCCCCGTTCCTTCAGCGCCGCCAGCAGGGCGCAGGTGAGCACCGTCTTGCCGCTCCCCGAGGCGGGAGCGGATATCATCAGCTCAACCATGGCAGTTCCCCGTGATGAGGAAGGTGGGGTTGTTGGCCATGAGCAGATGGAGGCCCCCCGCTGGCTTGGTCCGGCTGACGGCGATCTGGGTGACCTGGACCTCCAGCCCCTGGCCGGTCAGGGCGGTGACGGCGGCGGCCAGGGTCTCCACCGCTATGGCGGAGATACACAGCCGGGCCTCCGGGTTCTTGCGCAGCGCCGCGGCCACGATCTCATCCATTCCGCCCTTGGTGCCGCCGATGAACACGGCGTCCGGGGCGGGCAGGGCCCCCAGGGCCTGGGGCGCCCGGCCCTCCACAAGCTGTAGATTCCAGGTGGAAAATCTTCTCCTGTTGTGGCGGATGAGGGAGCAGGCCTCCGCCTCGCACTCCACGGCGAACACCTTCCCCTGGGGCGCGGCCAAGGCCAGCTCCACACTGACGCTCCCGGTGCCCGCCCCCACGTCCCACAGGGTGTCGCCGGGGCGGACGGCCAGCTTGGCCAGGGCTGCGGCCCGCACCTCCTGCTTGGTCATGGGCACCCGCCCTCGGATGAAGCTGTCGTCGGGCAGGCCGGGGCAGCGGCGCTCCCACAGGGGGGCCGCCTCCACCAGCATCACCGACAGGGAGGGGAAGGACCGCCCCGCCAGCTCCGCCGCCGTACCGAAGGTGATTTTCTCCTCTGGCGCGGCCAGGTTTTCCCCCACGGTGACGGACAACTCGCCCAGTCCGGCCTCCGTGAGCCGCCCGCACAGCTCCCCCGGCCCCAGCGCCCCGCCGGTGAGGAAAAAGGCGGGCTTGCCCTTGGACGCCGCCGCCACCGGGTCGCAGTCCTGCCCGTGGGCGGAGGTCAGCTCCCAGTCCTGCCAGGGCCGGCCCAGCCGGGCGGACAGCAGCTGCACGCTGGACACGCCCGGGAGCACCTGGGCGGGGATGTCCCGCTCCGCCAGCAGGGGCAGCAGGCCCCGGGCGCCGGAGTAGAACCCGGCGTCGCCGCTGTAGACTGCCACGCAGTGGCAGTTTTGCCGCAAAATGCCTTCCAGCAGCTCCTGGGGCTTCACGGCGGCAATTCGGTTGTCCGTGCACCCCTGGGGCAGGCTGTCCAGCAGCCGTCTGGCCCCCAGAATGCACCCGGCGTCTCTCAGCGCGGCGGCGCACTCCGCCGTCATGGTCTTCTCCCAGCCTCCGCCCAGGGAGGCCAACGTCACCCGCATCCCATCATCTCCCTGCATCGTTGTAATACGGTCCCGTAGTCCAGCCCCTCCTCCTGAGGGCGGCGGATGAGCACCAGCCCGGCCCCCGCGGCCTGGGCCGCTGCCGCTTTCTCCCCGAAGCCTCCGGCGGGGCCCCCGTCCTTGGTGACCAGCCAGGCGATGTGGTGCTGCCGGATCAGGGCTTCATTCAGTTCCTGGGAGAAGGGGCCCTGGAGGGCCAGAATGTGGCTGCTGGGCACCCCGGCGGCGGCGCAGGACTCCAGGCTGGAGGCCAGGGGCAGCACCCTGGGATAGAGCCGCTCCCCGCCCAGGGGGGCGAAAACTCCCAGCTCCTTGGCCCCGGTGGTGAGCAGGATGTTGCCTTGGGTGTTTTTCAGCCACTGTGCCGCCGCCTGGGCGGTGGGGAACACCTCCGTCCCATCCGGGGCCTCGCTTTCTTCCCGGAGAAGCCGCAAAAGGGGCGTTCCCGTCTCCTCACAGGCGGCCCGGATGGCCCGGCTGGCCTGGACGGCGTAGGGATGGGTGGCGTCCACGCACAGGTCTGCCCCCGCCACCGTCCGGGCCATCTGGCTCTCGTCCATCCGGCCGGACAGCACCGTGATCCCTGGGGCCTCTCCCTGCTCCTCCTTACCGTACTCGGTGGCCACGCACACCGTCACCGCTCCTCCCAGCGCCGCCAGGGCGCGGGACAGCCGCCGCCCCTCGGTGGTGCCGCTGAACAGGATGAATCTCATAGCGTCCGCTTCTTCTCGTAGCCCCTGGGGGTGACCATCCGCCCGTGGTCCGCCAGGGTGGTGGAGGAGCCGATGAACACTGTGGAGAACATGTCCAGCTGGGTGTCCCGCAGCTCGCCCAGGGTCAAAATTTTGGACTCCTCCCCCGCCCGGCCGGTGTTGCGCACATAGCCGCACACTGTGTTGGGGCTCACCCCGGCGTCCAGCAAGATGCCGCAGGCTTTTTGCAGATAGTCCGGGCGCTTGTGGGAGACGGGGTTGTAGAGGACCATGGAGAAGTCCCCCGCCGCCGCGCAGCGCAGGCGGTTCTCGATGACCTCCCAGGGGGTGAGCAGGTCGGACAGGGAGATGACGCAGAAGTCGTGGCCGATGGGGGCCCCCAGCAGGGCCGCGCCGGACAGGGCGGAGGTCACCCCGGGCGCCACTTCCACCTCCACCTCCGGCCACTGGGGGGCCAGCTGGAGGACGGGCCCCGCCATGCCGTACACCCCCGCGTCCCCGCTGCACACCAGGGCCACCGTCTTGCCGCTGTCCGCCGTCTCCAGCGCCCAGCGGCAGCGGTCGATCTCCTTTGTCATGGGGGTGGTGTAGGTCTCCTTGTCCGGGTACAGCCCGGACACCAGGTCCACGTACACCGTGTAGCCGCACAGCACCTGGGCGTCCTCCAGGGCGGCCCTGGCCTGAGCGGTGAAATATTTCTGGTCTCCGGGGCCAAGCCCCACCACATACAGCCGTTTTGCCATGGCCTTACCCTCCCTGGGCGGGGGAATCGGCCCCCTGCCGGAATTCGGTGGTGAACGCCGGGTCGTAGAGCTTGCTGCGCTCATAGCTCTGTCCCAGGAAGCCCCCCACCAGGATGATGGCGGTTTTCCAGATGCCCGCCGCGTCGCCCGCCGCCGCCAGATTGCCCACAGTGCATCGGACGATTTTCTCCTCCGGCCAGGTGGCCTTGTAGACGATGGCCGCAGGGGTATCCTCGGTGTAGGCCCCGCCCGCCAGCAGCGCCGCCTGGACCTGCTCCTGCATCCCGGCGGATAGGAAGATGGCCATGGAGGCCCCGTGAGAGGCCAGCTTCTCCAGGCTCTCCCCCTCGGGCACCGGGGTGCGGCCTGCCATCCGAGTGATGATCACCGTCTGGCTCACCCCGGGCAGGGTGTACTCCGCCCCCAGGGCCGCCGCCGCTCCGCAGAAGCTGGACACCCCCGGCGTGTCGTCCCAGGGTATGCCCAGCTTGTCCAGCTGGTCCATCTGCTCCCGGATGGCCCCGTAGAGGCAGGGGTCCCCGGTGTGCAGCCGTACCAGATCCAGCCCCTTGGCCTGGGCCTTCCTCATCACGTCCAGCACCTGCTCCAGGGTCATCTCCGCGCTGTTGTAGATGGTGCACCCCTCTTTTGCCAGCCCCAGCAGGGCGGGGTTCACCAGGCTTCCGGCGTAGATCACAATGTCGGTCCCCTTCACCAGCTCCGCCCCCCGCAGGGTGATCAGGTCCGGGGCTCCGGGGCCCGCTCCCACAAAATGCACCATGTCAGCTCTCCTCCTTTACGATGACGGTGGCGAAATAGCCCACGTCCTCCGGCATGCGCTCCCAGTCGGTGCACACCCGCTCTGTGGGCAGGCCGCAGTCCTCCACCAGCGCCGCCCGGTCCAATTGGCCGGCGGCCGCCAGCGCCTCTTTTATTTCCGCCAGGCCCCGGCCTGCCTTCATCAGCACCTTGCCGCCGGGCTGGCCCACCAGCGGGGCCACGGGCCCCTTGCCCACCGGGATGACGTGGAGAGGGGACCCCCAGCTCACCAGGGTGGCGTTCAGCCTTGCCGCCGCCGCGCAGAAGCTGGGCACGCCGGGGACCATCACCGTCTCATACCCCCGCTTTTTCAGGATGTCCATGAGATACCCCCAGGTGGCATAGATGGACACGTCCCCCAAATTGGGCATGGCCACGTCCTCCCCCCCGTCCAGATGGGCCTGGATGGCGTCCGCCGCCTTCTCATGGGCGGCTTGGAGCAGGGACTTGTCCCGCTCCATGGTGAAATACAGGGGCAGAATGGTCTTGCCCGTCAGGTCCACCGCCCCCCGGACAATGTCCAGGGCCAGCGTCTCGCCGCTCTTGGTCTGGGGCGCGGCGATGACAGGGCAGCGTTCCAGAATATGTACCGCTTTCAGGGTGATGAGCTCCGGGTCGCCGGGGCCCACCCCCACGCCGTAGCAAACGCCTTTCTTCACTTCCATCCCTCCAAAATCTTCTTTGCCTGTTCTGTCCGGCCCAGAGGGCCGTATACATTGGAAAACATCACCGCGCCGATGGCATAGGCCCCCGCCGCCCGCCGCTCCAGGTGGAGCTGGATGGCGTCCATCAGGCTGTCCAGCACCGCCACCCGCAGCCCGGCCCCGTCCAGCAGCTCGATGCAGGCGTCGGTGGTGGCCGCGGCCATCAAGCCCCGGCACAGCTCCACATTGGCCCCCTGCAGGGCGGCGTGGGCGCAGAACAGCTCCGTCCGGCAGTCGGCGTATTTGGAGTGGGTGTTCATGATCCCCCCCGCCACCTTCACCAGCTTGCCCACATGGGCCACCAGCACCACCCGCTGAAACCCCTGGGCGGCGGCGATGTCCAGCGCCTCCCCCAGGAAGTTGGAACACTTCACCACCGGCATCCCCATACCGTCCAGCCCGGTGTTTTTGAGAAAATCCTCCCCGTAGTTGCCGGGGGTCAAAATCAGGTCTTTCGACTCCACCGCCGCCTGCCGCATCTGGATGGCCACGGTATCCACTATGGCCTGCTCGCTCATGGGCTCTACCACGCCGGAGGTGCCCAAAATGGACAGCCCGCCCACCACGCCCATCACCGGGTTGAAGGTCTTGGCCGCCCGCTCCGCCCCGCCGGGGATGGAGATCACCACTTCCATGCCGCCCTGGTAGCCCAGCTGTGCGCACACCCGCTGTACCTGCTCCCCGATCATCCGCCGGGGCACCCGGTTGATGGCGGCCTCGCCCACCGGCTGGTCCAGGCCGGGCCTGGTCACCCGGCCCACCCCCTCGCCGCCGTCGATGCCCACGCCGGGGACCTCCCTTTTTCGCACCGAAGCCCACACCAGCATCCCGTCCGTCACGTCGTAGTCGTCCCCGGCGTCCTTGCGCACCGCGCACCGGGCCTCCAGCCCATGTTCCAGCAGCTCCGCCCCCGCCAGGGCCGCGTTGACCTCCAGCCCCTTGGGGGTGGTCAGGGACGCCGCCGCCGGAGCCCGCCCCGTCAGCAGCAGCTCCGCCGCCGCCCCCGCCGCCAGCGCCGCGCAGGTGCCCGTGGTGTACCCACAGCGCAGCATGGTCCGGCCGCTGCGCATATAGTGTTCAAAATTCCCCGTAGCCGCTCCCTCCCCCTGTGAGAAAACAAAAAAGCGCCCCTGCTGAAGCAGGAACGCATAGCGCCCCATTGAGCGGGGCCGATCAAATCGTGATGCTTCCGGTTTCGGCAGAAAAACCAGGCTGCCATGTATCTGACTTATCTTCCTTATTATATAAGGAAGCATCACAGTGACCGACTCGCAGGGACTCTCACCCTATTCCATGGACCGCCGGAGCGGCTTGCAGCTGGCACGTTATCGAATTGGTCACATTGTATCATACAACCGGGCCGCTGTAAATAGAGACTGTGAATTTTTTCTAATTCCGTGCAACGTTGTACTGAAGAAAGTTTTGGCCGCCGTTGCCCCGGAACAGGCAACACCCGGCCCCTTATCCCTCCCTTTTGGGAGGGATAAAATTATGCAACAGACACAGAAGTACAAGCTGAACCTGATCGAGCCGTCCGACCCGTTCCTGCCGGACGCGCTCAACGCCAACACGCAGAGGGTGGAGGACGTGCTGATCGACAAAATGGAGGGCTCGCTGGACGCCATGGACCAGCGGGTCACGGTGCTGGAGGGGAAAAAGTTCGCCTGCGGCTTTTGGACCGGAGGCGCTGGCATCGTCAACCTGGGTTTCCGCCCCCGGGCCGTCGTCACGCAGGCGACCACCGCTTCCGGCCCCGTTATCTATGTGGAGAACACAACGTATTCCGGTAACGGCGATACGGTCGCGCTGACGGACAACGGCTTCCAGACCAGGTCGGGCGGCTATTTCTACTTCCTCGCCTTCTCCTGAGCCGCAAAAAGGCCCCCCGGGAAATCCCGGGGGGCCTTTTTTGCTTGATTTTTTCGGTGAAACTAACGAATTAGTTCATACCGAAGGAGCCGGTGCTGAGGACCACAGTGCCAGTGGCATTGGTAGTGGTGATCTCGAAGGTGTAGGTCATCGAGTTGCCAAGCGCGTTGGTGATCAGCAGGGGGATACCATCGTTGTTGGTCATGCCATTGATTGCGGAAGTGTTATTCGCCTTAGCAGTGAAGTCGACCATGTAGCAGTCGCCAGTGCCGGTAGCGGTCTGACGGGCACTGTACGCCAGGGCGCCGTTCTGATCACGGATGGTCAGCACGGTATTCGTGCCCGCAGTAACGCTGTACGGGAAGAAGATCTCCCGGGCAGCGATGGCGTTAGCAGCAGGCTGATCCGCCGCACCAGCCGCGTTCATAGTGGTCAGGAAGGGATCGCCGCCGTTATAAGTGGGAGCCACAGTGCCATAGACCACGCGGTCGCGCACGCCGCCGGTCGCGTTGCTGACCAGAGCAGCGCCGGTGGTGGCGTACACCACGGAAGCGCCATAGGGACGGTTGCCGGGTACCACCAGGGCATCAGGATCCACGGGAGTCACGTCGGGATCGGTGCTGATGTAGAGCTGGATCACGGAGTTGATGGTGCCGGCCTCATAGACCATGGTCACGTCGCACTCACGCATGTTCAGCCACTCCAGCTCGCCGATGATGTCGCAATTGGGAGCGATCCAGTACTCCACGTTAGCGCCAGCGGTGTTCGCGCCGCCAGCCACGAAGGTGGTCGCGCCGGAGACCACGATCTTGTGACCCTGGCTCACGCGCTCGTAAGCCACGTTGCTCAGGCCCGCGGCCACGTCGACGTCAATGCTGTCGTGCCAGTACACGGCCTCGGTGCTCACAGTGTAGCTGTTGCCGTTGGCGGTGCCGGTCTTGAACTCGCTGCCCGCAGCCCCAGTGGAGCTGGTGCTGATGTTGTTTACGGTGCCCGGGGTGGCGGTAGCGCCGGTGTCGAACTTCAGCTGAACGCCGGTCTTGTCCACGGCGGTGCCGCTGTTGTAGTTAGCCAGGATCAGCTGGCCCCAGTTGGCGCTGGCCTCGTTGTCGGCGTACATCACGCTGGTCACGATGCCGTTGGTGATCTGGAGGGCGAACAGGTGAGCGTCGTAGCTCTGGCTGTTGTTGACCGTGCTGTACAGGCTGTAGTTGTTGAAGGTCACGGTCTCAGCCTTGCCGTTCAGGTAGCCGGTGATGGTGCCGGTGGTGCCGTTCCACTGAGCGCCGCCGCCGTTGTTGTAGAACAGGTTGTAGGTCACGATACCGGGAATGGTGCCCTGGACATACACGTAGTTGGCGCGGCCGTCGCCGTCGGTGTCGGCCCAGTCGACCTCAGTGCCGAGCCCCAGAGTCACGTCGCCGGGCAGATCGCCGACGCCGTTGTAGGTGGCGACCCCGGCTCCGCCGTTATACACCATGATCTGGGTCTCGTTGTCCAGGTACACAGTGTTGATGGTTCCAGCGGTGCCGCCAGCGGTGGCGTTATCGTTGTTCAGGACCATGTAGGACAGGTTCTTGAAGATCTTGCCGTTCTCGTTCGCGGTGTTGCCAGCCATGTTGTTGTACTTGTCGGCGTACAGGCCCTGGTTGGGCGTGGCGGGATTGGTGCTGCCGGCCACTTCGATGGCGACCACAGAGTTGTCAGAGGCGATTGCGAACTGGAACATGTGGTCAAACAGGATGCCGTAGGAGTCCTGCTGATACCGAGTGGTATTGTTGAAGTGGGCGTCGTTGTTGGTGACGGTGCTGGGGGCCAGGTACAGGAAGCCCTGGGCAACGGCGTCATTGGTGGCGCTCATGTTGACGGTGGGCACGCCGACGGTCATAGCGGGGTTGAAAGCGCTGTCGTTGGTGCTCTCGAAGCGCGGCCACAGCTCCACGGTGTTCGCGCCAGAGGTCAGCTGCGTATTCGGCACAGTGCTCTTCGTCCCGGCAGCAGTCGGAACGGTGGGAGCGTTAGCGGTGCCCGCGCAGCTCATCAGGAACTTGTCGATGGCCACAGTGCCGGTGGTGCCGTCGGCGTACTTCACGTTAGCCATAGCCTTCACGCGGCCGGTGGTATCGGCCTCGCCCTGGCTGATGGAGGCATAGATGCTGGTGATGACGCCGAAGGTGGCCTGGCTGTCAGTGATGCCGATGATATTGCCGTACAGGTCCTGCCACCAGGTGAAGGTGGTGTTGGTAGCCTGACCGGCGCGGTCCAGGAACAGCTCAAGCTGGTCGTCGTAGTCCTTGCCGTCGACCTGGTGCTTGTTGGCGTTCCAGTAAGCGGTGGTCTGCTTGCCGGTGAAGGACTCGGCCTTCTTCTCGACCGCCACGTTGGTGCCCTCCCACAAAGTAGTGGTGGGATTGTCGGTGCCGATGACGGGGTCGGTCTCAAAGGCGGCGGCCTCCAGCTTGGTGTTGTTGGGGGGAGTCTCCATGCGCGCGCCCTTATTGGTGTAGGCGTGGATCAGGATCATGTCGCCCTTGCCGTACTCCCAGTTGTCAGCGCTGGAGGCGGGCTTGGAGATGATCCGCTTGGAGTTGCCGTTGTTGCCGGAAGGAGCGTTGGTCACGCCGCCGTCATAGATGGTGACTTCCAGCTTGGCGGGAGTGATAACGTGATCGTTGACGTCCAGCTTGGCGGGGGTGACGTTGGTCACCTGGGCCAGCATGGTGTCGATCATGACAACGCGGTCCCCAAGCTTGCCCGCCCAGGGGCTGGTCGCGCCATAGTAGAACTCGGTCAAACGGCCCTGGCCGCCCACCTTGGTCACGGTGTCGGTAGCCACGATCTTGTAGGTGGTGGTGATAGGATCAATGGCGTCGGTGGCCACCTTGCTGTCGCCGTTGACGTACAGCACAAATTCATCCTCCACCTTGATTTCCAGATCGTGGGCCACGTCGCACTCTTTCACGGTGGTGGTGTATTCCTTTGTGGGCTTGGCCTCAATCGTGGCGATTGCGGAGCCGCCTTCATAAATGGGATGGCCGGCGGGGATCACGTAAGCGGTGCCAGCGGTAGCGCCGGTAGCGGTAGTGTAGGTGCCGCTGTCACTGCCGTCGCTGTACCACTTGTAGCCGGGACGGCCCCATCTGTCAATGGTATCCCAGTCGCCGTAGTTCAGGCCGAACACCTTCTGGCCCAGGGTGGGGTTGAAGTAGCCGCCCAGCACGTTCTGCTTATCGTTGTAAGCCAGAGCGGGGGTGTAGGTGACGGTGGGAACGGTAGCCATGGTCTGGAACACCAGGTCGGCCACCACGTCGCGGCGGGCGGCGTAGTTCAGGGTGGTCTCGAAGTTGGCGTTGACCACGTTCTTGGTCACCTGGAGCTGCTTGGCCAGAGCGGCCACGTTGACCTGCCACTCGGAGCCGGTGAACTCGTCGTTCTTGCCGTAACCCACAACGCGCAGAATCATGGCCAGGACCTCATAGCCGGTCACGTTCCCGTAGGGGTTGAAGGTGGTGGGGCTGGTGCCCTTGATGTAGCCGGCGTTCTGGCAGTAGCCGACATAACCGGCAAACCAGTCATCCTTGTTCACGTCGGTGAACCTTCCGTAATCGGAATAGATGTTCACCTGGGCGTCGGTCACGTCGCCGGTGGCAACGCGGTAGATGACCGCGGCGGCCTCAGCGCGGGTGATGGAAGCGCCGGGGCGGAAGCCTCCTTCGTCGCCCTGCATGACCTTGAGGCCGGTCAGCACCTTGACGGCTTCAACGAACTCCGCCGGGATGCTGTCCTTATCCCCGTAGTCCTTGTAATCGACGGCGGAAGCAGTCAGCATCATGCTGAAGGCCATCACCATCGCCAAGACGAGGGCGAGAAGCTTCTTCAAGTTTCTCATTGGATAGTTTCCTCCTTGTTTATTTTCGCCATTTTTCGAGAACTTTTTCGGTGCGAAACACGGGATAAGCCATCCGCTCTGATTTTCCTTTTATAGCTATAATTTGTATTATTTTTACAGATTATACTAAAACGAGGAAGAAATAGTCAAAATATATGCAAGAAAATGTATAAATATGGAATAAAATGAGCTTTGACCTATTCAGAGGATTTTTTCTCCCCTGGGAGAAAAATCAGGCTCATAAAGGAAAAAAGAGAGGATTAACAGTCCTCTCGATATGATTCTGGCCAGAATTTACAATTAGTGGACGATGACTGGGAGCATACCGAGCCGTTCCGCGCCTATTTCCCCGTTGTGGGCAGGAGACGGACACCCAGTTCCAAGTGGAGGTGTTCTGGGATTGCCTCACCAAAACGGATGAGGCCCGCGAATCGGAATGAATGAGGAAGAACTGCTTTATGACCGGCCTCCAAGCGGAATGGGAAGACTATTCAGTACCTTCGAGCCGGGGTGCCGGAACAACTGGCACATCCACCACGCCGTGCGCAGCCCCGCCCTTTCCCCTGCGCGGCGGGGATTTTCCCGTGTATCCCCAGGCCTTTTGGTGATTAGTCATAAATTTGTAACAATTTATTCGTGGATTATGCCTTGTTGACAAATTCAGGCAGCGGAGCTATAATGTGCTTAGAGTTAAACGTTTACGTAAACGAAAAAGAAAACGAATACTCTGGCTTTGTCCGCGGTATTCTCATGACTCGATTTGGAGGTGGAGCCAACTGACCTGTGAAATCCACGATGTGAGGTGCTGAATATGGTCAACCAATCCAGCCGTATTACCAAAGGAAAAGCTACGATCAAAGATATCTCGGCGAAGCTGGGGATCTCTTCCACCACCGTCCATCGCGCTCTGGCTGGAAAGGAGGGCATGACGGATACCCTGCGCCGGAAAATTCTGGACACGGCCCGCGAGATGGGGTATGAGATCAACTATGCGGCCGCCTCCATCAAACGGCGCACCCTTCGGATCGCGGTGGTGGCGCCCCAGGATGACGGATGCTATTTCGCCAATATCTGGAGAGGCGTGAACAAATGCGCCGAGGAAGTCTGCCGTCTGAACATAGACGTTGAGATGCACGTCTGCGAGGACGAGCGGCATGAGTATCAGATCCTGAAATCCATCGCGGACGCGGGCCCTGAAAAATACGCCGGCGTGCTGGCGTACTCCTATGCCAGAATGCCGGAAGTCATGATGCAGCTTCAGCGCCTGATCGCCTTAAAGATCAAAACCTTTGTGATTGACGACATCATGGAGGAGCCGGAGGGCATCTGCTGCATCCCCGCATATCAGTCCTGCATCGGCGAGCTGGCGGCGGAGATCACAACCACCCTCACCCCCGACGAGGGGACGGTTATCATCACGGAGGGCCGGGCGGACTCCTGGGTCCACTCAGAAAAGCTGCAGGCCTACAAGGACTATCTGGCGAGGACAAAGCCCGGGCTGAAGATTCTAACGATAACCGGCTATCCGCAGAACGAGGAGACGGACAGCGCGGTGCGGGAGAAGATCCTGCGGGCCTTTTCGGAAAACGAGGACGTGGTTCTGTACTATGCCCAGAACAGCCTGGACACCCGGCTGGCGGTGAAGGTGTTCCGCGAGCTGGACAGCAGCCGGAGGTTCGCGCGGATCGGCACGGATCTGAATGAATACACAGCCCAGTACCTGCGCGACGGGGAGCTGACGCTGGTCATTGACCAGGGGGCGTACGCCAAGGGCTACACGGGGCTGAGCACGCTGGTGGACACCCTGGTCAAGCACATCAAGCCGGACGCGTATATCGATATTGTTCTGGACGTGGTTTATCGCAGCAATTTGCGCTTTTTCGAGCGCGCAAAAAAATTATATGACAATGGAGGAAAAGAAAATGAAGAACATGAAGAGACTGTTTAGCCTGCTGCTGGCTCTGGCCATGACCCTGAGCCTGGCGGCCTGCGGCAGCGGCGACGCCGGCAAGGAGAGCGCTCCCGCCCAGGAAACCAAGACCGGCGAGTCCGCGCCCGTACAGGGCGGCGGCGACAAGGTCTACGACGGCGTAAAGCTGGTCTACTGGTCCAACTGGGAGGCCACCGAGACCCAGGGCAAGATCATCACCGAGGCCGTCAACGAGTTTATGGCCGAGACCGGCGCGGAGGTGGACCTGCAGTTCAAGGGCCGCACCGGCATCAAGGAAGGGCTGATCCCGGCTCTGGACGCCGACCAGAAAGTGGATATGTTCGACGGCCAGGGCAACAAGTCCAACTTTGGCGACCGCATCATCTCCGTCGAGGACCTGATGGCCGCCGCCGATTACGAGAAGGACGGCAACGCCGCCATGATGGAGCTGTGCCGCAGCTACTACGCCGACGGCAAGACCCGGGAGATCCCCTATCAGATGAAGGGCAACGGCTTCCTGTACAATAAGGCTCTGTTCCGTCAGGCCGGCATTGAGAGCGTTCCCACCAACTGGGCGGAGTTTGAGGCCGTCTGCCAGAAGCTGCTGGACGCGGGCATCACCCCCATGACCACCGACGACGCTTATACGCCCCAGGGATTTGGCATCCATCTGGCCCGTATGCTGGGCACCGACAAGGTCAAGGCCGTGGTGAACGACGGGCTGTGGGCGGAGACGCCCGAGGTGCTGGCCACCGCCAAGGCCTATGAGGGCCTGGCCTCCAAGGGCTACTTCTCCGACCTGGTGGCCTCCAACGCCTTCCCCACCGGCCAGAACACGGAATTCGCCACCGGCATGATCGGCATGTACATCTGCGGCACCTGGCTGCCCAACGAGGTGCGCAACATCACCGGCGACAGCTTTGAGTGGGGCTTCTTCAACTACCCTGAGGTGGACGGCGGCATCAACGGCACCGAGGCCATGGTCATCGGCTGCCAGTCCTTCGCCATCACCAACAAATGCGACAACCCCGAGGCGGCCTTTGCCCTGATCACCAAGATCACCCGCGGCGAGTGGGACGCCAAGCTGGCCGAGGGCACCCTGGGCCTGCCCATCGACAACGCCAACACCGAGTGGCCCGTGCAGCTGGCCGACGCCAAGCCCTACTTCGACGCCTGCACCGAGATCTTCGCGGTCTCCGGCGGCCTGGAGAACAACCCCAATATCACCCCCGCGCTGAAGGAGAACCTGGCCAAGCTGTACGCCGGTCTGATTTCCGCCGAGGAGTTCGTCACGAATATGGAGGCCGCTTCCCAGGCGTAACCCCAAGCGGCAGTCATCTAGACGGCGCACGAAAGCCATCCTGATGGGAAATTGAATCACGCGTGAAAATGGCAGACATCTCCTGACCGACCTGTCTGCCATTTTCATCTTCCCTAATAAGAGAGAGCAAAAAAGGAGCTGCAAAAATGAAACGGAATAAAGCAATGATTGCTGCCTTTGCTTTGCCCGCTGCGATCCTGTTTGTGGCGATTTTCGTGTACCCCGTGATCCGCACGGTGTTCATGAGCTTCTTCTCCATCCAGGAGATCACCGACAGCTTCAGCAGCTGGGTATTCAACGGCGTCGACAACTACAAGTCGCTGATGGGCAACGCGCTTTACCGCACCAGCTGGATCAATCTGCTTAAAATTTTCTTCCTGGGCGGCATCATCACCCTGGGCGTCTCCCTGCTGATGGCCGCCATTTTGAAGAGCGGCGTCAAGCTGAAGGGTTTCTGGCAGGCCGTCATCTACATGCCCAACATCATCTCCGCCGTGGCCATGGCCACCATGTGGACCCAGTACGTGTTCAACTCCACCTACGGCTTCCTGCACAACTTTTTCAAAGCCATCGGCTTGGAGTCGCTGGCAAATATCCAGTGGCTGGCGCCTGACATGAAGTTTACCGCGCTGCTGGTGTCCTACTGCTTCGGCACCATCGGCCACTACATGCTGATCTGGCTGTCCGGCATGGAGCGCATCAGCCCCGACATTTACGAGGCTTCCAGCATCGACGGTGCCAGCAAGGTCCAGCAGTTCTTCTACGTCACCATGCCCTTGCTGCGGGGCATTTTCAAGACCAACCTGACCATGTGGGCCATCAGCTGCTCCGGCTTCTTCATCTGGTCCAAGCTGTTCTCCCCCATCACCGCCGACACCTCCACCATCGTGCCCATGATCTACATGTACGAGAAGCTGTTCGGCGCGGCCAACACGGACAGCGTGACCCGGGACGCGGGCAGCGCCGCCGCCATCGGCGTCATGCTGTGTATTTTTGTCGTCGTGATGTTCTTTGTGGTCAACAAGACCATCAAGGATGACGACATTGAACTGTAAGGAGGGCGAATCAAATGGCTAAAAAGAAAAGCCGCCAGGGTTTGAATATGCGCGGCCAGCTGAAACTGGCCCCCGGTTATCTGGTTCTGGCAACCTGGGTCTCCTTCACCTTCATCGTGCTGTTTTGGGTGGTGGGCGCGTCCCTGTCCACCACCGGCGACATCTTCCGGGGAACCATCTTTGACTTCTCCACCGGGCTGCATTTCGAAAACTACAGCCGCGCCTGGATCGGCTCCAACGTCTCGGTATATTTCGCCAACTCCCTGGTCTACGCCGTGATCTCCTGCACACTGCTGATCGTGCTGTGCGCGCCCTTCGCCTATGTCCTGGTCCGCCACCGCTTCCCCGGCTCCACCCTGCTCAAAACCGGGCTGGCCGCCGCCAGCGGCGTCCCCATCATCATGGTCATCATTCCCCTGTACATGATCATCGCCCGGGCCGGACTGCTGAAGGACGAGATGACCAACCGAATCGTGCTGATCACGCTGTTCGTGGGGACCAAGGTCCCCTACACCACCATCTTTTTGCAACCCTACTTTGAAAGCGTGTCCCGCGCCTATGAGGAGGCCGCCAGCATCGACGGCTGCCACCCCATACGGGCTTTCTGGCAGATCGTGTTCCCCATGGCCCAGGGCGGGCTGATCACCGTCACCATCTTCAACTTCATCAACATCTGGAACGAGTATTTCCTGTCCCTGCTGTTCGTCAACTCCGAGAAGCTGCGCCCCGTGGCCCTGGGCCTGTTCTCCATGATCAACGGCATGCAGTTCAGCGGCGACTGGAGCGGCCTGTTTGCCTCCGTCATGATTGTCTTTGCCCCCACCTTCCTGATCTATATTTTCCTGAGCAAGTACATCATCGGCGGCCTGACCGGCGGCGTCAAGGGATGATCGGGGGCTGTACCTCTTCCCAATATGGGAAACCGCAGCGCCGGCCTCAGCCGGCGCCGCGCAGAAATCGAAAACCATCCCGCAATTGAAAATTGGAGGTATTACCTTGAACAAGTGGATTACACTGGAACAGGTGATGGCCCATGAGGAGGCGTCGCTCCCTGAGCTGCGGCAGGCAATGGACTACTGCATCACGCAGGTACTGGACAGCATGCCTGCCTTTGAGGTGCATTTCCCAGATGCCAACAGCGAGGGCAATTTCTACATCCCCGGGGGCAATCCCTACCGAATCGACGACTGGACCAGCGGCTTCTGGACCGGCGAGGTATGGCTGGCCTATGAGAACACCGATGTTGAAGCCGTAAAAGCCAGATTGAGAGAAATTGGCAACAAGCAGGTGGAAACCTTTCTGGAGCGCATCAACAAAAAGCTGGCTGTCAACCACCATGACATGGGTTTTCTGTACATCCCTTCCTGTGTCTCGGCCTATAAGCTGACGGGAAGCGCCCGCGCCAAAGAAGCTGCCATCAAGGCGGCGGACCAACTGATGACCCGTTACCAGCCTGCGGGCGGATATATCCAGGCTTGGGGGGATACAAATTCGGTGGAGGACCGCCGGCTGATCATCGACTGCCTGCTGAACATCCCGCTGCTGTACTGGGCCTCCGAGGTAACCGGAGAACCCCGCTACCGCGAGGTCGCGGAAAACCACATCACCACCGCGCTCAAATACCTTGTCCGAGAAGACAACTCCACCTGGCACACCATATTCTTTGACGCGGAGGGGAACTTTTCCCACGGGGCCACCTGCCAGGGCTATAAGGACGCCTCCGCCTGGGCCCGTGGCCAGGCGTGGGGAATCTACGGCACGGCCATCGCCTATAAGAACACCGGCCGGGCCGAGTATATCGAATACTTCAAGCGGGTGTCCCGCTATTTCCTGACCCACCTGCCCGATGACATCTGCCCCTACTGGGATCTCAGCTTCGGCAACGGGGACGATGAAGAGCCCCGGGACTCCTCCTCCGCCGCCATCGCGGCCTGCGGCTTTTTGGAGATGAGCAGGCATCTGCCCGAAGAGGAGGGGGCCTTCTACGTCTCCGCGGCCAAGAAGCTGCTGAGGAGCCTGATCCAGGGCTATCAGGTCACCAACCCGGCGGTCTCCAACGGCCAGCTGCTCCACGGGGTCTACGCCAAGTCCACGCCCTATAACACCTGTAAGAATTCCGGCGTGGACGAGTGCGTCATCTGGGGGGACTACTTCTTCATGGAAGCCCTGACCCGCCTGTTAAACCCGGACTGGAACATCTATTGGTAGGTGAGGCATCATGGAAAACACATTGAAGCTGAAGGTGATCAACAGCCAGGGGCGCACCATGCTGACCGGGGCCGACGCGAAAAGCGTCAGCCTAGTCTACACCGGCGCGTATCAGGAGGGGGACAGCATCGTGCTGGACTGCGGCTGCCCCTGCTACTGCGTGGTGCAGTTTGAGGACAGCCTCCCGGCGGCCCTCATCTACGTAGCGGAGCGGGAGCTCTGGTATCACATCCCCTCCGACCCCGACCGCATCGTATTCTCACCCAAGTGCTTCACCGGCAGCCGGCATCTGATCCGCGCCCGCCTGGCGGAGCCCCACGAGATCGCCGCCCGCCGCAACCTGGCTTTCAACCCCTACGACCAGCACGGCGACAACGGGTTCTTCCCCCACAGCAAGGCGAACGTAGAGACCCGGGGCGAGGCGGTGTTCGCCGCCTATAACGCCATTGACGGCGTGTGTGAAAACGCCAGCCACGGGGAGTGGCCCTATCAGAGCTGGGGCATCAACCGGGACCCCAAGGCGGAGTGGACGCTGAGCTTTGGCCGCCCTGTCACCATTGACGAGCTGCGGCTGGTTCTCCGGGCGGACTTCCCCCACGACAACTACTGGACCAGCGCCAAGGTCACTTTTTCCGACGGCAGCGCCGAGACGCTGTCCCTGGTTAAAACCCCGCAGCCGCAGGCGTTCCCCATCCAGCCCCGGACGGTGGAATGGCTGAAGCTGGGCGAGCTGATCCAGGCGGAGGGGCCCTCCCCCTTCCCCGCGCTGACGCAGTTTGAGGCCTGGGGCACGGAGGCCGGGCCGAACGAGTGAAAAGAGACGCCCCGCGCGATATGCGCGGGGCGTCTCTTGTGCTCCTATGGGAAGAGCTGCGGCGGGTGGTCAGAGCTCCTCCAGTTTCGCCGCCTCCTCCAGCCAGTGCTGGGCAAATCGGTCGCCCTGCCGTCCCATCCAGCCGAGGACCGATTCCTCCAGGGACTTGGCCAGCGTTCGGTGTTTCGGTACGGTCAAATCCAGCGGATGCTGCTGCTGGGGATCGTCGGCCACGCAGTACAGGTACCGGGCCGGAGCAGGCTGGACCTTGTAGCCCAGCTCCATGACATAGGTGTGAGTCTGGGTGCGCACGCCGCGCCAGCCGTAGACGAGGGGGTCCTTTCCCGCCGCCTCAAACTGTTTGACCACGGCCGCGCCTCCGGGGCAGGCGCACAGATAGCTGACCCGGTCCAGATCCTCCCGCTCAGTGAGGATGTATTGGGAGCAGTCCTCCCCCTCCACCGTGTCGGGGATTTCAGCCCCCAGCAGCCCCAGCAGGGTGGGCATCATGTCCTGGCTGGCAATGCAGGTGCGGCAGACGCGCTTTTGGCCGCTCCCTGCCCGCACCACAAACGGGATGTGAATGGACTCCTCATACCACACATGCTTGCCCATCAGGCCGTGGGAGCCCATCATGTCCCCGTGGTCGGAGGAGAGGACGATGACGGTATCCTCATACAGCCCCTCCTGGCGCAGAAATTCCATCAGGCGGCCGAATTGGTCGTCCAGACCGCTGACGGCGGCGTAATACCGGCGGGTGTTCAGCCGCAGCTCCTCCTCGGAGTAGTTCGCCGGCTCGCCGGTGTGATGATGGATATTGCCCAGGACCACGTTGTCTTTCAGCTCCACGTCGGGATAGAGGTCCAGGTACCGCTGGGGCACTTGGTCGTAGTGGCTATGGGGCGGGTTCCAGGAGAGGAACAGCACAAAGGGGCGGTTCTGATCCCGCACCTGGCCCAGATACTCCATGGCCTTGTCGGTCTCGTGCTCCACCGACCACACCCCGGGGCAGATCATCTGGGGGGAATCCTGCCAGTAATGGGGGGTCAGGTGCATGTCGTAGGTACCGTAGGAGTACCAGTAGTCAAAGCCGTGGCGGCGGGGTCCGGGCGGGGTGTAGGCGTCCCAATCCCTGGCCCCAGACACGGGGGCGGGGTCGTGGTTCACCTCCGGCTCGTCCAGATGCCACTTTCCGATATAGGCCGTCTGGTAGCCCTCCTCTCCCAGCGCCTGGGCGATGCTGATCTCCTCGTCCCGCAGCCGGAGGGGCAGCCCGGTCTTGCAGTTGGTGAAAAACCCCAGGCTCAGGGGATACCGGCCTGTGAGCAGGCTGGCCCGGTGGGGGGAGCAGACGGGGAAGGTGCTGAAGGCGTGGTCGCAGTAGGTGGCATCCCCGCAAAAGCGGTCCATATTGGGTGTGCGCACCGGGTCGGCACGGGCATAGCCCATGGCGTCCGCCCTCCACTGGTCGGCAAAAATAAACAGCAGATTCTTTTTCGCGCTCATGGTTCAGTTCCTTTCTTGGCCGCAGGTCACACGGGCCCGGCGCGGACGGTATTTGTAAGAGGCCGGACGGGACAGCGCCCCAGTTTGTTTAAGCTTATAATATTCCGGCGGATCTGTCAATGTATGGACGGATGATTTTGTGGCCGCGTGGCCCGTTAAGCGGGCCGCGGCGCAAAGACGCTGGAAGGAACCGGCCCCTATTCCCGGCCAGACTGCGCCTGATACTCCGTGGGGGTCATTTTCATATACCGCTTGAACACCTTGGTAAAGTAGTAGGCGTTGTCGTAGCCCAGCATATGGGACACCTCGTACACCATATGCGTTCCGTCCTGAAGGAGGGTACAGGCGTATTTAACCTTGGTGGCGTTGACGTAGTCCATAAAGTTCTGCCCCAGCTGGCGCTTGAACAGGCTGGACAGGTAGTTGGGGGTGATGCCGATGGCGGCGGCCACGTCCTGCACCAGCACCCGCTCCAGGATATGGGAGTCCACGTAACGTTTGGCGGCGGCCACGTAGTCCGTTTTGCCCATGGACTGGGACCAGCTCAAAAAGGGCCGGGGGGAGAGGGCGTACTCCCGCTTGAGCACCTCCGTCTGGAGGCGCAGCTCGGCCAGCCCCTGCCCGGACAGCACCCCGGTGGCCAGCACGCTCAGCCGCATCTGGGAGATGTCCCGGAAGGCGGCGGTGAGCCGGGCCTGGAACTGGGCGATGGGCGCGGCGTTCTCCAGCCCCCAGAGGAAAAAGACCGCAGTGCCGCTCCCCGGCTCGGAGGGCAGCAGAGTGAAGTCGGGCCCCTGAAACACCTTCTGGGCCGCGTCCAGGGCCAGGTTCAGGTGAAAGCTGAACAGGCGCTGGCGCTCCTCCCGGGTGAAGGAGCCGATGTCGGGGATGGCGGAGGGGTCCAGGATGAGCAGGACGGCGGCGCAGCGGCTGCCTGCCCCCAGCCCCTCCAGGGCGGCGATGGCCCGTTCCGCCCCGTACCCGCCTTCCGGGGAGAGGAGGGCGGCGGCATGGCGGGCGGCCTCCTCCGCCAGGGAGCCCTCCCGCCGGGGGTGGGAGGGGGCGCAGAGCCTGCGCCGCTTTTCGCACTCGTCGATGGCCAGCCGGAGGGAGCGGGCCAGCTTTTCCTCGTCCAGGTCGATTTTAAGCAGGTAGTCCACCGCCCGGCTGCGCAGGGACTGCTGGGCCATGTGGAAATCCTGGTGGTTGGTGAGCATGATAAACACCAGCTCCGGGTACCGCTGGGCGCAGGCCTCCAGCAGCTCCAAACCGGTGAGCCGGGGCATTTTGATGTCGCAGACCACGATGTCCGGGCGGCGGGCCTCCACCAGCTCCAAAGCCTGCTGCCCGTCCCGGGCGGCGCCGCACACGGTGCAGTCCAGCCGCTCCCAGTCCAGCATGGACTGCAGGCCGGACAGGATGATCGGCTCGTCGTCAGCCAATAGGACGCGGTACATAGGCATCCTCCTGTTCTCTCAGGTTTCCTTGACGACGCGGACGTAGAGCCTGGTGTACTCCCCCGCCGCGCTGTCTATGCTGATCCCCGCCCGCTTGCCGTAGGCCAGCTTCAGCCGCCGGTTCACATTGCCCAGCCCGATCCCCGTCATAGAGGACTGGTCCGGGTTCTCCCCGGGCTGGAGGGCGGCCCGGGCCTGCTCCTCGGTCATGCCCAGGCCGTCGTCGGTGATGGTGAGCACCAGCATCTCCCCCTCCTCGAAGGCGTCCACCGTGATGGTGCCGAAGGAGCCCTTGGGCACCACGCCGTGGAAGATGGCGTTCTCCACCAGGGGCTGGAGGGTGAATTTGATGACCTTGCAGCGGCGCAGCTCCTGGGGGACAATGCAGACATACTGGAAGGCCCCCATGTAGCGGATGGACTGTATGCTGACATAGTCGTCCAGCAGGGCCAGCTCCTCCTCCAAGGGGATCTTGTCCGACACCCCTTTGCTGATGTTGCGCAGCAGGTTCACCAGGCTCTTCACCATCTTCTCAATGCCGGTGTTCTTCTGCACCACCGCCATCCAGTGCACGGAGTTCAGCGTGTTGTAGAGGAAATGGGGGTTAACCTGGGATTGGAGAAGATCCATCTCGATTTTGGCCCGCTCGTCGTGCAGCGCAATGGTCTCGGACAAAAGCTGTTGGAAGCCCAGTCCCAGCTCATTGAGCCGCGCTCCGATCTCCCCCATCTCACTGCGGGGCTTTTCCAGCTCCGGGTCAAAGGAGTAGTCGTTCAGGGCGATTCGGTTGATCTTTTCCGTGATGCGGCGGATGGGGGTGGTGATGTAGTGGGTGAGCAAGCTGAGGACAAATACGGCGATGAGCACGATCATCAGGATTACCGTCACCGCGGAAAACAGGATGTCGTGATTGGCGGCCTGGAGCCGGGTCTGGTTGACGCAGCTGGACAGGGTCAGCCCCTGGACGCCCAGGGGATGGTTTTGCAGGGCGTACACCACCCCGCCCCAGGCAAATTCGGCCCCCTGGGCGGCCTGGAGGGGGACGGCCTCCACCAGCGGGGCGGCCCCCGGGGTGGTGAGGCGGTCCCCAGCCGCCGTCTGGACGAAAAAGAGGTTCAGGTCGTTGTAAGGGGCCAGCACATCGGTGATGATGGCGGGACTCAGTTCAATATAGATGTAGCCCAGCCGCTCGGAGGCGTAGCCGTATACCGGGGAGAACAGGGCAAAGCAGTCGGCCCGGTGGGGGTTCAGCGAGGGGAACAGCCGCTGGAAGCCCGACGGGCCGCCTCCCTTCCAGGCCTGGAACTGCTCCGAACCCAGCAGGTTGGACAGGTCCCGCAGGCTGCCGTCATAGGCGGTGACGGCGCTGACATACACGCCGTTCTCGTTGAATACCACCAGGCGGTTGATGTAGCTGTCGATGAAGGAGGTGCGCAGGTAGACGTTGATGGCGTTCTGGGCGCTGAGGGCGGCGGCCGCCGCCCCGGAGGCGCCGGGGGCCTGGCTCAGGGCGTGGCTCACCCGGCCGGAGTTGCCGCAGTAGGCCTGGAGGGTCAGGACCTGGGCCAGGCTGTCATCCAGCCGGGCGGCGATGGTGCCGGCGTTGAGCTGGTCGATCTGGGCGATCTTGTCGGAGATGACCCGCTGCATGGATTGGTAGAGGTACAGGCTGCTCCCGAGGCCCACGGCCACCACGCACAGCACCGTGCACAGGATAATTTTAGAGCGTATGCCCCAGTAGCGCTTTTTTTCCACCCGTCCTCCCTCCTTTCATACAAAGTATACCCCATTCCTCCGAACCGCGCAATTCGATTTGTAGAATAGTACAACTTTCGAGAATTTTTCAGCCCGCCGCAGGGCCGCAGGAAAAGATTCGTACTTATTTTTTGTAGTTTTGGCCTTTTACACCCCGCCGCCCATGGGCTACAATACAGCCAAGGGAACCCTTCCCGCGCAAAACCACATCTTGGATTTAGGAGTGATCGTGATGAAAAAGCTTCTGTCTCTTGTCCTGGCCGGCGCCATGTGCCTGGGCCTGCTGTCCGGCTGCACCGGCGGCACCCCCGACCCCATCGGCACCCCCGCGCCTCAGAACTCCGCCGCTCCCGCCGCCGAGAGCACGGCCCCCAGCGAGCCCGAGGGGCTCACCGGCACGCTGAAGGTGTCCATGTGGGACCTGGCGGCCGACGCCATTTTCTCCTCCGTCATCAAGGCCTTTGAGGACGCCAACCCCGGCGTCACCATCGAGCCCATCGACATTCCCTCCGCGGACTACGGCACCAAGCTGTCCGTCATGCTCAACGGCGGCAGCGACGTGGACGTGTTCTGGGTCAAGGACGCCGACACCATCTACCCCATCGCCAACCGGGGCCAGATGGCCGACATGAACAGCTACATCACCCGGGACGGCCTGGACCTGGACATTTACAACGGCCAGGCCAAGGACTTCAACATCGACGGCAAGCAGATCGGCATGCCCTTCCGCACCGACTACTACGTCCTGTTCTACAACAAGGACATCTTTGACGCCGCCAGGGTGGAGTACCCCTCCAACGACATGACCTGGGCCGAGTTCGAGGAGCTGGCCAAAAAGGTGACCATGGGCGACGGCGTGGACAAGAAGTACGGCGCCTATTTCCACACCTGGCAGGCCTGCATCCAGAACTGGGCGGTTCAGGACGGGCAGCACACCATCATGGACACCGACTACAGCTTCTTCAAGCCCTACTATGAGATGGCCCTGCGGATGCAGAACGACGACAAGACCTGCATGGATTACGGCACCGTGAAAACCGCCAACCTCCACTACAGCGGGGTGTTCTCCGACGGCTCCGTGGCCCTGATGCCCATGGGCACCTGGTTCGCCGCCACCATGATCGACAAGATCAACAAGGGTGAGAGCGACCTCAACTGGGGCATTGCCACCCTGCCCCATCCCGACAATGTGGAGGCCGGCTACACCGTGGGTGCCACCACGCCTATCTGCATCAACGAGGCCAGCCCCAACAAGGACCTGGCTTGGGAGTTTGTGAAGTTCGTGTGCGGCTCTGAGGGAGCGGCCGCGGTGGCCGCCCAAGGCGGCGTGCCCGCCCTGCTTGACAACGACACGCTCAAGGCGCTCACCAGTGTGGACGGCTACCCCGAGGGCGCGCTGGAGGCCCTCCAGGTGAAGAACATTGTCCGTGACCGCCCCGTTGCCGACAAGGTGTCCGAGGTCAACCAGATGCTGGGCGAGCAGCACAGCCTCATCATGCTGGGCGAGAGCGACCTGGATACCGTCCTGGCCGACATGGGCGAGCAGTCCAAATCCATCCAGGGCTGACACCAAATCGACCCGTGATTCCAAGGGGCAGGACGCTGGTCCTGCCCCTTCCCACATGCAGGAAAAGGAGGAACAACCTATGGCGGTCAAGGAAAAGACGGGCGGCCGGGCCGCGTCCCCGCCCAAGGGCGGCATGACCCTGCGGCAGCGGCGGACCCTGGTGGGCCTGTCCTTCATCACCCCCAACTTCATCGGGTTTTTTGTGCTGAATCTCATTCCCATCCTGTTTGCCCTGCTGCTATGCTTCAACAAGTGGGACGGCTTCAATCCCATGGAGTTTGTGGGGCTGGACAACTTCAAGTACATCTTCACCCACAAGGTGTTTCAGCAGGCGGTGGTTAAGACCGTGATCTTCACCGTGTGCTCCGTGGTCATCACCATGCTGCTCTCCCTGGGGCTGGCGGTGCTCATCAACCAGAAGCTCAGGGCCATCGGCATTTTCCGTACCGCCATTTTCTTCCCCTATGTGGCCTCGGTGGTGGCGGTGGCCGCAGTGTGGCAGATGCTGTTCCAGAAGGACATGGGCCTCATCAACGAGATCCTCCGGGCCCTGGGGGTGAGCGACCCGCCCGGCTGGTTCGCCTCCACCAAATGGGCCCTGCCCGGCGTCATCGTGGTGAACATCTGGAAAAACATGGGCTACTACATGATCATCTACCTGGCCGCCCTCCAGGACATCCCCACCTCCCTGGTGGAGGCCGGGATGATCGACGGGGCCACCGCCTGGCAGCGGTTCTGGCAGATCAAATGGCCCCTGCTGCGCAACGCCACCTTCTTTGTGGCCATGATGCTCACCATCAACAGCTTCAAGTCCTTCGACCTGATCTACGCCCTCACCGAGGGGGGGCCGGGAACCGCCACCACCCTGCTGTCCCAGTACATCTACAACCAGTCCTTTGTCTCCTGGGACTACGGCCGGGCCAGCGCGGCGGCCATGGTGCTGTTCGCCATTGTGGCGGTGATCACCCTGTTCCAGTTCCGGCTGGAAAAGAAATTTGCCGAGTGATGGAGGGGAAAGCCTTATGCCGAACAAAATGCCCGCCTGGAGGAAGGCGCTTTTATACGTGGTCCTCATCCTGATCTGCGCCGTCACCCTGCTGCCCCTGGTGTGGATGCTCAGCGCCTCGCTGAAGCTGGACAAGGACGTGTTCCGCATCCCCATCGAGTGGATCCCCAGCGATCCGGCCTGGAGCAACTACCAGCGCATCTGGGACCAGGTGCCCATGCTCCGCTTCACCTTCAACACCTTTAAGGTGACCATCATCACCACCGTGATCCAGGTGTTCACCTGCTCCTTCGCCGCTTACGGCTTCGCCAAGTGCCGGTTCCGGGGCCGCAACCTGCTGTTCCTCATCTACGTGGCCACCATCGCCGTGCCCTGGCAGGTGTACATGCTGCCCCAGTATACCATGATGAACAACGTGTTCCACATGGTGGACACCCACGCCGTGCTGATCCTGCTCCACTCCTTTGATGCCTTCGGAGTGTTCCTGCTGCGCCAATTCTGCATGGGCATACCCGATGAGCTGCTGGAGGCCGCCCGCATCGACGGGCTCAGCGAGTACGGCATCTACCGTCGGATCGTGCTGCCCCAGATGGGGCCGTCCATCGCCACCCTGGTGATCTTCACCTTTGTCAGCAACTGGAACGACTTCATGGGGCCCATGATCTACCTGAACAGCACCGAGCTGAAGACGGTGCAGCTGGGCATTCGGATGTTCATGGGACAGTACTCCACCGAGTACGGCCTGATCATGGCCGCCAGCGTGGTGTCCCTCATCCCGGTGATCATCGTGTTCCTCATCTTCCAGAAGCAGTTCGTCCAGGGCATCGCCACCAGCGGCCTGAAGGGGTAAGGGGCTGACTACCCTGGGCCCCCGGGACAGAAAAGGACCGCCGCTCATGGAGCGGCGGTCCTTTTCTGCCTGCCTCAGCGGTGGGTGTCCGGGGCGGCATCAGGGCAGGAACTTCATTTCCAGCGTGCCGTCCACCGGGACCAGGGCCCGGTACAGGGTGTCCGGCCAGCATTTCCGCAGGTGGGGGTCCCGAATGGGGACGGCCTCCACCATCGGCTCCCGGGCGCCCCCCAGGCAGATGGAGCCCGCCGGGGTCTCCAGCGCGCCGTCCCGCCAGACGGGACGCTGGGCAAAGAGCAGGGACAGCACAGCCCCCTCCTCCCCCTGGTAGCGGTCGGTCACCGTCAGGCCACCCCCGCCCCGGGCCAGGACCGCCCGACGGGTGTAGGAGAACCCGCCCCCCGGATAGGCCGGGGCCAGCTCCAGCTCTATGACGGAGGCGTCCCCCTCCCGGAAGCGCTTTACACCGGCGGGGGCGCAGTCCCTGCCGCTGCCCTGGACCCGCCCGCCGATGGTGGGCAGGTTGTGCCAGTCGGAACGCATGGTCCAGATGGAGTACCGCTCCGGCGAAAAGGTCTTGGCGGTGTAGGTCTCCACCCCCACGTCGATGAGCAGGGGCTGTCCTTTGCGGTAGACGATGAGGCTTCCGGCGTCGCAGTGGCCGTGGCTGAGGCCGTTGTGCCCCGCCCGGAGGGAGACGCACCAGGTCTCGTCCCGGGCGATCCACAGCCCGGTGCTGGGATAGAACACTTCCTCCTCGGGGGGGACCGGGACGGCGGGGGCGGCCAGCGCCTGGGCGCACAGGGCGTCCAGCAGCCGCTCGAAGAGGCTTTTGCTGCCGGGCAGGTCCCGGGTCACACGGCGGGACACGTCCGCCGCCGCCATGGCGCACAGGCCGGGGGCCTGGACACGGCAGCCGAAGAGGTATTCCCCCGCCCCCCGCGGCCCCGCCAGGGGCAGACAGTCGGCGTAGTTGAGGTAGCAGTCCCCGTCCACGTGGACGTTGACGATGTACATGGCGATGTTCCGAAGCTTTTCCTCCTGGAACAGGGGGGCGAAATGGCCGCCGGACACCCGGTCCAGCACCTCCAGCGCCCCCCACAGGGTGATCCCCGCGTGGTGGTAGTACTCCGCCCCCTCCTCGCAGCAGCCGTCCTGGCCGTAGCCGTCCAGGAAACAGTCCAGGCTGTAGGCGGCCTGCTCCGCCACCCGGCGCTTCACGTCCTGGCCGTACCCGGCAGTGAACACCGACAGCAGCACGTTCTGGGTGCACCAGGAGGTCCAGTTGTTCACCGGCTCGTCCCCGTCTCCCATCCACCAGAAGTGCTCCCGGAGGTAGGGGGCCACCACCCGGGCGTCCACCTCCCGGAGGATGCGCCGGCACAGCCCCGGGGCCGCCTGCTCCAACTCCTCCCCCAGCAGCGCCCGGATGAGGGACAGGTTGGCCGCCGACTCGCAGGCGAACAGGTCGGGTATGGGCCGGGCGGTATCCGGCAGGGGCAGGGTGGGAGTGTCCCGGATATAGGTGTTGTGGGCGGGGAGCTGCCAGCCGCTCTCCTCACATACGAACCAGATCCCGTCGATCAAATCGTCCAGGAACCGGCCCTGGTGCTCGGCGCACTCCGCCAGGGCCAGGGCGCACAGCGCCTGCTGCCTGGGATGGCATTTCTCCTCGTAGCGGGTGCGGTCCCCGGTGCGGGAAAAGGTGAGGTAGTCCCCGCAGGTCATCACGGGCCAGCGCCAGCCCAGGTACTCCTCCCCCCGGCGGATCAGCGCCGCGCGCACCCCCTGGGGCAGGCCGTCCCAGACGGCCCGGTCGCCGGCGCGGGGGAATTCCAGATCCCCAAGGCTGCCGGGCAGCGTGTGTAAATATTCCTGGATCATGGCGGACCTCCCATTCCTCCCCGCGCAGGGCCGCGGGGGTGCTTTGTCAGGATTCAACACAATTATATACCGCGGGACCGGCAATTACAACTCTAATGTGGCGGCGGGGCGGGTATGGCCGCCGTAAAGGTGATAACCCCGCCGGCGTAGCGGTTGGTTATGCGCCCCCGGTGCCGGATAACAATGGCCTTGGCGGTGGACAGCCCGATGCCGTAGCCCCCCGTCTGCCGGGCCCGGGAGGAGTCGGCCCGGTAGAATCGGTCGAAATAGCGGGGGAGCAGGGCGGGGTCCAGGCCCTGGCAGGGGTTGGAGACGGCGGCGTATACCGTCCGCCCCCGCTGATATACAGTGAAGCGGATGGTTCCGCCGGGGTCGCAGTACTTCACCGCGTTGTCCAGCAAAATCGAGAACAGCCGGAAGAAATTGTCCGGCACCCCCCGCAGGTCAACCCCGCCGGCAATGTGGGCACACAGGTCCTTTCCGGCGGACTGGGCCAGCGTCTGAAAGGCGTCGGCGCTGGCCTGGGCGATCTCGCTGAGGGAGAAGCGCTGTACGTGCTCCGCCTGGACCGTCTCCTCGGTCCGGGCCAGCTCCACCAAATTTTTGATGAGCTTGTCCAGCCGGGAGATCTGGGCCTGGGCGCTGTCCAGCCACGGGTTTTTTCCATAGGAATCCGCCAGCAGGCCCATGTCGGCAGACAAAATGGCCAGGGGGGTTTTCAGCTCGTGGGAGGCGTCGGTGACAAACTGCCGCTGGCGCTCCAGGTTCTCCACAAAGGGCCGGATGGCCTTTTTGGAGAAGAACACCAGGAGGACGAAGACAATGAGGGCGCAGGAAGCGGACACCAGGACGGTGACGCGGAGCATGTTGTCAGCGGCCTGGAGCTGGAGAAAGCAGTCCAGGCCGATGATGGTGCAGCCCCCGTCCTCCCGCTGGAACACCCGGAAGCGGTAATAGCCCACATACCCCCGGTCGGCCCGGCCGGACACGATCTGGCTGATGGTCTCCACCACGGTATGACGGTCCAGGGCGGCGATGTGGTCCGTGTTGACCGCCCTCACCTCTTGCTGGCCGGTGAGCTCCACGATGAAGTAGCGGGTCTCAAAGGGGGTTTCCGGGGTGACCTGGAACCGAAAGGCGGAGAAGGGGGCGGCAGCCTCGTCCGGCTGGGGGAAATCCCCGCCGTTTTGGTAGAGCAGGTCGATAACCCGGTCGGAGCGGGCGGCGGTAACCAGGTGGTTGCCCACGCCGATGGCGGCGCACAGCACCGCCATGGTCCCCAGCAGGGACAGCATGGCGATCATGATGAATTTCCTGCGCAGCGAGCGGATCATGACAGCTCCTCCAGCAGGTAGCCCTGGCCCCGGCGGGCGGCAATGCGCACGTTGGCCCCCACCGCCTCCAGCTTGCGCCGCAGGAAGGAGATATACGCCCACACCACGTTGATCTCCGCCTCGCTGTCGTAGCCCCAGATGTGCTCCATGAACTGCTCCGTGGAGATGAGCCGCCCCTTCCGGCGCATCAGCAGCTCCAGCATCTGGAACTCCTTGCTGCTCAGGCGGACACAGGCCCCGCCGCACTTCAGCTCAAAGGTGGAGCAGTCCAGGGCGGCGTTCCCGGCGGTGAGGACGCAGGGGGTGTACTCGCCGCCCCGGCGGGTCAGCGCCCGCACTCTGGCCACAAACTCCCGGCTGTCGAAGGGCTTGGGCAGGTAGTCGTCCGCGCCGCAGTCCAGCCCGGCCACCCGGTCCTCCACCTGGGATCGGGCCGTCAGCAGCAGCACCGGCGTGGACACCCCTTTGGCCCGCAGGGCCTGGAGCACCTGGAGGCCGTCCAGCTTGGGCATCATGATGTCCAGCACCAGGCAGTCGTAGTTTTCCGCCAGCCCGTAGTCCAGGGCGTCCTGACCGTCGCCCACCACGTCCACGGCATAGTTTTCCCGGCGGAGAAGCGCCTCCAGCACCATGGTCATCTCCGGCTCGTCGTCAGCCACTAAAATGCGCATATTGGGGTCCTCCTTGTGATAGCGGCGCAAGCTGCGCCCTGTGTGCGGCATATTCCCTCATACCTGGCCGGGCGGCAGCTCGATCAGGTCCCGGATGGTCTGCAGGGACAGGCCGGTGGAGGCGATCTCGTCGGCGCAGCGCTTCAGCTCCTGGACGATCAGCTCCTGGTTGGGGATGTCCCGCTTGTATTTCAGCCGGTGCTCGATGTTGGCCCAGCAGTCCATGGCGATGGTGCGCAGCTGGACCTCCAGCCAGACCGGGCCGTGGGGCTCCCCGCCCAAAAAACGGAGGGGCAGGGTGAGAATCATGTGGTAACTGCGGTAGCCGTTGGGCTTGGGATGGCGGATATAGTCCTTTTCCCGGAGAATCTCCACGCCTGGGATGGCGCGGATCAGGGCCACGGTCTGGTCGATGTTCTGGGTGAAGGGGCAGATCAGGCGCACCCCCGCCGCGTCCCAGACGCTTTGCAGGGCGCTGTCCCTGGTGGCGGGGAGGCCCTGCCGCGCCAGCTTGCGCCTCATGCTGTCCGCGCTTTTGACCCGGGCCCGGACCGAGGAAACGGGGTCCCGCAGCCCCTGAGCGGTCTGATACCGGCGCATCATGGCCAGACAGGAGAGAAATTCGGAGATGATCCCCTCCAGCAGAATGAGGGAGGGCCCATAAAATTCCCGCTCCGCGCAGGTAATATTGATGATGGTCTCGTCCATAGAGCCTCCTGTCACCCGCCTCCCTGCCCCGTCTGCGTCAGCTGGAGGGCGCAGGAGAGGGCCCCGTCCGATTGGAGGACGAACAGCAGGGCGATCTCGGCGGTGTCCTCCTTCAATGTGATGTGGACGGAGCCGGTCTCATCTGTGGCGGCGTCAATCACCGCGCCCTCCGCAATGGAGAGCAGGACCGTCCCCAGGATCTGATCCTGGGGGTCCAGGACGGCCAGCTCCACCTCGCCGTTTCTGGGCAGGCCGGGGAGGGCCAGCTCCCCGCCGCCCTCCAGGGGGTAGCGGGCCTGCTCTCCCCCGGCAGTCAGCCGGACGGCGCCCTCCAAAAGGCCGTCTCCGCCCTCCCGGCGGAAGCAGGCTGCTATGTCGACCCCGCCCTCGGCCTGTGTGCCCTGGGCGGGCCGGTCTCCTGACCCGCCTGAGCAGCCGCACAGCGCCAGCGCCGCCGCCGCGGCGAAGACAGCGGCGCGTATTCTCAGCTTGAGCCCCATGGCCGCGCCTCCTTTTGATGGATTCCCCCTCTGGGGATGGACCAAGTATAGCTGCCTAACTCAAAAACAACTTAAAAGAAGGCGGGTCCGCCGCTTTTAACTTGTTTTAAAGTAGCCCCTCTATAATGACCCCATCCCAGTGAAAAGGAGGGCGCACTCTTGATTGAGATTGAGCATCTTACCAAACGCTACGGGACCCACACCGCCGTGTCCGACCTGAGCCTCCAGGTGGAGAACGGGCAGATCTACGGCTTTTTGGGGCCCAACGGCGCGGGGAAGTCCACCACCATGAATATCATGACGGGCTGCCTGTCCGCCACAGAAGGCCATGTCCGCATCGAGGGCTATGACATCTTCGACCAGCCGGACAGGGCCAAGCGGCTCATCGGCTACCTGCCGGAGCAGCCCCCGCTCTATATGAACGAGACGCCGGAGGAATACCTGCGGTTTGTGGGCGAGGCCAAGGGCCTGCGGGGCGGGGAGCTGGAGCGGCAGATGGACCAGGTGATGGAGCGGACCGGCGTGGGGGCGGTGGCCCACCGCCGCATCGCCGCCCTGTCCAAGGGCTATAAGCAGCGGGTGGGTGTGGCCCAGGCCCTGCTGGGGACGCCCCGGGTCATCATCCTGGACGAGCCCACCGTGGGGCTGGACCCCATCCAGATCATCGAGATCCGGGATCTCATCAAGGAGCTGGGCCGGACCCACACCGTCATATTCAGCTCCCACATTTTGTCCGAGGTGCAGGCCATCTGCGACCGAATCATCATGATCGCCAAGGGGAAACTGGCGGCCTTTGACACCCCGGAGAACCTGGAAAAGCAGCTGCTGGCCTCCAACGAGCTGGTCCTCACCGCAGAGGCGGACGAGGAGGCGCTGGCCGGGCTCCTGGCCGGCATGGAATTCATCTCCGCTGCGGAGATGGAGCGGACCGGGGAGGGGCGGACCACCGCCCGCATCCGAACGGACCGCAGCGACGTCTACGAGGTGTCCCGGGCGGTGTTCCTCGCCTTTGCCCAGCGGGGCGTCCCGCTGTTGGAGCTGACGCCGAAAAAGGCCAATCTGGAGGATATCTTCCTGGAGCTGGCGGAGGACGGCGGCACGGCGGCGGGACCTGTCCCGGGCGCTGAACTTGAAACAGAAAGCGAGGCGGATGGCCATGACGGCGGTATTGAAGCATGAGCTGAGAAGCTATTTCCACTCCCTCACCGCCTATGTGTTCGGGGCGTTTTTGCTGCTGGCGGTGGGTCTGGGGTCCCTGCGGTACAATCTCCAGGCGGCGGTGAGCAATTTCGAGTTCGCCCTGGCGGATTTCTGCATCGTCCTGGCGGTTATTGTCCCCATACTCACCATGCGGATCCTGGCGGAGGAGCGCAGGCAGAAGACGGACCAGCTGCTCTACTCCCTGCCCATCACCACCACCCAGGTGGTGGCGGGAAAGTACCTGGCCCTGCTGGCGGTCTATATGATCCCGCTGTGCGTGGTGGCGGTCTACCCCCTGATCTTCTCCCGGTACGGGGAGGTGTACCTGCCCACCTCCTACGGCTCCATCCTGGCCTTTTTCGTCATGGGGGCGGCCCTCATCGCCCTGGGCATGTTCATCTCCGCCCTCACCGACAATCAGGGCTTTGCCGCGGGCATCGGCATCGCCGCCATCCTGCTGAATTACTTCAGCGTCACCCTGTCCGAATACGTATCCTCCACCGCTTTCGGCTCCATCGTGGCTGTGTGCGCGTTGGAGGCCGGGCTGGGGGCCCTGGTCAAATATCTGACAAAAAATGAGGCGCTGGGCTACGGGACCGCCGTTGTCCTCATGGCCGCCACCGGGGCGGCCGCCTATCTGGACAGCGGGTGGTTCGAGGGCCTGCTGCCCCGGGTCATGTCCCAGCTGTCCCTGTTCGAGCGGTTTTACACCATCGTCAACGGGGTATTCGATATGACCGCCATTGTGTACTACCTCACGGTCATTGTATTCTTTTTATTCCTGTCTGTCCAGTCCATGGAGAAGCGGAGGTACAACTGATGAAAAAATGGAAGCTTCCAAACCTCCGCGGGGTCGGGGACGGGCCGGCCCTGCGGGGCGGGGCCTACTCCCTGACCATCTCGGCGGTGGTGTTGGCCATTCTGATTGCGGTGAACGTCCTGGCCTCCGCCCTGCCTGCCTCGCTGACCAAATACGACATCAGCGCCGCCAAACTCTACTCCATCACCAGCAACACCAAGGTGGTGGTGAACGCCCTGGACCAGGACGTGACCATCTACTGGATCGTCCAGTCCGGCAAGGAGGACGGGGTGATCGACAACCTGCTGAGCCGGTACGACAGCCTGTCCGACCACATCCAGGTGGTGAAGAAGGACCCCGACGTGTTCCCCACCTTTGCCCAGCAGTACACCAGCGAGACAGTGCGCAACAACAGCCTCGTGGTGGAGAGCGGGGAGCGCAGCCGGTACATCGCCTATGAGGATATCTACCTCCAGGAGGCCGACCTGTACTCCTACACCTACACCACCTCCTTCGACGGCGAGGGGGCCGTCACCTCCGCCATCGACTACGTAGTCAGCGAGGAGCTGCCCCGGCTGTACCTGCTGGAGGGCCACGGGGAGGAGGAGCTTCCCAGCTCCTTCCGGGAGCAGATCGAGAAGGAGAACATGGAGACCGCCTCCCTGTCTCTCCTGACGGTGGACGAGATCCCGGAGGACGCGGACTGCGTGGTGATCTACGCCCCCGAGCGGGACATCTCGGAGAAGGAGGCGGAGATGCTGGCGGACTATGCGGCCCAGGGCGGCAGGCTGCTGGTGATGGCGGGCCCCGCGGAGGACGACGGGCTGGAAAATCTGTACGGCCTGCTGTCCGCCTACGGCGTGGAGTCCCAGGACGGCGTGGTGGTGGAGGGGGGACGGGAGCATTACGCCTTCCAGACCCCCTACGCCCTGCTGCCCAGCCTGAACAGTCACGCCGTCACCGATCCCCTGATGGAGGAGGGGTACAAACCCATTCTGCCCATCGCCCGGGGGCTGACGGTAACGGAGACCCTGGGAGGCGTCACGGTGACGGAGCTGCTCACCACCTCCGACACCTCCTTCAGCAAGGCGGACGGCTACGGCCTGACCACCTATGAGAAGGAGGAGGGGGACACGGACGGCCCCTTTGCCCTGGCGGTGTCGGTGGAGGCGCCGGGCGGCGGCGGGATGGTGTGGTTCGCCTCCTCCCACTTCGTGGAGGATAGGTACAACGCCTATTCCTCCGGGGCCAACCTGGACCTGGCCATGAACGCCCTGTCCTCCCTGGTGGGCGAAACAGAAGCTGTGGCCATCCGCAGCAAGTCACTGAACTACAACTATCTGACCATCAGCGATTCCGCCGCGTCGGTGCTCAAGGCGCTGATGCTGGGCGTGTTCCCCCTGGCCTATCTGGGCTATGGGGTGTGCGTGGCGCTGCAAAGGAGGAGGCTGCAAAATGAGCCGGTCTAAAAAGCTGTATCTCCTGCTGGGGGTTCTGGCCCTGGTGTGCGCGGCCGCCCTGGGGGCGGCGCGGTGGGAGGCCCACAAGGAGCAGATCCGCACCAGCGGGGAGACCATCTTGTCGCTGCCGGCGGATCAGGTGACCGCCCTGTCCTGGGAGCATGACGGGGAGACGCTGGCTTTCCACAGGGACGGGGATTGGCGCTATGACGGAGACGAGGCGTTCCCAGTGAGCGGGGAACGGGTGGACGAGCTGCTGGGGCTGTTCGAGGACTTCGGGGCGGCCTTCACCATCCAGGACGTGGAGGACTACGGCCAATACGGTCTGGACGACCCGGTGTGCGCCATCCGGCTGGCCGCGGATGGCCAGGACTATGAGATCAAGCTGGGGGACTACAGCAAGATGGACTCCCTGCGGTATGTGGACATCGGGGACGGGAAGGTCTATCTGGCCCAGAGCGACCCCATGGACCTCTTTGACACAGACCTCAGCGGCCTCATCCAGCATGACCAGATCCCGGACTTCGGGCAGGTGAGCGAGCTGCGTTTTTCCGGCGGGGAAAACTACGCCGTCCTCTATCAGGAGGGGGGCGGCATCTCCTACCGGGACAGCGACGTGTACTATACGGAGCGCGGCGGGGACCGTCTGCCGCTGGACCCCGATAAGGTGGAAGGCTGCCTGGACCAGATCGGCCGCCTCAGCCTGACCAACTATGTCACCTACAATGCCACAGACGAGGAGCTTCAAAGCTGTGGGCTGGACCAGCCCGAGCTGACGGTGACCGTGGACTACGAGGGCGGGGAGGAGGACGGCGGAGGGACCTTTGTCCTCCACGTCAGCCGGGGCCCGAGCGAGCGGGAAACGGCGGAGAGCTCCTCCAAAGACGGGGACGGGACCATCACCGCCTACGCCCGGGTGGGGGACTCCCCCATCGCCTACCAGATTTCCTCTTCCGCCTACACCTCCCTCATGGCCGTGTCCTATGACGACCTGCGCCACGGCGAGGTGCTGCCCGCCGACTTGGAGGACGTGGTCCGGCTGGATGTGTCGCTGGAGGGCCGGACCTACACCTTTGCCTCGGAGGAAAAGGACGGGGAGCGGGTGTGGTCCTACGGCGGCGAGGAGCTGGAGGGGAGCGGGCTCCAGAGCGCCCTGGGGGGACTTTCCGCAGACAGCTTTACGGATGAGCAGCCGGAGGGGAAGCAGGAGATCGGCCTGACCGCCCGCCTGGACCGGGAGGGAGAGCCCGCCGTCCAAATCGGCCTGTACCGCTATGACGGCGCTTCCTGTTTGGCCGTGGTGGACGGGGAGAGCGTGTCCCTGGTGGACCGGGCCGCCGTGGTGGAGCTGATAGAGGCGGTGAACGCCGTCGTATTGAATTAGGAGGGCATATGGACGACACAGCAAAGACCATCTCCGAGCTTTTGCTGGAGCGGCTGAAGGAGAGCGCCGCCCTGGAGGCTGCGGAGGGGGGTGAGCCGCCGCCCGGCGTCCCGGTGGATCCGCTGGGGGCGGTTCTGCCGGAGCTTCGGCGGGAGGCGGAGCCCCAGCCGGACAGGAACGGGGCCCGGCGGGGCTATGCCCAGACAGCCCGGGAGGATTCCCGCCCGCTGGGCTCTGGGTGACGCCGGCAGGGGCCGTTTCCCGTCCGGGGAGCGGCCCTTTGCCGGCGGCCCGAGGACAAAATTTTCTCCAGCCCCTTGACAAAAATGGATGTACCCGCTATTATATGTAGCATGCTACACGATGTGGGGAGGGCTGGCCATGCCGGTGAAAGGAATCGGCTATTTTATCAAGATGATTGACGACAAGCTGAAGGTGCGGGCCGACGCGGCCCTGAAGGAGCACAATCTGACCCTGGCCCAGAGCCGTGTGCTGATGCTGCTGGACGAACGGGGCGGGCAGGCCACCCAGAAAGAGCTGGAGGACCTTTTTGACGTCTCCCATCCCACGGTGGTGGGGATCGTCTCCCGGATGGAGCAGAACGGCTATGTGGAGACCTGGCTGGACACCAAGGTCCAGCGCAGCAAAATGGTGCGCCTGACGCCCAAGGCCCGGGCGATTGACGCGGAGATGTCCGCCATGATCCGGGAGCAGGAGGACGCCATGCTCCGAGGGCTCACCGGGGAACAGATCGGGCAGCTGGAGCGGCTGCTGGACGCAGTCTGCCGCAACCTGAGCGAGGGGACCAAACCCTGAAACACAGCGCCGCTTTCGGGCGGCCTTGTGTCTGCCATTTAGTGTAGCGCGCTACAACAAAACCGAAAGAAGGAAGTGCCTATGATTAAGACGCTGGCCGGGAGCCTCCGGCAGCATATAAAGGGCTCTATTCTCACCGTCTGCCTGTCCATTCTGGAGGCGGGCTTTGAGATTGTCATTCCCCTGTGCATGTCCGGGCTCATCGACTACGGCGTGGAGCGGGGGGACATGGGCCGGGTATGGTGGTACGGCGGGGCCCTGCTGGCGCTGGCCCTGCTTCAGCTGGCCGCCGGGACGGCCTCCGCCCGGATCTGCGCCAGAGCCTCCGCCGGATTCGCCGCCAACCTGCGGCAGGATATGTACGACAATGTACAGACCTTTTCTTTTTCCAACCTGGACAAGTTTTCCACCGCCTCCATTGTCACCCGGCTGACCACCGACGTGACCAATATCCAAAACGCCTATCAGATGCTGCTCCGCATGGCCGTCCGGGGGCCGGTGATGATGGTGTTCGCCATGGCGGTGTCCTTCACCATCAGCCGGGAGATCTCCCTGGTGTTTTTGGCGGTAATCGTCTGCCTGGCGGTGCTGCTGTGGGGCATTGTCCGGGGGGTGAACCCTATTTTCGGCCAGGTGTTCCGCACCTACGATACCCTGAACAACGTGGTGCAGGAGAACGTCCGGGGGGCCCGGGTGGTAAAGTCCTTCAACCAGGAGGAGAGGGAGATGGAAAAGTTCGGCGGTATCTCCCAGCGGATCTTCCGGGACTTCGCCCGGGGGGAGCGGCTGCTGGCCCTGAACACGCCGCTGATGCAGTTTTTCATGTACGCCTGCATGATCCTGATCTCCTGGCTGGGGGCCAAGGCCATCGTGGCCGGCGGCAACGACCCGGCCCTGGGCCTGACCACCGGAGGCCTCACCGCCCTCATCAGCTACGCCATCCAGATTTTGATGAGCCTGATGATGCTGTCCATGGTATTCGCCATGATCGCCATCTCCGCCGCCTCCGGCCGGCGGGTGGCGGCGGTGCTGGAGGAGCGGGCGGACATCGCCAACCCCCGGCACCCCGTCCGGGATGTGCCCAGCGGGGACGTGGTGTTTCACAACGTCGGATTCCGCTACGCCTCCAAGGCGGACCGGCAGGTGCTGGACCACATCGACCTTCACTTCCGCGCCGGGGAGACCGTGGGCATTTTGGGCGGCACCGGCTCGTCCAAGTCCAGCCTGGTGCAGCTCATCCCCCGGCTCTACGACGTGACGGAGGGCAGCCTGACCGTGGGCGGGGTGGATGTGCGGGACTACGACCTGACCGCCCTGCGCTCGGCGGTGGCCATGGTTTTGCAGAAAAACGAGCTGTTTTCCGGCACCATCCGGGAAAACCTGCGGTGGGGGAACGAGGACGCCACCGACCAGGAGCTGGAGCGGGCCTGCCGCCTGGTCTGCGCCGATGAGTTTATTCAGAGCTTTCCCGACGGGTACGACACCCGCATCGAACAGGGGGGAACCAACGTCTCCGGCGGGCAGAAGCAGCGCCTTTGCATTGCCCGGGCGCTGCTGAAAAAGCCCAAGGTGCTCATCCTGGACGACTCCACCTCCGCCGTGGACACCAGGACCGACGCCGCCATCCAGAAATCCTTCGCGGAATACCTCCCGGAGACCACCAAGATCATCATTGCCCAGCGGGTCAGCTCGGTCCAGCACGCGGACCAGATTGTGGTGATGGACGGCGGAAGGGTGGCCGCCGTGGGCAGGCACCAGGAATTGCTGGAGACCTGCGGCATCTACCGGGAGGTCTGCCAGTCCCAGCAGAAAGGAGCGCGCGGCGATGACTGAAAAAACAAAACGCGAATTCGCCGGGGGAGCGGCCCCGGAGCGGTTCAACCCCAAGGCCCTGGGGAAGGCGCTGGGCTGCATGGGGGAGTATCGGGGCGGCATGGTGCTGGTGGCGGTGTGCATCCTGCTCAGCGCCATCGCCAGCGCGGCCTCCTCCCTGTTTTTGCAGACCCTCATCGACGACCACATCCTCCCCCTGGTGGCCATGGACACGCCGGTGTTCACCGGGCTCATTCGGGCGCTGATCACCATCGGCTGCGTCTATCTGGCGGGGGTGCTGTCCGCCCTGGTCTATAACCGGGTGATGGTGACCATCGCCCAGGGGACGCTGAAAAAGATCCGGGACGAAATGTTCGGCAGGATGCAGCGTCTGCCCATCCGCTACTTCGACACCCATACCCACGGAGAGATCATGAGCCTCTACACCAACGACACCGACACCCTGCGGCAGCTCATCGCCCAGGCCCTGCCCCAGCTCATCTCCTCCGTGTTCACCATTGCGGTGGTCTTTGTGTGCATGCTGTACGTCAGCATTCCCCTGACCCTGCTGGCGTCAGCGGCGGTATTCGTCATGATGAAGGTGGTGGGCGGCGTCATGGAAAAGAGCGGCGCCTACTTCGTACGGCAGCAAGAGACCCTGGCGGAGCTCAACGGCTATGTGGAGGAGATGGTCAACGGGCAGAAGGTGGTCAAGGTGTTCTGCCACGAGGGCCGGGCCAGGGAGGAGCTGGCCGCCCGAAACAGGGCGTGGGAGGAGGCCGCCGCAGGGGCGGGGGGCAACGCCAACGCCATCATGCCTATGATGAACGCCCTGGGCTATGTCCAGTACGTCCTGGTGGCGGTGCTGGGGGCCTGGATGGCCATTGCCGGGGTGGGCAGCCTGGGGCTGGCGGGTGTAAACACCCTGACGCTGGGGTCCATCGCCTCCTTCCTCACCCTCACCCGCAGCTTTACCAGCCCCATCGCCCAGATCTCCAACCAGTTCAACTCCGTGGTCACCGCACTGGCGGGGGCGGAGCGCATCTTCGCCTTTTTGGAGGAGGAGCCGGAGCGGGACGAGGGCTATGTCACACTGGTCAGCGCCAAAATTGACGAAAATGGTGCGGTTACGGAGTGCGCCGAACGCACCGGGCAGTGGGCGTGGAGGCACCCCCACGGGGACGGCACACTGACCTACACCCCGCTGCGGGGCGAGATCACCCTGGACGGGGTGGACTTTGGGTACACGCCGGACAAAACCGTGCTCCACGAGGTCACCCTGCGGGCTGAGCCCGGCCAGAAGATCGCCTTCGTGGGGGCCACCGGCGCGGGCAAAACCACCATCGCCAACCTCATCAACCGCTTCTACGACGTGGCGGACGGCAAGATCCGCTATGACGGCATCAACATCAACAAGATCAAAAAGGCGGACCTGCGCCGCTCCCTGGGGGTGGTGCTCCAGGAGGTGAACCTGTTCACCGGCACAGTGATGGAAAACATCCGTTACGGCAATCCCGCCGCCACCGACGGGGAGTGCGTGGCGGCGGCCAAACTGGCCAACGCCGACGGCTTTATCCGAATGCTCCCCCAGGGCTATGACACGGTTTTGCAGGGGGATGGAGGCGGCCTGTCCCAGGGTCAGCGGCAGCTGATCTCCATCGCCCGGGCGGCGGTGTCCGACCCGCCGGTGATGATCCTGGACGAGGCCACCTCCTCCATCGACACCCGCACGGAGGCGCTGGTGCAGAAGGGGATGGACGCGCTGATGAAAGGGCGCACGGTGTTCGTCATCGCCCACCGCCTGTCCACCGTCCGCAACTCCGACTGCATCCTGGTGCTGGACCACGGGCGGGTCATCGAGCGGGGCGCCCACGACCAGCTGATCGCGGACAGAAAAACCTATTATCAGCTGTACACCGGGGCCTTTGAGTTGGAATAAACCACATAAAAACAGGCTGCGCCCGGTTTTAAACGGAGCGCAGCCTTCTTTTCTGATGTGTATTTTCCCATACCGTGATGGGACCCGCACAGCCTCCCCCAGACCGCCGGCCGGTGCCGGAATTGCGCATAGGCCGGCGCGGCTCATACGCGAGAGAGGAAACCGATTCAAAGGGTGCATATTTACAGAAATGCGTACCTTCCTGCAAATGTTAGGATACTATTTCCAAGCTAAGAATAGCATAAAAAGTGGAGTATTTCAACCTCTCTTTCCGTATTTTTTAGGCGGTCAAAAATGTTTGCAAAAAAGTACGCCTTTTCGTAGACCCTCAGTCCAAATTGGAGCAACGGTATGGCGGGACATCATTCGAGAAAAAAACTGGACCTTACCGGCCAGCGGTACGGCAAGCTTGCCGTGCTGGATCCGGCGGAGAACATCGGGGGCCGGACGGCCTGGCGGTGCCGGTGCGACTGCGGCCGGGAGCTGGCAGTCACCACCCGGCGGCTGCGAGATGGACGCCGCACCTCCTGCGGCTGTGACAAGCCCAATTTTAGTCAGCCGCCCGCAGCGATCGGCCGGGCCAGCCTCACCTTTGTGGACGGCACCTGCATAGAGATGATACGGGCGGGCACCAGGCGCTCCAACAACACCAGCGGGGTGCCGGGAGTCGACTGGGTCCCCTCCAAGGGTCTGTGGCGGGCCGCCATCTGCTTCAAAGGCAAACGGCATTACCTGGGGAGCTACAGGGAGTTTGAGGACGCGGTCAAGGCCCGCAAGCAGGCGGAGGCGGAGTTTTACCAGCCGTTTTTGGCTCAGTTTGACAGAATGAACCAGGATACGGACACAGGCTGAGTGAAAACAATTGAAAACAGAAAGGAGGTCGCGCCATGAGTGAACTCCCCCCTTGGAATGGGCCCGCCGTCTGAGACGCCTGGGGCGGCGGGGTGATCTGTGAGGCGATTGGCAAACCATTGGAAACGATGGGGCGCAAAGTTCTGGAGGCTGCGGCATCGAAGGGGAATCGCGCGATCCCTTCGGCGCTATGCCAGTCCGACTGCGGCTCAGCAAACCACGGGAAACCGTGGGACGGCAAAGTTATGGGGCCTACGGTATGAATCGGATGCGTCCGATTCCGCTACGGCAGCCCGACTGCCGGACTCTTTGCGTCCGAAATTGCAAAGAAAGGAAGGAAAACATGAAAAGATTTAATAAACTGCTGTCTGTGATGTTGTCGCTGGCGATGTGCGCCGGGATGGTTGCACCTGCGCTCGCTAAGGAGTATCAGGCGGAAAATGGTACTGTCTACGTGGATGGCACACAGAGCTGGCAGGATGAGGCCGACAAGTATGACCACGAGGCCAACAATGACTACGTTGTTGACATCAAGGGTGGCGACGAGTCGGTAGACCACACCGTGGTGGAGGTCTCTGAGAATACCTCTACGGATATTCAGGTGAACATTGACGGAGTGGACGCGAATGTCGAGGACGGCCCCGCGGCCAACATTCAGGGCGGCAGTGTGGAAATTAAGGACTCCACCCTGTCCAGCCAGGATAAGGACAACGCCGCGGTGGAGATCGGCGGAAACGCCGACGTCACCGTCTCCGGCGACACCACCATCAACGGCAGCGGCACCGGCGTTGAGATGACCGGCGACAGCTCTCTCACCGTCGAGGACGGCGCGGAGCTGGAAGTTAACGGCAGCAAGACCGAGGTCACTGAAAGCGGCGAGGTCGAAGGCGGCAGTACCGGCATCGACATGAAGGACAACAGCTCTCTGACCGTCGAGGACGGCGGCAAGCTGAACGCCAACGGTTCCTCTGTCAACGTCAATGTCACCAACGACCCGGAGGCCGAGGTAAACGTGGGCGGCGGCAACGTTGGTATCAAAGCCGAGGACAACAGCCAGATCACCGTGAACGGCGATGTTGCGGCCAATGGCAGTGTGGTCACCAGCGGGTCCAAGAATCAGGCTGATGTCACCGTTGACCAGGAGGGCAATACCGGCCTGGACCTGTCTGGCGATAGTCAGGTTTCCGTCGACGGCGGCGAGCTGACTGCGGTGGATACTCATACTGGGCTGAATAAGTCCTACACTGCAAATGACTGGAAAGCTCATTCTGACTATAGTTATATTTACAAGTCAAGTTTTAACACTCAACAGTATCGGGTAACGTTGCCTGACGGAACAGTAAAGTCTTTTAAAGAGATGTATGAGGCAGGGGAGATCTTTTCAAAACGGAATTCAAAATATGCCCCCCTCGATAAATACTGGAATTCTAGTTCGCCCAGCAATCTTTATATAAAGACTGGCGAAGACAGCGACGGCAACCCGATTTACAGTAATCTCATCGGACGGGTGTCTGTATGGGGTACTGTAACAAACAAGCTGACCCATAGCTACGAGGGCACGGGCACCGGTGCCGCAATGAGCGGCAACGCCGCTCTCAATGTGGATAACGAGGGTACGCTGAGCGCTTACGGTGAAAAGAACGCCATTGAGCTGACGGACAACGCTAAGGTTGAAATCGGCGGCAAGGGTCTCCTGAACATCCTGGGCGGTCCTGTGTCCATCGGCGAGAACAGCTCTTTGGAAAGCTCCGGGATGATCATGGGCACCGCCATCGAGAACTTCAAGAAAGGCGACGTGGTCGGTCGTGATGCCATTGACTTCAAGGGAACCGGGCTGCACTTCGTGTACTATGAGGAGCGCGCTAATAATAAGCCTTATGGGGGCACGTTTTATCTCTACTGGGATGTTGATGACGACTATATGGAGGACACCCTGACCATATCTCCCACCCAACTGATAGAAACTGCGCAGAAGCTGTGCGGTGTGGGTGAACGGTTGCAGCCGGGCGACCAATACAATTTCAATATTGTCATCACCAACAACGGCAGCCGCACCCTTACCTACAAGGATGGCAGCCTGAGCGTTGATCGGTCGCCCACTCAATCATTCCTGCAATATCAGGACAAATGGGGCGGTGTGCGGAACGACAATGTCGCCCTGCGAGCGCTTTTCACTAACGCGACAGAGGAGCAGATCAAGACGTATCAATGTCTCGAGAATTTGAGATATGGAACCGCGACTGATCGGTATGAGACTCGGTATTTGGATAAGATAGACTTTGACAAAATGCTGGGTGTCGAGGAGCTCCTGAAAACCACGGGATTCGACGGCAAAACATTTGACAGCGTGGAGGAGTACTACCTCTATTTCATCAACACCGCTGACGGGACGGACTACCAGTCGCTGTCCGAGATTCCCGCCGATCGGTTTGCGTATTTGTTCGGTACTCTGGGTAGAAATACAACTCCCAATCCGAAAAAGGTGGATGAAGAAGGGCTCAAAGCCCTCCAAGAGAAAGCCGCCAGCAAGGGCGCTACCCTCAGGGTGAAGGAGAACCAAGACGGGACGTATAACGTTTCTGTGGGGGAGAGCGACGCCATTAAGGACGCGAGTGTACGCTACGCCTACGGGGCCCTTCTGGGCTTCGGCTACGGCGGCCCCTTTACAGGCTCCGTTAACGCTTTTGATAAAGACGGGAAGTTCTTCCAGAGCCATGACGGCACCTATGTGGATGACTTTGCCACCGGCAGCAAAGTGCTGGCAGAGGCCGAAAAGTATCTGAAGGGGTTGTTTGGTGAGGACAGTGCGCTCAACGCAAAGGGCGAGGATGGAAATTCCGTCACGCTGCAGGGCTACTATTTCCTGCACGGCGCGACTGGGAACAGCTTCCAAAACAGTATTCTGAATTGGCAGAGCGTAGCGGAAATGAACGTTCCCGAGCCCACGCCTGAACCCACACCTGAGCCTACGCCTGAGCCCACACCTGAGCCCACGCCTGAACCCACGCCTGAACCCACGCCTGAGCCCACGCCTGAACCCACGCCTGAGCCCACACCTGAACCCACGCCTGAACCCACCCCCACGCCTCCCGTAGAGGTGGATGAGCCCGAAGTGCCCCTGAACCCCGAGCCCGAGGTGGAGGTCGACGAGCCCGACGTGCCTCTGGCCGATGAGCCCGAGGTGGAGATCGACGAGCCCGACGTGCCTCTGGCCGATGAGCCCGAGGTGGAGATCGACGAGCCCGACGTGCCCCTGGCCGACGAGCCCGAGATCGAGATTGACAATCCCGACATCCCCCTGGCGGATGTGCCTCAGACCGGGGACAACTCCCATATCTGGGCCATTTCCGCCATGATTTCCGGCGCTGGGCTGGCATGGCTGGCTCTGCTGGACAAAAAGCGCAAGGGTATGGCCAAGTAAACAGATCACCTGATCTCTAGCGCGGCGCGGCCCGGGTAACCGGGCCGCGTTTTTTGCCGGGGAAGGGCCCCGCCCAAGAAGCTATGAATTGGAGGGAAACTTTATGAAGGCGACGGTAAAGCGGGTGGGTTTGGCGGTTTTGATGGCGGTGTTTCTGGTCAGCGTGGGTATGATGGTCCGCCAGAGGCTTCTCTATCAGCAGATAGAGGCCGACTCTGTGGAGGCGGCTCAAATCGCGGGGCTGACGGATGGGGCGAGGGTCTCCCAGGCGCCGTCGCCGTCCCACCAGGCAAGTTCCGATCAGGGGGAACCGCTGCCGGAAGAGGCTGCCTCCCTGGCGGCCATCGACCTGACAGCCCTGCGGTCGGTGAACGAGGACGTGGTGGGATGGATCGCCATTCCCGGTACGCAGCTGTCCTATCCCCTGGTGCAGGGGATGGACAATCGGTATTACCTGTCCCGCAGCTGGAAACGGGAGGCCAGCGCCGGCGGCGCGGTGTTTCTGGAGTCCACCAACAGCCGGGATCTGACCGATTTTCACACCATTGTCTACGCCCACCAGATGCGCAACGACTCCATGTTCGGCATTCTGAGCCAGTACAGGGACGCGGAATTCTTCCGGGCCCACCCCAGCATATATCTGGCGTTTGACGGCGGTGTGTACCGCTATGACGTCTTTTCCGCCCAAAAGGCGGGGGTGAAGAGCATCGTCTATCGGCTGGATCTGGAGGAGAGCCAGAGGGAAGAGGAATTCATCCAATACTGCGTTGACAATTCGGCTGTCGATACCGGCGTAATCCCGGAGGCGGGAGAGCGGATCTTGACCCTCTCCACCTGCGTGGGAAGCGACCGCGCGAACCGCTGGGTTGTCCACGCGGTCCTCCAGGACGCCTGGACGCAGACTGTCCCCTCCCCGGGTGGTTCGCCAGAGTAAAAAGAGAGGCCCCATCCGCGGCGGATGGGGCCTCTTTACTTAATAAATGGTGTCCAAAATTTGAATGGCCTGGGCCACGGCGTGGCCGTCGCAGTGATTCAGAACGCGGGCCCCCCAGTCCTTCACCGGCTGGGAACAGTTGGCGGGGGCAAAGGGGATGGCGGACAGGGCCAGCATGGGGATGTCGTTCTCGTTGTCCCCCATGCAGTAGAGGTTTTTGCGGTCGATGTAGAGCAGCCCGGCCACCTTTTCCACCATGGCTCCCTTGTTGCAGCCCTTAGCGGTGACCTCCAACAGGTAGCGGTTGGAGAAAATGGCCTCACATCGGTCCCCCCACCGGGCCAGGAGGTAGGCCCGCACCTCCTCCAGATAGAGCTGGTTCTGCTGGAGGATCACCTTGCTCCAGGGGGTGGGCATCTCCAGGATGGGGGTGAGGATCTGGGTCCCCCCCACCTTGGCCAGGTGCTCCCGGGTGATTCGGTTGGGGTTGTGGACATAGATGTCCTCCCCGTGGTAGGCCTCGAACCCCAGGGCGGGAAATTTGCCGCACAGCTGGGTCAGAATGGCGGGGGCATCGGGGGGCAGATGGGAGTCCAGCAGGCAGCGGCCGGAGGCGTAGTCGTAGATGGCCGCGCCGTTGGACAGCACCACCGGGGCGTTGAACAGCAGCCCCTCCTTTTCGATCTGGGGGGTGAAGGTGCGGTGGGCCCGGCCGGTGGCAATGGAGAAATAGCCGCCGTTGTCCATAAAGTAACGGATGGCCTCCAGGTTCTCCCGGGAGACGGTGTGGGCGCTGTTATAGAGGGTGTCGTCGTAGTCCGCGAAGAAAAGCACGCCGTCGAATTTGCCCACAAGCATCAGTCCCCATTTCAAATCATTTTACAGGTAATTTTATTGTAAACTGCCCGGGCGGCGCTGTCAAGGGGGATGGACAAAAGGACGAAAATGCGGGACAAATTTTGGCGGTTTTGCCGGGAGCCCAATAAAATGTGCCAGCACTCCCAAAATTACGGGAAAAAGCAACAAGATGTGCCGTCTTAAAACGCGTGATTGACCAGCTGGTGGAAATTCGGGGGTTGACGGAGAGGGCAAAATGGTGTACCATATGCCTGTAACCATTTTGTAACTCTTTTCGAATTTTTTGTAACAGTCAGGTTTGCTTGGAAAAGCCGCAGACAATAGGAGGGACATTTCGTGAAGCAGACTGGGAAGGCTCGTAAGCGTGTGGAGAAAAAGGCCGGCCAGAAGGCCGAGGGCGTCCAGAACGACGTCAAGGGGAGCGGGAGCCCCGAGCAGCCCCGCTCCTGGAGAGAATATATAGAGGAGACCGAAGCCGCCGAGAAGAGGGCGGAGCAGGAGGCGGCCAAGGCTCGGGCCGCTAAGGCGAAAAAGGAGAGGCACAGCCCCGCAGCCTGGAAGAAGAAGGCCCAGGCTGTGCTTGACGAGGCCAAGGCCGCCGCCCAGGAGGAGCCGGTGAAGGAACGGGCCGCCCGGGCGGCCCAGACCCTGCGCTCCTTTGGGAGCGAGAGCTGGGAGCGGGTGTGCGGCTTCACCGCCGACGGTTGGGACAGAGTGAGCGCCGGCTGGGCCAAGGTGCGCTCGGTGGTGGACCGCCACCCCGTGTCCCCCCTGCTGTACGCCACCCTGCTGGCCCTGACGGTGTGCGCCGTCGTCTTCAACTCCACCTACACCCGGGCCTACGCTCTGAACGTGAACGGCCAAGAGGTGGGCGTGGTGTCCAGCCAGGAGGAGATCGACGCCATCGTCAGCAACGTGGAGTCCCGGGCCTCCGACATCCTGGGCGAGGATTACAGCTTTGACGCGGAAAAGCTCTCCACCACCCAGGTGTTTGTGGCCCCCAGCGAGCTTAGCGACACCGCGCAGATCGAGGAGACCCTATTTGAGGATGTGGGCGCTCTGGTCCAGGCCTACGGCCTGCGGGTAGACGGGGTGGAGCTGGGCTGCGCGGCCACCCAGGAGGACATCGACGCCCTGCTGGCGGAGGCCGCCGCCCCTTACCTGACGGCGAACACCGTGGACTACGAGTTCGTGGAGGACGTGCAGATCTACCCCGTAGAGCTGCCCTCCAACACCCAGTTTGACCTGGACGCCATCCGGGCCACCCTGGCCCAGATGCGGATCGAGCAGTCCACCTATGTGGTGAAGAAGGGGGACACCTTTAACGCCATCGCCTATTCCCTGGGCATGTATCCCAACGAACTGTCCGTCCTCAACCCCGACGTCATGGTGGATAAGATCTGGGTGGACCAGGAACTCATCATCCAGGAGGCGGTGCCCTACCTGTCGGTGCAGAACATCACCGACGAGACCTATGAGCAGGCCGTGCCCAGCCCGGTGGAGTATATCGAGACCGCCGACCTCTACGTGGGCGAGACCAAGGTGAAGGAGCAGGGCGAGGACGGCCTGGAGCGGGTCAACGCCCGGGTCACCTACGTCAACGGCGTGGAGGTGGAGCGTGAGGTCCTGTCCAGCGAGACCCTGAAGGAGCCCACCACCACCTATTCCTACACCGGGACCACCCCGCGGCCCGTCACCGCCTCCAACGGCTACTTCATCTGGCCGGTGCGGGGCACCATCACCTCCAACTTCGGCGGGCGCAATCTGTGGGGCCGGTACGACTTCCACCTGGGCCTGGACATCGCCTGCCGGACCGGCACCGGCATCAAGGCCGCCGACGGCGGCACCGTCATCAAGGCGGGCTGGAGCGGCAGTTACGGCAACCTGGTGGCCATCCGCCACGACAACGGCTATGTCACCTATTACGCCCACAATTCCTCCCTGCTGGTGAGCGTGGGCCAAAAGGTGTACCAGGGCCAGATCATCGCCCGGGCGGGCGCCACCGGCAATACCAGCGGGCCCCACTGCCACTTCGAGGTGCGCATCAACGGCACCAGTGTCAACCCCAGGAACTACCTGAGCTAAAGCGAATCCAACCTGTTCACCCCCGGCTTGGGCCGGGGGTGAAACTTTGTTTCAATTCCGAACAAATTTATGATAACCTCTTGACATTGTCGAACGAATATATTATTATAAAGAAAATTAGAACAGAGCGGCGAATCCCACCGGCGGACAGGGGCAAAAATATCCCGGTTTATCGGACATTTAAGATGGTACAGTAGAACCATCTCAGATAAAGGAGGCTTTGAGCCATGAAAACAGTCCACTACACCTTTACCACCTGGAATGAGCGCGCGATGGCCTCGGGCTTCGACGGCGCCGCTGCGGTCCATCAGGCCGCGTTGATTCCCCAGCGGCCGCAGAAAGCCAGAACCCTGGGCGGAGACAACATCATCGACCTGTCTGCCTGGCGGGCGGCCAATCTGCTGGAGGAGGACGACCCGCTGGAGGAGCGGGACTGGGCCGACGAGGGATATGAGGAGCGGGAGGAGCCCGAGCTGTACGTTCCCGCGTCCCGCCCCCGGAAAAGCCGCCGGGCCGCCGTGGCCGCCGAACTGATCGCCACGGTGGGCGTGGTGGCGGCGGCGCTGGCCGTCATCCTGGGGATGCTGGCGATCTAAACGGGCTGACAAAGCGAGGACCGGCGGGGCCGGTCCTCGCTTTTTTACGTTTGAGGCAAATTGGGGGACAATTTCCAGCGAATCGAAATTGACGGATGGGGCATGGAGTGTTATAATATTGACAATCAGCCCATGGCGTACTGCATGAGGACCCGCGCACATTACCGGGAGTGCCAGGTGGCACAGGGAATTTCTCCGCCGCGGCGGTGGACGCAGACCCTTACGCAAAGGCGCTGATGTTGGTAAACCCCGAAATCATAGGAAAGAGGAGAAGCTATGTATCGGATCGTGAAAAAACGGGTGCTCAATCCCACCGTGTCCCTGATGGAGATCGAGGCCCCCGCCGTGGCCCGCAAGGCGGAGCCCGGCCAGTTCATCATTCTCCGGGTAGACGAGGAGGGGGAGCGCATCCCCCTGACCATCGCCGACTTTGACCGGGAGAAGGGCACCGTCACCATCATCTATCAGGTGGTGGGCGCCACCACCGAGAAGCTCAACCACAAGGAGCAGGGGGAGTTCCTCCAGGACTTCGTGGGCCCCCTGGGCCGGGCCACCGAGACCGAGGGCCTGAAGCGGGTGGCCGTGGTGGGCGGCGGCGTGGGCACCGCCATCGCCTACCCCGTGGCCAAGAAGCTCCACGACGTGGGCTGCCACGTGGACCTGATTGTGGGCTTCCGCAGCAAGGACCTGGTGATCTTGGAGGAGGAGTTCAAGGCCGCATCCACCAACCTGATCATCGGCACCGACGACGGCTCCTACGGCAAGAAGGCGCTGGTCACCGACCTGCTCAAAGAGCAGATCGAGGGCGGGGCCAAGTACGACCGGGTCATCACCATCGGCCCGGTGATCATGATGAAGTTCGTGTGCGAGCTCACAAAGAAGTACGACATCCCCACCGTGGTGTCCATGAACCCCATCATGATCGACGGCACCGGCATGTGCGGCGGCTGCCGCCTGTCCGTGGGCGGCGAGACCAAGTTCGCCTGTGTGGACGGCCCGGAGTTCGACGGCCACAAAGTGGACTTCGACGAGGCCATGGCCCGGGGCGCCATGTACAAGGATTTCGAGCGCCACGCCTATGAAGAGGCGTGCAACCTGTTCAAGCAGGAGGTAAAGTAAGATGGCCAACATGAGACCAGACAAGAACCCCATGCCCCATCAGGATCCCCAGGTCCGGGCGTGCAACTTCAACGAGGTGGCCCTGGGCTACACCAAGGAGCAGGCCATCGACGAGGCCCAGCGGTGCCTGAACTGCAAGCACCGCCCCTGCGTGTCCGGCTGCCCCGTCCAGATCAACATCCCCGAGTTCATTGCCAAGGTGGCCGAGGGCGATTTTGAAGCGGCGTATCAGATCATCGCCAAAGACTCCGCCCTGCCCGCCGTGTGCGGCCGCGTCTGCCCCCAGGAGAGCCAGTGCGAGGCCAAGTGCGTCCGGGGCATCAAGGCCGAGCCCGTGGGCATCGGCCGTTTGGAGCGCTTCGTGGCCGACTGGCACAACGCCAACGCCACTGAGAAGCCCCAAAAACCCGCCTCCAACGGCCATAAGGTGGCCGTCATCGGCTCCGGCCCGGCGGGCCTGACCTGCGCGGGCGACCTGGCCAAGAAGGGCTATGAGGTCACTGTGTTCGAGGCCCTCCACCTGGCGGGCGGCGTGCTGGTGTACGGCATCCCCGAGTTCCGCCTGCCCAAGTCCATCGTGCAGAAGGAAGTGGACACCCTCAAGGAGTTGGGCGTGAAAGTCGAGACCAACATGGTCATAGGCCGGGCCATCACCATCGACGAGCTGAAGGAGGAGTTCGGCTTTGAGGCGGTGTTCATCGGCTCCGGCGCGGGCCTGCCCAAGTTTATGAACATACCCGGCGAGAATTTGAAGGGCGTGTACTCCGCCAACGAGTTCCTCACCCGGATCAACCTGATGAAGGCCTACAAGGACGGGGCGGACACCCCCATCCAGCACTCCACGAAGGTCGCCGTGGTGGGCGGCGGCAACGTGGCCATGGACGCGGCCCGGTGCGCCAAGCGCCTGGGGGCCGAGGTGTACATCGTCTACCGCCGCTCCGAGGCGGAGCTTCCCGCCCGGGCCGAGGAGGTGGAGCACGCCAAGGAGGAGGGCATCATCTTTAAGACCCTCACCAACCCCACGGAGATTTTGGGCTACCACAACCCGGATGATCCCAGGGACCCCAGGAACGGTTCCGTGTCCGGCATCCGCTGCGTGGAGATGGAACTGGGCGAGCCGGACGCATCGGGCCGCCGCCGTCCCATCGTCAAGCAGGGCAGCGAGTTCGACATCGAGCTGGACTGCGTCATCATGGCCCTGGGCACCAGCCCCAACCCGCTGATCAAGTCCACCACCGAGGGGCTTGAGACCGAGAAATGGGGCGGCATCATCGCCGACGAGAATGGGCTCACCAGCCGGGAGAACGTGTACGCCGGAGGCGACGCGGTGACCGGCGCGGCCACGGTCATTTTGGCCATGGGCGCGGGCAAGACCGCCGCCAAGGCCATTGACGAGACCCTTTCCAAAAAGTAAAAGCTGTGGTATAATGACTGCCGGGGTTTGGTCCCCGGCAGTTATTTTCAGGCAAACATTTTAAGCCTGTTGTCAGGGGGGCTATCGTGTGGTGGGGGCCAGGCCAAATTATACAATCAAGGACATTTTGAAAGTAGCCGCTGTTTTAGCTGTAATGTTCGGAATTTTTATGCTCCTCGTAATGATAGGTAACGACCCAATTGAACCAGTGACGGCGGAACAGGTATGTGATGTCTTGATATTCCAGGGATATGATCCGATGGACACAACACAATTCTATCGAGATAAATGGGATGACATTAATCAGAAGCTCACAAACGCCGTCAGTGTCTCAACAAGCGATTTCGAGTTTACTTTTTTCGTATTTGACAGCGACAGCGCCGCGTCACAGACGTATAAAAGTTATCGGTCGTGGATTCGAAGCAACAGGTTTGGCGTTCCCAATGCGGAGCACGATACACATCTGGGGAATTGCCTGATCTATTGGATCAAAACGCACGGGACATATACGGTTGATATTAAAGTTGCAAATACGGTTGTTTTTGCCTGGTGCGATGAAGAACAGCATATCTCAAAAATAAATGATATGATAAATGCAATTGGTTACTTTTTGAATTAATCTATATATAGAAAGGCTGATCCCATGTTTTACGCCATCCTGGCCGCCGCCCTGGTGGTCCTCGACCAAATCGTGAAATACCTGGTCCGCGCCAACATCCCCCTGGGTGGGAACGTGCCCTTTATCCCGTACCTTCTCGATTTGACCTACGTCCAGAACACCGGCGCGGCCTTCTCCATGCTGCGCTCCCATACATGGCTGCTCACCCTCACCTCGGCGGTGGTGGTGTTGGCCATGTGCTGGCTTCTCATGCGGGGCTTCTTCAAAAACCGCCTGGGGCTGTTCTCCGCCGCCCTGGTGCTGGCGGGGGGCATGGGCAACCTCGTCGACCGGGTGGTTTTCGGCTTTGTCACCGACATGTTCCAGACCACTTTTATGGAGTTCGCCGTGTTCAACGTGGCCGACTGCTGTATCACCATCGGCGTGCCCCTGATGTTCCTGTACGTGTGGCTGTACGTGGGCAAGGACGGGAAAAAGGAGGAGGCGCAGGGGGATGGAGCCGGAACCGGGACCGAGCATGAGGCGGATGGAGAGACCCAATGAGGTGTGAGGAAGAGAGCATGGAGCCGGTGAGCTTTCCCCTGACGGTGACGGAGCCGGGCCGGGCGGACGCGGCGCTGGCGGCGGCCTTGGACGGCCTCACCCGGTCCGCCGCCCAGCGCTGGCTGGAGGAGGGCCGGGTCACCCTGGACGGCAGGGCGCTGAAGAAAAACGCAAAGCTCCAGGCCGGGGACGTGGTGGTCCTCTCCCCGCCCCAGCCCCAGCCGGTGGACCTGATCCCCCAGGATATCCCCCTGGACGTGGCCTATGAGGACGGCGACGTGATCGTGGTGAACAAGCCGGTGGGCATGGTGGTCCACCCCGCCCCGGGCCATCCAGACGGCACACTGGTCAACGCGCTGTTATATCACTGCAAAAATTCCCTCTCAGGCATCAACGGGGAGCTGCGCCCCGGCATCGTCCACCGCATCGACCGGGACACCTCCGGCCTGATCATTGCCGCCAAGAACGACAAGGCCCACCTGGCCCTGGCCGCGCAGCTGCAGGACCACTCCCTGTTCCGGCTGTACCACGGGGTGGCGGTGGGGGGCTTCAAGGAGGACTCCGGCACGGTGTCCGCCCCCATCGGGCGGCATAAGACCGACCGCAAGCGGATGTCCGTCACCCCCGACGGCCGGGAGGCGGTCACCCACTGGCAGGTGGTGGACAGCCAAAACGGCCACACCCACCTGACCTGCCGCCTGGAGACGGGGCGCACTCACCAGATCCGGGTCCACATGGCCTGCATCGGCCATCCCCTGCTGGGGGATGTGGTGTACGGAAACAAAAAGCCGGTGCCGGGGCTGGCGGGGCAGTGTCTCCACGCCGCCCGGCTCACCTTTACCCACCCCGCCTCTGGGGAGCGGGTGACGGTGGAGGCCCCCCTGCCGGACTGGTTCACCGCGGTTTTGAACCGTTACGGCCTACAATGAAAGGAGTTGCCCATGAACCTGAAAAAAGTGCGAAAGATTTTAGAGGCCCTTGTCCTTGTTACGGTAATCCTGCCGTTCCTTCTCAGCACGATTTTCCCCTCCCTGGCCCCGCTTTGGATCGCGCTGGCCGTCGTCCTTTGCGCGGCGACCATATTCTTCATAGGAAAGTTTTGGCGCTGTCCGTACTGCGGGAAGGGCCTGGGCCACAACGCCCTGGGCCGCAGCGCCCCCCAATTCTGTTCTCGCTGCGGCCACAAGTTGGATGATTTAGAGTAGAAGGGCAGTCTAAAAGTCTCTTTTTGGATACTGTTTCTTTCAAAGAAAAAGTATCACCCTTCCGCTTTTGGGCAGACTAAGCTCAAAAACGGAAGGGGTTTTTCTTATGCTCAACCACCGCAAAGCCGCCGTCATCGGCTGCGGCTTCGTGGGCTCCTCCATCGCCTTCAGCCTGATCCAGCGGGGGCTGTTCAGCGAGCTGGTGCTCATCGACCGCAATCAGGACAAGGCCGTGGGAGAGGCCATGGACCTGAGCCACGGCCTGCCCTATATCGCCGCCATGGACGTACACGCCGGATCCTATGACGACCTCAGCGACTGCGCCCTCATCGTGGTCACCGCCGGGGCCAACCAGAAGCCCGGCCAGACCCGCTTGGAGCTCATCGGCCAGAACGTGGCCATTTTGAACTCCATCATCCCCCAGATCACTGCCCGGCCTTTCGAGGGGATTCTGCTCATCGTGTCCAACCCGGTGGACGTGCTCACCTACGCCGCCTTCCGCATCTCCGGCTACCCCGCCCACCGGGTGATGGGGTCGGGGACGGTGCTGGACTCCGCCCGCCTGCGCTACCTGCTGGGGGAACACCTGGACGTGGACAGCCGGTCCATACACGCCGTCATCGTGGGGGAGCACGGGGACAGCGAGCTGGCGGTGTGGAGCGGGGCCAACGTATCCGGGGTGCCCTTGGACGACTTCTGCGCCATGCGGGGGCGGTCCGACCACGAGCAGGCCCGGGAAAAAATTTATGAGGACGTGCGGGACAGCGCCTATGAGATCATCAAGCGCAAAGGGGCCACCTATTACGGCATCGCCATGGCGGTGGCCCGGGTGGCGGAGTGCATCATGAAGGACGAGCGGGCCATCCTGCCCGTGTCGGTGGTGCTGGGGGGACAGTACGGCCTGCGGGATCTGGCCCTGTCCATCCCCTCCATCGTGGGGCGGCGGGGGGTGGAGCAGATTTTGGAGATCCCCCTGGCCGACGCCGAGCGGGAGGCGCTGAACGCCTCCGCCGCCCAGCTCCGGGAGGTTATCGGGGAGCTGGACCTGCCGTGACGGTTAAGGGCCTTCCTTTTTCTTTGGTAAAGAAAAAGGAAGCGAAAAAGAAACTTTTAGACCGCTGACGTACAGGGCAGGACCAGTGAAGTTCCCGCCCGGCGGGCGGCGTGGAAATAGTCGAGGCCCCCGGCGTATGCCGGGGGCCGGGTTTGTTTAGTGGTGGCCGTTTCCGTGGTGGTTTTGGTGGTGCTGGCCGCTGGACACAGGCACAGCGGAAGGAACGGGCGCGGGCTGCTTGCCAGTCTGGCCCTTGTAGGTTACGCCATCGTCGTGGGTGTGGATGCCGCTGATGGTGCACCCGGAGAAATCGCAGATGGGCAGGGTCCCCAAATAGCAAACGCCGTCATGGTAGTGGCTGCCGCCGTTTTGGCAGTTTTCCACGGGACAGGGAAATGTAACGTGCCCGCTGTACTTCGCCACGCCGTGCTTGTGGGGCTCGTAATCCTTACACTCCGGCAGGGAGCAGAGGGGCAGGGTCATAATGACGTAGCCGCCGGTCTCGTTGGCGTAGAGGCCGGACATCTCGCCAGCGCTCTTCAAATCCTGCTTCGCGCTGGCGTACATACCGTCCGCCTCTGCTTGGGTCATTTCCCCGTCCGCCGCCAGCTTGTTCAGCAGGGACTTATACTCCTCCAGCTCCATCTGCTGCTGGCCGATGATGTCAAATTCGGCGACATTCGGGTCTGTCTCTATTATATAGTCGTAAAACCTGGACCCTACAATGCCGCCGTCCGCCGACACGGAATTGCCGTCCTCGTCAAAGGTGGGGAGCTTCACGTCATAGTCCTGGGGCGTCATATCTTCGTCGTACTTGATGTCCGCCTCGCCCAGGAGCCGGCCAGTCGTGTCGATGAGATCCTCCCCCGCCTCCACATAGGTGGGCAGGTCGGGGTACGAGGGGTTTATTACATAACCGTTGATTACAGTATCCGGGTCCACGGGGACCAATTTCCCGTTTTCGTCCTCGTAGTACAGGGGCTGGAGGATTTGGCCTGGGTCCACGAACCGGGACTGCACCTCGCCGTTGACCTGAAAAATGCCGATGCCATAACACCAGCTCTCCCCCGCGCCGTTGTCGTACCAGAACAGCTTCAGCTCGCCCCGGCGGGCCTTGGCCAGAACTTCCTCGGTGTCGGCCAGCCGCTGGTCGGCCTCCGCCTGGGTGAGCTGGCCGTCGGCCACCTTTTTGTCCAGCATCTTCTTCATCTCGGACAGGTCCACGTCGTCCGGGTCGATCTCAGGAAAGCCGGACTGGATCTCCTTTGTCTTGTCCGGCAGGGAAACTATGACGGTCTGGGATGAGCCGGTCTTTACGCTGCTATAAGCGTCCTGGGCGCCGTCGTCTGTTTTCGGCTCGCTGGCAAAGGCGGCGGTCACCGCCAGCACCAGCGCCAGGGAAAAAATCACCCCGATGATAGAGGTTTTTTTGAATTTCATAACTGAAAGTATCCTTTCTTCGGCCGCTTTCCGGCCGAACGTCTGGCAGAAGGCGGGGTCCGCCCCCTGGGTGGCCAGGGTTACCAGGGTCTGGGCGTACTGCGCCCGCTTGTCCGGCCCCAGCTTTTTCACCGCCGCCCTATCGCAGGCCAGCTCGATGTCCCGGCGCAGAAGGCGGCTCATGAGCCACACCGCCGGGTTCCACCAGTGGACCGCCAAAGCCAGCGCCATGGCGTAGTGCCACAGATTGTCCCGCCGGGCGGCGTGGACCCCCTCGTGGGCCAGCACGCAGACCAGCTCCTCGCCGGTCAGGCCAGGAGACAGCACCACCGTGGGGCGGACCGCCCCGAAGGTCAGCGGCGCACCCTCCATCACGCCCTCCCGGAGGCGGGCGCATTTGGGCAGGGGGGCGTACCGGGGGTCGTCCCGCCCCAGGGGGATGGTGTTTGCCACCGCCCGGCGGGTCCGCCGCCAGCTCAGCGCGTACCGCGCCGCCAGCGCCACGCCCACCGCCAGCCAGGCCAGCGCCAGGGCAGTCACCCAAGAAAAGGCCGGGGCAACCGGCTGAGGCGCGGGGGCGTTGAGCGCGGGCGCGGGGCTGTATAGCTGGGGCGTCTGGACGGGCGCGGGGGCGGGCTTGGAAAACAGCCCCCACAGGGACAGTACGCTCTCCGGGGCGGCGGGGGTGAGCAGGCGGAACAGGCACACCGCCCACAGGGCCAGACGGGCCTCGGGGAGCAGACGGTCCTTCAGCACCCGGCGCAGGGCGGCCACGGCCAGGATCAGCGCCGTGCCATATGCGGCGTTTTGGAGTAGTTGAGTCATAAAATACACCCCATAACAGTTTCCAATATCAAGTGGCATCTTGTTGCCGTGCGGCAGCGTAACGGTATTGCCTGCGGTGGCAGCGGGTTAAAACTCTTTTTGGTTACTTTTTCTCTCGAGAAACAGCTTCCAGTATCAGATGGCGCACGTTGCCGTGCGGTAACGCAGCGGTATTGCCTGCGGTGGCAGCGGGTTAAAACTCTTTTTGGCTGCTTTTTCTCTCGAGAAACAGCTTCCAGTATCAGATGGCGTCTCGTCGCCGTGCGGTAACGCTGCGCGATTGCCTGCGGTGGTAGCGGCTTAAAGCTCTTTTTGGTTACTTTTTCTCTCGAGAAAAAGTAACCTCTCGAGAAAAAGCAGCGATCAGTTCCCGAAGCTGGGATGCCTCCGCCGGGGTGAGGTCCTTTTCGCTGAGGAAGGCGGAGAGGAATTGGGTCTTGGACCCGCCGAACAGCCGGGTTATGAGGCTGTCCGTCTCCAGCCGCTGGACCGCCTCGCGGGTGACCAGCGGTGTGCACAGGAAGCCCGGGTCGGACCGGGCCACAGCCCCCTTGTCAATGAGCTTCTTGATGACGGTATAGGTGGTGTTGCGGTTCCAGCCGCAGGAATTCGCCAGCTTTTTGGCCAGCGCCCCCGCCGTCTGGGGCCCCTCCGCCCACAGCGGCTCCATCACCTTCAGCTCCGAGTCGTACAGTTTTTCCATGGATGTGACCTCCTCCTGCGTGGCCGGGAAAACGCAGATGACTATTGCAATAGTAACCCTAAAGAGATACTACTACAATAGTCACCTCCTGTCAAGCCCATTTTCAATATTTTTGTCTCCGCTGTCCCTCGGCGGTAACCCGTCCCCCAGACGCGCCAGATATTGGGCGCCCTGGGCGATGAAAGTCTGGGTGTCAAACGCGCTGTTTTGGATGGCCTCCTGGACAATGATGCCGTCGGACACCAGTAGGAGCAGCCAGGTGAGAAAATCTGCGGACAGACGGGTGCGCTGGGCGATTTTTTCGCTGATGAGCCGCTGGAACTGGCCATAGCGGTGCACCAGCTTTTCCCGCAGAATCTCGTCCCCCGCCTGAGCCTCGCATAAAAGGTGCATCCGCAGCCCCGCCGAGGCAATGTCACGCTCCACCACATACTTCACCAGCCGCTGGAGGGATGTGTCCTTCTCCTTGTTCTCCGTCCAGCGGATGAAGTCGTCCCACTGCTCGCTGAGGTAGCGGTCGGCCAGCTCGAACAGGATCTCGCCCTTGGTCTTGTAGTGGTAATACAGCGTTCCCTTGGATACGCCGGACTGCTTGGCGATGTCCGCCAGGGAGATATCCCCCCAGGTCCCGGTCTCCAGCAGGACCTGAGCCGCGTTCAACACCGCGGATTTTACGTCGTCTTTTCTCGGTGCGGCCATAAAACCCTCTCCATCCCCATGGTTTTCATTGATTATACCATTTGTGATTGAGCCTGTCCACCGGGGGCCATCCTTTTGGCTCTTTTGTGAAAATGTGGGTTGACAAACGGAGAGCCGTTGGCTATAATTTTGTCAAATGGAGTAAGCCGGTCGACCGACTTACTAAAGGTGAAGGGAAGCGTCGGCATGGATCTGCGCAAAACGAACAAGAAGCTGTCCAAGCGGTTTGGAGGCGCGGTGCGCGCCGGCCTGTCGGAGGGGTGTATCGTATTGACGGGGCGGCTGCCCACCTGGGGCCAGGTGGTGGAAGCCTGCCAGCTGGCGGCAGAGAAATACAGTACCGTCCATGTGGTCAACGATATCGTCTGTGAGGAGGCCGCCCCCCAGGCCATGCGCCTGCCCTCCCTCCGGGACGACGCCCTGGAGGGGCGGAGGCCCGACGTGCTCATCATCGGCGGGGGCATCTCCGGCGCGTCCATTGCCCGGGAGCTGTCCAAATGGAAACTGGACATACTCCTGGTGGAAAAGGAGACGGACCTGGCCCTCCATGCCTCGGGCCGGAACGACGGGGAGGTCCATCCGGGGGTGGACCTGTCCAAGGGCTCGCTAAAGCACCACTACATTCGGAAGGGCAACGCCATGTACGACCAGGTGTGCCGGGAGCTGGACGTGCCCTTCCACCGGGTGGGCCAGTACGTCTGCTTTGACAAGGGGTGGATGCGGCCCTTTATCACCCTGTACTGCCTCTGGCGCAGAAAGCATGACGGCATTGAGGATACCCGGGTCATCTCCGGCGCGGAGCTGAAGCGCCGGGAGCCCAATCTGAACCAAAACTTCAAATTCGCCGTGTCCAACCCCTCCTCCGGCTGTGTGTGCCCCTACGGGCTGACCATCGCCTATGGAGAAAACGCGGTGCAGAACGGCGCCCAGGTGTCGCTGAGCACGGCGGTGCTGTCCATGGAGGTGAAGGACGGCCAGATCAAAAGCGTACATACCAATCGGGGGACGGTCTACCCGGCGCTGGTGATCAACGCCGCCGGGGTCTTCGCCGAGGATATCGCGGGGATGGCGGGGGATCGCTTCTTCTCCATTCACCCCCGCCGGGGCACCAACTCCATCCTGGATAAGAAAGCCGGGGCGCGGTTTTCCTCCATCGCCTCCGTGATGGAGCTGGCCCGCACCCGAGGCCACTCCAAGGGAGGGGGCGTCCTGCACACCGCCCACGACAACCTGCTGGTGGGCCCCGACGCGGTGGAGACCTTTGAGAAGGAGAACACGGCCACCCGGCCCCAGAGCATCGACACCGTATTCGCCAAGCAGGAAAAGACTATGCCCGCCCTGAGCCGGGGGGACATCATCACCTACTTCACCGGGGTGCGGGCCCCTACCTTCGAGGAGGATTTTATCATCGAGAAGGGGCGGAAAACCCATAATATCATCCACTGCGCGGGGATACAGTCCCCCGGCCTGACCACCGCCCCGGCGGTGGCGCTGGACATTGAGAAGATGGCGGTGGAGGAGCTGCGGAAGAAGAAGACCGTGGTCCCCAACGAGAGCTACTCCCCCATCCGCCATGGCGTGCCTGTCCTGCGGGAGATGCCGGACGAGGAGCGGGCGGAATTGATCCGCAAAAATCCAGACTACGGCGTCATCGTGTGCCGCTGTGAGGAGGTCAGCAAAGGGGAGATTCTGGACGCCCTGCGCGCCCCCATCTGCGTGCCCACGGTGGACGGGGTGAAGAAGCGGGTCCGGCCGGGGATGGGCCGGTGTCAGGGGGGGTTCTGCTCGCCCCTGGTGGCCCAGATTATCGCGGAGTTTTTGGACGTGCCGCTGGACCAGGTGAAAAAATCCGCCCCGGAGGCCACTATCACCTTTGGGCGGACAAAGTGATCCCTTTTCTGGAAAGAAAAAGGATCCAAAAGGAATTTCCGTTCGCTGACGGACCAATGCGAAGCCTTTCTCGCATTCAGCCCGGTAACGAAAACTGATTTTTATTGAGGATTGCTAAGGGGGGATCATTGGTGCGCACATACGATGTGACCGTCATCGGCGGCGGTCCGGCGGGACTGGCGGCGGCGCTGTCCGCCCGGGGAAACGGCGCAAGAACCCTGCTCATCGAGCGGGAGGCCCGGCTGGGGGGCATTTTGAAGCAGTGCATCCACGACGGCTTCGGCCTGGTGCGCTTCCAGGAGAAGCTCACCGGCCCGGAGTACGCCCAGCGGTTCATCAACCAGGTGGAGCAGGGGGGGATCGACGTGTCCACCCTCACCTTCGTCACCCGGCTGGAGCGGAGGTCGGGCGGTTTTGCCGTCACGGTGGTGAACCGGGAGGGTGTGGAGACCATCCAGACCAAGACCCTGGTGCTGGCCACCGGCTGCCGGGAGCGGACCGCCAAGCAGGTGAGCATACACGGCACCCGCCCCGCCGGGGTATTCACCGCCGGCACGGCCCAGCACTTCACCAACCTGCTGGGCCAGCTCCCCACCAGGCGGTGCGTCATCCTGGGCAGCGGGGACATCGGGCTCATCATGGCCCGCCGCCTCACCCTGGAGGGGGCCAAGGTACTGGGGGTGTACGAGGCCAAGCCCACCCCCTCCGGACTGACCCGGAACATCCACCAATGCCTGCGGGATTACGATATCCCCCTGCATCTGTCCCACACGGTGACCCGGGTACTGGGGGAGGACCGGCTCACGGCGGTGGAGGTGGCCCAGGTGGATGATAATATGCGGCCCATCCCCGGCACCGAGGAGATCGTAGCTTGCGACGGGCTGATTTTGTCGGTGGGGCTGATCCCGGAGAACGAGCTGGCCCAGTCCCTGGGGGTGGAACTGGACCCCAGGACCAAGGGTCCTGTCTGCAACGGCCAGCTCATGACCAGCGTGGACGGGGTGTTCTCCTGCGGCAACGCCCTGCACGTCAACGACCTGGTGGACTACGTGTCGGAGAGCGGGGAGCTGGCCGGACGTGCCGCCGCCCGCTACGCCCCCGCCTCCCGGCGGGAGGTGGAGCTTCACCCCTCCCCCGCCCTGCTCTACGCCGTCCCTCAGCGGCTGGATCTGAACCGGGACAACAGCAAAACCACCCTGTACTTCCGAAGCCGGGAGGTGCTGGACCAGTGCGTCCTCCGCCTGCGCCTGGATGGGGAGGAGGTTTTTTCCAAGCGCTACCCCTTCCTGCGCCCGCCGGAGATGGAGCGGCTGGACGTGGATTTCACAAGGTTTGGCCTGAACGAGGATTCCCGGCTTGAGCTGGAGATTGAGGTGACGCGCCATGAGTGAGCTGGTCTGTATCGTGTGCCCCCGGGGCTGCACCCTCCGGGTGGAGGGAAAGGGGGAAGCCCTTCAGGTAACGGGCAACGGCTGCAAGCGGGGGGCGGATTTCGCCCGGTCTGAAGTGACCGCCCCCATGCGCACCCTGTGCACCACGGTGCGCACGGTATTTCCGGACGTGCCGGTGCTGCCCGTGCGGGTATCGGCGGAGATTCCAAAGGAAAAGATTTTCCCCGTGATGGAGGCCATCAACGCCGTGACATTGGAAACACCTGTGGCCATGGGCGGGGTCATCCTGGAAAACGTGCTGGGGCTGGGGGTGGATGTAATCGCCGCCAGCGGCCTACTCCATCGGACAGGGCCATAGGGAGGGGCGGCGCATGGGACATCCGTTGATTCTAACCTTCGACGTGGGCACTCAGAGCACGCGGTGCCTGCTGGTGCGGCCGGACGGCAGCTTCGCGGATCTCTGTCAGGTCAAACACGATCCTCCCTACCACTCCCGGAACCCGGGCTGGGCAGAGCAGGAGCCGGACTTCTATTACAATCGGATCTGTGAGGCGGGGCGGGCCGTCTGCCGGCGCAGCAAGGAGCTTCTGGGGGAGATCGCCGCCGTGGCGGTCACCACCATCCGGGACACGGTGCTGTGCCTGGACCGGGACAACCGGCCTCTGCGGGACGCCATCCTGTGGCTGGACAAACGGCTGGCGCAGTTCGACGATCCGATTCCCCTCTATAACAAGCTGATGTTCCGGGCGGTGGGCATGTCCGACGCTGTGGAAAATATCTACCGCGCCTCCGCCTGCAACTGGATTGCCCAGCGCCAGCCGGAGCTGTGGGCGCGGACGGCGAAATATGTCATGCTTCCCACCTACTTAAACTACAAAATAACCGGGGTGCTGGCCGACTGCGCGGCCAATATGATCGGCCATATGCCTTTTGACTACAAAAGGCGGCGCTGGCAGGGCCGCTCCGCCCTCACCCGGTGCGTCTACAACATCCCCCAGGAAAAGCTGTGTGATCTGATCCCCTCCGGCCGGGTCATCGGGAGAGTGACCAGGGAATTTTCCGCCGACTCCGGCGTGCCGGAGGGGCTGCCCCTCATCGCCACCGGCTCGGACAAGGGGTGCGAGACTCTGGGCCTGTCAGTGGTCCAGCCCCACAAGGCGGCCATCTCCTTGGGCACCACCGCCACCATCCAGTTGGCGCTGGAGCGCTATGTGGAGCCCCAGCCCTTCATGCCCGCCTATCCGGCGGTGCCCAACCACCTGTATAACCCCGAGATCGAGCTGTACCGGGGCTTTTGGCTGGTGTCCTGGTTTTTGCGGGAGTTCTGCGCCAAGGATCTGGCCCAGGCGGAGGAGCTGGGCTGCCCCCCGGAGGAGCTGCTGGACCGATACATCGCCGACATACCGCCGGGGTGCGGGGGCCTTCTCCTCCAGCCCTACTGGACGCCCGGAATCACCACCCCCGCCGCCCGGGGAGCCATCTGGGCCTCACCGACCACCACACCCGCTACCATCTCTACCGGGCCATTTTGGAGGGCATCGGCTTTGAGCTCTACCACTCGCTGAAGCAGATGGAGAAGCGGGCCGGGATCCGGGTGGAGGAGATCTACGTGGGCGGGGGCGGGGCCCGCAGCAGCGTGGCCTGTCAGATTTTGTCGGATCTCTTCGGCCTGCCCGTCAAGCGGACCCAGACCCACGAGGTCAGCGCCGTGGGGGCGGCCATGGCGGCCTTCCTGGCCCAGGGGGTATTCCGCGATTACGACGAGGCCATCCACAGCATGGTCCATGAGGGGGACGTGTTCCTCCCCGACTCTGACCGGCACAAAATCTATGGCCAGCTGTACAGCGGCGTCTACGCCCGGCTGTATGCCCGTCTGGAGCCGCTGTACCGCAGGATTTCTCAAATTACAAAAAGGAGCGATGCGCTGTGAGCAGCAAACCTTACAAAGGCTTTCGGCCCAACTGGCTGGAGACCCCCGCCCCGGAGGGGAGCTACCGCTCCATTTTCCGCTGGGGCGACCCGAATTTCTTCAAATACCCCAAGGAGTCTCTCTACAAGCTGATGAAGGAGTCGTTCCACATGACGGACGACGACTTCCGGGACTACACCGACGACATCGGCTTCGATCAGGTGGACCTGTCGGATTACCCCTCCAAAATCGCCCCGGAGCACGTGGCGGCGCTGAGGGAGATCGTGGGGGCGGACTTCGTCACCACAGAGGACTACCCCCGGCTGGCGGTGGCCTACGGCTGCACCGGCTACGACCTGCTGCGGCTGCGCCACAAGCAGATCGAGAACGTCCCCGACGTGGTGGTCTACCCGGACACGGCGGAGCAGGTGGAGCGGCTGGTGGACTACGCCGTCCAGAACAAGATCCCCCTGTATGTCTACGGCGGCGGCAGTAGCGTCACCCGAGGGGTGGAGGCCATGAAGGGCGGCATCTCCCTGGACATGCGCAAGCGCTTCAACAAGGTGCTCAGCTTCAACGAGACGGACCAGACCATCACCGTCCAGGCGGGCATATCCGGGCCGGACCTGGAGAAAGCCCTCCAGGACGCGCCCAAGCGCTTTGGGGCCAAGCGGGCCTACACCTGCGGCCACTTCCCCCAGTCCTTCGAGTACAGCAGCGTGGGGGGCTGGGTGGTCACCCGGGGGGCCGGGCAGAACAGCACCTACTACGGTACCATTGAGGACATCGTGCTGGCCCAGAAATACGCCACCCCCATCGGCCGGATCGTCACCAGCCCCTACCCCCGGGAGGCCACCGGCCCCAGCATGAAGCAGATCATGCTGGGCTCCGAGGGCGCCTTCGGCGTACTCACCGAGGTGACCCTGAAGGTATGCCGCTGGATGCCGGAGAATCGGAAGCGGTTCTCCTATATGTTCAAAAACTGGGACATCGCCATGAAGGCCGCCCGGGAGATGATGCAGTGCGAGTGCGGGTATTCCTCCGTCTTCCGCCTGTCCGACCCGGAGGAAACCCACCTGATGCTCCGCCTCTACAACGTGGACGACACCCCCCTGGCCCCGCTGCTGGACAAGTTCGGCTACAAAGACATGGAGCGGTGCATGTTCCTGGGCTTCACCGACGGGGAGAGGGGCTTTTCCAAAAATGTGGCCAAGAACATCGGCCGCATCGCCCGGAAGCACGGGGCCATGCCCATGACGGGCTACGTCACCCGGAGCTGGGAGAAGGGCCGCTTCAACGATCCCTACCTCCGGGACACTCTGATGGACTTCAGCGTCATCACCGACACCCTGGAGTGCACGGTGAACTGGTCCAACATGGCCCAGGTACACCGGGATGTGCGGGCGGTGTGCCACGCCCTGCCCAACACGGTGGTCACCACCCACATGTCCCACTGCTATCCCCAGGGGGCCAACCTGTACTTCATCTTCATCACCAAGATGAACGACGCGGCGGAGTTCAAGCGCTACCACACCACCATTCTGGACGCCATCCAGCGCTCCGGCGCGGCCATCAGCCACCACCACGGCATCGGCAAAATGTTCGCCCCCTGGCTGGAGGGCTACCTGGGCGAAAAGGAGTACGGCGCGGTGAAGGTGCTGAAAAATTATTTCGACCCAGACGGCATGATGAACCCCGGCGGCACCCTGGGCCTGGACCTTCCCCAGGAGGAGAAAAAATTCCTGAACACGCGGGAAGACTACCGCTAGGGATCCGCCGGCCCGCCCGGCGCGGATTCCGCTGTGGGCTGGTTTCCCCCATGGGCGTTCCATAGAAAAAATACGGCGGCTTCCGACTCCATTGGGGTCGGAAGCCGCCGCGCGTTCAGAGCGCTGCCGCATGGCGGGGCTGGAGCGTTTTGCGCCCTTCGCCCCAAGTGAGCGCCGTCAGGCCTCCTGATACAATTCCAGGATGGCGCCGTCCTTCCACACGAAGGCCAGCCGGTCGCCCTTTTCGTTGGCCGCCATGGGGCCGCAGATCACGCGGTCCGCGTCGGCGACGTACTTCTCCAGGTCGTCCACCTTGTAAGCCACGTGGGGGTGGCGGTGGATTTCCTCAGGGAAGGGGGTGCCCTCCTCAAATTTCAGGTACTCGATCTTGTAGTCATAGTCGTCCACACAGCTCACCCAGAACTTGGCCCCCTCGTTGTAGGTCATGTTGGGCTTGCGGTTGGTGATGGGAATCCCGATGTGCATATATTCAGCCGACATGATGTTTCCTCCTTTTTTCAGACAGTTGGCCGTTTTCCGGGGTCATTCCTTACTGTAAGCGGGGGTGTGGCAGGGGGTGTTCCACAGGCGGATGAACTCCTCGTCCCACTTAGCGATATTCATCTGGAAGCCGCCCGCCTCCTGTACGGTGAGGATCTCGCCCACCATGCTGGCCACAACCTCCACGCCCTTGGCCTTCAGGAACTCCACCGTGTCCTTGAACAGCACCAGCATCTCCATCATGGTGGTGGCGCCGCAGCCGTTGATCATGACGAAGGCCCGGTCCCCGGCCTTCAGCTCCAGCTTTTTGCTCAGGGCGTCCGCCACGGTGGCCACGGTGTCCTTGGAGGACATCATGGGCACCCGGACGCCGCCGCCCTCGCCGTGCTGGCCCGCGCCGATCTCCATCAGGTCGGTCTCCCCCAGGTCGCCGAAGGACATGCCGTTCTGGGGGTGGGTGGCGTCGGTGGATTTCACGGTGATGGAGGCCATGCTGTCGGCGTAGCGCTGGGCGATGGCGGCCACCTCGTCCAGGCTCTTCCCCTCCCGGGCTGCCGCCGCCGCGATGTGGTACAGGGCCACCGCCCCAGCCAGGCCCCGCTTATTGTCCTCGCCGTTGGGGTCGTACTGGATCTCCTCACCGGTGACCACCTGCCGGACGTTCAGCCCGGCCTTTTTGGCCAGCTTCATGGCCTGCTTGCCCGCCAGCTGGTCGCCGGCATAGTTCAGGGTGAGCAGCAGCACACCGTGGCCTTTGTCGGCCAGCTTCAAGGCGTCGAACACCAGCTGGCCGCTGGGGGCGGCGAAGATGTCGCCCACCGCCTGGATATCCAGCATACCCCGGCCCACAAATCCGGCCTGGGCGGGCTCGTGGCCGGAGCCGCCGTAGGTGACGACGGTCACCCGGTCGGCGCTTGCCAGATCCTTGCTGATGACCAGGTGCCCCTCCACATCCAGTATGTCAGGGTGGGCCAGCCCCAGGCCCATGAGCTCCTCGTCGGTGATGGTCTCGGGGGCGTTGATAAACTTCTTCATTTTCATGCCAAAAACCTCTCCTTTAAAATATTAAGCCTGGGCCAGGCCCTGGAAGAAATAGGACATCGACATGGCTCCGGCGTCCGGGGTGCCGATGGTCTGGGCGCCGTAGCTCTTGGCCCGGCCAAATTTGGACACGAACTGCTTGCTGTTTTCCGCTCCCTGGGCGGCGGCCTGGGCGGCGGCGGCGAACAGCCCGGCCTCGTCCTTCCCCTGGTAGGCGGCGATGGCCTGGCTGGCGGGGATCACCGCGTCCATCATGGTCTTGTCCCCCACTTTGGCGCCAGACATATCGTCCAGCTCCTCCAGCGCCTGGGCGAAGATGGCCTGTAAGCCCGCCACATCAATTCCGTCCCCCTCCGGGGCCGCCTCCTGCATGCCGTCCAGCCAGGTGTTCCACAGGGGGACGGCGCTGCCGCCGTTCAGCGCCATGACCGCCGTGGCCGCGTCGTCCAGCATGGACTGGATGCCTCCCTCCGCCTGGTCCAGCGCGCCGTCGATGGCCCTGGCGATCTTGGCCATGGTCAGGCCGTGGTCGGCGTCGCCGAACCGGGAGTCGATCTCCGTCAGCTCAGCCTCCGCCGCCAGCACCGCCGCGCAGGCGTGCCTCAGCCGCGCGGCAAGTTCCGCTTTTGTCATCTGTTTTCGCCTCCTGAAAGCCTATTTTATGTTACGTCTGTGCCATCATGATAATGTTTTATATGTCATAATTTTATTTATAACATAAAAAGGAGACCAATGCAAGGGCGGAGCGGGCGGCCGGGCCTATTCCCTCCAAAAACGGCTCAAATATTGCAGGTGGGCTTTCAAGACCTGCCGGATATAGGACGACATGGACCGGGAGGATTCCTCCGCCAGCTTGCTCAGCTCCTTGTACAGCTCCTCCGGCACTACAACGCAAATCGTTTTCTTTGGACCTTCCCGCATAAAAATCACCTCAAGGTCATTTTAACACGGATTATTTTAGAGTGTCGGGTTTACTCTGAATCAGGGTAAATCCTGTTATTTTGGCATGAAAATTAAGTAGGGCGGTAGCCCCGGAGCAGGCGGCGCGGCCACTGAGGCGCAGGCGGTAGACCCTGCCCGACTTTCAGTGTCTGAATACCGGCGGCAGCACAAATAAGGGGACCGGCGTCGAAGGCCGCACGCGCCGGAAGGGCTGTGCCCACCTCCCGTACCGGGCTCTCCCGTAAAAACGGGGATTCTTAAGGGGAGGCCGACTATGGAAGCGGCCCGCCCTTTGGGCCGTTTCCATCCGGAGGCCGCCCCTTAAGCGTGTCTTTGGTTCCTTTCTGCACGAGCAGAAAGGAACGCCCCCGGCAGGGCGGTTCTGCCAGGGACGCGGAAGAATATAAAAGAGACAGGGAGCGGCCACCGCCGCCCCCTGCTTTCATTTTACTTTACAATTTCGCCTTTCGCTTTCTTTTCCTCAATTTCGCGAAGCGCATCCTTGTAGGACAGGTTAACCCGGCCCTTCTCGTCGATGTCGGTGACCTTGACCCAGATCATGTCGCCGATGTTGATCACGTCCTCCACCTTGGCTACCCGGTGGTTGGCCAGCTTGGAGATGTGGACCATGCCGTCCTTGCCGGGGGCCAGCTCCACGAAGGCGCCGAACTGGAGGATGCGCACCACCTTGCCGTAGTACAGAGCCCCCACCTCGGGCACGAACACGATGGTGTCGATCATCTTCTTGGCGGTCTCGCAGGCCTCGGCGTTGGGGGAGGCAATGTGGATGGTGCCGTCCTCCTCGATGTCGATCTGGGCGCCGGACTCGGCGGTGATCTTCTGGATGACGGAGCCGCCCTTGCCGATGACCTCGCGGATCTTGTCCGGATCGATCTTCACAGTGATCATCTTGGGGGCGTAGCGGCTCACCTCAGCCCGGGGCTGGGCGATGCAGGGCAGCATGATCTCGTCCAGGATGGCAAACCGGGCGTCGCGGGTGATCTCCAGCGCCTCCTTGATGATGGCGTGGGACAGGCCGTCGTTCTTAATGTCCATCTGGATGGCGGTGATGCCGGCCTTGGTACCCGCCACCTTGAAGTCCATCTCGCCGTGGAAGTCCTCCACGCCCTGGATGTCGATAAAGGTGGTGAAGCCGCCGTCGTCGTCCTGAATCAGGCCGCAGGAGATGCCCGCCACGGGGGCGGAGATGGGTACGCCGGCGTCCATCAGGGCCAGGGTGGAGCCGCAGATGGAGCCCTGGGAGGTGGAGCCGTTGGAGCTCAGCACCTCGGACACCACCCGGATGGCGTAGGGGAAGTCCTCCACAGAGGGAATGACGGGCTCCAGGGCCCGCTCGGCCAGGGCGCCGTGCCCCTTCTCCCGGCGGTTGGTGGACCGGGCGGCCCGGGCCTCGCCGGTGGAGTAGGCGGGGAAGTTGTAGTGGTGCATATACCGCTTCTCCTCCTCCTCCCAGATGGTGTCCAGCTTCTGGGCGGCGGAGAGGGTGTTCAGGGTGCAGATGGAGAGGACCTGGGTCTGGCCGCGGGTGAACAGGCCGGAGCCGTGGACCCGGGGCAGCACCCCGACTTCGGCGGCCAGGGGACGGATCTCGTTCTTGGCGCGGCCGTCCACCCGGTGGCCCTCCAGCAGCCAGGCCTTGACGATCTTCTTCTGGAACTTGTAGGTGATCTCCTCCAGGAACTGGTCCATGTCGGGGTGGTCGTCCAGGTACTTCTCATGCCACTTCTCGATCATGGCGTTCCAGCGGTCCTCCCGGACGTTTTTGTCGTCGGTGTCCATGGCGGCCTTGGCCTCGTCCATGAAATCGGCGGTGATCTTGTCGAACAGCTCCTGGTCGAAGGCGGCATGCTCGTAGGTCATTTTCTCCTTGCCGACCTCGGCAACCATCTGGTTGATGAGGGCCACCTGCTTCTGGATCTCCTCGTGGGCCTTGACGATGGCGTCATACATGATGGGATCGGGCAGCTCCTTGGCCCCGGCCTCGATCATGATAACCTTGCCCGCGGTGGCGGCCACGGTCAGATCCAGCTGGGAATTGTGCTTCTGCTCGGTGGTGGGGTTGTAGACCAGCTGGCCGTCCACATAGCCCATCTCCAGACAGCCGATGGGGCCCGCCCAGGGGATGCAGGACACGGCCAGACAGGCGGACACGCCGATCATGGCGGTGACCTCGGGGGAACAGTCACGGTCCACGCTCATGACGGTGCAGGTACACACCACGTCGTTGCGGAAGTCGTAGGGGAACAGGGGGCGGATGGAGCGGTCGATAACCCGGCTGGCCAGCACGGCGGGCAGGGAGGGCTGGCCCTCGCGGCGCATAAAGGAGCCGGGGATGCGGCCCACGGCGTACAGCTTCTCCTCGAAGTCCACGGACAGGGGGAAGAAATCCACGCCGTCCCGGGGACGGGGGGCCACGGTGACGGCCACCAGCACGGTGGTCTCGCCGTAGGTGACCATGGCGGAGGCGGTGGCCAGTTCGGCCACTTTGCCCATCTGGATCTTCAGCGGGCGGCCGCACAGGTCCATGGACCAAGTGCGCTCGTTGGGGAATTGCTTGTGGGTGATGACAGTTGACATTTGGGTGCTCCTTTCATTTGTGTGTTTGGAGCTAATACCCTTTAGCACTTGAACATAAGCCCCGGCTGTTGCCAGGACCCATGTTCAACTGCTAAAAGCATAGCTCCGAGGATGGAAGGGACATATTGGCAGGGGAGGCGCGGTCTCCCACGCCTCCCCTGCTGAAAGACCTTACTTTCTGATGCCCAGCTTGGCAATGATGGCGCGATAGCGCTCGATGTCCTTCTTCGCCAGGTAGTCCAGCAGCTTGCGGCGCTTACCAATCATCTTGTACAGGCCGCGGCGGCTGTGGTTGTCGTGGATGTGCACCCGCAGGTGCTCGGTGAGCTCCTGGATGCGGGCGGTGAGAATGGCGATCTGCACCTCGGGGGAGCCGGTGTCGGTCTCGTGGGTGCGGTTGGCCTCGATGACAGAGGTCTTCTGGTCCTTGCGGATCATGGGGAATTCCACCTTTCTAAATACATTTCCCTGCCGCTGGGTGATGGGCGGGCAGAAGCCCCGCGTGGAGCGGGCTTTGTCCCAAGACTAAGCAGGCGGGCGCGCCCTATGGGCGTACTGGCAAACTATATCATAGTTTAGCCGGTTTGTAAAGAAAAATTTCCGTCTAAAAGCGGTTTTTGGCGGGCTGCGGAAAATACTTGACAAATTCCACCCGCTGTGTTAGGCTGAGGATACATCAAAATATGGAAACCAGCTGCGTCTCACATGAATAGGGTGAAAGGCCCTGCGAGTCGGTCACTGTGAAGCCTCCGTCTGAGGGGATAAGTCAGGTATGTGGCAGCTGGCAGCATTCTGCCGGTACCGGAAGTGCGCTTCTTGTCCGGCCTCATCCCGCGCAAACCATTGCGGGGATGGGGCTTTGTTCATTGCGCTGCGTGTATTCGGCACGGGGCGCTTTTTCATGCGCCCCGGCAACTGAGTCCCCCCGACGGCGCGGACGGGCCGCGCAGGGAAATAAAAGAGACCGTTAAGGAGGAAATTGTAACATGAAGAACCTGAGCAGAACGCTGGCGCTGCTGCTGGCGATGGTCCTGGCCTTTGGCCTGACCGGCGCCGCCTTCGCTGCGGACGCGGCGCAGTACACCGACGTGCCCGGCTGGGCGAAGGAGTATGTGGCTGAGATGACAGAAAAGGGCCTGATCGACGGCAAGACCGACACCACCTTCGGGGCCAATGACCCCATGACCCGGGCCGACCTGGTGACGGCGCTGTACCGTCTGGCCGGGTCCCCCTCGCTGCCCGGCGGGGAGCGTGAAAATCCCTTCAAAGACGTGACGGCTGACAGCGATTGTTTTGAAGCGGTGATCTGGGCCTATGACCATAAGATCGTCGGCGGCAAGGCCCCCGATACCTTTGACCCCGAGGGCTCCGCCCAGCGCCAGGAAATCGCCAAGATCGTGTGCGAGTTCGCCGCCCGCCAGGTGGGCCAGGAGGCCCTGAAGAGCCGCAATGACGAGATGTCCTCTTTCCCCGACGCCGCCGATGTGGACGGCTGGGCCAAGGACTACATGAACTGGGCTGTGGCCAGCGAGTTTATTACCGGCAGCGACGGCAGGCTGCTCCCCCACGGCACCGCCACCCGGGCGGAGGTGTCCGCCATCCTGTGCCGGTACATGGCTGACGCCGCCACCGGCGACGCCTCCAAGGACGACCCCCGCAACCAGGACGGAATCGGAAAGAAAGAGCTTCTGGTAGTGAGCTTCGGCACCAGCTTCAACGACAGCCGGGTAGCCACCATCAAGGCGGTGGAGGATGCCATGGGCAAGGCGTTTGACGGCTATGATGTGCGCCGGGCCTTTACCGCCGACACCATCATCGAGCATGTCTACCGCCGGGACGGCGAGCGGATTGACAACGTGAAGGAGGCCCTGGAGCGGGCCAAGAAGAATGGCGTGGAGGAGCTGCTGGTCCAGCCCACCCACCTGATGAACGGCTATGAGTACGGCGATCTGGTGAAGGCCCTGGAAAAGTATGAGGGCGACTTCCAGTCCATCAAGATCGGTGCGCCCCTGCTCACCTCCGACGACGACTTCGCCAAGGTGGCCGAGGGCATGGTCGAGGCCACCCAGGACCTGACCAAGGACGGCAAAACCGCCGTGTGCTGGATGGGCCACGGCACTGAGGCCGCCGCCAACGGCATCTATGCCAAAATGCAGAAGTGGTTTACCGACGCGGGGCTGGACCACCATTTCGTGGGCACCGTGGAGGCCGAACCCACCGCCCACGACCTGGCCAAGGCCGTGAAGGAGGCCGGGTATACCAAGGTGGTGCTGCGGCCCATGATGATCGTGGCGGGGGACCACGCCAACAACGACATGGCAGATGAGAAAAATCCTGAGTCCTGGTACTCCGTGTTCACCGCCGCCGGGCTGGAGGTTCAGTGCGAAATCAAGGGCTTGGGTGAACTGGCCGAGATCCAGGATCTGCTGGCGGCCCACGCCAAGGATGCCAAGGAACTGAAGGACACCGGCATCGACGTGGAGCCCAACCCGGATAACCCCGACGTCAAGGACGAGCCCAAGACCCTGCCCCAGGGCACCTATAGCATTGAGGTTGAGAGCAGTTCCTCCATGTTCCGGGTGGTGGCCTGCGAGTTGACCGTTGGGGAGGAGGGCATGAGCGCGGTGATTACCCTCAGTGGCACTGGCTATGACATGATGTGGATCGGCAGCGCCGCCCAAGCCGAGGTGCTGCCCCGCGGTCAAGTGTTCCACGAGGAGGACGAAGAGGGCCGGTACACCTTCCGCCTCCCGGTGGACGCTCTGGACGAGGAGCAGTCCTACGCCGCCCACGCCGTCAAGTCCGGCAAGTGGTTTGACCGCACCCTGACCTTCCTGTCCGACACCGCCGTGGCGAAATAATCTGCTTATACTCCTTCCCTTTCCCAGAGCGCCGTGGAGCGGAAGCGCTCCACGGCGCTCCCTTTTAATTCAGAGGTTCTTTGATTCACCGAGGAGTGACCAATGATGAAGAAACAAACGCTTTCCCGCCTCATGGCGTCGGCCCTGGCCCTGTTCCTGCTGGCCGGGTGCGCCGGAGGAGTGGAGCCGGAGACCTCCCAGGCCCCCAGTCCCGCCCCGGAGCAGTCCCAGGCGGCAGCGCCCAGCAGCGCCCCCACCTCTGCCCCGGAGCCCAGCGCGGAGCCAACCCCTACGGCCACGTCTGAGCCCAGCGCGGAGCCCACAGCCACGCCGGAGCCTACGCCTGAGCCGACTGCGACCCCGGAGCCCCCCAAGACACCGGAGCCCACTCCGACGCCGAAACCCACAGCCACCCCGGAGCCCACCCCCCAGGGGCCGGAGGACGGGAATTACTCCGCAACCGTGACCCTGTCCGGGGGGACGGGCCGGGCCACCGTCCAATCCCCGGCCAAGCTGCGGTGCGCCAACGGGCAGTTCTTCGCCACCATCGTGTGGAGCAGCCCCAACTTTGACTACATGAAGGTGAACGGGACCCGTTACGACCTGATCAGCGCCCCCGGGTCCAACTCCACCTTTGAGATCCCCGTGGCCGCCTTCGACCGGGCCCTGCCCGTCATCGCGGACACCGTGGCCATGAGCGAGCCCCACGAGGTGGAGTACACCCTGACCTTTGACTCCGCGTCCCTGGCGAAGCAGTGAGGAGCGAGCCCATGAAACGCTGGAAATGCCTGCTTTTGGCTTTGGCGCTGGCCCTGCCCCTGTGCGCCTGCGCCCCCGGCGGGGAGGGAACCACCCCGCCGCCCTCCCAGGGGGCGGAGCCGTCCAATACGGAGCGGACCGTGCCGCCTTGGAGCGAATTGGACTGGAGCGAACACCTGGAGCTGGACTACGCCCAGAGCTTTGCCGTGGATTTCACGTGGGACGGCTACGCGAAGATTACCATTGACCAGGAGACCTACCTGCTGGTCCCGGAGCTGGACCCGGTGCCGGAGGGCACGCCGGAGGACGTCACCGTCCTGCGCCAGCCCCTGGAGAACATCTACCTACAGGCCACCGCCGCCATGGACTGCTTCCGGCAGCTGGATGTGATGGACGCCGTCACCATGGTGGGCACCGACGCCCCGGGCTGGTATCTCCCCGAGGTGAAGGAGGCTATGGAGGTAGGCCGGATGGTATACGCCGGGAAATACTCAGCCCCGGACTACGAGCTGATCCAGTCCAAAAACTGCGGGGCGGCCATCACCTCCACCATGATCTACCACAACCCGGAGGTGAAGGAGCAGCTGGAGCGGCTGGGCGTGCCCGTGCTGGTGGAGCGGTCCAGCTATGAGAGCCACCCCCTGGGCCGGATGGAGTGGGTAAAGCTGTACGGCGTCCTCTTCGACCGGGAGGAGGAGGCCAAGGCCTACTTTGACGCCCAGCTGGCCAAGCTGGAGCCGGTGCTGGAGCAGGAGAGCACCGGCAAGACGGTGGCCTTTTTCGCCGTCAACGCCAACGGCATGGTGACGGTGCGCAAGCCGGGGGACTACATCGCCAAGGCCATCGACCTGGCCGGGGGAGTGTACGCCCTGAAGGACCTGGGCGGGGAGGAGAACGCCCTGTCCACCATGAACATCCAGATGGAGAGCTTTTACGATATGGCCAAGGACGCGGACATCCTGATCTACAACAGCGCCATCGAGTCCGCCCTGGACACCCTGGACCAGCTGGTGGCCAAGAGCGCCCCCCTGGCCGATTTCAAGGCGGTGCAGAACGGCAATGTGTGGTGCACCGGCAAGAGCATGTTCCAGGAGTCCCAGTCGGTGGGCGAGATGATTCTGGACATCAACAAGATTTTGACCGAAGGCCATGGGACGGACGGGTCGCTGACCTACCTGTACCGGCTGACATGACGGAGGGAAAGCCATGAGAGACGACCGCCTGCGCTATGCCGCGGGGCTGGTCCTGCTGACGGCGCTGACGCTGGGGCTGCTGCTCTGGAACGTGGGCGCGGGCAGCGTGGACGTCACCCTGGCGGAGATCGCCGGCTCCATTCGGGAGATGTCCGGCATCATCTGGACCATCCGGCTGCCGCGGGTGGCGGCCGCCGCCATCCTGGGCGGGGCGCTGTCCGTGTCCGGTTTTCTGCTCCAGACCTTTTTTGCCAACCCCATCGCCGGGCCCTTCGTGCTGGGCATCTCCTCCGGGGCCAAGCTGACGGTGTCCCTGGTGATGGTGGGGTTCCTCAGCCGGGGCGTCGTCATCAGCTCCATGTCCATGGTGGCCGGGGCCTTTGTGGGCTCCATGATCTCCATGGGCTTCGTGCTGCTCATGTCCCGCCGGGTGCGGAACATGTCCATGCTGGTGGTGTGCGGCATCATGATCGGCAACATCTGCTCCGCCATCACCGACTTTGTGGTCACCTTCGCCGACGACTCCAACATTGTCAACCTCCACAACTGGTCCCTAGGCAGCTTTTCCGGCACCTCCTGGGAGGACGTGAGGCTGATGGCCTGGATCGTGGGAACTGCCCTGGTGCTCACCTTCCTGCTGTCCAAGCCCATCGGGGCCTACCAGATGGGGGAGGTGTACGCCCAGAACATGGGGGTGAACATCAAGCGGTTCCGGGCTGAGCTGATCCTGCTGTCCAGCCTGCTGTCCGCCACCGTTACCGCCTTCGCCGGGCCCATCTCCTTCGTGGGCATCGCCGTGCCCCACCTGGTGAAGGGCCTGTTCCGCACCGCCAAGCCCATTGTGATCATCCCGGGCTGCTTCTTAGGGGGCGCGGCCTTCTGCCTGTTCTGCGACCTGGTGGCCCGCACCGCCTTCGCCCCCCGGGACATGTCCATCAGCTCGGTGACCGCCGTGTTCGGCGCGCCGGTGGTGCTCTACCTCATGGCCTCCCGGCGGGGCGGGAGAGGAGGGAGCGCATGAGCGAAATCCGGCTGCACACCGAGAACCTGAGCGTGGGCTACAATAAAAAGACCCTCATCGGCGGCATCCAGCTCACCCTGCGCCAGGGGCAGATCATGACCCTCATCGGCCCCAACGGGGCGGGCAAGTCCACCATTTTGAAGAGCTTGATCCGGCAGCTCCCCCTCACCGGGGGGGCGGTGTACCTGGACGGCCGGGACATGGCCGCCCTGGGGGAGCGGGACGTGGCCCGGAAGCTCAGCGTGCTCATGACCGCCCGGCTCCACCCGGAGCTCATGACCTGCTTCGACGTGGCGGCCACCGGGCGCTACCCCTACACCGGGCGGCTGGGCATCCTGACCCAGGAGGACCGGGGCAAGACCGCCCAAAGCCTGGAGCTGGTCCACGCCGCCGACCTGGCGGACCGGGACTTCTCCCAGGTCAGCGACGGCCAGCGGCAGCGGGTGCTGCTGGCCCGGGCGCTGAACCAGGAGCCGGAGGTGCTGGTGCTGGACGAGCCCACCTCCTTCCTGGACATCCGCCACAAGCTGGAGCTGCTGGCCATTTTGAAGGACATGGTCCGTTCGCGGGACCTGGCGGTGGTCATGTCCCTCCACGAGCTGGACCTGGCCCAGAAGATCAGCGACTGGGTGGTGTGCGTCCAGGGTGACGTCATCGCCCGGCAGGGCCCTCCCGAGGAGATCTTCACCTCCCAGTACATCACCCAGCTTTACGGCGCGGCCCGGGGGTGCTACAACGCCCTGTACGGCTCTCTGGAGCTGGAGGCCGCGGGGGGCGAGCCCCAGGTGTTCGTCATCGGCGGGGGCGGGGCGGGCATACCCGTGTACCGCCGCCTCCAGCGGCAGGGGACGCCCTTTGCCGCCGGGGTGCTGGGGGAGAACGACCTGGACTACCCCGTGGCCCTGGCCCTGGCGGCGGAGACCGTCACAGAGCGCCCCTTCCGCCCCATCGGGGAGGAGGCGTTCCAAAAGGCCGTGTCGGTCATGGAGGGGTGCCGCCGTGTCCTGTGCCCCGTGGAGGAGTTTGGGGAGATGAACGAGAGAAACCGCCAGCTCCGGGAGCTGGCCCGGCAGGCCGGGAAGCTGGAGGAGCTGGCGGCCCTGTACGCAATTATGTAAAGAAGACCTCTCCGCAACCCGAATTGGGGGCGGGGAGGTCCTTTTTTGCCTGTCACAGCTTTTCCCGAAACAGCCCGTGGCGGTTGCAGTACCAGTAGAGGTATCCGCCGCCCCAGGGGTAGAACCGGGCCTCGGACCGGCCCTCGGGGTAGAGCTTCACCAGGTCGAACCGCCCGGTGGCCACATAGGCCATAAAGGAGATATAGTGGTCCTTGCGCATCTCATGGGGAATGGAGAAAAAATATTCCCCGTCAAAGCTCTCCCGGACCAGCCTGTGGGCTTCGTCGGGCTCCTCCGCCTCCAGCGGGGGCAAGGTCACGCCGCAGCAGGACGCCACCATGGGGCCGCTGGCGTGGACCACGTTGCCGCACACCGGGCACACGTACAGGGGGGAGCGCAAAATGTTGGCGGAGCGGTTGGAATTGACCACCTGCTCCCCGCTGAGCAGCTCGGGGACGGAGATGGCCAGCGCCCCGGCCAGGGGCTCCAGCAGGGACACGTCGGGGAAACCCCGGCCCGTCTCCCATTTTGAGACGGCCTTGTCGCTGACCCCCAGCCGCTGGGCCAGCTGGGCCTGGGTCATGCGGCGGGCCTCCCGCAGACGCTTGACGGCGGCGCCGGTGATATAGTTGTCCATGGGCGTTGCGCCTCCTTTCCCCTATACCATAGCATACTCCGCCGGGATCGGCAACCTACGGGGCGTAGAGCGGGTCCCTGAGACGCAGGATTTCTCCGTCCAGCAGAGCGGGCCGCAATCGCCCCTTGACAGGCGTGCGGGCCGCTGTTATACTATAAGCGCAACATGTTGCTTAATAGGAGGGGGTTTTATGGATCTGGACGGCCTGATCACAAAATTTTCAGGCACCCCGGAAAAACAGCAAAAGGCCATTTTCAGCACGCTATTTATTGCCGGGAACAGGCTGCAAACCCTGTTCGACAAAACCATTCCCGAGCTGTCGCTGAAGCAGTTTATGCTGCTGTCCGTGGCCCGGCAGTCTGAGAAGCCCTTGACCTTCACCCAATTGGGGGAGCTGCTGGGCTGTTCCAGGCAGAATATCAAGAAGCTGGCCGACGCCTTGGCGAAAAAGGGCTTTATCACTGTTCGGCAGAGCCCCTCAGACGGCAGGGCGGTGACCGTCTGTCCCACGAAACGGGCGGAAGACTATTTTCGGAATGAATTCTTCCCGTATCAGGAGGACCTGAAGCGGCTGTTCGCGGTTTACACAGACCAGGAGATTGAGACGCTTTTTGTGCTGCTGTCCAGGCTGTACGCGGGGATAGACCATTTAGAGGGGGAGATTGAGGCAAATGAAAACAGCGGTGATCTATAATTCCCAGACGGGGTTCACCCGGCGGTACGCCCAGTGGATCGCGGAGGCGGCGGGGGCCGACTGCCTGGAGCTGTCCGCGGCGAAAAAGAGGGATCTGGCCGGGTACGAGGCCATTGTTTTTGGCGGCTGGGCCCGGGCGGGAGGGATCAGCGGGGTCGGCTGGTTCAAAGCCCATATGGGCCAATGGGCCGGCAAAAAGCTGGCCGTGTTCTGCGTCGGGGGAAGCCCCATGGGGAGTCCGAAGGTTGAGCCGGCCCTCAGGCGGAATTTCAGCCAGGCGGAGTGGGACCAGGTGCGGGTATTCTATTGCCCGGGGGGATTCAACTACGAAAAAATGCCCCTGGCCTCCAAGCTGATGATGAAGCTGTTTGTCAAAGCACTGAAGGGGAAAAAGGACCAGACCGAGGAGGAACGGGAGATGGTCAAAATGATCTCCTCCTCCTACGACATCTCGGACAAAAAATACATAGAGCCGGTCCTCCGTTGGCTGGACCATGCCTGAGCCGACGGGGCGCAGGTACTCAGATGGAAAAGCGGCCTCCGCCCACAGGGACGGAAGCCGCTTTTTGAGCGGTTCCTTTACAGCGCGGCCTTGATGCGCGCGATCATATCCTGGTATTCCCCAGCAGACAGCGTCTTCTGCTTGGGGTCCATCTGGAACACCCCGCCCCACTCAAAGCCGTCCCTGTATTTGGGCACCAGGTGGAAGTGGAGGTGCCGCCCGGTGTCGCCGTAAGCGCCATAGTTCACCTTGTCCGGGTGGAAGGCGGCGTGGATGGCCTTGGCGGCCCGAGCCACGTCGGCGAAAAAGGCGTTTCGCTCCTCCTCCGTCAGGTCCACCAGCTCGCTCACGTGGTCTCTGTAGGCCACAATGCACCGGCCGGGGTGGCTCTGCTCCTTGAACAGGATGAGGCTGCTGACGCTGAGCTCACAGATAAAAATGCCAAAGGCGTCCAGCAGCTCCCTCCGCTCCTCCCGCATACAGTAGGCGCAATTTTGATCCTTCATCCTGACACGCTCCTCATCTTTTCAATTTTACGGACCGCTTTCGGTCCGCCGCTCAGTGCTCCAGCCGCTGCCTGCGGCGCTGGATCATCTCCCGGAAGCCCCCCGCGCCGAAGGAGAACACCCGGTTCACCCGGCTGATGGTGGCCGAGCTGGCCCCGGTCCGCTCCAGGATCTCGGTGTACACCAGCCCTTCGTCCAGCAGGGTGGCCACGTCGTAGCGCTGCTCCATAGCCCGCAGCTCCCCCACTGTGCACAGATCGTCAAAAAAAGCGATGCACTCCTCCAGGCTCTTCAGCTCCAAAATGCTCTCATATAGCGCCATGCTGCGCTCTTTGTTGGTAGTTTTTGGCATAATTGTCCCTCCCGCTCCTCAATGCCCCTATATTTTAGCACACGAAAGAGATAAAGTAAACAGGGATTTTCCGCTTGGGCGAGAACTACTGTTCCCGCTGTGCCGGAGGCCCTGTGATCCAGTGGGGACATTTTGGCCGGATTGGCAAAAGCAGGCCGCCGGGGTTGTCTTTTCCGGGGAAATGGTCTATAATGGGGGGCAGAGATTGACCCGCGCTCCGGGCTGACCGGGGCCGTTTTTTTGAGAGGGGGTTCTGTCTTGACCAGAGAGGAAGCGTTTGAATTTCTGGACCGCACCGCCAGGGGCATCGCCGAGATGTTCGGCTCCAGCTGTGAGACGCTGGTTCACGATATGGGGGTGCCCAACCACCCCATCCTGTCCATCTACAACGGCCACGTGTCCGGCCGGGAGGTGGGCTCCACCATGGACATCATGGGCATCGGCCTGGAGCTGGACGAGCAGGCGGCCACCACCGACCAGGTGAATCTGGCGGCCACCACCCCCGACGGGCGGCAGACCAAGTCCTCCACCTTCCACATGATCGGGGAGGACTACAATCTGGCCCTGGGCATCAACTTTGACTACACCTCCCTGGTGTTCGCCAACCGCATTTTGGAGGACCTGATGAGCGCCCAGTCCGACTTGCGCTCCGCCCTGTGGCAGCCGGGGGACTCCCGGCAGCTGGCCGACCTGTTCGACCAGTGCGTGGCCGCCCTGGGCAAGCCTTTGGACGCGCTGACCAAAGCGGACCGCCTGAAGGTGGTGGCCCTGCTCCGGGAGCGCAGCGCTTTTTCCTATCGCAAGTCGGTGCCCTATGTGGCGGGGCGGCTGGGGGTGTCCCGGTACACCATCTACAAGTACCTGGAAGAGGTCGGGGAGGATGAGCGCCGGTGAACGGCGCTTTTCCCTTGCAATCGACCGGGAAAGTGGATAAAATGAGGAAGTGCGGAACGGCCTTCTTTTTCTTTCTGAAGAAAGAAAAAGAAGCAAAAAGAAAGACTTTTAAACAATTTCTAGATAAAGTCTCAGCCTGAACTGAGTGCCCCAAAAAATTGTGCTCTGAGTTTTTATATAGAAGTGGTCTAAAAGTTTCTTTTTTGCCTCTTTTTTCTTTTCAAAGAAAAAAGAGGGTTCTTGACCTAACAGATATGACGAGGAGTGTTACATATGACAAGAGAACAGATCGAAGCCTATTTCGCGGACAAGGAAAAGCTGCTGGTGGAGGCGGTGAGCCGCCTGGTGTCCATCGACAGCGTGGAGGGGGCCCCGGCCCCCGGCGCGCCCTTCGGGCCCGGCCCCGCCGCCGCCCTGGACGAGGCGCTGGCCATCGCCCGGGAGTGGGGGCTGACGGCGGAAAATCACGAGGGCTATGTGGGCACCGCAGATCTCAATGGCGGCGAGGACGCCCTGCATATCCTGGGCCACCTGGACGTGGTGGCTCCCGGCGAGGGCTGGACCGTCACCCAGCCCTATTCCCCCAAGCTGGTGGACGGCCTGCTCTACGGCCGGGGCGCCGACGACGACAAGGGGCCGGTGGCCGCCTCCCTGCTGGCCATGAAGGCGGTGAAGGACCTGGGCGTTCCCCTGAAAAAGAACTGCAAAGTCATCATAGGCACCAACGAGGAGAGCGGCTCCGGGGACATCGCCTGGTACTTTGCCCGGCACCCATACGCCCCCGCCACCTTCTCTCCCGATTCCGGCTTCCCCGTCATCAACACGGAGAAGGGGGGCTTCCGGCCTAGCTTCACCCGCAATTGGCCCGCCCAGACCGAGCTGCCCCGGGTGAAATGGCTCCACGGCGGCATCCGGCTGAACATCCTGCCGGGGGACGCCTCCGCCGGGGTGGAGGGGCTGACCATGTACGACATCCAACCCGTGGCCCGGAATATCACCGCCCGCACAGGGATCAAATTCACCTTTGCCCATGAGGACGGCCTCACGGTCATCAAGGCCAAGGGGGAGGCCTCCCACGCCGCCTGGCCCGAGGGGGGCAACAACGCCATCACCGGGCTGGTGGCCCTGCTGTGCGCCCTGCCCCTGGCTGACGGCGGCTGCAAGGAGGCGCTGAACGATCTCAACGCCCTGTTCCCCCACGGGGATTACAAGGGCCGGGCCCTGGGCATCGCCCAGGAGGAGCCCGTGGCCGGGCCGCTGACGGTGGCCTTTTCCCTGCTGGAGGTAAACGAGACGGGACTGGAGGGCAGGTTTGACAGCCGTGTCCCCCTGTGCGCCACCCAGGAGAACTGCCTCAATGTGGCAAAGGCCGCCTTTGAGGCCCGGGGCTTCACCTTTGAGGGAACTCAGGGCATCCCCCACCACGTCCCCGCCGACAGTCCCTTTATCAAGACCCTGCTCAAGCGGTACGAGGAGTACACCGGGCTGAAGGGGGAGTGCCTGTCCACCGGCGGCGGCACCTACGTCCACGATATCCCCGGCGGGGTGGCCTTCGGCTGCTCCCTGCCCGGCTTCGACAGCCACCTCCACGGCCCGGACGAGCGGGCAAGGGTCAGCGATCTGATGCTCAGTGCCAAGCTGTTTGCCCACATTATCATTGATATGTGCGAATAGGGTGTTACTTTCTCTCGCGCGAGAGAAAGTAACCAAAGAGCGCGCTTAGGGGGCATCCCTCCGAGCGGACACTGCGTGTCCGCAGTCGGGATTCCCCCTAAGAACCCCCTTTACGGGGGACGCCCTATACGATGCTTTGGGTAGGATCATTCCGGCGCGTGGGGCTTTCGACGCTGGTGCTTCTCGTTGTGCTGCCGCCGGTGTCTGGTCACTGGGGTGAGGTGGGTCTATTGGACTGCGCCTCAGTGTCGGACCGTTCGGCTCGGGGCGTTTGCCTTGCGGCCTTTGCTTTGAAGAGGAAGATTATTAAAAAGAACCGCCCCGTGAAAACGGGGCGGCTCTTATTTTGCTTCTGTCACGTTGCCGAGCGGATGCTTTTCGGGACCACAGCGGGCCGTAACGGCTCAAAAGTTTCTTTTTGCTTACTTTTTCTTTTCAAAGAAAAAGTAAGTTATGCGTGGATGCCGCGGTTTTGGTCGCCGGAGTCGTTGACGCCGAACTCATAATCCTTGCCGGGCAGAATGGCGTTGAGCACAATGCCCGCGATGGCGGCGATGGCCAGGGAAGTCAGAGTGATGGACGCGCCGCCCACCTCGAAGGTCAAGCCGCCGGTGAAGCCCAGGCCGCACACCAGTATAACGGCGGCGATAATAAGATTCCGGGAATTGGTGAAGTCCACCCGGTTCTCTACGATGTTCCGTACGCCAATGGCGGAAATCATGCCGTACAGGATGAAGCTCACCCCGCCCACGATGGCGGCGGGCATGGAATTCACAACAGCGGCAAACATGGGACTGAAGGACAGCACCAGGGCGTAAATGGCCGCCAGCCGGATCACGCGGGGGTCATACACCCGGGACAGCACCAATACGCCGGTGTTCTCGCCGTAGGTGGTGTTGGCGGGACCGCCGAAAATGGCGGACAGAGAGGTGGCGATGCCGTCGCCGATCAGCGTGCGATGCAGGCCCGGGTCCTCGATGAAGTTCTCCCCCACCGTGGCGGAAATGGCGGACATATCGCCGATATGCTCCATCATGGCCGCGATGGCGATGGGGGCCATCACCAGGATAGAGGTCAAATCAAACTTGGCGATGGAGCCGCCGAAGTCGGTGAAAAAGGGCTGGAGGCCGATGGGGCTGGCAGCGGTCACGGAGGTGAAGTCGATCAGGGGGACTGCCAAACGGCCAAAGGCGCCGGCAGAGGAGTAATCCCACGCGGTGGCCCCAAAGGCATTGGCAATGACCGCCACCACATAGGAACCCACCACGCCCAGCAGGATGGGGATAATTTTGACCATGCCCTTGCCCCAGATGTTGGCCACCACGATGATGGCCATAGCCACCAGGGCCAGCCACCAGCAGGTCTTGGCGTTGTTGACGGCGGAGGGGGCCAGGTTCAGGCCGATGAGGATGATGATGGGCCCCGTGACCACCGGAGGCAGGAACCGCATGACCTTCTTTACGCCCACCAGCTTGATGATGCCCGCCAGAAGGACGTACAGCAGGCCCGCCACCACAATGCCGCCGCAGGCGTATTGCAGCTTTTCCGACGCATCCATGGCGGCGTACTTGCCGGAGTCCAGCTTGGACACCGCCTCAAAGCCCCCCAGGAAGGCAAAGGAGGAGCCCAGGAAAGCGGGCACCTTCAACCGGGTGCACACATGGAAAAACAGGGTGCCGATCCCGGCAAAAAACAGGGTGGTCTGGATGGACAGGGGCAGGCCGTAGTTGTTCACCAGGATGGGCACCAGCACGGTGGCCCCAAACATAGCGAACATGTGCTGGAGGCCCAGGATCAGCATTTTGGGCAGGCCCAGGGTCCGGGCGTCGCGGATAGGTCCTTGATCGTTCATAGCGTTCTCTCCCTTTTCATTGGTATTGGGGCGGACGGACTCCCCAGGCGCAAAAAAAGAGACAATCACCGAAAACGGCGACTGCCTTCACAACGGGAAATAGAACGGGTAAGGCTGAAAGACAAGCCTGGCGGCAGTCTGCGCTTTCAGCATACCATTCCCCTCCTTTTGCGTTCATATTATCATATCAGAAGGGGCCGGGGGTCACAATAGGCAAAGCGCACAAAAACCACCCGGATTTTCCGGGTGGTTTTTACAGATCATGTCGCGGGGTAGGGGTGTGCCCCTCCCGCCGTGGCAGGGACACGCGGGCATCCCCACCCCGCAGGGGTGGGGATGCTTTTCATAATACCTTGGACAAGAAATCAATGGTTCTCGGCTGTTTCGGGTTCGCAAAGAAAGCGTGGGGCTCATCCTGCTCCAGAATCTTTCCCTCATCCATGAAGAGCACCCGGGTGCCCACCTCCCGGGCAAAGCCCATCTCGTGGGTGACCACCACCATGGTCATGCCCTCCTCAGCCAGCTCCTTCATGACCGCCAGCACCTCCCCCACCATCTCGGGGTCCAGGGCGGAGGTGGGCTCGTCGAACAGCATCAGCTTGGGCTTCATGGCCAGCGCCCGGACGATGGCGATACGCTGCTTCTGCCCGCCGGACAGCTGGGCGGGATAGGCGTCCGCCTTCTCCTCCAGGTTCACCCGCTTCAAAAGGGCCGTGGCCGTATCGTCCGCCTCCTCCTGGGTCATCAGCTTGGTTCGCACCGGGGACAGGGTGATATTTTTGCGGATGGTCATGTTGGGGAACAGGTTGAAGTGCTGGAACACCATGCCCATCTGGCGGCGGATGGCGTTGATATCGGCTTTAGGGTCGGTGATCTCCTGGCCCTGGAAGGTGATGGAGCCGGAGGTGGGGGTCTCCAGCAGGTTGAGACAGCGCAGGAAGGTGGACTTGCCCGAGCCGGAGGGGCCGATGACCACCACCTTCTCCCCAGGATGGATGTGCTCGGAGATATGGTCCAGCACCAGGTGGTCGCCGAAGGACTTGGACAGGTTCTTAACGTCGATCACTTTGACGCAGCCTCCTTTCCAGCTTGCCCTGGAGCCAGGTGAGAATGATGCAGAAGATCAGGTACATGACGGCGGCGCCCACCAGGGGGAACATGAACTCATAAGTTTTGCCGCCCACCGCGTTGGCGTAGTAGAGCAGCTCGGTGGCGCCGACGTAGGAGACCAGGGAGGTGTCCTTGAAGAGGACGATAAACTCATTGCCCAGGGCGGGCAGGATGTTCTTGAACGCCTGGGGGATAACGATAAAGCGCATGGTGTCTATGTAATCCAGTCCCAGGGAGCGCCCCGCCTCAGTCTGGCCTATGTCCACGCTCATCAGGCCGCCCCGGACGATCTCCGCCACGTAGGCCCCCGAGTTGATGCCCAGACCCAGCATACCCACAAAAAAGCGGTTGCGGGTAGATGTGAAAACCACGTAGCCCCAAATGAGCAGCTGCACCAGCATGGGGGTGCCTCGGATCACCGTGGTGTAGAGCTTGCACAGGACGTTCACCACACCCAAGGCGAAATTCCGCTTCCCCGGGCGCTGCTGGTCGTGGGCGGAACGGATCACCGCCACCAGGACGCCCAGGATCACACCGATGACCAGGGCGCAGGCCGTCAGCTCCAGGGTGGTGCACATCCCCTTCAGGTAGAGCTTCCAGCGGTCCCCCGTGACAAAGGCCATGGTGAATTTTTTTGTGAATTCGGCCCAGAATTCCTCCATACGTCCGCCTCCCCAATTTTTTTGGAAAGCGGCCCCCAGCGCCGGGGGCCGCTTTCCCGTGTCCTGCCGCGCGTATTGATTACTCGGCGGGGATATACTTGTCGATGATCCTCTGCACGGTGCCGTCGGCAATGAGCTCCTTCAGCGCGCCGTTGACCGCGTTCAGCAGCTCCGTGTTGCCCTTCTTCACGCCGATGGCATAGTCCTCCAGGACCCAGTTGCCCTCCAGGAGGGTGAGGCCGTCGTTGGCGGCCACATAGGCCTTGGCGGGCTCGTTGTCGATGATGACGCAGTCGATCTGGCCGCCCTTCAGGGCTTCCACGGCCATGGCGCCGTTGTCATAGCCGATGACGTGGTCCTCGCCGTAGCCGCCGTTCTCCGGGGTGTCGGAGGCGTAGATGTAGCCGGTGGTGCCCTTCTGGCAGCCGATCATCTTCTCGCCCAGGTTGTCCATGGTTACGTCGGAGCCCTCTTTGACGATGACCACCTGGATACCGGTGGCGTAGGAGTCGGTGAAGTCCAAGGTCTCCTTGCGCTCCTCATTGACGGTGACGCCCGCCATGACGATATCGCTCTGGCCGTTGGCGGCGGCGGTGAGGGCGGCGACGAAGTCCTGGTCGTCCACCACCAGCTCCAGGCCCAGCTTTTTGGCGATCTCGGTGGCGACCTCCACGTCGATGCCCTCGAAGCCGCCGTCGTCAGTGACCATCTCATAGGGAGGGAAGGCGGCGTTGGTAGCCATATGGAGCTTGCCCTCCTCCGCGGTGGCGACGGTGCCGCCCTGGGCGGGCTCGGTGGCCTCGGCGGAGGGCTCGCCGGCCGCGGAGGGCTCGGCGGTGGGGGTGGGCGTATCGCCCTGGTTGGAGCAGGCGCATAGGGCCAGCGCCATGGCCAGGGCCAGCAGAAGGGCCGTCAGTTTTTTCATTGCTTTCATTTTCATTCATCTCCATAGAAAGTATGCGGCACACAGGGGGAACTGTCCCCTTGTGTGAAGCCGATTATAAACGTTATACAATTAAAATGCAAGGGGAAATCCATGAAATCTCCTTGTAATTCGCTGTTTTCATCATTTTGACGGACAAAGAGTGGATAAGTATACATTTTTATGCAAATTTTCCTGCATAGAAAGGTCCTTCTTTTTCTTTCTGAGGAAAGAAAAAGAAGCAAAAAGAAAGACTTTTTTCGCGAAAGGCCAAAGAACAGCCTTTCGCAGCCTTCCATGGAGGTACTCTTTACCTTTTAAAAGCGTCCATAAAAAATCCAAACCGAAGGGTAGCTGTCTAAAAGTTTCTTTTTTCGCTTCCTTTTTTCTTTTCAAAGAAAAAAAGGACGGCCCTTAACCTTTCTCCCGGGCGGTATACTTGGTCAGCAGGATATCTGGGTAATAGGACAGCTTGGCCCGGCGCAGGCCCTCCAGCCCCATGTCGTCCTCCCGGTTGAACCACTTGACCTGGGGGTGGCGGGACCGAACCAGACGGGCCATCTCCCGGTTGATGGCGGGATAGGCCCCCTGTATGTCGCCGAAGGACTTCTCAAAGTTCACGTCAAAGACCTCAGGGGTGATGAAGCCCCCCAGGGAGAAGGCGATGGGGCTTCCGTCCGCCCGGATGAGCGCCCCCTCCAGCCCCAGCTTGTCCATGTGGTACAGCGCCTCGATGACGGCCACCGTCTCCTCCGACACCGTGTCCACGTCCTCTCCCGCCTCCTCCTGGCGGATGGCGGCCCACTGGCGCTCCAGCTCCACGCACTCGGGGACGTTGGCGGGGGTGATGTCCTCCAGCAGCCAGTCGGGGAACTGATCGTCAAAGCGGCGGATATGGTTGCGCTTGGCGTGGAGCTTTTTCCCCGGCAGGTCGGCCAGGCGGTTGACATCATAGAGGTAGTCGAATCCGTCCCGGTCCTCCTCGAACTGGAAGCGCCCCGGACAGGTTTCCTCTAGCGCGGCCTTCTGCTCCTCCGTGACGCACACCAGCGTCAGGGGCTTGCCCTGGGCGGCGGCGTCTGCCTCCAGCGTGTCCACGGCGGGGGCCAGGGGGCCGCGCCCGGCGGGATACAGGTAGCTCAGCCCCAGCGCGCCCTCAATGCGGACCAGGAGCCTGTCCCCCGCCCGGGCGAGCTTCTGAGGATAGGCCCGGCTCCACAGGTAGATGTTGGTGAAATTGTACTCGCAGCCGAAGCTGCCCTCCGCTTCCAGCAGGGGCTGGACCCACTGGCGGTCCTCAAACTGGGGGCTTTCAAAGGTGACCATCAATTACCATTCCTTTTCTTGGTGTCTGGATATCATATCACAGCGGTCGGGAAAAGGCAACGGGAAAAGTGCGCGGTCCTTTTTAACATCAGTGCTGTCGACAAAAACTCCGGCGATTTCACTAAGCACCGTTGCAATAAGCATTTTGATATGTTAAAATAAAAATAGTGAATTTATGGGGGTGCTTATATGATCATTCTAAAAATTGTTACAGCCATGCTGGGCTTGATGTTCTCGCTGTTTGGATACTTCATTTATTTTAAAAGGAAATACAATCTCATTAACGGTTTTGAGGTGGATTATCAAAGGGGCTTCAAGGACGAGTTGTATGCGAAGCGAGTCGGACTAATTGAGTTCATTGTTGGTATTGTTTTCCTTATAAGCAGCATTGTTTTGATTTTATTTGCCTAAAATAAATGTAGCGTATGAACCTGATTATATGCGCAAGGAATTATAAACACGCCGCCGTGGGATCCACGGCGGCGTGTATCATTTATTTCGCGTATTCTATCGCTTTTGTCTCCCGGATGAGATTCACCTTGATCTGGCCGGGATACTCCAGCTCGTCCTCGATCTTCTTGGCGATCTCCCGGGCCAGCAGCACCATGCGGTCCTCGGGGATGGCCTCTGGGTTGACCATGATGCGCACCTCGCGCCCCGCCTGAATGGCGTAGGCCTTGTCCACCCCGTTGAAGGAGGAGGTCAGCTCCTCCAGCTTCTCCAGCCGCTTGATGTAGTACTCCACGTTCTCCTTGCGGGCGCCGGGCCGGGCGGCGGAGATGGCGTCGGCGGCCTGAACCAAACAGGCTACGATGGTCCGGGCCTCCACGTCGCCGTGGTGGGCCTCGATGGCGTGGATTACGTTCTCGCTCTCCCGGTACTTCCGGGCCAGCTCCACGCCGATTTGCACATGGGAGCCCTCCACCTCGTGGTCAATGGACTTGCCCAGGTCGTGGAGCAGGCCCGCCCGCTTGGCCTCGGCCACGTTGACGCCGATCTCGGCGGCCAGCAGGCCCGCCAGCTGGGACACCTCGATGGAGTGGTTCAGCACGTTCTGGCCGTAGCTGGTGCGGTAATGCTGGCGGCCCAGCAGCTTCACCAGCTCCGGGTTCAGCCCGTGGACGTTGGTCTCGAACACGGCCCGCTCGCCCTCGGCCCGGATGGTGGCGTCCACCTCCCGCTTGGCCTTCTCCACCATCTCCTCGATGCGGGTGGGGTGGATGCGGCCGTCCAGGATCAGCTTCTCCAGGGCCAGCCGGGCAATCTCCCGGCGCACCGGGTCAAAGCAGGACACGGTGATGGCCTCGGGGGTGTCGTCGATGATCAGGTCCACCCCGGTCATGGTCTCCAGCGTGCGGATGTTGCGGCCCTCCCGGCCGATGATGCGGCCCTTCATCTCGTCGTTGGGCAGGGGCACCACGGACACAGTGGCCTCCGCCACATGGTCGGCGGCGCAGCGCTGGATAGCCAGGGCGATCTGCTCCCGGGCGTAGGTCTCCGCCTCCTCCTTGAAGCGGGTTTGGATCTCCTTCAGCTTCAGGGCCTGCTCGTGGGTCACGTCGTCCTCTAGCTGCTCGATGAGGTAGCGCTTGGCCTCCTCCACCGTCAGGCCGGAGATGCGCTCCAAAAGCTCCATCTGACTGTCCTTCAAGTGGTCCAGTTCCTGCTTTTCCTCCTCCAGCTGGGCGATGCGGGCGTTGACGCCCTCCTCTTTCCGCTCCAGGTTCTCCAGCTTGCGGTCCAGGTTTTCCTCCTTGGAGTTCAGGCGGTTCTCCTGGCGCTGGATCTCGCTCCGGCGCTCCTTGATTTCCTTGTCGAACTCGCTGCGGGCCTTGAGGATCTCCTCCTTGGCCTCCACGGTGGCCTCCCGCTTCTTGCTCTCCGCAGACTTGATGGCCTCGTTGATGACCCGGCGGGCTTCCTCCTCAGCGGACCCGATCTCCCGCTCGGCGGCGGCCTTGCGCCGTTGGTAGCCCAGGACGAAGCAGATCACTCCTACCACAACGGCGATGATTGCGGTTACGTAGACTGGCAGTTGCATGTTGAGTTCCACACCTCCTGTTTCTTCTGTTTTTTGATTCAAAATTAGGCAAAATAAGACGCGATGCGTGATAGACGCACCGCGATAACCGAAAAACCGCCCGTCAAATGGGCATGACAGCGCTATTTGAGAGTCAAGAATATGATCTATAGAATCGTTCAATAGACTATATAAAACGCCCGAGGGGCGCTGGCAACGCTCAAAACGGCAAAAAGCACAAAAGCGGCTTTTCAAAATTATCCTTTCTTATTGTAAAGGCCGCGAGCTTTCCTGTCAAGTGGAAATGTGAATCTTTCATGAACTTTCCAAGGAAGCGCGAAGCCGTCGTGAGCAGCGCGGATGGAGCGTAGCGAAAGCAAAAGCCCCGCCGCCGCAAAGCGGTGGCGGGTTTTGCTTGAGGCGGAGCGAAGCCGCGCGTCGCGAACAGGCGCAGCGTGACAATACGGGTGAGGCATTCCGACGCGCGGGGCTTTTGACGCCGGTGCTTCTCGTTGTGCTGCCGCCGGTGTCTGGGTATTGAAAATGGGCGGGCCTAACGGGCTGCGCCTGGGTTGGCGGGGTTTATGGCCCGCGGGTGGCAGCTTTTAGGGCTGGGCGACGGTCAGGGTGCGGCTTGTCTGACTGAGTGCAAAATGGCCCGCTAGACCGGCGGTAATGGTGACGGAGCCGTCCTCTGACACAAAAACTGCCTCAAAATCCTGATATTGGCGCCAATGGTCCAGCGCCTGGTCCAAACCCATGACGAACAGGGCGGTAGACAGCCCGTCGCAGAGCACGCCGCTGTCCCCCACTATGGTGACCGAGGCCAGGCCGCTGCGGGCGGGCTTCCCGGTCTTGGGGTCCAAAATGTGCCAGTAGCGCACCCCGTCCTGTTCAAAATACCGCTCGTAGCCCCCGGAGGTGACCACCGCTTTGTCCATGACGCTCACCACGCCCACGCTGCCGTCCCCTTCCGGGTCCCGGACGCCTACCCGCCAGGGGGAGCCGTCCGGCTTGGACCCGATGGTCTGGATGCTGCCCCCCAGGTCCAGCAGGGCGGAGGTGACGCCGTTTTCCCGCAGCAAGGCGGCCAACGCCCCCCCGGTATAGCCCTTGGCCACGCTGCCCAGGTCGATCTCCATACCCTTGGGGATGGAGACGTTTCTTCCGCCATAGTCCACCCTAGTATAGTCCACCAGGGGGAGCAGGGCGGCAATGGCTTCATCACTGGGAACAGAATACGCCCCCGTGGTAAAGCCCCATGAGCGCAGGACGGGGTAAACGGAGATATCCAGCGCCCCGCCTGTGCGGGCGCACAGCGCCAGCGCCGCGTCCAGCAGCAGCTCCGTCTCCGGGGACAGCTCCGCCCGGCCATCCCGGTTCAGGGAGTAGATCTCGCTGTTCTCATCGGTGACGGACCACAGGGCCTCCAGATCCCTCACCCGGGCCTCCAGACACTCCAACAGCGCCTCGTCCCCGCCCTGGTACAGCCGCAGGGTCATGACGGTGTCCATGGCAAAAAAGGTGCGCTCTGCCGCCGGCGCTGCCTGAGCGGGCGCGGAGGCGCAGCCCGTCAGCAGGATCAGGGCCAGGCAAAGGATGAAAGCACGTTTTGCGTGAAGCGCTCCCCGGTTCATCGCAGGTGCTCCGGGACGGAGTCGTCCTCCTCCACCCACTCCCGCTGCACGTCCACCACCCGGTATTCTGTAGGGGTGTCCCGGATGACCACCCTGGCGATGCCCGCGTTGATGATGAGCCGCCGGCACATAGAGCAGGAGGAGGAGCCGGAAATCAGCTCGCCGGTGGCCGGGTCCTTGCACACCATGTAGAGAGAGGCTCCCAACACCTCCCGCCGGGAGGCGGAGATGATGGCGTTGGCCTCGGCGTGGACTGACCGGCACAGCTCGTACCGCTCCCCCGAGGGGATCTTCATGGCCTCCCGGGCGCAGTAGCCCAGATCGCCGCAGTTCTTCCGCCCCCGGGGGGCGCCGTTGTAGCCGGAAGACACGATCTCGTCGTTCTGGACGATGATGGCCCCGTAGTGGCGGCGCATGCAGGTGGAGCGCTCCAGCACGGTGCCGGCAATGTCCAGGTAATAGTTTTGTTTGTCAATGCGGGCCATAGGGTCCCCCTCCTTAGTCAGCCGTTCTCTTAAAGTATAACAGATTTTTTCCCCGGCGGCAACGGACAAATTCACACATTGTTTACGGTTTCCCCATTGACGGGTTCATTTGCGGGCGTTATCATAAGAAATATCCTAAAAACCCTGTGCCCAAGGAGGTGAGCGCCTATGATCCGCCGTTATATGACCCGGTTTATGGCGGGCCGCTATGGAGGCGACCAGCTCAACTTGCTGCTGGCGGCGCTCTACATCATCTTTTATCTCGTGTATGTGTTCACCAGGATCATCGCCTTCGAGCTGCTGGCCTTGATCCTGATCGTCGTGAGCCTGTACCGCTCCCTGTCCCGCAATCTGGAGCGCCGCCGGGCGGAGAATGCCCGGTTCCTCCAGGCCGTCCGGCCCATCGGCCGCCGGTGGAACACTTTCCGCTCCCGGGCCCAGGATCGGGAGCACCGCTACTTCAAATGCCCCAACTGCGGCCAGCAAATGCGGGTGCCCCGGGGCAAGGGGCGCATTACCGTCCACTGCCGGTCCTGCGGGGCGGTGTTCGAGGAGAAAAGCTGAAGGAAGGACCTCTCCGCCCCGGGCGGAGGGGCCCTTTTTCCATAAAACGAGTCCGCTGCCTTCACTTGCAAAGTACAGGGCCATATTACACAGACCTGTGTAAAGGGATCTCCTTGAACGCGCATAAGAGCGTCGGGCAAAATGCCCGGCGCTCCTTTTCCATTCCCTGGATTATCCGGCGAAACGCACAAAGGACCTGGGGACCGTTTTGTCGGATATGCACAGGGGCGGACGCAGTTCAGCCCGAAAAAAGCGCAGTTTACGCAAATCGACCCACCGGGCGGAAAAAATGTGGTACACTCCTCTCACAGGGCGGGAGACAGTCCCGCCAAAAAGTGAATGAGGAGGAAGAAACAATGTTAGCGATCAACTGGGATGACGTGTGGAATGTACTGTCCACGATGATCCCCCACCTGGTGGCCATCGGCATTGTGCTGGTCGCGGCCATCGCGGCCACGGTGCTGGCCGTCAAGGCCCCAAGGACAAGAAGGGCCTGATCCGGGGCTCCGCCTGGGTGGCCGCCCTGCTGGCCATCCTCGTGGTGGCCAACCTGATCTGCACCGGGCCCATGGCCAGCATGCTGGACCTGATCAGCGAGACCTCGTACCTCACCGAGGCCACCACCGCCGAGGCCACCGAGCTGGTCACCGCCATGGCCGATGAGGGCATCGTCCTCACCGAGAACAACGACGGGATGCTGCCCCTGGCCGGCGGCGCCAAGCTGAACGTGTTCGGCTGGGCCTCCACCAATCCCTGCTACGGCGGCACCGGCTCCGGCGCGCTGAACGACGCCTACCCCACCGTCACCCTGCTCCAGGGCCTGACCAACGCGGGCCTCCAGCTGAACACCGAGCTGGAGAAGTTCTACACCGACTATAAGTCCGACCGGCCCTCCGTGGGCATGTCCCAGCAGGACTGGACCCTGCCCGAGCCCAACGTGAGCCTGTACACTGACGAGATGATGAACAACGCCAAGGCCTTCTCCGACACCGCCATGATTGTCATCACCCGTGTGGGCGGCGAGGGTGCCGACCTGCCCACCGACATGGCCTCCGTGGTGGACGGCAGCTGGATCCGCCGTCAGGCCGACCGCAACGGCCAGATGCGGGGCGCGGGCTACTACAACGGCACCTATGACGACGCCCTGAACCAGGGCAATGACTGGGACGCCGGCGACCACTTCCTCCAGTTGTCCAACCGGGAGGAGGAGATGATCGACCTGGTGTGCGAGAACTTCGACAAGATCATCCTGGTCTACAACGGCGCCAACCCCTTCGAGCTGGACTGGATCTACGACTATCCCCAGATCAAGAGCGTCCTGCTGTGCCCCGGCACCGGCCAGAGCGGCTTTAACGGCCTGGGCCGCATTATCACCGGCGCGGTGAATCCCTCCGGCAAGACCGTGGACACCTACGTCACCGACATGAAGGACACCCCCTGGTGGAACAACTTCGGCGACTTCAAGTACACCAACATGGACGAGTTCATCAGCGACGCCAGCAACTTTGACCCCGCCGGCTCCTCCCCCTCCTTCGTCAACTACGTGGAGGGCATCTATGTGGGCTACAAGTTCTATGAGACCGCCGCCAAGGAGGGCCTCATCAACTATGACGAGAAGGTTCAGTATCCCTTCGGCTACGGCCTGAGCTACACCAAGTTTGAGCAGGAGATGGGCCCCATCTCCGAAAGTAATGGAGCCATTACGTTCGACGTCACTGTGAAGAACACCGGTTCTGTGGCGGGCAAGGACGTGGTGGAGGTCTTTGTGGACCTGCCCTACACCAACGGCGGCATTGAGAAGGCCAGCGCCAACCTGCTGGACTTCGCCAAGACCGGCCTGCTGGAGCCCGGTGCAGAGGAGACGGTCTCTTTCTCCATCCCCGTGGAGAATCTGGCCTCCTTCGACTACCAGGGCGCGGGCGCTTACGTGCTGGAGGCCGGGGACTACGTGATCTCCATCAACTCCGACTCCCACAACGTCATCGACTCTGAGACCTATACCGTGAATTCCACGGTCACCTACGGTGAGAGCAACAAGCGCGCCAGCGACCAGACCGCCGCCCTCAGCGTGTTTGATTACGCGGAAGGCGACATCACCTACCTGTCCCGGAAGGACGGCTTCGCCAACTACGACGAGGCCACCGCCGCCCCCGGCAGCTATGAGATGAGCGCGGACGCCAAGGCCGGCTTCTACAACAAGAACAACTATCTGACCGCCGAGGCCACTGCCGCCGACGAGGACGCCGGCGCCGCCGCCGTCACCACCGGGGCCAGCAACGGCCTCCAGCTCAAGGACCTGCGGGGCGTGAGCTATGACGATTCCAAGTGGGACCAGCTGCTGGACCAGCTGACCCTGGATGACATGAACGCCCTGATCTCCCTGGGCGGCTATCAGACCAACTCCGTGGACTCCATCGGCAAGGTCCGCACCAACGACAACGACGGCCCCGCCTCCATCAACAACAACTTCACCGGCGTGGGTTCCGTGGGCTTCCCGGCGGGCGTGATGATCGCCGCCACCTGGAGCAAGGACCTGGCCCACGACTTCGGCGCCAGCATCGGCAAGATGGCCGACGAGATGAACACCTCCGGCTGGTACGCCCCCGCCATGAACATCCACCGCACCTCCTTCGCGGGGCGCAACTTTGAGTACTACTCCGAGGACGGCTATCTGTCCGGCGCCATGGCCGCCAACGCGGTGGCCGGGGCCAAGGAGCACGGCGTGTACTCCTATATGAAGCACTTCGCCCTCAACGATCAGGAGGGCAACCGCAACTCCATGCTGTGCACCTGGTCCAACGAGCAGGCCATCCGCGAGATCTACCTCAAGCCCTTCGAGATGTGCGTGAAGGACTCCGGCTGTGAGGCCGTCATGTCCTCCTTCAACTACATCGGCAACCGCTGGGCCGGCGGCGACAGCCGGCTGCTCAACACCGTCCTCCGGGAGGAGTGGGGCTTCCAGGGCTTTGTGGAGACCGACTACTTCGGCGTGTACGGCTACATGAGCGCCGACCAGGCCATCCGCAACGGCTGCGACCTGATGCTGGTGGCCTACCAGACCGCCACCAACAACGTCCAGTTCCGGGAGACCAACGGCGCCCAGCAGGCCATGCGCACGGCGGCCAAGAACATCCTGTACGTCACCGTCAACAGCCGGGCCTACACCGACGAGAACTACGCCAAGGCCACCGCCACTCCCATGTGGCGCACCATCCTCATCGTGGTGGACGTGATCGCCGTCATCGCCCTGGCCGCCATCGAGTTCGCGGTGTTCCGCAGCTACAAGAAAAAGAAGCAGAACGTCTGACCGCAGACGGCGCGGTAAGCTCCCGCTAAACGCGGCAGAATGATCCCAGCATCCCCCGGTCCCGCCCTCGGGCGGGACCGGGGGCCGGGAGAGCGTTGAACAGATCCCGGGATCTCTTTCCTTGGATTTGTTCAGCGCTTTCGCCAAGCAGTGATAAGATCCAGATCTTTCAAATATAAAACCAGCGAGGAGGAATTGGTTTGAAACACGCTGACATCATCAAGCAAATGACCCTGGAGGAAAAATGCTATCTGTTCTCCGGCAAAGACTTCTGGCAGACCCGCAGCATTGAGCGGCTGGGCGTGGGCAACATGACCCTGTCCGACGGCCCCCACGGCATCCGCAAGCAGGCGGGGGCCGGGGACCAGCTGGGCCTGAACCCCTCCCTGCCCGCCACCTGTTTCCCCACCGCCGCCACCGTGGCCAACTCCTGGGACCCGGTCCTGGGGGAGGAGATCGGCCGCCATCTGGGGGCTGAGGCCGCCTCTCAGGGGGTGGGCGTGGTGCTGGGCCCGGGGCTCAACGTCAAGCGCTCCCCCCTCTGCGGGCGCAACTTTGAGTATTTCTCCGAGGACCCCTATCTGGCGGGCAAAATGGCGGCCAGCTACATCCGGGGCATCCAGGCCAACGGGGTGTCCGCCTGCCCCAAGCACTTCGCCGCCAACTCCCAGGAGCTGCGCCGGATGGCTTCCGACTCCGTCATGGACGAGCGCACCCTGCGGGAGATCTATCTCACCGGGTTCGAGATCGCCGTGAAGGAGGGACACTCCAAGTCCATCATGTCCTCCTACAACCGCATCAACGGCACTTATGCCAACGAGAACAAGCACCTGCTCCAGGAGATCCTCCGGGACCAGTGGGGCTTCGACGGCTTCGTGGTGTCCGACTGGGGCGGCTCCAATGACCACGTGGAGGGAGTCCGGGCGGGTTCCCACCTGGAGATGCCCACCACCGGCGGCGACTCCGACCTGGAGCTCGTCGAGGCGGTGAAGTCGGGCAGGATCAGCCAGGAGCTGCTGGACCAGCGGGTGGATGAGCTGCTGGACGTGATCCTGTCGGTGACAAAGGCGGTGAAGCCCCTGGAGGGCAAGCCCTTCGATATCGATGCCCATCACGCCATGGCGGCCAAGGCCTCCGAGCAGTCCATCGTGCTGCTGAAAAACGAGGGGAACATCCTGCCGCTGAAGAAGGGGACCAAGGTGGCCGTCATCGGCGAGTTCGCCCAGAAGGCCCGGTATCAGGGGGCGGGCTCCTCCGTGGTCAATCCCACCAAGCTGGACCACGCCATGGACGTGATCAAAAACTTCGACCTGGACGTGGCGGGCTTTGAGCCGGGCTATCCCCGGTCCGGCCAGGGCGACCCCGCCATGCGGGCCAAGGCCGTGGAGCTGTCCAAACAGGCGGACGTGGTTCTCCTCTATATCGGCCTAGATGAGATCAGCGAGGCCGAGGGGCTGGACCGCTCCCATATGCGGCTGGCCCAGAGCCAGGTGGACCTGCTGGAGGCGGTGGCGGCGGCCAACCCCAACGTGGTGGCCGTCATGTCCGCCGGCTCTGCCGTGGAGATGCCCTGGCTTTCCAAGTGCAGGGCCCTGGTCCACGGCTACCTGTGCGGTCAGGCGGGGGCCTCCTCTGTGCTGAAGGTGATCATGGGCCAGGCGAACCCCTCCGGCAAGCTGGCGGAGAGCTACCCCGTCAAATACGAGGACGTGCCCTCCGCCCCCTACTTCCCCGCCAAGGAGCGCACCGCCGAGTACCGGGAGAGCCTGTTTGTGGGCTACCGCTATTACGACACGGCAAACGTGCCGGTCTTATTCCCCTTTGGATTCGGCCTGAGCTACACCACCTTCGAGTATTCCGACCTGGCCGCCAGCGGCAAGGAGGTCAGCTTCACCCTGAAGAATACCGGGAACATGGACGGGGCCGAGGTGGCCCAGCTGTACGTGTCCAAGACGGACGGCGATATCTTCCGGCCCGCCAAGGAGCTGAAGGGCTTCGCCAAGGTGTTCCTGAAAGCTGGTGAAAGCAAAAAAGTCACCATCAAGCTGGATGACAAAGCCTTCCGCTATTTCAACGTAGACACCAACAAATTCGAGGTGGAGGGCGGCCAGTGGACCGTCATGGTCGGCGCCTCCTGCGCAGACATCAAGCTGTCCGGCACGGTGTCCGTCCAGGGCACTGGGGCCAAGTCCCCCTACGACAAGGAGAAATTCGCCAAGTATTTCTCCGGCGACATCAAGAATATCTCCGACGGGGAGTTCGAGGCCCTGCTGGGCCGTCCCATCCCCGACGGCCACTGGAGCGGCATGCTGGACATGAACGACGCCATCTGCCAGCTGTACTACGCCAAGAGCTGGCTGGCCCGGCGGGTGTACGGCATCATGACCAACATGCTCAACAAGAGCATTGAGAAGGGCGAGCCCGACCTGAACATCACCTTTATTTACAACATGCCCTTCCGGGGTATCGCTAAGATGGCGGGGGGCATGTGCACCATGGAGATGGCCGAGGGCATCCTCACCATCTGCAACGGCCACTTCTTCAAGGGTCTGGGCCGGGTCATCGGCGGATTCTTCCGCTCCGGCAAAAAACGCAAGGCCGCCAACGCCATGCAGTGAGGAGGAGATACCATGAAATACTGGACTGATTTTGCGGAAAAGCACCCCGCCGCCGCCAAGTGGATCCGAGAGGGCGGACTGTTCGTGATCGTCAGCAACCTGATCACAGTGATGAAGTATTTTATCCTTCAATTCCTGCCCGCGGCTTTTAAAAGCCTGTCCAATGTGGACTTCGGCTGGCCGGGCATCCCGGTGACCCTGTTCGGTGAGACGTTCAAGTGGAACATCTTCGGCTATGACGTGGCCCACGGCGGGCTGGGCTACTTCATCGCCTACATGATCGCCATGGCCATCGGCGAGATCATCAACTTCCCCATCCAGAAGAACTTTGTGTTCCGCAGCAAGGGCAACCTGGGCAAGCAGATCGCCTGGTATGTGGTGGCGTTCATCGTCATCAACTGCATCGTCAACTCCATCAACTGCGTGTGGGTGGCGGTGGCCGGCAAGTTTGTCCCCGACTTCATCTACAACATTGGCACCGTCATCCTCAACGGCGGCATCTCCATGGTGATCTTCTTCTTTGTCAACAAGATCATCTTCCCCGAGGGCGAGGCCGGCAAAAAAGCATAAAAAGGCGAGCCCCCGCCGGAGCAATCCGGCGGGGGCAAATTTTGCCGCCGCGCTTTCGCGGGGTCAATCCACATCCATCTCGTGGTCCAGGATTCGGCCCGTGGCCGCGTCGATCTTGTACTCATACTCTGTGCGGCCCTGGCGGAACTCCAGCTCATACACCATCTTACCGTGGTCCCGGTCCATGGAGGCGTGGGTAAATGCCACCTGAGCGGCGGTGAGCCCCGCGTGTTCCAGGGCGGCGGCCTTGGCCTGGTCCATGCCGATGTAGGTGGCGCCGCCGGAACTCTGCCCAGTCCCTGTGGTATGGAATGCCTCCGCGCTCCGGCTGTACACCCCGCCGGTGGCGGCCAGGATCTCGTACTCGTACTCGTGGGTGGCGGTGTGGAACTCAATGTCGTAGACCTGTTTGCCGTCCTCGTAATCCGGCTCCGCTTTGGTAAAGGTGGCCTGGACGGCGGACACCCCCGCGTCCTTCAAGGCGGCGGCCTTGGCCCCCTCTAGCCCCACGTCGGCGGCAGGGGCCTGAGAGACAACAGGGAGCTGGGAGGGCATGGCCGTCTGGGCCGGGGCGCTGGCGGTGGGGCCGGGGCCGGCGAAGGTCTCCTTCTCCATGGCCCGGACCTCCCCGCTGTTGGCGTTGAGCTTGTACTCGTACCGGGCGTCCTGGGTGCGGAAGCGGAACTCATACACCCAAATGCCGTTGTCCTGGGCCAGGGCCTCCCGGCTGACCTCCGCCTCCGATTCCGACACCCCGGCGTCCGCCAGGGCCAGGGCGCGGGCCTGGTCGATGGTCAGGGCGGGGACCAGCCCCACCAGTTCAGGGCTCGGGGCGGGGGCCTCCGAGGGGGCGGGGGAGGCGGACTCCTGGGGTGCGGCAGAGGACGCCCCGCTCTCCAGCGGCGGAGCGTCCCCCTCCGGGCCGGTTCCCGGGGCCCGGATGGCGTATACAATGACGGCGGCCAGGGTGGCCAGGGCCACCAGACCGCACAGAATGGCGGTCCGAACCTTCTGGGGGGTGTCGAGCAGGGTTTTCCAATCTGGCATAGACGCATCTCCTTTCGGCCTGTGGGGCTGTGTCCATTATAACAGGTTTTTCAGGAAAGTGGCAATCCAAAATGTGTATTCCGCCTGTTAAAGTATTGACAACCCCCCGGGATTCAGGTAGACTTTACTACAGTGCACAACAGCTCGGACGGCTTCCGGCCGGAAGCGCAAAATTGTGGAAAAGGAGATTTTATCATGCTGAAAAACAAGACGGCCGTCGTCACCGGCGGCACCCGGGGCATCGGCTTCGCCATCGTCAAGACCTACCTGGACAACGGCGCCAACGTGATGGTGTGCGGTTCCCGCCAGGAGACCGTGGACAAGGCCTTGGCCCAGCTCACCCAGTACGGGGAGCGGGTCATGGGGGCCTGCCCCGACCTGTGCGACCCGGAGGCGGTGGCCGCGGCCTTTGCCGCAGCAAAGGAGAAGTTCGGCAGTTTGGACATCCTGGTGAACAACGCGGGCATTTCCTCCCGGACCAGCCTGTACGACTACACCGTGGAGGAGTTCGGCAAGATCTTTGACCTGAACGTGAAGGCACTGTTTGTGTGCGCCCAGGCGGCGGCCCGCATCATGAAGCCGCAGGGCGGCGGCGTGATCCTCAACACCAGCTCCATGGTGTCCGAGTTCGGCCAGCCCTCGGGCAGCGGCTATCCCGCCTCCAAGTTCGCCGTCAACGGCCTGACCCGCTCCTGGGCCCGGGAATTGGCTAAGGACCAGATCCGGGTGAACGCAGTGGCCCCCGGCGTCACCGCCACCGACATGGTGTCCGCCCTCCCCAAGGAGATGGTGGACCGCATTTCCGCCGGCATCCCCCTGGGCCGGGTGGGCCAGCCCGAGGACGTGGCCAACGCCTTCCTCTATCTGGCCAGCGACCAGGCCAGCTACGTTACCGGCACCGTGCTGAAGGTGGACGGCGCGGCTATGACTTAAAAGAAGCGCGAAGCCGTCGTGAGCAGCGCGGATGGGCCTTGGAATGCCAAAGCCGGGGTCCCCACAAAGCCGGTCTTTGGCTTTGTGGGGAGAGGAGAAGCAAGGGAGCGAACGCAGTTTTCGCCACAGGCGGAAACGAAGCAGAGCGGACTTTGCTTCGACGAAAGCCGCGCGTCGCGAACAGGCGCAGCGTGACAACAGAGAAGCGTAAAACCACCCCCGGCGGGTCAGAGGTGTTGCATTAAGATATTCTGTAGGGGCGGCTATCAGCCGCCTGCGGGCGCAAAATATGCGTCCCTACAAAGTCTTCTTATCTCAACGTCCTTTCCTTCCGGGGGCGTTTTTATGCGTCACAGGCGAAGGATATGGAGCTTGCCCCGACGATGCAACTGACAGTTGCTAAAATTTCCAAGGGGCATTGGTTGCCTTTCCCCAGGAAAGCCGCTAAAATGAGCCCCAGAGAGGAGGCCAAACCAATGACCTTGGCGGAAAAGATTACAGCCCTGCGGGGGGAGCGGAAGCTGTCCCAGGGGGACCTGGCGGAGAAGCTGGAGGTGTCCCGGCAGTCGGTGAGCAAGTGGGAGACGGGCCAGTCGGTGCCTGAGCTGGACAAGCTCATTAAGCTGGCGGACCTGTTCGGGGTGAGCGTGGACGCGCTGGTGCGGGAGGGAGAGACGCCCCAATCCGCCCCGGAGGCGCCCCCGGCGGCGGCGCCGGAGACAAAGATCGTCTATGTGGAGCGGAGACGGCTGTCTGGGACGCAGACTGCGGGAGCGGTGCTTCTGGCGCTGGGGCTACTCAGCGTGATTTTGGGCGTGGCTGTATCCGGCAATTCCGGCACCTACACGGCTATGGCGGGAGCAGGTATGGTAGTATTGGGACTACCCCTTTTGCTGGCGCGGAAACACCCGTTTCTTTTTACTGGATGGGTGGTTCTGGCGGTAAGCTGCCTGATCCTCAACCCGTATACCAGTATATCTCCCTGGGGTCTGCGGGGCGGCCTGCGCATGCTGTGGCTTTGCCACAAGAATGGGTACACGACTTATTCATATGGATTTGCCGCTGCTGTGGGCATTTTGCGGGGCTTGCTGACTCTGGCGCTGTTTGTGTTCACGGCAAAGGCGTGCTGGAGAAGGCGGAAAAATCGGGGAGAACGGCAGAAGGACCCGATAGAATAAAAAGAGGCGGCGTGGCACTTGGTGTCACGCCGCCTTTCTCTGTCATATGGAGGGGGTCTGGGCCGTCTGGCGCAGGGCGGGTTTCAAAACGCTGATCCTGGGCAGCAGCTTCAGCAGCGGCGTACCCAGCACATAGCACACCAGGGCCTCGGCGGGAATGAAGGTGAGGGCGTTCCAGCCGCAGGCCGTCCAGAAGGCCGGATTCACCGCGCCCACCTCCGTCCAGGCCCACATGGGGGACAGGATCAGGGCGTTGACCAGGATGGGGGGCAGGGCGGCCAGATACCACCTGGGCATCTTCATGGTGAGCACGCCGGCGATGGCGGTGGCCAGGGTGCCGAACAGCCAGTCCAGGGGGCCGAAGGGGGACAGCAGGTTGGTGAGGAAGCACCCCACTACCAGCCCCGGCGCGGCGGCGGGAAACAGGAAGGGCAGGACGGTGAGGGCCTCGGCGAACCGGCACTGGAACACCAGGAAGTTCAGGCCGAAGATGTTGGCGAAATAGCCCATCAAGGTGTACAGCGCCGCCACCATGGCGGCAATGGTAAGATCGCGGATAGAAAATTTGCGCATAAAAATACCTCCAATTTATATTTAGAGTGCCAGCGCATTGGCACAGCGGCGGGCGTTCCTTCCGGGCGGGAACGCGCTTTCCCGCCCGCGGCTCTCTGCCCGCCGGTTGGACCGAAGTGGAGATCGGTCGGAGGTATTGTACCACAGCCGAAAGCCCATGTACAGCAAAAGTTTCAGTGAGGGCAAAAAAAGCGGCCCCGTTCGGGGCCGTTCACGGTTCCTCCGGCAGCTTTCCCAGCAGCAGCGCCGCCCCTGCCTGGGCCAGCAGCAGGTCCGGGGAGGAGCCGTCCCGGGGGAGAATCAGCTCCTGGCGCTCCACCGCTCTGCCGTCCAGGGAGACGAACTCCCACTGGACGGCCACCGAGGCCCGCCCCTCGTCCAGGCTGGACAGGGTGAGGGTGTTCCGGCTGGACGCGCCGTAGCTGAGCACCGTCCCGGCGGGGAGCAGCCGGGTGAGGGCGGCCCGCCCCCCGGGCAGCAGGGCGGTGCGGCAGTTCAGGGTGCCCGCCCCCGCCCAGCCGGCGGCCCCGGGGGACACCACCAGCAAGTCCAGGGGGGTGCCCGCCAGCAGGGCCGGGTGGCGGCAGGCCCGCACCAGGGCGGGTATCCCCTGAGCTAGGGCGCTCACCCGCTCCGCCAGTCCCTCGTCCCGCTCCCATACGCCGATCTGCCACATGGCGTCCGCCTCCCTCTCCCGTATGTACGCCAGGGAATAGTGTGTACGGGAGAGGGGGATTTTATGCGCGGCTATCCTCGCGCTTCTTGTCACGCTCGGATTGGGCACATATACGGCCCTGCTTCCTTTCGACTCGGGGCAAATCCGGCGGCTGCGCCCGCCTGGGTTTTGCCCCTCGCTGCGGTCCATCCGAGCCTATGTGCCCATCCTCACGCTTCCCGGCGATGAACAAAGAGCACATAGTTCAGCACGTTGCCCATGATGAGGATGTTGCCGCACAGGTACAGCCATACCAGCAGCAGGATCACCGACGCCAGCGAACCGTAGATCAGGGAGTACCGGGCGGAGTTGCCCATGAGCAGGGAGAAGATCATGGAGGCTATGGCCAGCGCCGCCGACGCCGCCAGCGCCCCGGGGACCACCGGGGGCCGGGGCTTGCTCAGGGGCGCGGCAAAGCGGTAGAGCAGCAAAATAAACAGGAAGACCATGCCCAGCAGCAACAGGTATTTCACCCACTGCCAGGTGCCGAAGCGCTCCACCAGATCCTCCAGCCGGAGCACCTGGCCCAGCAGGTGGAAAAACCAGTTTCCCGTGACTACCACCGCCAGGGACAGGTAGATGGTGGCCAGCAGGAGAACGGAAAAGAGAATGCTGGCCGCCAGCTGGCCCAGCCCCCGGAAGGTGGCCCGGCCATAAAGCTCGTCCATAATGTTCATCAGCCCCCGGACGGCGGCGGAGGCGAACAGCACCGTGAGAAAGGCCCCGGAAAACAGCATGGCGGAGGACTGGTTGGTGTCGATATACGTGAGGTAATCCCGGAAGAGGATCAGCACTCCCTGGGGCAGGAAGGGGTCGGCGTGGTCCACCAGGGCGGTCAGGTCCAGGTGGAGCTCGTTGACGAAGGCGGAGATGCAGATCATGATGGGAAAAAAGGTGAGAATGAGGAAATAAGCCAGCTCGGCGGCGGCACGGCTGACCCGCTTGGAGAAGTACACGTCCACCACGTCCACCACAAAGCGGATGGGCGGGTGGGCGCGGAGCAGCTTGTCCAGCTTTCGTTTCATGGCTCTTCCCTCCTGTTGCTCAATGGGGAAAGTATACCAGAAAATCCGGCGGGAAACAACCGAAATGTTTGTCAAAATAAGGATTGTGACTGTATGGCGCGGCTATCCTCGCGCTTCTATTCCAATAGCATAGTGAGGTCCTCCACCGTCAGCGACGGGTTCAGCGCCATGCTGACGGCGTAGCCCAGCGCCTTGCCCATGTCGGCCACCCGCTGGTCCACCTCACGGGGGGTGACGAAAAAGCCGCCCCCATCGGGGAGGTCTCCCCGGTCCAGCTCCCTTCTGCCCGCTCGTTCCAGCAGGTCCAGGGCCAGAGTGGCCCCATCCACCACCGTGGGCACCCCCACCGTGAACACCGGCACCCCCAGGCTGTCCCGGTCCAGGGCCTCCCGGTGGTTGCCCACCCCTGAGCCGGGCACCACCCCCGCGTCGGACAGCTGCACCGTCCGGCACAGCCGGTCCAGCGAGCGGGAGGCCAGGGCGTCTATGGCGATGACGCAGGCGGGCTTCAGCCGCCCCGCCAGGGCCTGGGCCACCAGGCTGCTCTCCATGCCGGTGGAGGCCAGCACCCCCGGCGCGGCGGCGGCCACCGGCCGCAGGTCCCCAAAGTGCTCCGGCACCTGCTCCACCAGGTGGCGGGTGACCAGCAGGTGGTCCACCGCCAGGGGGCCGATGAGGTCGGGGGTCACCGCCCGGTTGCCCAACCCCACCACCAGGGCGGGGCCGGAGGGCGGAAGCAGAGGGCGCAGCGCCTCCGCCACCACCCCCGCCGCTCGCTGAAAGGCGTTCTCCTCCCGGCGGAGCAGGCCGTCCAGCTCGATGGTGATATAGGTGCCCTGGGGCTTGCCCAGGGCCTGGGCCCCCTCCCGGCTGGAGACGGTCACCGTGGTGACGGGGAAACCGTCCCGGTCCTCCTCCTGGGCGCGGACACCAGGAAGCGAGGCGGCGTCTCCCGCCCCCTCCCGCCAGAGCTGGTGGGCCTCCACGGCCAAATCTGTGCGGCGCTGGGCCATAAAACAACTTCCTTCCATACCAGATGTTGCGGCTGATTCAGCCGTTCGTCCCTATTTTTCGCCGGAAGAAAAATTCCTATGCGAAAAATAAAAAAGGTGTTGCAATTTTACCCTTTTCATGTTAGAATACATACCTGCGACGGGAAACCGCAACCAGAAATCAAAAAAATCGGAGGAGGTGTTTGGTTTGCCCAATATCAAGTCTGCCAAGAAGCGCGTCCTGGTCAATGCGACGAAGGCCGCCCAGAACAAGGCGCAGAAGTCCGCCCTCAAGACCCACCTGAAGAAGTTTGAGGCCGCGGTGGCCGGCGGCAACCGCAGCGAGGCCGATGCCGCATATAAGGTGGCCGTCAAGGCTGTGGACCAGGCCGCGGCCAAGGGGCTGCTGCACAGCAACAACGCTGCCAACAAGAAGAGCGCCATGACCCTGAAGCTGAACAAGCTGGCGTGAGGAGCGACTGACAAAAACCGTCTGCTTTGGCAGGCGGTTTTTTCGTTTAAGGAGGAGGACGCAATGGAGCGTTCATTTGCCCTGGTGGAGGCGGCCGTCTCCTGCGGCTCCCCCACCCGGGGGACCGAGGGGGCCTTCGACGCCCTGGTGGGGGCAGGCTTGGCCGGCGCCTTTGGGGGCGCCCGGCTGCTGCCCATGGAGAAGCTGGCCCCCTGCCCCCGCTGGCCCGAGGGCCTGCGCCACCTGGACACGGTGATGGAGGTGTGCCGCCGCCTGTGCTCCAACGTGCTGGACGCCCTGGGCCGGGGGGAGTACCCGGTGGTTGTCGGCGGGGACCACTCCTGCGCCATGGGCACCCTGGCGGCGCTGGGGGAGTTCTACGGGGCGGAGAACCTGGCCGTGGTGTATGTGGACGCCCACACCGACATCAACACGGAGCGGACCTCGGAGAGCGGCTGTATCCACGGCATGGACCTGGCCGCCGCCTGCGGGCTGTGCTGCGGGGCGCTGACCGTGGGGAGGAACCGGGTAAATCTGCTGGGGGAAAACCTCCACTTCATCGGGGCCCGGAGCATCGACCCGCCGGAGTACGGCATCGTGGAGCGGGTGGGGGCCCACCTGCACACCGCCGAGGCGGTGCGGGAGCGGGGGCTGGAGGCCGTGCTGGGTCAGGTCCTGCCCGCCCTGGAGGGCAGACACGTCCACATCAGCTTTGACGTGGACGTGCTGGACCCGGCGGAATTCTCCGCCACCGGCTACAACATCCCGGAGGGGTTGACCCTGGCCCAGGTGGAGCAAATTCTGAGCGCCGTGCTGGACACGGGGCGGACCTGCTCCTTCGAATGCGTGGAGTACAACCCAATCCTGGATCGGTCTGGCCGGGACCTGGGGGCGCTGATGGAGCTGCTCCGGGGCGTAGCGGACAAATTGAGATAACAAATACCCCTCTCCCGCACGGCGGGAGAGGGGTATTTGTTACCGCAGGCGCAGGTCGTCCCCGTAGAAGGTGAGCTCCCGGTACAGCCCGGCCAGCCGGGAGCCGATCTGGGCCCCGTACCGGCTTCCGATGTCCTGGGTGGACAGGTTGGAGGAGATGATGGTGTGCTGTCCGGCCTGGAGGCGGCTGTTCACCAGCTCGTAAAGGCTGGACCGGGCGGAGGGCAGGTCCTGCTCGCTGCCCAGGTCGTCCAGAATCAGCAGGTCGCAGCTCAGATAGCGCCGGGCGGCCTCCCGGGCCTGACGCTCCTCTTCCGGGGCGCGGCTGAAGCGCCGGGCGGACAGGGCGTCAAAGATGTTCCCGGCGGCGTCATAGGCCACGGAGAAGCCCCGGCGGGTCACCTCCCGGGCGATACATCCGGACAGGTAGGTCTTGCCCAGCCCGGTGCCCCCGGACAGCAGCAGGTTTTGCAGGGGGTAGCGGGGGAACTGCCGAGCGTAGCCCTCGCACACCTGGACCACCTGGCCCATCTTCTCCCTGGGGGAGCGGTCCTGGCCGCCCCAGGGCCGGTCGCTGTACACGTCCAGCCGGAGGCGGTCGAAGTCCTGGTCCTCGGCGAGGTGCATGACGGCGGTGAGGTCCTTCAGCTGCTCCTGGGCGCACAGCTCTTTCAGACAGGTACACATTCCGCTCTCCACCCACCCGGTGTCCCGGCATTTGGGACAGGCGGGGGTGCCGTCCAGGGCGGCAGGGTCGCAGCCCAGTTCCGCCATGAGCCTGGCCCGCTCCCCCTGCAGCGCCTCGTTCCGGGCGCGGATGGCGGCGATCTCCGGGCCGTCCGCTGCCACCGGCTTGCCCCCTGCTGCCAGCAGGGCCAGGTCCGCCATGGTGCCGCGCAGGGCGGCGTCCACCTCCCTCAGCCGGGGACAGCGGGCGTACAGCTCCCGCTCCAGCTGGAACCGGCGGCGGTCCCGGCGGTCCCGGCGGCGTTCCAGCCGGGCCAGGGCCCGCCGGACAATGTCTGCCTCGTAGGCCATGTCAGACTCCCTCCTTCTTCTGCTGGGCTAGGAACTCGTCCAGCCAGTCGTTGTTTTTCTGGATGCGCTCCTGGCTGGGCTGGAAGTCCTGAGACTGAGCCGGGGCGGGTTTGGGCCGCGGGGAGGGCCTGTCCCCCGCCTCCACCTGGGCCGGGGTCTGATAGCCCGCCTGGTGCCAGGACTGCAAAATCTTGTTCATGTAAGGCCAGTTCATGGCCTTTTTCTGGTACACCGTCCGCTCGTAGGCCAGCCGGATCAGCTCGTCGCTGACCCCCATATCCACCCAAGCGGCAATGTACTCCCGCTCCCGCTCCACGGCGGGGCGGCGGTCCGTCACCCCCACCGCCTGGAGGATGTCCCACTCCCGCTGGTCCACTCCCTCCTGGCGGCGCAGGTACTCTTCCGCCCGGTCCAGGGTGTCCGCTCCCAGCCGTTTCCACTTGAATGCCTCCCGCTGTATGCTGGGCATCCGGGGACAGGCGGCGGGGTTGTTTTTCAACCGCCGCTCCCGGCGGATGACCCAGCCGGTGAGCAGCAGAATCACCTCCGGGGGAAGGCCCAGGTGGTCGTACATGGTGTACAGGCATTTCAGGTCGTTGTCGGTGAACACCCGGCCCAGCATGCCCTCCAGCTCCCGGCACAGCCCCCGGAACTGGGGCTCACGCTCCTGGGCGGCGGTGAGCTCCTCCCGGCTGTACTCGGGCAGGCGGTCGTCCTCCTTCGGGGGAGGGGGGGCGGGGGCCGCGGCGGGAGGCGGGGCCAGCTTTAAAGAGGCCAGCCGGCCCCAAGCGGGGTGGAGCCGGCCCTCCGGCCAGCCCAGGCGGGCGGCGGCCTTTGCCCCGTCCCCGCCGGACTCCAGCAGGGCCAGGTAGAGCAGGGCCCCGTCCCCGTCGCCGGACTCCACCAGCAGGCGGGCCGCCTGGGCGGACATGGACAGTATTTCGCTGGGCAGCAACAGCGCGGACATGGGCACACCTCCTCTTCTTTGCCTCAGATGTGTTCCTTTTTTCTTTGGAAAGAAAAAAGGAACCGAAAAAAGAAACCGAAAAAAGAAACTTTTAGACTGCCCCTGGTAGACAAGACGCGAAAGAATTCGCAATTGATCTTAATTTTGCATCATTTTATTTAGAAATAGTTTAAAAGTCTTTCTTTTTGCTTCTTTTTCTTTCTCCAGAAAGAAAAAGAAGGCCCTGGCCCTTTATTCTACCTGATTTCGGCAGAAAAATCAACCGCTCCGCCGGATTTGACGGAGCGGTTTGTTTACCCGCCGCTGGCGGGATATTGGCGCGTCAGCGGAAGTACAGCGCCCCGGAGTCGAAGATGGGCTGGAGCTTGCCGCCAGGGATGTTCTTTGCCACGAACTCGCCCCGCCGCTCGGAGTGGCCCATTTTGCCGAACACCCGGCCGTCGGGGGAGAAGATCCCCTCGATGGCCAGCATGGAACCGTTGGGGTTCACCGTGATGTCCATGGAGGGCACACCGGCGGCGTCCACGTACTGGGTGGCCACCTGCCCGTTGGCGATGAGCTGGTCCAACGCCGCCTGGGGAGCCACAAAGCGGCCCTCGCCGTGGGACACGGGGATGGTGTGGAGGTCGCCCACGTGGCTGAGCAGCATCCAGGGGGACTTCACCGAGGCCACCCGGGTGGTGACGTACCGGCTTTGGTGCCGCCCGATGAGGTTGTAGGTCAGGGTGGGACCGTTCTCGTCCGGGGTTCGGATTTCGCCGTAGGGGACCAGCCCCAGCTTCACCAGGGCCTGGAAGCCGTTGCAGATGCCCAGCATCAGCCCGTCCCGGTGCTTTAAGAGGTCGTGGACCGCGTCGGTGAGGCGCGGGTTGCGGAAGAAGGACACAATGAGCTTGGCGGAGCCCTCCGGCTCGTCGCCGCCGGAGAAGCCGCCGGGGAGGAACACGATCTGGGCCTTTTTAATGGCCTGCTCCAGCTCCAAAGCGGATTGGGCCAAGGCGTCGGGGGTGAGGTTGCGGATGACCACCGTCTCCGCGTCCATCCCCGCCCGCAGGCAGGCCCGGACGGAGTCGTACTCACAGTTGGTGCCGGGGAACACGGGGATGACCACTTTGGGACGGGCGATCTCACCGTCGAACACGGCGGGGGAGCGGCGGTCCCAGGCAATCGCCTCCACGGGCTCGGACGTGCCCGCTTTCGTGGGATAGACCTCCTCCAAAACGCCCTCGTTCAGCGTTAATAGCTCGTCAATGGGGGCGGAGTCCTCGCCCTTGGGGCAGTCGGGCCAGTCACCGCTGTGGTACAGCGTGACGGCGGGCTCCTGGGTGGTCACACCCAGTCGGACGACGACGCGCAGGTCAAGTTCCACATCCTCCGTCAGCTCGGCGATAATGCTGCCCTGAGCGGGGGCGTACCAGCCAAAAGGCATATCCGGGTCGGCTTTGAAGCCGATGCGGTTGCCGAAGGACATGTTCATAAGGCCCTCGGCCATGCTGTGCTCCACCGCCCAGGCGGCCTTCACCTTGCCCTCCTGGGCCAAGGCATGGAAAGCGTCCCAAGCGGTCTGGTCCTTAGGCCCGCCCGCGAACACATACACCGGGTGCCCCGTCTCCTTAAACTCGGGGGAGAGCACGTCTCCCGCCTTGACGGGGGCGACGGCGAAGGAGATCAGGGTGGGGGGCACGTCCAGGTCCAGGAAGGAGCCGGACATGGAGTCCTTGCCGCCGATGGCGGCGCAGCCATACTTGAGCTGGGCATCCAGCGTCCCCAGCAGGGCGGCAAAGGGCTTGCCCCAGCGGGCGGGGTCGTCCCGCAGCTTCTCGAAAAACTCTTGAAGGGTGAGATAGGCGTCGTGGTAGTCCGCCCCCGCCGCCACGATCTTGGCCAGGGAGACGGTGACGCTGGCCCGGGCCCCCGCGAAGGGGTCTGCGGACAGCCATTCCGGGTTGCAGCCCCAGGCCATGACGCTGGCCTGATCCGTTTCCTCCCCCGGCATGGTGGGCAGCAGGGCGGCCATGGCCTGGGCGGGGGTGGTCTGGGTCTTGCCGCCGAAGGGCATCAGCACAGAGCCCGCGCCGATGGAGCCGTCGAACCGCTCCACCAGCCCCCGGCGGGAGGCGCACTTCAGACTGGCCGCCATCTCCCGGAGGTTGGAAAAATCGTGTCCGGCCACGGCGTAGTTCCGCTCCGGCACGGACACACGGGCGTGCTTCACCGCGCCGTTGGTGTTCAAAAATTCACGGGACAGGTCGGCGATGGTCTGGCCCTTCCAGGTCATGACCATGCGGGCGGCCTCGGTGACCACCGCTACCCGGTAGGCCTCCAGGTTCTCCGCCTCCGCCATGGCGATGAACTGGTCCTCGTCCTCGGCGGCCACCACCACCGCCATGCGCTCCTGGCTCTCCGAGATGGCCAGCTCCGTGCCGTCCAGGCCGTCGTACTTCTTGCGCACCGCGTCCAGGTCGATGGCCAGGCCGTCGGCCAGCTCGCCGATGGCGACAGAAACGCCCCCCGCGCCGAAGTCGTTGCACCGCTTGATCATCCGGGTGACGTTTTCATCCCGGAACAGCCGCTGGAGCTTGCGCTCCTCGGGGGCGTTGCCCTTCTGCACCTCGCTGGCCATAGTGGCCAGGGATTTCTTGTTGTGGCTCTTGGAGGACCCGGTGGCCCCGCCGATGCCGTCCCGGCCGGTGCGGCCCCCCAGCAGGATGACCACGTCCCCGGGGGCGGGGCGCTCCCGGCGCACATGGCCGGCGGGGGCGGCGGCCACCACCGCGCCGCACTCCAGCCGCTTGGCGATGTAGCCGGGGTGGTAGAGCTCGGCCACATGGCCGGTGGCCAGGCCGATCTGGTTGCCGTAGGAGGAGTAGCCCGCCGCGGCGGTCTGGGCGATCTTCCGCTGGGGCAGCTTGCCCTCCAGGGTGTCGCTCAGGGGGACCGTGGGGTCGCCGCCCCCGGTGACCCGCATGGCCTGGTGGACGTAGGCCCGCCCGGACAGGGGGTCCCGGATGCACCCGCCGATGCAGGTGGCCGCGCCGCCGAAGGGCTCGATCTCGGTGGGGTGGTTATGGGTCTCGTTTTTAAACATCAGCAGCCAGTCCTGCTCCTCGCCGTCCACTACGGCAGGGACATGGATAGAGCAGGCGTTGATCTCTTCGCTCTCGTCCAGTTCGGGCAGCTCTCCCCGCTTTTTCAGCACTTTTGTGCCGATGGTGGCGATATCCATCAGGGTCTGGGGGCGCTTCTTGGCCTTCTCCGGGCCATATACCTCCTCGCGGGCGGTCAGGTAGCGCTCATAGGCCCCCTGCACCCGGGGGTCGTCGATCTGAATCCCCTTCAAATGGGTGGAGAAGGTGGTGTGGCGGCAGTGATCGGACCAGTAGGTGTCCACCACCCGCACCTCGGTGATGGTGGGGTCCCGGCGCTCCCAGTCCCGGAAGTAGTTTTGCAGGAACTTCAAATCGTCCAGGTCCATGGCCAGTCCCAGCCGGTCCAGCTCCGCCTGCAAACCTGCTTCGTCCAGCTCGGTGAAGCCTTCCAGCACGGCCACCCGGTCCGGGGCGTCGTATTCCCGCTCCAGGGTGTCCGGCTTGTCCATGGACGCCTCCCGGCACTCCACCGGGTTGATGAGGTAGCCCTTGATCTTGCCCAGGGCCTCCTGGGACAGCGTCCCCTCCAGCGCGTACACCTTGGCGTAGGCGATGAGGGGGCGGGCCCCCCCGGTCATCAGCTGGACGCACTGGGCGGCGGAGTCCGCCCGCTGGTCAAACTGGCCCGGCAGGGCCTCTACCGCCAGCAGGGCGTGGGGCCCCTCCGGGTGGGGGAAGTCCTCGTCATACACCGCGTCCACCTGGGGCTCGGAGAACACCGTCCCCTTGGCCTGCCCGTAGACCCCGGCATCCACTCCCTCCACATCGTAGCGGTGGAAGATGGTCAGGCCGTCCAGGCCCTGGATTCCAAGCTGCTCCCGCAAGTCCCGGCACAGGCCCTGGGCCTCTACGTCGAAGCCGGGACGTTTGCGGACAAAGCAGCGAAATACTTGGCTTTTCATGGTCTATTTCTCCTTCGCCCGGCGGTCTCCGCCGGAAAAATCAAGGGACCTCTGAATAAATCGGTAAGCGATTTGCGGGAGAATTTCCGCTATTGGGGGCCCCGCAAAGCTATCCTTTGGGTTTGTGGGGAGAGGCGGCGCAGTAGACGCATTTGTTCAGAGGTTTCTCAGGAATGGGAGGTGGTGGACCACTCCTCCATCCGATAGAAGGGGTTGGCCCGGGTGGGCTGAAGGTTGGAGGCCATCCCCCACCGAACCAGCAGGGAACCCCGCTTGAAGCACAGGGGGGCGATGGGGGCGTCCTGGGCGAATTTGGCCCACAGCGTTTTCGCGGCCTGGGTCCGGGCGTCCCCCTGAGCGCTCTTCCACGCCCCCAGGGCTTGGGTCAGCTCCCAATCGCTGTACCCGCCGTAGTTCAGCGCCCCGGTGAGCAGGGGGGAGGGGTCGAAGTCCCCGGTGAGGCGCACCTCGCCGATGTATATGTCGAACCGTCCGGCGGCCAGGGCCTGGATATAGTTGTCCCAGGGCAGGGTGTCCACCGTGACGGACACACCCAGCTCAGTGAGGGAGGCGGCCAGGGCGTCCGCCGCCGCCTGACGGCTCTCGTTGTCGCTGTTCACCAGCACGGTGACGGACAGGGGCGTCCGGCGGTGGTAGAGCAGGTTGTCCTCTTCGCTGCGCTCGTACCCGGCCTGGGCCAGCAGGGCGGCGGCCTGCTCCAGATCGTACCCCAGCAGGGTGGCAGACTCCTCATCATACTCCTTATGGACGGGAGTTATGGGAAGGCAAACGGCGTCCCCGTGGCCGGACAGCTCCACCCGCACCAGGGACTCCCTGTCGAAGGCCCGGGAGAACGCCTGACGGACCAGAGCGGACTGGCAGGCTCCCCCGGTGGCCTTGAAGCCCATGTACAGCAGGCTGGTGGTGGGGTAGTCGCAGGTCTCGTAGCTCCCGGCATACCCCAGGGCGTAGGGGGAGGAGAACTCCGTGGTGACGGCGGTGACGGCGCCGCTGTCAAAGGCGGCGATGCGCTCGTCGGCAGTGGAGACCGCCGTCAGCGGGATGGCGGCGTAGGGCAGGGCCGCCCCTCCGGCGTGGTGGGGGTTGGTCCGCAGGTACAGCCGGTCTCCCGCCGGCTCGTACTGGTAGTAGCCGGTGCCCAAGGGAGCGCTGCCGGGTTCCCCCTCCAGCACCACGGGTATGTCCAGCAGGGCGGGCAGGTTTCCATTGGGGGCGGACAGGTAGACCGTCAGCGTGCTCTCATCCGCCGCCGTCGCGCCGGTGACTCCGGCCAGCCGGGCGGCGTAGGGCCCCGCCGTCCGGGCGGTGTTCAGCGACGCGGCGGCGTGCTGGGCGGTGAGGGGGGTGCCGTCGGAGAACACCACACCCTGCTTGATGGCAAAGGTCCAGCTGTAGCCGTCCGCGCCGGGGGCGCCGGAGACGGCCAGCACCGGGTGGGGGACGAATTCGTTGTCCAGCTCGTACAGCCCCTGATACACCAGCCCTGTCAGATCCTGGTTGGTCTGGCTCTCCCCGGTGAGGGGGTGGAGGGAGGCGCCGGGGTCGTAGGCCAGGCTGAACTGGATCCGCTCCGGGGCCTGGGAGGGGGCGGCGGAGGGCGCGGCGGAGGGGGAGGGGGCGGGGAGCTCCTCCTGCCCGCACCCCGGCAGGGCCAGCGCCAGACAGGCCGCCAACAGCAGGGACAGAACCCGCCTCATATCAATTGGATGGCGGCGGCCATGGACCCCCGGTTGGTGCCCAGCTTCCGATGGCTCCAGAACAGCTCGGGATGGCAGGCGGTGCAGATATCGCTGACGGCGATGTGGTCCGAGGTCAGCCCGGCCTGCGCCAGCCGCATGGCGTTGATGCCCTTCAGGTCCACGGCGAATTTGCCGTTTTCTTTGATCTTGATGTGCTGGAGGACGGCGGTGGATAGAGCGGCGGTCATGGCGTTGGGCACGTCCTCATGGGTCTCGAAGCAGTCGGGGCCGATGCCGGGGCCCACGGCGGCCAGGATGTCCGCCGGATCGCAGCCGTACACGTCCTTCATCCGATCCACGGCGGCGGTGGCGATGCCCGCGGCGGTGCCCCGCCAGCCCGCGTGGACGGCGGCGATGACCCGGCGGGCCGGGTCGTAAAACAGGATGGGGATGCAGTCGGCGGAATAGATCACCAGGGCCACGCCGGGCAGGTCGGTCATGAGGCCGTCCGCCTCGTAGCCCACCTTGCCGCAGGGGTCGCCGTGGAGGTCGGCGGTGGTGACGCACCGCACCACGCCCCCGTGGACCTGGTTGGTCATGGCCATCCGCCCGCCGTCCGCGCCGACGGCCTTGAGGAAGCGGCGGTAGTTCTCCCGGACGTGGTCGGGGTCGTCTCCCCGGCTGGCGCCCAGGTTCAGGGACTCCCACATTCCCTCCGACACGCCGCCCTTACGGGTGGAAAAGCCGTGGGCCGCCCCCCCGGCAGCGTCTATGCCGTCGGAGGAAAAAAAGGTGACGCCGTTTTTGGTTTGCTCGATGATCTTCATAGGCACTTCCTCCGGCGCGGGCATTTTCTGCGGAAAATGCGGCGCTTCGCGCCCAGCCGCGCCTTCCGGGGGGAACCAATGTCTCACCTTCGGTTCGGTCGGCGCTGGACGTGTGCCACCGGCACACAGCGCCCCCCGGATACCCCCTCCGCTCTCCGAGGGGACGAGAATTTTTTACTGCTGATGGTACTCGGAGCAGGTGCACTTTTTCCACTTCAGGCCCGATCCACAGGGGCAGGGGTCGTTGCGGCCGATTTTGATGGCCTTCTTCACCGGCTGCTTCTTTACGGTGCCGTCGCTGCCCGCGGACTGGCCGGTGATCTTGGCCACCCGCTCCCGCTTGATCTCCTCGTTGGTCTTAATCCGAACGGTAAACAAGCGGCGGACGGTCTCCTCCTGGATGGCGGCGATCATCTGCTCGAACATCTCAAAGCCTTCCCGCTTGTACTCCACCACCGGGTCGGACTGGCCGTAGGCCCGCAGGCCGATGCCCTGGCGCAGCTCGGTCATGGCGTCGATGTGGTCCATCCAGTATTCGTCCACCACCCGCAGCAGGATCACCCGCTCCAGCTCCCGCATGGCGGACTTGCCCGGCTCCATCCGGCCCGCCATGGCCTGGTCGATCATCTGCTCCCGCTGGGCATAGTTGTTCCGAGCCGTCTCCAGCATCTCGCCGGACAGCTTGTCAGGGGCGGTGTTGGCCGCCTCCTGGCCGAACTGCTCCAGCTGGCGGGGAGTGAACACCGACCCGGCCAGGTGGGCGGTGGCTGTCTTGAAGTCCTCGGTGCTGATGTGGGACTGCTCCCCGGCGTGGCCCGCCACCAGCCCCGCCACCGTGGAGGACAGCATGTTCTCAATGGCGGAGTGGATGTCCTCGCCGTCCAGCACCTGGCGGCGCTGCTTGTAGATGACCTCACGCTGGGTGTTCATCACGTCGTCGTACTCCAGCACGTTTTTACGGGTCTGGAAGTTCCGGGACTCCACCTGCTTTTGGGCGTTCTCAATGGCCCCGGACAGCATTTTCTGGTCCAGGGGGGTGTCGTCGTCCACCCCCAGCCGCTCCATCATGTTCTGGATGCGCTCGGAGCCGAACAGGCGGAGGATGTCATCCTCCAGGGATAGGAAGAACCGGCTCTCGCCGGGGTCGCCCTGACGGCCCGCCCGGCCACGCAGCTGGTTGTCGATGCGCCGGGACTCGTGGCGCTCGGTGCCCAGGATGTAGAGGCCCCCGGCCTCCCGGACCTGGTCCGCCTCCTCCCGGATGGCCTCCTTGTACTTGGCCTCCGCCTCGGTGAAGGCCCTCCGGGCGTCCAGGATCTCCTGGTCGTCCGTCTCGGCGTGGCCGGTGGCCTCCGCCAGCAGCTCGTCGCTCATGCCCGCCTTGCGCAGCTGGTCCTTGGCCATGTACTCGGCGTTGCCGCCCAGCATGATATCGGTGCCGCGTCCGGCCATGTTGGTGGCCACGGTGACCGCCCCCAGCTTGCCCGCCTGGGCCACGATCTCCGCTTCCTTCTCGTGGTTCTTGGCGTTCAAGACGTTGTGCTTGATGCCCGCCCGGCTGAGCATTTTGCTCACCAGCTCGGAGATCTCGATGGACACCGTGCCCACCAGCACCGGCTGGCCCTTGGCGTGGCACTCCTTGATCTGCTCCACCACCGCCCTGTACTTGCCCTCCTTGGTCTTGTACACCAGGTCGGGCTGGTCCACCCGGGCCAGGGGGCGGTTGGTGGGTATCTCCACAATGTCCAGGTTGTAGATGGTGCCGAACTCCTCCTCCTCGGTCATGGCGGTGCCCGTCATGCCGGACAGCTTGTCGTAGAGGCGGAAGTAGTTCTGGAAGGTGATGGTGGCCAGGGTCTTGGACTCCCGGGCCACGGTGACGTGCTCCTTGGCCTCGATGGCCTGGTGCAGGCCCTCGTTGTACCGCCGGCCATACATCAGGCGGCCGGTGAACTCGTCCACGATGATGACCTCGCCGTCCTTCACCACGTAGTCGATGTCCCGCTTCATCACCCCCCGGGCCTTGATGGCCTGGTTCAGGTGGTGGGACAGGGTGGTGTTCTCCGGGTCGGACAGGTTCTCGATGTTGAACGCCTGCTCCGCCTTTTTGATGCCTTGGGTGGTGAGGGTGGCGGTGCGGGCCTTCTCGTCCACGATGTAGTCCGCGTCGTCCGAGGTGTCCTCCTCCTCCTTGGCGTCCACCGTCTTCACCCGCTTGCACTTGAGCCGGGCCACGAAGTTATCCGCCAGCTGGTAGAGCTGGGTGGACTGCTCCCCCTGGCCGGAGATGATCAGCGGGGTGCGGGCCTCGTCGATGAGGATGGAGTCCACCTCGTCCACGATGGCGAACACGTGGCCCCGCTGGACCAGCTCCTGGGAATAGATGGCCATGTTGTCCCGAAGGTAGTCGAACCCAAACTCGTTGTTGGTGCCGTAGGTGATGTCGGCGGCATAGGCCCGCTGCTTCTCCGCCTTGTCGGTGCCGTGGATGACCAGGCCCACGGTGAGGCCCAGGTACCTGTACACCTTGCCCATCCACTCCGAGTCGCGCTTGGCCAGGTAGTCGTTGACGGTGATGATGTGCACGCCCTTCCCCGTCAGGCCGTTGAGGTAGGCGGGCAGGGTGGCCACCAGGGTTTTGCCCTCGCCGGTCTTCATCTCGGCGATGCGGCCCTGGTGCAGGATGATGCCGCCGATGAGCTGCACCCGGTAGGGGCGCATGCCCAGCACCCGGTCGGCGGCCTCCCGGCAGGTGGCGAATGCCTCGGGCAGGATGCCGTCCAGGGTCTCCCCCTGGGCCAGGCGGGACTTGAACTCAGCGGTCTTAGCCCGCAGGTCGTGGTCGCTGAGGGCGCGGTACTCCTCCTCCAGGGCCTCGATTCTGTCCACGGTGGCGGTGAGCGCCTTGACCTCCCGCTGGGAGCGGGTGCCGAACACTTTTGAAAACAGACCCATAGCACTGTGTCCTTTCTATCGTTAAAGTACAATGACCCAACTTAAATTCAGCTCGAACCAGTATATCACAACCCCCAGGCAGAAAAAAGAGGAAATTGTAAATAATATGCGGGCTGGAAAACCTGCTTTTCTTGTGGTAGAATGTTAGAAACCGCTGCCCTCGCGCTTCTCTGAAAGGAGGTCCCGCCTATGCCCCGTCCCGCCCAAGTTATCCGCCCGGCCATTGCGCCGGGCCGCCGCGTGGTCGCCGTCAGCGACATCCACGGGAACCTGCCCTTTTTGAAGGGAATCCTGGAAAAGGTCGGATACACCCCGGACGATGTGCTCGTCATTGTGGGCGACCTGCTGGAAAAGGGGAGGGACAGCCTGAACACCCTGCGCTATGTGCTGGAGCTGCAAAAGACCCACACGGTCTACCCCCTGTGCGGCAACTGTGATTACATCGACCGAATGTTTTTGGAGGACCGCGCCATTGAGAACGCCGCGTTTTCCAAGCGTTCGAACAGCCTGCTGGGCGCGGCGGACGCCGGTGCGGACGCGGAGCTGTGGCCGGTGCTGAACTACTGGGGCGAGCGCTCCGTCCTGATCCAGATGGCCATTGAGCTGGGCTTCCCCATGCCCCAGGGGCCCGGGGACCTTCCCACCCTGCGGTCCGCCCTGCTGAAAAGCTTTCCGAAGGAGACGGAATTTTTGCTGAATCTGCCCCACGTTTTGGAGGCGGGGAATTTTATTTTCGTCCACGGCGGCGTCCCACGGGAGGACCGCCTGGAGGAGCTGGACGCCTATTCCTGTATGAAAAACGACGATTTCATGGGCCAGGGGCACAGCTTTCAAAAGTGGGTGGTGGTGGGCCACTGGCCCGTCACCCTCTACAACCGCGCCATCCAGCGCTCCGCCCCCCTCATCGACAAGAAACGGCATATCGCATCCATCGACGGGGGCTGTGTGCTCAAGGTGGACGGCCAGCTCAACGCCCTGCTCATCCCGGACGTATACGGGGATGAGATGAGCTGCGCCTGGTACGACGGCCTGCCCGCGGCCACCGCCCTGGACCCCCAGGAGCCGTCGGCGGACCCGCTGAACATCCGCTGGTCGGACAGCGTGGTGGAGGTGCTGGGGGAGGAGGGGGACTGCGTCCGGGTCCGCCACCCCGCCACGGGCCGGGAGATGTGGCTGCCCCTGGACTTTGTCAGCACCTGGCGGGACGGCCGGACCCACACCGAGGACGCCACCGACTACGCCCTGCCCGTGGCCCCCGGCGACAGGCTGTTCCTGGTGCGGCAGACCCGCCGGGGCCTTCTGGTGAAGAAGGACGGAATAACAGGGTGGTATTACGGGCGGATAAAATACGATAAGGAATAGCTTTCCTCGGCGGCATGCCGCTTTTTTAACTCTTTCACCCCTTGGATTACAATTCGGAAACGGAACGGTTGCACTGGTTACAGTTGGTTTACAATGTAGTACGCCCCATTGACTTTCGACAGGATTCGACCTATACTGTCAGAGTGAGGGGCCGCTGACGCCGCGCGTCTGCGGCGTTTTGGAGCGCCGGCCCCTGAGCGGAATGAGAGCCGGGGGGCGGACATGGAACACATTGCGGAACACAATACACAGCCGGACAGGCCGGAGGAGCTGCGCCTGTCCCTGGCGGAGCTGGAAAAGGCGGTGGCCAAAACCCCCGCCCGCGGGGTGCCCAAGCCCCTGTTTATCGCCGTCGCCGTTCTGGCGGTGGTGCTGGGGATTTTTACGGCCCTCCTCTGTTTCTTCGACAACGACTATCAGCGCAGCTTGGCGCTGGCACACGCGGACTATGACTATATGTGCCAGGAGCGGGACGAGGCGCAGGCCGCTCTGGCGGCGGCCCAAGAGGAGCTGGCCCGGACCCAGGAGGCGCTGGCCCAGGCCCAGGGTACCATCGACGTGCTGAAGGAGTATTCCATCGCCGCCCCCGACGGCGCTGTCCCCGAGTACACCCAGCTCTACCCTGATTTCTACGCCCCGGCCTGGGAGGGAGAGACGGCCGCCGGTGGAAAGGTGTGCTGCCTCACCTTCGACGACGGGCCGTCGGCCAACACTGACCGGGTGCTGGAGCTCTTGGACCAGTACGGCGTCAAGGCCACCTTTTTCGTGGTGGGGGGCAGCGCCTCCACCGCCGCCGGCCAGGAGCGGCTGAGGAAGATCGCGGCGGCGGGCCACGCCATCGGGATGCACAGCTGGAGCCACGACTACAAAAAGGTTTACGCTTCCGTGGACGCTTTCCTGGAGGAGTTCAACAGCCTGTACCAATGGATTTACCAGATCACCAGGGTGTATCCGTCGGTGTACCGCTTCCCCGGGGGGAGCCTTAACGGCTACGACCGGGGGGTGTACCAGGAGGTCATCGCCGAGATGACCCGCCGGGGCTTCGTCTACTACGACTGGAACGCCTCCGCCCAGGACGCCACCGTCCACCCCCGCCCCGCCTGGGAGATCGCCGCCGACTGCCTGCGGGGAGTGGGCCGGGAGCTGGTGGTGGTGCTGTGCCACGACAGCGCTGGCCGGACCACCACCGTGGACGCCCTGCCCGCTGTCATCCAGGGCTACCAGAACGCTGGGTACACCTTCTCCCCTCTCCACCCCGGCGTGGAGCAGGTCACCTTCGGCTACCCCAAAATAAATTGACGGGGCCTTGCGCCCCGCCCCAACATATGAAAAGCGTCCCTCCCCAGGCTCTGGGGAGGGACGCGTTTTTGTTACGGCTGCTTGCCGATATAGGCCAGGATGCCGCCGTCCACATACAGGATGTGGCCGTTGACGAAGTCGGAGGCGGCGGAAGCCAGGAACACCGCCGGGCCGCCCAGGTCGCTGGCCTCGCCCCAGCGGTTGGCGGGGGTCTTGGCCAGGATGAACTGGTCGAAGGGGTGCTTGGAGCCGTCGGGCTGGATCTCCCGGAGGGGCGCGGTCTGGGGGGTGGCGATATAGCCCGGGCCGATGCCGTTGCACTGGATGTTGTACTGGCCGTACTCGCTGGCGATGTTCTTCGTCAGCATCTTCAGGCCGCCCTTGGCGGCGGCGTAGGCGGACACGGTCTCCCGGCCCAGCTCGCTCATCATGGAGCAGATGTTGATGATCTTGCCGCCGCCCTTCTTGATCATGGAGGGGATGACGGCCTTGGACACGATGAAGGGGGCGTTCAGGTCCACGTCGATGACCTGGCGGAAGTCCTTGGCGGACATCTCCACCATGGGGACGCGCTTGATGATGCCGGCGTTGTTCACCAGGATGTCGATGACGCCCACCTCGGCCTCCACCTTGGACACCAGCTCGTTCACCGCGTCCTCGCTGGTCACGTCGCAGACATAGCCGTGGGCCTGGATGCCCTTCTCGGCGTAGGCGACCACGCCCTTGTCCACCAGCTCCTGCTTGATGTCGTTGAACACGATGGTGGCCCCCGCCGCCGCCATGGCGCTGGCGATGGCGAAGCCGATGCCGTAGGACGCGCCGGTGACCAGGGCCACCTTGCCGTCCAGTCTGAACAGGTCGCTCATAATTGATTTCTCCTTCCGTTATCGGCTTTTGCCGGGACAGCGGCACAGTCCAAAACCCCCGGCGTTGATATACATTATTATAGTATCCCGCCGGTCCCTCTGTATATAGATAAAATGACTTGATTTATAGACGAAACGGATTTCATGTCCCGTTCCTCTCACAGCCCCGTACACAGAAACAGAGCGGTTCCAGGCTGTCCGGGACGTGGGTTGCGGCCACCCTTTTGCCGGATTTGGCGAAAAAACGCCCAGCTCACCAGGGCTCCGCGCTGAGGCACCGGGTGATCTTGTAATTGCCCCGGCTGGGATAGGCCCGGATCTGGCCGTGGGCGGCCAGGTCGTTGAAGTGCCACCACTCGGAGGCCAGGGGGGTGAGCTTGGCCGAGGTGCAATAGCGCTGAAGGGCTAAGGCGGGCTGGTTGGCGGCCATGGCGGGGGTCAGGGAGGCGGACCGCCAGGCCGTGTTGGAGAAGATGGCCACCGGCTTGGTGTAGGTGGCCGCCGCCATGCTCAGCTCGTGGATGGGGGTGGGCATGGCGTACTCCTCGTACTCGTCCACCTGAACAAAGCTGTATCCGCCGATTTGGGCGGTGTGGGCCCTCGTCACCTTGGCCAGGGACACGTCCATGGCGTAGCCCTCCTGATGGTTGGAGGACCCGGTGGCGATGAACCAGGAGATGCTCCAGGGCCGGGTGGAGATGCCGGCCCGTACGGTCTCGTCCTTCTTGGACAGCGCGGTGAGGCTGTGTACCACCGCCATCTGGGCGTCGTAGGGCCGGAACCCCTCGTAGAGTACCAGGGTATTGCCCTCCGACAGGGCGTTCTGCTGGGCCCGGCTCACGTTTTTGGCCATGGCGTACAGCACCGGCATGAGGAATTCCTCCCGGCCCAGCCGGGGGTTCTGGGCCTTGGCCTGGTAGAGGGCCTTGCCGGTGATGCTGGGAATCTCCCTGCCCGAGCTGACAAAGACGGAGGAATAGGCGTTGGTGTCGTTGTAGACCATGGAGGGCACCACGTCGGGCAGGTTGATGAGGCAGTAGCGGTGCTCCACCCAGCCTGTGACACCCTGGGTCTTCACCTGCCACCAGTCGCCGGACTCGCTCAGAATGAGGAAAGCCGTGCCCGGTTCCAGAACCAGCAGGGCCCCTTCCATGGGGTCGGGGGTGGGGGTGGGTTCCGGCGTGGGCTCCGGGGTGGGTTGGGGGGTGGTTGGGGCGGAGGGCTCCGGCGTGGGCGTGAGGACCGGCTCCGAGGGCGCGTCGGAGGCCGCCGGGGTGGGGAGAGTCTCCCCGGTGGGCGGGGCGGAGGGCCCGGCGGTCTCCGGCGGCGGGGAAGGCTCAGCGCCGTCTACCGAAGGCGGGTCCACGGTCTCCGAACCGGCGGAGGGCATGTCCGCCTGGGGGACAGGCTCAGCGGCGCTCTCCGCCGGGGCGGGCTGGACCGTTTCCGACGGGGCCTCCGGCGTGGGGACGGGAGGGGCGGCCGTAGGCTCCGGGACCGGCTCCGCCGTCACCGCCGGAGCGGGGGTGGGCGTGGGCTCGGGCTCCGGCGGGGTGTAGATGGTGACCAGCTTGCCTTCCTCCCCCTGGGGCAGCTCGGGCCACAGGGGCAGCTCCACCGAGGCGTAGCCCGTGGCCCCCTGTATGGGGAGCTCCAGGCCAGCGGCAGGGGTGAAGGAGATATCCAGCTTGTGGTCCGGGTCCCACAGGTCGGGCTCAGGGGTGGGATCGGGCTCCCCGGAGGGCAGGACGGGGTCCGGGGAAACAGGGTCTGGCTCGTCCCTCTGTCCCTGGGAGGGGCGGGCGGTGGAATCGGGACCGGGGGTGGCCTGGGCGGAGACCTCTGCCCGGCACCCGGCCAGCAGCTGGAGCAGCACCACGGCTGTCAGCGCGGCGCACAGCTTTTCGCGCAGTTTCATGGCGGCCTCCTTTGCGGGCTTAAAGCACGTCGGTGACGGTTTCGGTGTTCCCCTCCCGGTAGGTGTAGACGGTGAAGCCGTTGTAGATCAGCTCGCCGTCCTCCCCGCTTCCCAGGCAGCTGGGGGCGTAATCCCGGGCCAGGGGCTGGCCGATGGCGGCGATCAGGCTGGAGGCGCTCCGGCCGATGTAGCTCATGGCCACGTCTCTGGGGGCGGCGGGGGCCGGGGTGGGCGTGGGCTCCGGGGCGGGCTCCGGGGTGGGTTGGGGCGTACCGGCCGCGGCGGGGACCGGCGTGGCCGGCGCAGGGGTGTTCACCACTGGGGCAGGCGTGCTGACCACTGGCTCGGGGGTGCTCACCGCCGGGGCTTTGGTGGGCTGGGGGTTGGGGGTGCTCACCTGGGCGGGGGAGACAGAGGCGGCGGAATCCGTGTCCGCCGGGGCGGAGGGCTCCTCAGAGGGAGCGTCCGTGGGCTCCGGGGCGGGCTCGGCGGAGGGTTCTGCCTCCGGGGAGGGTGTGGCGGCGTCCTTGATTTCCGGCTCCGCAGAGGGGGAGGCGGCGGTGGCGGGCGCGGGGACGCCGGTGGGCTCCCAAGAGGGCTCGGCCCCCGCCCCGCAGGCGGACAGCAGGAGAGACAGGGCCAGGACCCCCGCCAGCGGCAGGGCAAGCTTCTTTTTCATAACGGCATTCCTTCCTTTTTCAGCCTTTCTCAGGGCTGGACGAGCTGTGTCTGAACGGCCTGGAGCACTTGGCCGTCCAGCAGGTAGAGAACGCGGATCTTGTCCGGCGCGGGGCCGGCGGGCACGTAGAGGGTGAAGGGGCTGGCCCCCTCCTCCGCCTCCCCGGCGGGGGATGCCTCGTATAGGCTGTCTCCCCACTGGAGGTAGATGGGGGAATCCACGTCCAACCGGTCGGACAGCACCCCCTCCAGCCGGATATGGTCCGCCAGCCGTCCGTTATCCCGCACGGCAATTTGGGCCGCGGCCTCGCCCAGGGGGGGCTCCCCCGTCAGCTCCCGCAGGGGGGCGGGGAAAACGGGGGCCCGCTCCGCCAGATAGTTCAGGTTGCGCTCCACCAGTTCAACGACCACCGTGTCCGCCCCCATCTCCTCCAGCAGGTCCATCTGATAGGGCATGGACCGGCTGAAGAGGGCCTGGCCGAAAGAGTCGGCCATAAAGGGGTATAGGGTGTTGCCGAAGGAGTCCCGGAACATGAGCAGGTTCCCGGTTTTTCCCGGATTTTCCGTCTGAATGCGCTGGTCCTCGGGGCTTCGGATGGGCCGTACCGGGGTAAAGCCGAAGGGGCGGTCAAATTCCGTGTCCTCCTCCAACGCCCCGCCGGTGGGGTACACCATCTCGTACAGGTCCCCACGGTGGTTTTTCAAAGTCTCGCCCGGCTGGGTAAACCACTCTGTCCGGCCCTCCAGGCCCAGGGCGGCTACCAGCGTGTCGTGGGCCAGCGCCGCCCCCCGGTTCGTCCAGTGGGAGTCTGTGGGGTGGTACAGCACTTGGCCCGCCTCTCGGAAGGGGGTAAACAGGTCGGCGTACTCCACCCCCTGCTCCCGCAGAAGGGGGATCAGCCGGTCGATGTCGTCCTGTCCCTCCAGGGGTGTGCCCACATGGGGCAGGTACTGGGGGTACAGCGACGCCTTGTTAGGGGCTGCGGTAAACACCAGCCGTGCCCCCCGGTTTTGGGCGTACTCCGTCAGCAGGGCCAGGGTCCGGGCCGCGCCGAACAGTTCCCGGTCCGTCAGGGGGGCGGTATGTAAGTAGCCGTCCACCGTCTCTTTAAAGAACAGCCAGCCGTCCCTGCCCATGAGGACGCTGTCCTGGGCGGAGGTGCGGAACACCAGCCCTTCCAGGGCCGCGTTGGCGGTAATCATCCGCTGGCGCAGGGCGAAGTGGTCGGCCACGTAGTCGGTGACCTGGTCCAGCACCTGGGGGTTCAGTTCTCCCTCCTCTGTGCGCAGGGAGGGGGGCTGGGTCAGAGTCTGGTTGGCGGCGGCGGGCTCCTCGGGCAGGACCAGCATCCCCAGGGAGGGGATCAGGCAGGCGCACAGAAAGAGCCCCATGGCCAGATTGGCTTTTGTACTCAGCTTCATAGGGCCGCCTCTCAGAATTGGAAGTAGATGAAGGGGTTGAAGGACGCGCCGGACAGATTGAGGACGCACACTGCGAACAGCGCGGCGCAGGCGGCGGCCCGCACCCATTGGCGGGCGGGCTCCGGCACTGGCCTGGACAGACGGGCGGCCAGCCGCTGGGGCAGGCCCAGGGCCAGCAGAGCCGCCGCCAGGAGGAAAAACACCGTCCGCCGGTCCAGCAGGGAGATGAGGGCCAGGGTGTGGGCCGGGGTGAAGTCAAGCCCGGCGAACATCTGGGAGAACATCACCCCGGCGGCGGTCAGGCTGTCCGCCCGGAACAGGGTGAAGCCCAAAATTACCACCAGCATGGTATACAGATGGGAAAAAACGGACTCCCGTAGACGCTTCGGAATCACATTGGCGTCCTCCAGGGTGGCAAACAGCCCGTGCCAAAGCCCCCAAAGCACGAAGGTCCAGTTGGCCCCGTGCCACAGGCCGGTGGAGAAAAACACCACAAATTTGTTCCACATGGTCCGGGCCCTGCCCTTCCGATTGCCCCCCAGGGGGATGTACAGGTAGTCCCGGAACCAGGAGGACAGGGAGATGTGCCACCGCCGCCAGAACTCCTTGACGGACTTGGAGACGTAGGGCAGGTTGAAATTCTCATGGAAGGAGAAGCCAAACATCCGCCCCAGGCCGATGGCCATATCGCTGTAGCCGCTGAAGTCAAAATAGATCTGCAAGGTGTAGCACACCGCCCCCAGCCAGGCCAGCCGCAGGTCCAGCTCCCCGGCGGTGAGGGCAAACACGGCGTCCGCCGTCCGTCCGGCGGTGTTGGCCAGCAGCAGCTTTTTGGCGAGACCCGCGATGAACCGCCGCAGCCCCGTCAGGGTGAGCTCCGGGGTAAGCTCCCGGCTGTCGATTTGCGGGGCCACGTCGTGGTACTTGATGATGGGGCCCGCGATGAGCTGAGGAAAGAAAGAGATGTACAGCACCAGTTTGCCCAGGCTCCTGGTCCCCGAGTCCGGGTCCCGGTGCACGTCCAGGGCGTAGCTCAGCCCCTGGAAGGTGAAGAAGGAGATGCCGATGGGCAGGGTCAGCCCCGGCAGGGGGAGGGACAGCCGAAACAGGGCGTTCAGGATGCCCGTCAGGAAATCCAGGTACTTGAACGCGCCCAGCAGGAGCAGGCTGCCCAGCACGGCCAGGGCCGCGGGCCAGCGTTTTCCCCGGCCCCCGGGGGACATCATCAGCAGGCCGAAGAGATAGTTCATCCCCACGCTGGCCAACAGCAGGGGCAGGTACACCGGCTGGCCGAAGGAGTAGAACACCAGGCTGGCCAGGGCCAGCCAACCGTTCCGGCTCCCGGTCCCCGGCAGCAGGCGGTAGACGATGTAGGTGACAGGCAGAAACCAGAACAAAAAGATGGGTGAACTAAAAACCATGTCTCTCTCTCATCCCCCATGGGTTTTGTCAGGACCGGGTGTATTGGACGGGGGTGCTGTCGGGGGACATCTTGAAAAAGTCGTAGCCGCTCTTGCCCCAGTCGTGGAGATAACGCCACTCCAGCTGGGTGTCGAACATGTACACCGAGCCGTCCAGCACAATTTCCACCCAGCCGTGGGGGCTGTTCAGTACACTGCCCACCACGGTGTAGGCGGGCAGGCCCAGCTCCCGGCACAGCAGGCAGTAGGCTGCGGAAAAGCTGTAGCAGTTGCCCTTGCCGTTGTTCAGGAAGAACAGGGCGTACTCCGGCTCCCAGCCCGTCTGGCCCTTGGAGATCAGGGGGCGTTTCAGGTATTTGAAATTGTCCCGGACATAGTTGAACAGCACCCGCAGCTTCTGGTCCCGGGTCATGGAATCGTCGGTGAGCTCCTCCACGATGGCGTTGAGCTTCTCGTCCAGTTCCGCGTTCCCGGTGGTGTAGCAGCCGTTTTCGTCAAAGTACAGTCCGCTGACGCTCTGGCTTCGGATGGGCTCCCCGTTGATGAACCAGTACAGCCGCCCATCCACGCGCCGGGGGCCGTCGGAGGAAGAGGGGACGAGAGGCTCCGGGGTGGGGGTGGGCTCGGGAGAGGGAGAGGGCGTGGGATCGGGGGTGGGAGTGGGCTGGGGGTCTACCGCCAGGGTGGGCTCGTTCACCGCCGAGGTCCACTGCTCCCGGGCATACCCGCCGGAGGTGCACTGGTGGGTGACGGTGGCCTCCATGATATCGCTGTAGGCCCAGTGGGAGGGAGGCACGTCGGGGAAGGTGCGCAGGCCGCCCCGGTTCAGTATGTAGGCCAAGTCGCCGGAGCGCCCCAGAAGGCGGTTGAACACCGCCGCCGCCTCGCACCGCTTCAGCCCGTCATCTGGGCGGAACAGCCCGGCGCCGTCCCCCCGGAACAGTCCGTAAGACGCCGTGCGGGCAATGGACAGATAGGCCCAGTGGCCGGTGGGCACGTCGGGAAAGGTCTGCATGCCGCTCCAGGCATCGTAGGGGAGCAGCTGGGCCAGAGCGGCGGCGCACTCCGCCCGGGTGGCGGAATCGTTGGGTCGGAAGGCCCCGTCCGTGCCGGACATCAGGTCCAGTCCCGCCGCCTTTTGGACGGAGGGAGCATACCAGGCGTCCCAGGGCACGTCGTAGAAAACGGGGGTGGACGCGGGAATGTCCGCCGTCACCCGGGACAGCATCTGGGCCAGCTCCGCCCGGGTCACATCCTGCTCCGGGCGGAACCACCCATCGCTGCCGTCCATGTACTTGGCGTGGATGCCCGCATCCTGGGGGATGAGCATGATGGGGGCCGTGCGGGCCGGGACCGCCGCCGCCGGGACAGTCAGCGCCGCTGCCAGCAGGACGGACAGCAGGACAGCGCTCCAATTTCGCAGTTTCCGCATATGGATTCCCTCTTTTCGCCCGAGGGGGAGCGCCCCATAGGCCGGGGCAGATCGGGCAGCTAATTTAATTTTATATTATAGCATGCCTTTCCTGCCAAATCAACCCGAGGTATGGGGAAACGTGACAAAAATGTGAGAACCGGCGCGGTTCGACACCGCGCCGGTTCTCTCAGCGTTTGTGATAATTTCCAGGGCAGAGGGTCAGCCCTTGGCGGGCACGTTCTTGGTGGCCACGATGTCCACCCCGGTGCCGCACACGTCGGCCAGCACCACCTGGCCGATGGTGACGGGGGCCTCCAGCTCGATGTCCTGGATGGCCTTCACACAGTCGAAGATCTTGCCCTTGGGAATGTCGTTGGCGGTCTTGACGGAGGCCATGGCCAGCTTGCCGCCCTTCACCTTCACCGTGCTGGTGACAATGCGGGTGGGATTGGTCAGCTCCTTCTTGGCGTAGGCCTCGCCTCGGGGACAGGTGTTGCCCTCCACCTTTTTGACCTCGCCGCCCTCCATGGTCACGGTGAGCGGGCAGCCCAGCGGGCAGTTGATGCAGATTAGGTTCTTCTCTTCCATCTTCTTACGCCTCCTCCAAAGTCACGGTGATGCCTTGGGCCTCGGGATGGTCCTTCAGCAAGCTGGTCTTGAGAATGACCGTCTCCATCTCGCCGGGGGCCAGCACCGGGCGCTTGCGGCTGAAGATGCAGGTATCCCCCGCGTACACCGCCACTTTCTTGTCCTTGTACACGTTGCCCACCCGGAAGCGCAGGGTGACGGTGTCCCCGGCGGCGTCGGGCCGGATGGCCACGGGCACGGTGTAGCGCACGCCGTTCTCGCACTTGACGGGCAGAGCCTGGTGCTCCTCGCTCTTGCAGCCCGCGGCGATGTAGTCGGCGGCGTGCCGTCCGGCGGCGCCCGCCTCCTCGGACACATAGTCCACCAGGTCGTGGACGTGGAGCACGTTGCCCGCGGCAAATACGCCGGGGATGCTGGTCTCCAGGCTCTCGTTGACGGTGGGGCCGTTGGTGATGGGGTTGATGTCCACCCCGGCGGACCGGCTCAGCTCGTTCTCCGGGATCAGGCCGCAGGACAGCAGCAGGGTGTCGCACTCATAGCGCTCCTCGGTGCCGGGGATGGGCCGGTTTTTCTCGTCCACCTGGGCGATGGTGACAGCCTCCACCCGCTTCTTGCCCTCGATGTCCACCACGGTGTGGCTCAGCTTCAGAGGTATGCCGTAGTCGTCCAGGCACTGGACGATGTTCCGCTTCAGGCCGCCGGAGTAGGGCATGAGCTCGGCCACCACCTGGACCTTGGCTCCCTCCAGGGTCATGCGGCGGGCCATGATGAGGCCGATGTCGCCGGAGCCCAGGATGACCACCTTGCGGCCGGGCATATAGCCCTCCATGTTCACCAGCCGCTGGGCGGTGCCGGCGGTGAAGATGCCGGCGGGACGGTAGCCGGGGATGTTCAGCGCGCCCCGGGGACGCTCCCGGCAGCCCATGGCCAGAATGACCGCCTTGGGATGGAGCTGGAACAGCCCGTCCTCCCGGTTCATGGCGGTGACGGTCTTGTCCGCCGCCAGATCCAGCACCATGGTGTTCAGCTTATAGGGGATGTCCAGCTCCTTCACCTGCTGGATAAAACGCCCGGCGTACTCGGGGCCGGTGAGCTCCTCCTTGAAGGTGTGCAGGCCGAAGCCGTTGTGGATGCACTGGTTCAGGATGCCGCCCAGCTCGTTGTCACGCTCCAGAATCAGAATATCCTTCAGGCCGGCCTCATGGGCGGCCACCGCCGCGGCCAGACCCGCGGGGCCGCCGCCGATGATAACAAGATCGTATTCTCTCATGGTTCAGCCCTCCCTCAAATGGCGTCTTTGTTGACGCCCACGATCAGCTTGGAACCCGCGCCGGACTTGGTGATCTCGCTCTGGTCCACGCCCAGCTCCCGGGCCAGGATCTCCATGACCCTGGGGGAGCAGAAGCCGCCCTGGCACCGGCCCATACCGGCCCGGACACGGCGCTTTACCCCGTCCACGCTCCGGGCCCCAGGCACACGGTGGATGGCGTCGATGATCTCACCCTCGGTGACGGTCTCGCAACGGCAGATGACGGTGCCGTAGGCGGGATTTTCCTTGATGAGGGCGGCGTGGGCCTCGTCGTCCAGCGCCTTGGGGTCCAGGATGCCCTTGCGGCGCGGGTCGAAGGAGATGTCCACTTCCAGGCCCAGGATGTCTCTCACGATGCCCGCCACCATGCGGCCGATGGCCGGAGAGGAGGACAGGCCGGGGGACTCGATGGCGGCGCAGTCCACAAAGCCGGGCTTGATCTCGCCGATGAAGAACTCATGGCGTGCCTCATGGGCCCGCAGGCCCGCGAAGCTGGTGATGGTCTGGCGCAGGGGCACGTTCTTTACCGCCATGCCGCATTTGGCCCGCACATCGTCCAAACCAGCCTGGGTGGTGTTGACGCCCTCCTTGTCCTCGATGTCAATGGCCGTCGGGCCCACGATGGTGTTGCCGTGGACGGTGGGGGCCACCAGCACGCCCTTGCCGTACTTGCCGGGGAGCTGGAAGATGGTGTTGTGGACATGACCCTGGGTGGTGTGGTCCAGCAGGAAGTAGTCGCCCCGGCGGGGGATGATGGTCATATTGTCGTCCGCCACCATGTTGTGCAGCTTGTCGGAGTACAGACCGGCGGCGTTGACCACCACCTTGGCCTCCACGTCCCCCTTGACGGTGGACACCTTCCAGCCGCCGTCAATTTTCTCGATATTGGTGACCTCGCTGTCGAACTGGAACTTGACGCCGTTGTGGGCGGCGTTTTCCGCCAGGGCGAAGGTGAGCCCGAAGGGACACACGATGCCGCCGGTGGGGGCGTACAGGGCGGCCACCGCTTCGTCGCTGATGTTGGGTTCCATGGCCACCAGCTCGTCCCGCTCCACGATGCGCAGGCCTTCTACGCCGTTGGCCACGCCGTTGGCGTACAGCTTGTTCAGGGCCGGGCGGTCCTCCTCGCTCATCATCACCACCAGAGAGCCGTTCTGCTCGTAGGCGAAGTCCAGCTCCCGGGCCAGCTCGGGCATAAGCAGGCTGCCCGCCACGTTCAGCTTGGCCATCAGGGAGCCGTTGGCGGCGTCGTAGCCCGCGTGGACGATGGCGCTGTTGGCCTTGGTGGTGCCGCAGCACACATCCTCTTCCCGCTCCAGCACCAGCACGTCCGCTTTGTACCTGGAAATCTCTCGGGCAATGGCGCAGCCCGACACGCCCGCGCCGATGATTACGATGTCAACCATGCAGGTTTCACTCCTTTTGCCTTTATTGCTGTCAATTTTTTAATAATAAGAGCCGGACAGCCCGGTCCGTCCCCTCCTGGGGGAGGGGCCTGGGCTGCCCGGCTCACAGCGTACTCATTTACTCTGCATGAGAGGCCAGGGGATTATACACCCCATATGGGGCCTTTTACAGAAATGATGGTTTGGCGTTCAGACCGCGCTGATTACCAGGGAATGACCTTGTACAGCAGCACGGCGATGATGGCGCCCACGATGGGGCCCAGCAGGGTGACGACGGCATAGGGCCAGTTGGAGTCGCCCTTGCCCTTGATGGGGAGCACCTGGTGGGCGATACGGGGGCCGATGTCACGGGCGGGGTTCATGGCGTAGCCGGTCAGGCCGCCCAGGGACATGCCGCAGGACACGATGATGGCGAACACGAACAGCTTGTCAACGCCGGAAACCAGGCCGGGGACGTTGCCGATGCCCTTGATGGAGAACACCAGCACGAAGGTGGCGACCACCTCAGCCAGGAAGTTCAGGGGCATATTGGGGACGGAGGGGCCGCAGGAGAACACGCCCAGCTTGGCGCCGGGGTCTTCAGTGGCATCGAACTGATCCTTGAACAGGATGTAGACCAGGCAGGCACCCACAAACGCGCCGGCGAACTGGGCCACGATGTAGCCGGGAACGGTATTCCAGCCCACAGAGCCATCAACGGCCAGGGCGATGGTCAGGGCCGGGTTGAAGCTGGCGCCGGAAGCCGCGCCAAAGATGAAGGCGGGGACCATGACGGCAAGGCCCCAGGCCAGGGTGATCTGAATGGAGCCGGCGCCCTTCATGCCGGACTTGTTCAGCGTCACGTTGGCAACCACGCCGTCACCCAGCAGGATGAGCATCATGGTGCCCAGAAATTCAGCGATGTACGGTAACATAAACAGAAACCTCCTCTTTTATTCTCTATACCCGGGGCGGAAACCCCGCCCCGGGGACAGAACCATGTGGATAACTGAACTGCGGCGGTCACGCCGCGGGGAAATGGGACTTAGTCCTCCTTGGCCCAGCCGTAGGAGCACTTGACAGCCTTGCTCCAGCCCTTGCACATCTTGGTGCGCTCGGCCTCGCCGATGGCGGGCTGGAAGGTGCGGTCGATGGCCCAGTTCTTGATGACGTCGTCCTTGCTGGACCAGTAGCCCACGGCCAGGCCGGCCAGATAGGCGGCGCCCATGGCGGTGGTCTCGACGCACATCGGGCGGTTGACGGGAGCGCCGCTGATGTCGGCCTGCATCTGCATCAGCAGGTTGTTGGCGGAAGCGCCGCCGTCCACCTTCAGGGCGGCCAAATTCACGCCGGAGTCGGCCTTCATGGCCTGGAGCACGTCGTTGACCTGATAGGCCATGGACTCCAGGGTGGCGCGGATGATGTGGTATTTGTTCACGCCGCGGGTGATACCCACGATGGTGCCGCGGGCATACTGATCCCAGTGGGGGGCGCCCAGGCCGGTGAAGGCGGGGACCACGTAGCAGCCGTTGGTGTCCTTGACCTTGCGGGCCATGTACTCGGAGTCGGGGGAGGAGTCCACCAGGCGCATCTCGTCGCGCAACCACTGGATGGAGGCGCCGGCCACGAAGATGGAGCCCTCAAGGGCGTACTCAACCTTGCCGTCCAGGCCCCAGGCGATGGTGGTAACCAGGCCGTTCTTGGAGAACACGGGCTTCTCGCCCACGTTCATCAGCAGGAAGCAGCCGGTGCCGTAGGTGTTCTTGGCCTCGCCGGGGGTGAAGCAGGTCTGGCCGAACAGAGCGGCCTGCTGGTCGCCCGCCGCGCCCGCGATCTTGATGGGGCCGCCGAAGAACTGGGGATCAGCCTCGCCGTACACGCAGCTGGAGGGCTTGGCCTCGGGCAGCATGGACTTGGGAATGTTCAGCTCGGCCAGGATCTCGTCGTCCCACTCCAGGGTGTTGATGTTGAACAGCATGGTGCGGGAGGCGTTGGAGTAATCGGTGACATGGACGCGGCCCTTGGTCAGCTTCCAGATCAGCCAGGTCTCCACGGTGCCGAAGAGCAGCTCGCCCTTCTCGGCCTTCTCCCGGGCGCCGGGGACGTTCTCCAGCAGCCAGCGGACCTTCGTGCCGGAGAAGTAGGCGTCGATGACCAGACCGGTCTTGGAGCGGATCTTGTCCACCAGGCCCTTATCCTTCAGAGAGTCGCAGTACTCGGAGGTACGGCGGCACTGCCAAACGATGGCGTGATGGATGGGCTCGCCGGTGTTCTTGTCCCACACGATGGTGGTCTCACGCTGGTTGGTAATGCCGATGGCGGCGATGTCCGCGGCGGTGACGCCCAGGTTCTTCATGGCCTCCTGAGCCACTTCCAGCTGGGTGGACCAGATCTCCTCGGCGTCATGCTCGACCCAGCCGGGCTTGGGGAAGAACTGGGTGAACTCCTTCTGGGCCACACTGCACATCTCGCCCTTCTCATTGAACAGGATGCAGCGGTTGCTGGTGGTGCCCGCGTCCAGCGCCATTACGTACTTAGCCATACTCGTGTTCCTCCTTTATAAATTGACGTCCTTATGTTGAAAGCAGGCCGTTCGCTCCTGCCAGCCCCCTTGCCGGGCGGCGCCCAAACCGGGGGCTCTTATGCTGACAACTATTATAACAGGCCGCTGGGGAAAAAGCATTCGACAACCTGAGAGGATTGTATGAATTTTATAAATTTTATTTTACGGTTCAGCGGAATTTGTATAAATCGTCAAGTGCGAATCCGCTCAGCCCGCCTGGACCTGAATGCACAGCTCCTCCGCCGGGCGCAGCACCTCCAGCAGGCCGCCCAGGCAGCAGCGCACCTCCGCCCAGTCCAGGGGTTTGCGGGAGGCGCACAGCTCGATGAAGTAGTTGGTGAGGCCGCCGGCGCAGAAGTCCACCACAAAGCTCCTCTGGCGGGGGAGGACCCGGGGATCGTCCACCTGGAACAGCAGCCGGGACACCCGAGGCCGGATCAGGCTCTGGCAGAACTCCCGCACCACCTCCGGGTTGCCCGCCAGGAACACCCGGCGGTAAAAGGCCCGGTCCTCCTCCAGAAGGCCGATGAGGCGCAGGCACCACGCCTCGAAGTCTAGTTCCGGCTCCTCCCGGAGGGGAACGCCCAGCTGCTGCTCGCAGATCCAGCCCAGCACGTCGTAGATGTCCTGGAAGTGGTAGTAGAAGCTCTGCCGCTTCATCTGGGCGCTTTCCATCAGGTCCTGCACCGTGATCTTGCTCAGGGGGCGCTCGTTCATCAGCTGCTTCAGCGCCCGGGCGATTTTCTGCTTCGTGTTGCTGCACATGATGGCATATCCTCCTACTTCCGCGGTTTGCCCCGCCGCGGGCCGGGAGCCCGATGGGACAGAGCTCCCACAAGAGCCAAAAAAAGAGCGCAGGACCAAAATCAGCGGTTTCCCACTGTCCAGACCCTGCAGCGCTTGTCTCAAAGGCTCTCCTATTCAGTTGGGCCTACTGGTGAAAATCACCGAAAGACCATGTCACATGCTATATTCTATTTCACAATTTACCATATATGCAAGAAAAAAGCAACAATTTTTGGCAATCCTATGTAAAATTCGACAGTTCCTACAAAAATCACCAGGCCATTTTGCAATAATCACCAAAAAACTCCGCTGTCAAGGGCATAAAACTTGACGGCGGAGTTTTTTGATCAAAGACAGGTCACAGCTTTGCCAGCAGGGTGGTCAGCTCCGCCATGGTTTTGCCTCCGGGGATGGTCTGATCCCCGTTGATGACGGTCAGCGGCACCCGCTGGATCTGATACCGCTGCACCAGCTCGGGATAGAGGTTGGCGTCGATCATGTGGGCGATGACCAGGGGGTTCTCCCAGGCCACCCGCTGGGCGTTCATCACCAGCTGGGCGCAGTGGTGGCAGGCCAAGGAGACACACACCCGGATGTCCGCCGGCTTTTTGATCTTGCCGATGTCCTTCAGGGTGGGCTTGTCCAGGGGCTTGGCGGCGTTTCCGGCGTTGAGCAGGGCCCCGGCGAAGCCGGTGATCTCCTTGCCCCCCGGGACGCCGTGGAACACCATGCGCCCAAACCCGGCCTCAGTGTAGACGCCGGTGGCGGGCAGCAGGGAGGCGTCCAGCGCCGCGTCCACGTCCGGGTCCTCGCCGGGGGCCAGGAATTTGCGGGACAGCTGGGGAGACAGCCCCGCGATGTGGTTGACGAAGGCGGCCATCTCGCCGCTCTTTTCCCCCTGGTCCAGTACGCACACCAGGGTGACGGGGGCGGACAGCTTGGATAAAAGCTGGCTCAGCTGGCCCTCCAGCTCATCGGCAATCAGAGGGCTTTTCGCGGGATAATTCTCGGGTTGGAGCGGCATAATGACTTCTCCTTTCCTTCGCTCAGGTCAAGGGCCTTCCTTTTTTCTTTGAAAAGAAAAAAGGAAGCGAAAAAAGAAACTTTTAGACTGGGCTTACCCAGAAGGTCCACACAAAGATATAATATATATTTTTTCAGATAGACATTTCTTTTGCGGCCGAGCGCACACTTCACGGTGCTGCCTGCGCCGGAAACGGCCTAAAAGTCTTTCTTTTTGCTTCTTTTTCTTTCTACAGAAAGAAAAAGAAGGCCCTTTATGCGTTTCTTACAGCAAGCCCACCAGGTCCAGGCTGGGGGTCAGGGTGTCCTCGCCGGGATGCCAGTGGGCGGGGCACACCTGGTCGCCGTGCTCGTGGACGAACTTGGCGGCCTGGAGCTTGCGCAGCAGCTCCTCGGCGCTGCGGCCGATGCCCAGCGCGTGGATCTCATACAGCACGATCTCCCCCTCGGGGTTGATGAGGAAGGTGCCCCGCAGGGCCTGGCCCTCCTCCTCCAGCAGCACGCCGAACTGACGGGCCAGCACCCCCGCCGGGTCGCCCAGCATGGGGTAGTTGATGGCCTTGATGGTGTCCGAGGCGTCCGCCCAGGCCTTGTGGACGAAGTGGGTGTCCTCGCTGACGGAGTAGATCTCGCACCCCTCCGCCTGGAAGCCCTGGTACTGCTCCGCCAGGTCCTTCAGCTCGGTGGGGCAGACAAAGGTGAAGTCGGCGGGGTAGAAAAACAGCACCGACCAGTGGCCCAGCAGGTCCTGCTCCGTGAAGGGCTTGAATTCCCCCTGATGATAGCCTGTGACGGAGAACGGCTCCAGCTTTTTGCCGATCATATGCGCCATCGTTGTGTTCCTCCTTACATTTTCTAATGAGATTTGGGCGGCGCCCGACCGCCCGTTTATACCTTACAGCTCAAAGATATCAAACTCTTCCCCATTTTGCAACTTGATTTTTCCGCCTTTTTTCAAAAATGCGCCCAGCCTGCCCCGGCCCGTCCAACAAAATAGAAAGTCTGTCAAAAATATTGACCGCGCCCCTTGTATTTTTGGGCAGGTTGGGCTATAATTTAATCTGAAAGCAATCCGTTCGCATTGCTGACGACCGGCCCGGCATATGGGGCGCTCCCTTTGCCGGCGTATTTTGACGTGTCTGTCCACGACGCCAGACACCATCGACATGAGTTAAGGAGGGACCACCCCATGGAGAAAAAGGAGTCCAAGATCAAGAGCGGCTTGGGTATCACGAACATGAACGGCATCTCCAGCGATGACGACCGCAGCTGTGCGCTGACCGATATGAACTGCCTGGAGGGTCAGGAGGAGCAGAGCTTCTCCATCACCGACATGAACGCCGTGACCAAGGACGAGGACACCAGCTGCAGCCTGGACGACATGAACTGCGAGGGCAAGTGACGTCCAAGCGCCCGTCCCTGAAAAGCCGTACAGGCACGGAAAGGCCCCGCCCGGCCTGACGGAGGGCGGGGGTCTGTCCCGCGCCTGCACGGCTTTTTCCATCCCCTGGGCCCACGGCCTGCCGCCCTACATCCGCCAGACGGCCCGGCTGGTGGCGGACACCGCCATGGCCCCGGCGTTCAGGGCGGCCAGCACGTCCTCCTTGTCCGCGATGAGCCCCCCGGCCAGCAGGGGGATGCGGGTGGTCTGGGAGATCTTCCGAATGGTCTTGGGCATGACCCCGGGAAGCACCTCGATGAAATCGGGCTTGACGCTCTCCAGCTTGCTGATGCCCGCCAGCGCCATGGAGTCGATGACGAACAGCCGCATGACGGTGAACAGCTTCAGTTCCCTGGCCCGTCGGATGAAGTTGGGCTTGGTGGTGATGATGCCGTCCACCCGAGTGTTCTGGCGCAGAAAATCCACGGCGATCTCCTGGCTGGAGGACAGCCCGGCGATCAGGTCCACGTGGACCAGCACAATCTTCCCCGCGCCCTTGGCCCTGGCCGCCAGTTCCCCGATGGTGCACACATCCCCGAACAGCAGGAATACCACCAGGATATTGTCCAAGGTGAGGCATTCCTCCAGCTGGTCCATGTCCTTCACCGCCGCGATCACCGGCGAGGCCAGCACCGCGTCATAAAACCGTTGATCCAAAGCAGTTCCCTCCCTCGTTTTGCGGCCCGGCAGCGGGCCGAATATTGTCCCAACATTGTATTATAACCCGCCTATTCCCGCCCCGCAACGTATTTTCCCGCCCTAGGCGCCGAATATCTTGACATTTTATCATAAATTTTAAGGAGTGTGTCGACATGAAGAAGTTCATCAACGCGGTAGACAAGGTAGAGGATCAGATGATCCAGGGCATGGTCAAGGCCTATCCCCAGTATGTGCGCAAGCTGGACTGCGGCAACGTGGTGGTCCGCTCCCACAAGAAGGAGGGCAAGGTGGCCCTGATCAGCGGCGGCGGCAGCGGCCATGAGCCCGCCCACGGCGGCTATGTGGGCGAGGGCATGCTGGACGCGGCGGTGGCCGGGGCCGTGTTTACCTCCCCCACCCCCGACCAGGTCTATGAGGGCATCAAGGCCGTCGCCACCGACGCGGGCGTGCTGATGGTCATCAAAAACTACACCGGCGACGTGATGAACTTCGAGATGGCCGCCGACATGGCCCGTGACGAGGGCATCAAGGTGGCTCAGGTCGTGGTCAACGACGACGTGGCCGTGAAGGACAGCCTGTACACCGTGGGCCGCCGGGGCGTGGCGGGCACCGTGTTCGTCCACAAGATCGCCGGCGCCATGGCCGAGACCGGCGCGGACCTGGACGCCGTCCAGGCGGTGGCCCAGAAGGTCATCGACAACGTACGCACCATGGGCGCGGCCATCGAGCCCTGCACCGTCCCCGCCGCCGGCAAGCCCGGCTTCGAGCTGGCCGAGGACGAGATGGAAGTGGGCATCGGCATCCACGGCGAGCCGGGCACCCACCGGGAGAAGATCCTCACCGCCGACGAGATCACCGACAAGCTGCTGGCCCAGATCCTGGCCGACATCGACTATGTGGGCAGCGAGGTGGCCGTGATGATCAACTCCTCCGGCGCCACCCCGCTGATGGAGCTGTTCATCATCAACAACCGGGTGGCCGACGTGCTGGCGGAAAAGGGCGTCAAGGTGTACAAGACCTTTGTGGGCGAGTTCATGACCTCCATTGAGATGGCGGGCTTCTCCATCTCCCTGCTGAAGCTGGACGACCAGCTGAAGGGCCTGCTGGACGCCAAGGCGGACACCCCGGGTTTCAAGGCCTGAGAGGCTGAGCCCGGCACACATTTCTGAAAGAAGGCAGGCTGACCAAATGAACACTGAAAAACTCATCGCGACAATCCGCAAGGTCGGGGCCAAGATCGAGGCGGAGAAGGACTTCCTCACCGAGCTGGACAACGTCATCGCCGACGGCGACCACGGCATCAACCTGGCCCGGGGCTTCGGCGAGGTGGACAAAAAGCTGGACGCTATGGCGGACAAGGAACCCGGCGACGTGCTCAAGACCGTGGGCATGACCCTGGTGTCCACCGTGGGCGGCGCCTCCGGCCCCCTGTACGGCACCGGCTTTATGAAGCTGGGCGCGGCCCTGAAGGGAAAGACCGACGTCACCGTCCCCGACTTTTTGGCGGGACTCCAGCTGGCCATTGAGGGGGTTATGCAGCGTGGCCGCTCCACCAAGGGCGAAAAGACCATGCTGGACTCCATGATCCCCGCCAAGGAGGCCATGGAGGCCAAGTGGAACGAGACCCAGGACGCCAAGGCGGCCTTCGCCGCCGGCGTGGCCGCCGCCTGGGAGGGCGTGGAGTACACCAAGACCATCGCCGCCACCAAGGGCCGGGCCAGCTATATCGGCGAGCGCTCCATCGGACACCAGGACCCCGGCGCCACCTCCTTCACCATGGTGCTGGAGATTGTGGCAAACGAGGTGTGATATGGTCGGCTTTGTCATTGTATCCCACAGCGCCAAGCTGGCGGAGGGCGTGGCCGACTTGGCCCGGATGATGGCCAAGACCGTCCCCATCGCTCCCGCGGGGGGGCTGGAGGACGGCTCCTTCGGCACCAGCTTCGAGAAGATATCCAATGCCATTGACGAGGTGTACTCCGACGATGGAGTCATCATCCTCATGGATATGGGCAGCGCCGTCATGACCGCCGAGATGGTCATCGAGTCCATGGAGGGGCGGAAGCTGGTCATGGCCGACTGCCCCATCGCCGAGGGTGCCGTCACCGGCACCGTGGGTGCCGAGGCGGGCATGTCCCTGGAGGAGATCATGGAGGATCTGGAGCAGGTAGGCGCCCAGAAAAAGCTGTAAGCAGAGTGAAAAAGAGACCGCCGGTTCCAACGGGGACCGGCGGTCTTCTGCTGCTTTGCGGATATTCGCTCAGGGCTGAAGCCACGCCGGAGGGGTATTCTGGGGCTCCACCGGCTGGGATGCCCCGGGCTCTGTCTCTACCGGCGGCTGGGAGGCCGGAGGCGTCCAGGGCCCCTCCGGCAGGGGGGACTCCGGCGGACGGCGGCTGGCCCCCTCAAAGGGAATGAAACACAGGTTCATGTCCACGTCGGAGCTGATGCCCGCCACCTTCCCCTTGGAGGAGAACTGCCACATCTGAAAGTCGTAGCGGAAATCGGGGGTGTCGGCGTACTCGGCGTACCAACAGGGCCACTGGGTGAGCTTGCTCAGGTCGAACTTCACGTAGCCGCAGTAGTCGTTGCAGTAGAACATGGGCTGGTAGCCCGCGTCCTCCACCCGCTGGCAGAAGGCGGCCACGCACTGGGTGATGATCTTGGCGTCCACCCCGTAGGCACGGGAGTTCTTCCCGCCCAGGAACTCCCAGTCGCAGACCACGGGGTAGGTGATGTACTGGCGGTAGGGCTCCAGCTTGGCCAGGAAAAAGTCCGCCTCCTCGATGGCCTCCTCTACGGTGATGGCGTTGGAGAAGAAATAGGCCCCCACGTCCATCCCAGCGGCGATGGCCCCCTGCATGTTGCGGTCGAACCAGGAGTCCTCGCACACCGCGCCGCTGCTGTCCTTGCCGTACAGCCGGTTGCCCGCCCGGATAATGGCGAAATCGATCTTGTCCGCCGCCACCGCGTTCCAGTCGATCTCCTGCTTGTGGCCGGACACGTCGATGCCCCGGGTGTAGTAGCCCCCGGTGTAGACCACCCGGCCCAGCTCGTCCTTGGCAAACTGCTGGCCGGTGAAGGAGACGGCAGGTACGCCCTCCAGCAGATCCAGCCAGTAATTATTGAAGCGGAACATACCGCCGGTATACTCCACGTTCATCAGCCGCCACACCACTGTGGCGATCTCCTCCCGGACGATGGGCTGGTCGGGGTAGAAGTAGCGCAGGCCGTCGGCTTCCACCACCCCCTCCATGATGCCCTTCTCGTAGAGCTCCACCACATAGCCGTCGTCGCAGTCCGCATAGGGGCTGTCCCCGGAGATGTCGGTGAGGTCCAGGGCCCGGGCGGCCATCCGGGCCACGTCCAGCCGCGTGGGGATGCCATCCAGGTAAGTTTCATCAAAGGAATAGACCAGCCGGTTGTCCAAGGCGGGCTGGATGTAGCAGTAGGCCCAGTGGGTGTCGGGCACCCGCTCGGGGGCCTCCTCGCCGATGGCCAGCAGGATCAGCTTAAAGGTCTCCCCCCAGGTTACCGGGTCGGTGCCGCGGAAAGTGCCCTCCGGGTCCCCGCCCACCACGCCCTGGGCGTACAGCTCGCTGACGTATTGATAGGACCAGTGGTCCACCGCCAGATCCACAAAGGGGGACATCTGGCCGGGGGAGGCCATGGCGGTGGTGCTGGAAGAGGCCGCCAGCAGGACGGCCAGGGCTAGGACTGCGACGCGTTTTTTCATGGGTTTCTCCTTTTCTCTGGGAAGGCGGGTAGTGTCGTGTCCTTCATTTTACATAATTCGACCCGGTCTGACAACCCCAAACAAAAATTTAACAGGTTTGTAAAATTTCCCGTTGACACGGGCGGCGGTCTGTGGTATTCTCTGTATGACAAATAAAGTTGTCAAATAGACAAGGATGATTGTCATAACGACAAGAGAATATGTCAGGAGGAATGGGTTATGATTTGGAGTGAACTGGGCGTCAGCGGCGGGACCGCACTGATGGTGCTGTGTGCGCTGTACTTTGTGGTGAAATGGGCGGTGCGAAACGGCATCATGGAAGCCTGTGAGCGGATAGCCGGGGAGAAAAAGAGCGGGCTCCGGGCGGTTTGGGAGGCCATGCTGTCAGAGGAAACCAGATCGGAGTAGGAGGGAGGCGCGGCTGTGCTGAAAAACCGTTTGAAGGAGCGCCGGGCGGCGCTGGGGGTCAACCAGCAGGAGCTGGGACGGATGGCCGGGGTGTCCCGGCAGACCATCAGCCTCATCGAGCGGGGAGACTACTCGCCGTCGGTGACGCTGGCCCTCACCCTGGCCAAAATATGCGGGGTGACGGTGGAGGACATCTTTATCCTGGAGGAGGAGAACGATGAAAAACAACAATGATCCCATCAAGCAGGAGAACAAAAAAGCCCTGCCCAGGTTTTTCCTGATCGTGGCGCTGAGCCTGATCCTGGGGGGCGTGCTGGGGATCGCCCTGGTGAACCTGGGCCTGGAGGAGTTCGACGCCGCGCTGGCTGCGGCGGGGCTGTTCTTCACCAACCACATAGCGCCGTGGCTGATCATCGCTCTGCCGGCGGCGGAGCTGGCCGTGTGCCTGCCCATCTATTTCAGCGCGAAAAGACAGCTTTCCGCCTGGGACGGGGAGGACGAGACAGTCAGCGGCCAGGTGGAGGCCAAACTGTCGGTGTGCATCTGGATTACCGGGCTGTGCACCGTGCTGGCGTTCTTTTTGCTGGCGGCCATGTTTGCCGGGTTTGTGGGTAACGCTGGCACCCCCCGGATGATGCCAGCCCCCCTGTTTTTCGGCGGGCTGGCGGCCTTTCTGGTGAACCTGTTCGCCCCCATGGTGCTCCAGCAGAAGCTGGTGGACCTAACCAAGCGGCTCAATCCGGAGAAAAAGGGCTCGGTGTACGACACCAAGTTCCAGAAAACGTGGTACGAGAGCTGCGACGAGGCGGAGCGGCTCATCATCGGCCAGTGCGCCTTTAAGGCGTACCAGGCCATGTGCCGGGTATGTATGGTGCTGTGGATGGTGTTCGCCCTGGGCGGGTTGTTTTTCAGCTGGGGCTTCCTGCCCTCCATGGCGGTGTGCATCGTGTGGGGCGCGGGACAGACGGCGTATTCCTACTGGTGCCTCAAATTGGGCAAGCCCGGCGGAGCGGGCAGTCCGCTGTGAACCAATGTGAAACGGGAGACCGGGAGAAATTACAACCAAGGAGGTCAAAAACATGCGGAAGTGTCCCAGGTGCGGCTCTGAAATGCAGGAGGGCTGCACGGTGAAGGTGGAGGGCGCGGGCTACGGCGTGGTGCTGTCCACCGAGGAGAACAAAATTTTCAGCGGGCGCGTCGGCAAGCCCAGGGTGGCAATCTGCCCGGAGTGCGGCGAGGTGTCCGTCTATCTGGAGGACGTGTCCAGACTGAAAAATTGACAGTTCCAAAACAAAACAGGCGCCCGGCCAAATAGCCGGGCGCCTGTTTCCTGCCGATCCCTAGGGGAATCTCTGCTGTAGCCGTGCTTTACCTGCTCGCGACGGTTCAGGTTCAGTACTCTTTGGGCATTATCAGGGCGGCGATAATATAAACCCACAGAGACAGCCCCGCGAAGGCCACCAGGAGGACGGTGGCCACGCGCACAATCGTGGGATCGACATTGAAGTAGCGGGCGATACCTCCGCACACGCCGCAGATGACGGCGTCGGAGCCCGTGGTACGGTACAGTCGCTTCATAAAGAATGCACTCCTTTCAAAATCTGCTTCAAGCATAGAGGAAAAAGCTTTGGAAAACCCTATGACGGGATAAAGGAACCTCTGAATAAATCGGCAAGAGCGATTTGCGAGAGATTTTTCGCCGCAGCGAGGCGGGATTTCGCAGGAATAATTGTGTTTATTTCAAGAAATCACAACGAAGTTGTGGTGGAAAAGATCCGCAAAGCGCCGCAGACGCATTTGTTCAGAGGTTCCTAAAGTTTTTGTAAAGCCGCCGGCTTACAGGGGCCGGGGGATGCGGCCGCAGGGACAGTTCCCTGAGAAGGGCAGGGCGTCGGGGGAGAGCTGACACAGCTCCGGCCCGGTGGGGCAGGAAAAGCGCCGCTCCCGCCGCCCGGCGGCCCCCAGAACGGTGCCCGTGCCCAGGACCAGGGGGCCCTGTATGTCCTGAATAAAAATCCGGCTCATAACAGATCCTCCTTCGGGTCAGCGGCGCTCCAGCGACACGTTGCCGCTGATGCTGGTCATAGAGTAGACCGGCCCCGAGCCGCCGCCGTAGACGTGTATGCCGTTGACGTAGTCTAAGGGGAAATCGCTGCGCGTCTCGCCGCTCACCGTTCTCATCCGCAGGGAGAAGGGCCCCCCATCGGGGATGCGGGCGGCGCAGTCCCCGGACTTGGAGGAGAGCTCCAGGGCCCGGGGCAGGACGTCGGTGTCCACAGAGACGTCGCCGCTCATGGTGTGGCCCCGGAACTGGGCGGTGAGGCCCTCCAGCTCAATGTCGCCGCTGGCGGTTTTCAGGTCGGCGCTCTCAATCTGCCCCCGCAGGGCGATGTCGCCGCTCATGGTCTCGGCGCACAGGCCGGTACAGGCCCCCTCTAGGTCCAGGTCTCCGCTGGCGGAGTTGAACCGCAGCTGGCCGCAGGCCCTCAGGTGGACGTTCAGATCACCGCTGGCGGTCTTGACGGAGAGCTGGTCCACGTCCAGCCCGTCCCGGTCGATGTCCACGTCGCCGCTTGCGGTGTTGATGGTGAGCATTTCCCAATGGCGGCGGGGCAGGAACAACTCCACGTCGGCGGAGCGGAGCCCCCGGAGGGAGAAGAAGGAGAAACTTGCGGTGCGGCCCTCCCGAATGGAGAGCACTCCGTCGGCGGAGCAGGTCACGTCCAGATCGTCCACGTCCCCGTCGATGATGACCCCGGCGTCGGGGGCCTCGGACATATGGATGGAGACGTCCCCCGCCTCGGTGAATACCTCGATGCCCCGCAGGTCCCGCAGGGCGGTGACGGAGTAAGAGCCGTCGTCATTGTTTGTCATGGATGCGTCCTCCCCGGTGAAATGGGGGCCGCCGGCTTCCCGGCTTCCCGCCTGGTACTCGCCCCACTGGGCGAAAAAGCCGCCTCTATCCTTGTCGTAGCCGAAGCCGTAGACCACGTCCTTGCGCTCCTTGGGCCCCGCCCCGGCAAAGAACCGGCCCTCGTCGGAGTCCAGCTCCGCCTCAAACTCCCAGCCGGCACCGCCGTGGGGCGGGGGCGGGGGAGGCGCGTGACGGGCGGCGTCCTCCTGGGGAGGAGGCGGAGGGGGCACGGGGCCCGCGGGCTCCTCCTGGGGCGGGGTGGCCCCGCCGGGATTGGTGTTGAAGTGGACCTTCACCCGGCCCTTGTCCTTCTCCACGGTGGTGCGCCGCATGATGGCGTCCTTGGCCTGCTTGAGGGCGTCCCTGGCCTGGTCGATGGCTGTGTTGCAGGCCGCCGAAACGCCGGCCAGGATGGCGTCCAGCTCGCTGGAGGAGGTCTGGCCGCTGTAGTCGTAATGCGCGCCGCCTCGATCGTCCGTCCGGCCCTGGGGACCCTCCCCCGCGCCCTCGGAGAAGCCGGGGCCGACCTCCTGGCCGTTGACGGTGACGCGGTCCCCGCCGCCCCGGTTGTTGATGACCACAGTCTTGCCGCTGCTGCCGGTGACGCGGATCTGGTCCTCCCGCTGGTCGATGGTCACGTCCCCGGCGGGCTCCACCCCCAGGTAGGCCAGCAGCTCGTCCACGTCCCCCAGGTCGTCCAAGGCCCGCCGGAAGGCCTCGTCCTCCGGCACGCCCGCGCCGGTCATGTCCAGAAAACGGCGGTACAGGTTGTCGGACAGCTCCTCAATGAGTTCGTCCTTGGCGGCGGAGGCGGGGGCGGCGGTCAGCTTGCCCGCCACGGTCCCGGCCAGTCTCAGTTTGACGTCATCCATTGCTTTGATCCTCCTCAATCGAAATCAGCGCGTCCAGCAGGGCGCGGGTGTTTTCCCATTCCTGGCGGGCCTCCGCCCAGCGCTTCCGGCCCGCCTCCGTGATGGCGTAGTACCGGCGCCGGGCTCCGGGCCCGTCGTCCCCCCAATAGGAGGAGATGTACCCCGCCTGCTCCAGCCGCTTGAAAGCGGTGTATAGGGTGGCCTCCTTGAAGCCATACTCCCCCTGTGTGCACTCCAGGATATTTTTGTTGATCTCATAACCATAGTTGTCCCCGCGCGTCAATTGTGCTAGTATAATGGTGTCCGTGTGGCCGCGCAGGGTGTCCGCGGAAATCGACATGGCGTCCTCCCTTCTTCGTCAGTCTGCTGATTTCCAGGTATCTGAGATACCCGGTCACTCAAGATACCTCACATGCCGAAGTAACTTTGTGAGTTCACTATAGCACGAGATACTTCGCCTGTCAAGGTATTTTTGAAAAATTTTTCGCCAGGGATATTTTATGCCCCGGCGAGGCAAGGAGATGTATCAAAAATGAGCGAATGCACCCATGACTGCTCCTCCTGCGGCGAGAGCTGCGGGGAGCGCACCAGCCCCCAGGACCTGCGTAAGCCCGCCAACGCCCGCTCCCACATCAAAAAGGTGATCGCCGTGGTCAGCGGCAAGGGGGGCGTGGGCAAATCCGCCGTCACCTGCACCCTGGCCGCCGCCATGGCCGGGCTGGGCAAAAAGGTGGGCGTGCTGGACGCGGATATCACCGGACCGTCGGTGCCCCAGGCGTTCAACATCCACAAACGGGCCCTGGGGGATGAGGACGGCATCCTCCCCGCCGTCACCGAGAAGGGAATCAAGCTGATGAGCCTGAACCTGCTCATCGAGCACGAGACCGACCCGGTGGTGTGGCGGGGGCCCGTCATCGCCGGGGCGGTGGAGCAGTTCTGGACCGACGTGGTGTGGGGAGAGCTGGATTACCTGTTCGTGGACATGCCTCCCGGGACGGGGGACGTGCCCCTGACGGTGTTCCAGTCCCTGCCGGTGGACGGCGTCATTGTGGTCACCGCCCCCCAGGCCCTGGTGGGCATGATCGTCACCAAGGCGGTGCGCATGGCGGAGATGCTGGATGTGCCCGTGCTGGGGCTGGTGGAGAACTACTCCTTCTACCGCTGCCCCAGTTGTGGGAAGGAGCACCCCGTCTTTGGGCCCAGCACCATCGACGCCCTGGCAGAGGAGCTGTCCCTGCCGGTGCTGGCCAAGCTGCCCATCGACCCGGCGCTGGCCCAGGCGGTGGACCAGGGCCGGGTGGAGGGCTACGAGCCCAACCCCATGGCCCAGGTGGCCCGGCGGCTGGCGGAAGGATAACAACGGGGAAGGCGCCCGGAGCGGATGTGCTCCGGGCGCTTTTGCGTGTTGGAAATTATTTGGAGGGATGGAGAACACAGGAAAAAATGCGCAAAACAATTTGAGTTTTGATTATATAACTCGTTATTCCCAACGCTATGCCTTGCCAAATGGGGTTGGGTCTGTTACAATGAGTGACAATTCGACAAAGTACGACAGAATTCGACAAAGCGGGCGGAAGCCATTCCCAGGAGAAGCCCGCCCTGTCCTGCATAACATAGGCATAGGGATGAAAGGGGGCGGGCATGTGGACAAAACAGACATCGGTCAGGGCGCGGCCCGGACCGCGATGGAGCTGCGCAAGCAGCTGGCCCAGCTGTCGGCAGCCGCCCAGGTGCTGGAGCGGACGGCCACGGATGAAAAGAGCCAGCGGTATCTGGCCGCCATGGATCAGAGCATCTGCCGTATGCTGCGCATTGTGGGCCGCCTGGAGCTGTCGGCCCGGCTGGGAGACGAATCCCCGGCCCCGCTGGAGTACGGCCTCACCGATCTGGCGCAGCTCACCCGTACCCTGGGGGAGCGGCTGGGGCAGCTGCTGGCCGTGATCGGCGTGGAGCTGACCGTGAAAACCCCCGACTGGATGGGAGCGCTGGTGGACGAGGGTTTGATCCGCCAAATGCTCATGGAGCTGGTGTCCAACGCCGCCAAGGTGGGCAAGCGCGTCACCCTGACCCTGGCTCAGTATGAGCAGCGGGCGGTGTTCACCGTGGAGGACGACGGGCCAGGGGTGGATATGGAGCAGCTGGACCGGCTGTTCTCCAGCCAGGAGGAGTCCGTCCCCGACTGGCGGCGGAGCGGGGTAGGCGTAGCCATCGTCCGGCGTGTGGCCGACCTCCACGGCGGCGCCCTGGTGGCCGACTGCGCCCCCGGGCGGGGGCTGCGGGTGGTGGCCTCCATCCCCCTGGGCATGCCGGGGGGGACGGTGTGCGAGACGCCCGCCCTGGCCTGGGATCAGGGGGGCTTTGACGATGCGCTCATCGCCCTCAGCAACCTGCTGCCTGCGAGGGCTTTTGGCCCTCAAGACGGCTGGAGAGAGAAAAAGAACAGCCCTGGAGACGCGTCGTAAGACGCGCCTCTTTTTTGCCGGGAAGAATGCGGAACCCGAAAACTTGCGGGGAAGGGAAGGACGGCGGAACGAGCGAACTTTCGCCGTTTAGGCGGAAGGGAGCGATGTGGAGCCCGTCTTGACGACGTCCGCCACCGCTGCCAGCACCTCTCCGTGGGTCTGGTCGAACAGGTGGGTGTAGATGCGCTGGGTGATATTGGGGCTGCTGTGGCCCATGGCCCGGCTGATCTGGTACATGGGCACCCGGGCGCTGTTGGCCATGCTGGCGAAGGTGTGGCGCAGGCCGTGGAAGGTGATGGGGGCCAGGCCCCGCCTGCGGATGAAGGCGGCAAAAGCGGTGGACATCAGGTTGGGGTGCATGGGCTGCCCCAGCCCGTCCAGCACCAGAAAATCATTCGGCCCGCAGGGCATCCCCTCCCGGACGCGCTTGGCCTGGAGCTCTTGGAGCAGCTTCAGCAGGTCGTCCAGGGCGGTGATGGACAGGGTGCGGCAGCTGTCGGAGGTCTTGGGCGACTTCTCCACCACCCGGTAGCCCACGGTGGTGCGCACCCAGCGCACCGAGATCTGGCCGGAGCACAGGTCCACGTCCCGCCACCGCAGGCCCAGGATTTCGCTGCGGCGCAGGCCCAGGAAACAGGCCAGCCACACCGGCACCTCCAGCGGGTCCCCTTTCACCGCCCGGAGGAGCTGGCCTAGACGGGCCGGGGTGTAGTAGGCCACCTCCACCGCTGTGGCCCTGGGAGGCGTGGCCCGCTGGATGGGGTTGGATGGGATGACCCCCTGGCGAAAGGCGGATTTCAGGGCGGTGTGGAGCAGGACGTGATGCTTGCGGATGGTGTTGGCGGACAGACCCTTTTCGTCGGCCAGCCACTGGTAGTAGCCCTCAATGAGCTGAGGGGTCAGGTCGGACAGCCGCACCCTGCCCAGGGCGGGCCGGATGTGGTTGTGGATGATATTGTCATAGCCGTTGATGGTGGTGTCCGCCCGGCAGGGCTCGATGTCCTTCTCCATCCAGATATCCAGCCACTGGGCCAGCGTGACGCTGGCGCTGGCCGGCGGGCAGGACCGGGGCAGAGGAAAGCCCAGCGCTGGGATGGGAGCGATGGGGCGCAGGGTGACTCGGCGGGAATTTGACATAATGACAGCTCCTTTTCTCTGTTTTCCGCGGCGGGGCCGCGGGGAGGCCGTGAAATAACGCGCTGTTATCCCGCGGTTCCCTGATTATAAACGCGCCCCGGCAGGAGGAAAAGAGGCAGTGCCCTTGCCTCTTGACTTTTTTTGCGTTTGGCAATACAATATGGAGAACCTGTCAACAGGATATGGAGAAACCCCCATTTTTATATAAAGGATTGAAGCGATTATGGCACAGGACAAAAATAAGCAGGTGAGCCAGATCACCGACATGGATGTGGACTTCGCCCAGTGGTACACCGACGTGTGCACCAAGGCGGAGCTCATCGGCTACGCCAAAACCAAGGGAATGTTTATCCTCCGCCCCTACGGCTACGCTATCTGGGAGAATATCCAGGCGTATCTGGACCGGCGCTTTAAGGAGACGGGTCATCAGAACGTCTCTATGCCCATGCTTATTCCCGAGTCCCTGCTCCAGAAGGAGAAGGATCACGTGGAGGGCTTCGCCCCCGAGTGCGCCTGGGTGACCTACGGCGGCAGCGAGAAGCTGGACGAGCGCATGTGCATCCGGCCCACCTCCGAGACCCTGTTCTGCGACCACTGGGCCGATGTGGTCCACTCCTGGCGGGACCTGCCCATGCTCTATAACCAGTGGTGCTCCGTGCTGCGCTGGGAGAAGACCACCCGGCCCTTCCTGCGCCATAGAGAGTTCCTCTGGCAGGAGGGCCACACCCTCCACGCCACCGCCGAGGAGGCCATCGAGGAGACGGAGCGGATGCACCGCATCTATGCCGAGCTGTGTGAGGACGTGCTGGCCATGCCGGTGGTGATGGGCATGAAGACCGATAAGGAGAAGTTCGCCGGGGCGGAGCGCACCTACACCATTGAGTGCATGATGCACGACAAAAAGGCCCTCCAGAACGGCACCAGCCACTACTTTGGAGACGGCTTTGCCCGGGCCTTCGGCATCTCCTTCGCGGACAAGAACAACAAACAGGCCACCCCCTTCGAGACCTCCTGGGGCATCACCACCCGCACCATCGGCGGCGTCATCATGACCCACGGCGACAACCGGGGCCTGGTGCTGCCCCCCAAGGTGGCCCCCGTCCAGGTCATTGTCATCCCGGTGGCCCAGCACAAGGAGGGCGTCATCCAGGCCAACGAGGCCGTCATGGAGAAGCTGAAACAGGCGGGCTTCCGGGTGAAGATGGACGCCTCCGACAACTCCCCCGGCTGGAAGTTTGCCGAGTACGAGATGAAGGGCGTGCCCCTGCGTCTGGAGCTGGGCCCCAAGGACATGGAGAAAAACCAGTGCGTGCTGGTCCGCCGGGACAGCGGGGAGAAGTCCTTCGTCTCCCTGGACGGCATCGAGGACACCGTGGCCAAGATGCTGGAGGACATCCACGCCGGACTGTATGAGCGGGCCAAGAAGAACCTGGAGGACAACACCTACCCCTGCGCCACCCTGGCCGAGGTCAAGGAGAAGATGGAGACCCGGGGCGGCTTCGCTAAGACCATGTGGTGCGGCGACGAGGCGTGCGAGGTGCGCATGAAGGAGGAGGCGGGAGTGTCCTCCCGGTGCATCCCCTTCCAGCAGGAAAGGCTGGGCGACGTGTGCGCCTGCTGCGGCAGGCCCGCCAAGCATATGGTCTACTGGGGCGTGGCGTATTGATTCATGCCTGTATGCAGGGCGGATATCACCTGCCCGCGTTTCGTGAAGAGATCTTCACCAGGGGCGGATGATATCCGCCCCCGCAAGCGTCCCCGCCTCACGGTGGGGGCGCCTTTTTGTGAAGTTGCACAGGAGCTTTCTCGATAAAAGGCTGAAAACCGTGAAAAAACTTTGCATTTCACGCAAAAAAGTCCTTGACTTCCGGGGCGCTCCTGTTGTACAATAATCAAGCGCCTGTGAAAGGGCGCACTGCGATGATGCGGGAGATTGCTCGCGCAAGCGAGGTAACTTCCGCGGAGTATGTCCGTAAGATCGGGCGGCTGAGAGGCTCATTCCATGGCGTATATCGCCCTGGGTGGGTAGAACCGGCCTGCTTTGCGCCGGTTTTATTCATGCCGGGGAGTGATACGCACGGAAACGTGGATTGAAAACCGCTCACCCGTTACGGAGAAGCGACCGAGCCGTCGTGAGCAGCGGGCGACCCTGCGGGGACCCCGCAAAGCCGTCCTGTGGCTTTGTGGGGAGAGGAGAAGCAAAGAAGCGAGCGTAGTTTTCGCTGAAAGCGGAAACGGAGTGGAGCGAACTTTGCTTCGACGAAAGCCGCGCGTCGCGAACAGGCGAGGCGTGACAAGGACGCAGTCTCATTTAACGTTCGACTTCGTAATCAAGGAGGAACAACAATGGCAGCTCAGAAAGAAATGATCCGCATCCGGCTGAAGGCCTATGACCATCAGCTCATCGACCAGGCCGCCGAGAAGATCGTGGAAACCGCCAAGCGCAGCGGCTCCGAGGTCTCCGGCCCCATCCCCCTGCCCACCAAGCGGGAGATCGTCACCATCCTGCGCTCCCCCCACGTGAACAAGGACTCCCGGGAGCAGTTCGAGCGCCGCACCCACAAGCGGCTCATCGACGTGGTGAAGCCCTCCCCCAAGACGGTGGAGGCCCTGATGAGCCTGGAGCTTCCCGCCGGCGTGGAGATCGAGATCAAATTGTAATTCGCGGCGCGGATTACAGGTAGGGCGCGACGACCCCGGCGCGCCGTGTACCGGCAGGGAATTTTGAAACGGCGGGCCGAGTCGTCCCGCCCTACAGAAGGAAGCCCCGCCACAAATTCTAGTGAGTACCGCAGCTTACCGCGTGATTGAGGTAAGCGGGTCAAGTTGGAAAACCAATGGGAGCCCAATGCCCACGTTTTTCAACCAATAACCTTACAAGGAGGAATACACATGGAAAAGGCCATCATCGGCAAGAAGGTGGGTATGACCCAGATCTTCGACGAAGCCGGTAAGGTCATCCCGGTCACCGTCATCCAGGCGGGCCCCTGCACCGTGGTGCAGAAGAAGACCGAGGAAAAAGACGGCTACAGCGCCGTCCAGCTGGGATTTGAAGAGGTCCCGGAGCGCAAGCTGTCCAAGCCCGAGGCGGGCCACAGCAAGAAGGCCGGCAAGTGCCTGCGGGTGCTCAAGGAGTTCAAGCTGGACAACGCCGGCGAGCTGAACGTGGGCGACGAGCTCACCGCCACCGTCTTCGCCCCCGGCGACCGGGTGGACATCACCGGCATCAGCAAGGGCCACGGCTATCAGGGCGCCGTCAAGCGCTGCGGCGGCCACGTCCAGAAGAACACCCACGGCGGCGGTCCCGTCCACCGTCATTCCGGCTCCATGGGCTCCAGCACCGACCCCTCCCGCATCTTCAAGGGGCACAACGGCGCGGGCCAGATGGGCAACGAGCAGGTCACAGTCATGAACCTGGACGTGGTCCAGGTGGACGAAGAGCTGGGCGTCATCGCCGTGCGCGGCGCGGTGCCCGGACCCCGGGGCGGCGTGGTCGCCCTGCGCACCAGCGCCAAGAAGCTGGCCGAGAAGCACCTGGTCGAGGGCAGCGGCCGCGTCAATCCCCAGAAGCAGTCCGCCCGCGTCAACCCGCAGAAGGCCTCTGCGCGTAACAAGTGAGAAAGGAGAGAATGACAAATGCCTAAAGCGAACCTTTATGATATGGCCGGTAAGCAGATCGGCGAGGTCGAGCTCTCCGAGGCCGTCTTCGGCATCGAGCCCAACCAGTCCGTGGTCCACGACGTGGTCAAGAACCATCTGGCCAACTGCCGCCAGGGCACCCAGAGCAGCCTGACCCGCGCGGAAGTGTCCGGCGGCGGCAAGAAGCCCTGGCGCCAGAAGGGCACCGGCCACGCCCGCCAGGGCTCCACCCGGGCCCCCCAGTGGACCCACGGCGGCATCGTGTTCGCCCCCAAGCCCCGCTCCTACCGCTACACCCTCAACAAGAAGGTGCGCCGCCTGGCCCTCAAGTCCGCCCTGAGCGCCAAGGCCGCCGCCGGCAACGTGCTGGTGGTGGATAAGCTGGCCATGGGCGAGGTCAAGACCAAGACCTTCCAGGGCTTCCTCAACGCTGTGGAGTCCAAGAAGGCCGTCGTCGTCACCGGCGACTCCAATGTGGTGCTGTCCGCCCGGAACATCCCCGGCATCGTGACCAGCCCCGCCAACCTCATCAACGTCTACGACATCGTCAACGCCAACCAGGTCATCATCGACCAGGCCGCGCTGGCCGCCATCGAGGAGGTGTTCGCCTGATGAAGACCGCATACGACATCATCAAGCGCCCCATCATCACCGAGCAGTCCATGGCCGCCGCCACCGAGAAGAAGTATACCTTTGAGGTGGCCCAGGACGCCAACAAGATCGAGATCGCCAAGGCCTGCGAGGAGATCTTCGGCGTGAAGGTGGCCAAGGTCAACACCCTGAACATGCAGGGCAAGGTCAAGCGGATGGGCCGCTACCCCGAGGGGCGCCGCCCCCGCTGGAAGAAGGCCATGGTCACCCTGACCGCTGATTCCAAGTCCATCGAGTTCTTCGAAGGCATGGTGTAAGGAGGAGATTAGAGAATGGCTATCAAGACTTATAAGCCCACGACGCCCTCCCGCCGCCACATGACCGTGTCCGCCTTCGAGGGCATCGACAAGAAGGCCAAGCCGGAGCGCTCGCTGCTGGAGAGCCTGAAAAAGAACGCCGGCCGCAACAGCTACGGCCGCATCACCGTCCGCCACCGCGGCGGCGGCAACAAGAAGAAGTACCGCATCATCGACTTCAAGCGGGACAAGGCGGGCAAGGCCACTGTGATTAACCTCCAGTATGACCCCAACCGCTCCGCCAACATCGCCCTCATCGAGTATGAGGACGGCGAGCGCCGCTATATCCTGGCCCCCGTGGGCCTCAAGGCCGGCCACACCATCATGACCGGCTCCGGCGCGGACATCCTGCCCGGCAACGCCCTGCCCATCGCCGAGATCCCCGTGGGCGAGACCATCCACTGCATCGAGCTCTACCCCGGCAAGGGCGCCCAGCTGGTGCGCTCCGCCGGCACCGCCGCCCAGCTGATGGCCAAGGAGAACGGCATGGCTCAGGTCCGCCTGCCCTCCGGCGAGGTCCGGCTGGTCCGGGAGAACTGCCTGGCCACCATCGGCCAGGTGGGCAATACCGACTGGGCCAACATCCACATCGGCAAGGCCGGCCGCAAGCGCCACATGGGCTGGCGTCCCACCGTCCGCGGCTCTGTGATGAACCCCAACGACCACCCCCACGGCGGCGGCGAGGGCAAGAGCCCTGTCGGCCGTCCCGGCCCCGTGACCCCCTGGGGCAAGCCCGCCCTGGGTTACAAGACCCGCAAGAAGAAGAACCGCACCGACAAGTTCATTGTCCGGCGCCGCAACGGCAAGTAAGGAGGGAGTGTAACAGATGAGCAGAAGCATCAAGAAGGGCCCGTTTTGCGCTCCCGAGCTGCTGAAGCGGGTTGACGAGCTGAACAAGAAGAATGAGAAGAAGGTCCTCAAGACCTGGAGCCGCGCCTCCACCATCTTCCCCTCCTTCGTGGGCCACACCATCGCCGTCCACGACGGCCGCAAGCACGTGCCCGTCTATGTCACCGAGGACATGGTGGGCCATAAGCTGGGCGAGTTCGCGCCCACCCGCACCTTCAAGGGCCACGCGGGCAGCAAGACCGGTAAGTAAGGGAGGAGAGAGACAATGGAAGCGAAAGCGACACTGAGATACATCCGTATCTCTCCCCGCAAGGTGGGCATCCTCTGCGACCAGATCCGCGGCAAGAGCGTCAAGGACGCCGAGGCCGTGCTGGCCCTGATTCCCAAGGCGGCCTCCGACCCTCTGTCCAAGCTGGTGCACAGCGCCGCCGCCAACGCCGAGAACAACCACGGCATGGACCCCGAGAAGCTCTACGTGGCCGAGACCTACGCCACCCCCGGCCCCATCATCAAGCGCTTCATGCCCCGGGCCAAGGGCCGCGCCTACGGCATCAAGAAGAGAACTTCCCATGTGACCGTCGTGGTCAAAGAGCGCTGAAAAGGAGGTCGAGAGTAAATGGGACAGAAAGTTAATCCCCACGGCCTGCGCGTGGGCGTCATCAAAGACTGGGACTCCCGCTGGTACGCCCGTGACGAAAAAGTGGGCGACCTCCTGGTTGAGGACTACAACCTCCGCAAGGAGCTGAAGAAAAAGCTGTACGCCGCCGGCGTGCCCAAGATCGAGATCGAGCGTGACAACGCCAAGGTGCGTATCTATGTGCACTGCGCCCGGCCCGGCATGGTCATCGGCAAGGGCGGCGAGGACATCGAGAAGCTGCGCGCGGAGCTGGAGAAGAAGCTGGGCAAGAGCGTGGCGCTGAACATCGTCGAGGTCAAGGACGTGGACAAGAACGCCCAGCTGGTGGCCGAGAACATCGCCCAGCAGCTGGAGAAGCGCATCGCCTTCCGCCGGGCCATGAAGAACGCCATGGGCCGCGCCATGCGCATGGGCGCCCTGGGCATCAAGGTCCAGGTTTCCGGCCGCCTGAACGGCGCCGAGATCGCCCGCACCGAGCACTATCACGACGGCACCATCCCCCTGCAGACCATCCGCGCCGACATCGAGTACGGCTTCGCCGAGGCGGCCACCACCTACGGCCGGCTGGGCGTGAAGGTGTGGATCTACAAGGGCGAGGTGCTCACCCAGACCCTGCGCACCACCCCCCGCACCATCGACACCAAGAACTACAAAGAGCGCGAGCAGCGGCCCCGCCGCCGCGACGGCGACCGCAAGGGCGGCTTCAACCGCCAGGGCGGCGACCGGCGTCAGGGCGGCTTCAACCGCGACCGCCAGGGCGGCCCCCGCCCCGCAGGCGGCGGTCCCCGGCCCAACGGCCCCCGCCCCTCCGCTCCCGCTCCTAAGGAAGGAGGCGCCCAGTAATGCTGCTGCCTAAGAGAGTAAAGTACCGCCGCGTCCACCGCGGCCGCATGACCGGCACCGCCACCCGCGGCAGCAAGGTCGCCTACGGCGAGTGGGGCCTCCAGGCCACCGAGCCCGCCTGGATCACCGGCAACCAGATCGAGGCCGCCCGTGTGGCTATGACCCGCTACACCAAGCGCGGCGGCAAGGTCTGGATCAAGATTTTCCCTGATAAGCCCATCACCAAGAAGGCGCTGGGTACCCGTATGGGTTCCGGTAAGGGCGCCCCTGAGGGCTGGGTGGCCGTGGTCAAGCCCGGCCGCGTCATGTTCGAGATCGCCGGCGTCTCCGAGGAGACCGCCCGGGAGGCCCTGCGCCTGGCCAGCCACAAGCTGCCCATCAAGTGCAAGATCGTCAAGAAAGAGACTGAGGAGAAGGGTGGTGAATGAAGATGAAGGCAGTCGAAGTGCGTAAGATGAGCGCCGCCGAGCTGGACGCCAAGCTGGTGGAGCTGAAGAAGGACCTGTTCAACCTCCGTCTTCAGCACGCCACCAATCAGCTCGACAACCCCATCCGCATCGCGGAGGTCAAGAAGGACATCGCCCGCGTGAAGACCATCCTGCGTGAGCAGCAGGGCCGATAAGGAGGAGTAAACGATGAGTGAAGTGAGAACCTCTTCTCGTAAGACCAGAGTCGGCCTGGTGGTTTCGGATAAGATGGATAAGACCGTTGTGGTCGCCATCGCCGACCGCGTGGCCCACCCTCTGTACAAGAAGATCGTGAAGCGGACCTATAAGCTGAAGGCCCATGACGAGAACAACCAGTGCGGCGTGGGCGACCGCGTCCGCGTGATGGAGACCCGCCCCCTGTCCAAGGACAAGCGCTGGCGCGTGGTCGAAATCCTTGAGAAGGCGAAGTAAAAGGAGGTGCCAGTATGATCCAAGAAGAAAGCTATCTGAAGGTGGCCGATAATACCGGCGCCAAAGAGATCAAGACCATCCGCGTGCTGGGCGGGTCCCGGCGCCGGTTCGGCAACATCGGCGACGTGGTGGTGGCCTCCGTGCGGAAGGCCGCCCCCGGCGGCCAGGTGAAGAAGGGCGAGGTGGTCAAGGCCGTCATCGTCCGCTCCGCCCGGGGCGTGCGCCGTCCCGACGGCAGCTACGTCCGCTTTGACGACAACGCCGCCGTCCTCATCCGCGAGGACAAGAACCCCCGGGGCACCCGTATCTTTGGCCCGGTGGCCCGTGAGCTGCGCGACAAGGATTACATGAAGATCCTGTCTCTGGCTCCCGAAGTGCTGTAAGGGGGTAAAGAGGTATGAGTATGAACGTGAAAAAGAACGACACCGTGGTCGTCCTGTCCGGCAGGGACAAGGGCAAGCAGGGCAAGGTTCTGTCCGTGGACCCCAAGGGCGGCAAGGTCATCGTGGAGAAGGTCAACCTGGCCTCCAAGCACCAGAAGCCCCGCCAGCAGGGCCAGGAGGGCGGCATCATTCAGAAGGAGACCCCCATCTACGCCTGCAAGGTCATGACCGTGTGCCCCAAGTGCAACAAGGCCACCCGCCCCGCCTACAAGGTGGAGGACGGCAAGAAGGTCCGCGTGTGCAAGCACTGCGGCGCTGAGATCTGAGAGAGAGGAGGAGCATAACAATGGCTGATAAAAAAGTGCCTAACCTGAAGGCGAAGTACGCCGCCGATGTGGCTCCTGCTCTCATGCAGAAGTTCGGCTACAAGTCCACCATGGAGATCCCCCGCATCGCCAAGATCGTGGTGAACTGCGGCTGCGGCGAGGCCAAGGACAACGTGAAGGTGCTGGACAGCGTGGTGGCCGACCTCACCGCCATCACCGGCCAGAAGCCCATCATCACCAAGACCAAGAAGCCCATCGCCAACTTCAAGATCCGCAAGGATATGCCCATCGGCGCCAAGGTCACCCTGCGCCAGGACAAGATGTGGGAGTTCATGGACCGCCTGTTCAACGTGGCCCTGCCCCGCGTCCGCGACTTCCGGGGCATCAATCCCAACGCCTTTGACGGCCGGGGCAACTACGCCCTGGGCCTGAAGGAACAGCTGATCTTCCCCGAGATCGACTACGACAAGATCGACCGTACCCGCGGCATGGACATCACCTTCGTCACCACCGCGGAAGACAACGACGGTGCCTTCGCGCTGCTCTCCGCGCTCGGGTTCCCGTTCAAGAGCAAGTAAAACAGGCCGGCCGCCCACGGGCGGCCCGCTTGCGTAACCTCAGGCAAAGGCCCGCTGGGGATGCGGGCTCAAGCATAAGAAAGAAGGAAATGCATGGCTAAGAAATCGATGATCGCCAAGGCCAAGCGCGAGCCGAAGTTCTCGACGCGCCAGCACAACCGCTGCACGCGTTGCGGGCGCCCCCGCGCTTACTACCGCAAGTTCGGCCTGTGCCGCATCTGCCTGCGGGAACTGGCCAACAAAGGCGAGCTGCCCGGCGTGACCAAGTCCTCCTGGTAAGACTGGAAAACGCTTAGGGTGTGCCGGCGTGACAGGCGGAGGCGCTATGGGCGCTGACGAACCGAACGCCCGGCTCATCACGGATCAAAGGAGAAACACAAAATGACAATGACCGATCCCATCGCAGATATGCTGACGCGCGTGCGCAACGGCCAGTCTGCCGGCAAGGAAACGGTGTCCATGCCCACGAGCAAGAAGCTCGTCGAGATCGCCCGCATCATGGAGAAGGAGGGCTACATCCGCTCCTACCAGGTGATCGACGGCGAGCCCCGCGGCACCCTTGAGATCACCCTCAAGTACGGCCCGAAGAAGGCCAAGACCATCCGCGGCATCAAGCGCATTTCCAAGCCGGGTCTGCGCATCTATGCCGGCAAGGACGATCTGCCCCGCGTGCTCGGCGGCCTCGGCACGGCAATTATCTCGACCAGTCGCGGCGTCATGACCGACCGCGATGCCCGCAAGCAGGGCATCGGCGGCGAGGTCATCGCCTATCTGTGGTAGGAAAGGAAGGTATCTAGTATGTCTCGTATCGGCAAGATGCCCATCGCCGTTCCTGCTGGCGTCGACGTGACCATCGACGGCACCACCGTGACGGTGAAGGGCCCGAAGGGCGAGCTCACCCGCACCTTCCAGCCCATGATGACCATCACCCGCGACGGTGACGAGCTCATCGTCACCCGCCCTGACGACACCCGTGAGGCCAAGGCCTTCCACGGCCTGACCCGCACCCTGCTCCACAACATGGTGGAGGGCGTGTCCGCCGGCTTCTCCAAGAAGCTCCAGCTCGTGGGCGTCGGCTACCGCGCCGCGCTCAAGGGCAAGGACCTCGAGATGCAGCTCGGCTACTCCCACCCCGTGCTGGTGGAGGCCCCCGAGGGCATCACCTTCGAGGTGCCCAGCCAGACCGAGATCATCGTGACCGGCCCCTCCAAGGAGCAGGTCGGCCAGGTTGCCGCCAACATCCGCAAGTGGCGCAAGCCGGAGCCCTACAAGGGCAAGGGCATCCGCTACGAGGGCGAGCATGTCCGCCGCAAGGTCGGCAAGGCCGGCAAGGACTAAGCGCATTTCGGCATCTGATTGAAGGGATAATCATGGATAAGCTTCAGAAAAAGCAGGCCGGGCTGCGCCGTCGCCACCGCCGTGTGCGCGGCAAGATCTCCGGCACCCCCACGCGGCCCCGCCTCTGCGTCACCCGCAGCAACAACAACATCTACGCTCAGGTGATCGACGACGTGGCCCATCGCACCCTCTGCGCGGCCTCCACGCTCGGCCCTGACTTCAAGGCGGCCGACGTGAGCGGCGCCACCGTCGAGGGCGCTGCCGTCCTCGGCGGCATCATCGGCAAGAAGGCACTGGAAGCCGGCGTGACGGAAGTCGTGTTCGACCGTGGCGGCCACCTGTACCACGGACGCGTGAAGGCCCTGGCCGACGCCGCCCGTGAAGCGGGTCTGAAATTCTAGAAGGGGTTATAGCTTATGGCTCGTAACAACAGACAGCAGGAGAGCGCCGTCCCTGAGCTCCAGGAGCGCGTCGTCTACATCAACCGCGTGTCGAAGGTCGTCAAGGGCGGCCGCCGCTTCGCCCTGACCGCGCTCGTGGTCGTCGGCGACGGCAACGGCCGCGTCGGCGTGGGCATGGGCAAGTCCCAGGAGGTTCCCACCGCCATCAAGAAGGGCGTCGAGGACGCGAAGAAGAACATGTTCACGGTGGCCCTCACCCCCGAGAAGACCGTCCCGCACGAGATCCTCGGCGAGTACGGCGCCGGCCGCGTGCTCATCAAGCCGGCCGTCCCCGGCACCGGCGTCATGGCCGGCGGCCCGGTGCGCGCCATCATGGAGCTCGCCGGCGTCCAGGACGTCATCACCAAGTCGCTCGGCACCTCCAACGCCATGAACATCGTCAAGGCCGCGGCCGAGGGCCTGAAGAACCTCGAGACCCCGCAGGAGGTCGCCGCCCGCCGCGACCTGTCGGTGGCCGAGATCTTCGGCTGGAAGGAGTAGCTCCCATGGCAGACGTTAAGAAGACCCTGCGCGTCACCCAGGTGAAGAGCGCGGTGGGCCGTCCCGCCGACCAGGGCAAGACCCTCAAGGCGCTCGGCCTCGGCAAGATCGGCCGCACCGTGGACCAGGTGGACAACGAGTCCGTCCGCGGCATGCTCTTCAAGGTGAAGCACCTCATCACCGTCGAGGAGATCTAGGCTTCGCTGCCCGAAAGAGCACCTGCCTAGGATATAATTGACAACCGGCGTGCCCGTCTTGGCGGGCGCGCCGTTGCCATGATAAATGGAAGTTTGCCGGCGGCGAGCTGCCGGCGCCGGGCGGGGAGGACCGCCCGGAAGCGAAACGAAGGAGAATGTTTCATGGAACTCAAGGATCTCATCCCCGCTGAGGGCTCGACCAAGGCCCGCAAGCGCGTCGGCCGCGGCGGCGCGTCCGGCACCGGCAAGACGGCCGGTCGCGGCCTGAACGGCCAGAAGTCCCGCGCTGGCGGCGGCAAGGGCGCCGGCTTCGAGGGCGGCCAGACCCCGCTCGCCCGTCGTCTGCCGAAGCTGCCCGGCTTCCGCAACTTCAACCGCGTGGAGTACCTGCCCGTGAACGTCAGCCGTCTCGATGCCAAGTTCGAGGCCGGCGACGTGGTGGATGGCGAGTCCCTGAAGGCCAAGGGCATCATCAAGCATGCCGACGCGCTGGTGAAGGTGCTCGGCGACGGCGAGATCACCAAGGCTCTCACTGTCCGCGTCGATAAGGTGTCCGCTTCCGCCAAGGCGAAGATCGAGGCGGCCGGAGGAAAGGTCGAGGAGCCTTGCTAAGCTCAATCCTTGACGCGCTGAAGGTTCCGGAGCTCCGTAAGAAGATCCTGTTCACGCTGGCCATCCTGGCGCTGTACCGCTTCGGCGCCTACGTGCCGGTGCCGGGCATCCCGTTCCACGAGTTCGCCACCGCCTTCTCCGACACCGGAGTGGCCATGACGATGCTCGACCTGTTCACGGGCGGCGCCCTCTCGAACTTCTCGGTGTTCTCCCTGGGCATCATGCCCTATATCACCGCGTCCATCATCATGCAGCTGATGCAGGGCGTCATTCCCGCCGTGGGCCGCTGGGCCCGCGAGGGCGACGCCGGCCGTCGCAAGATCACCCAGGTCACCCGCTACCTGACGCTGGGCCTGGGCCTCATCAACGCCATCGGCTACCTCCTGCTGTTCAAGTCCCCCGCCTACGGCGTGGTC